>Ga0137308_101957_pt1 | contig 16492 bp, 18 predicted proteins | sample Inofrocosms_June_FD_97181 | JGI IMG/M metagenome (GOLD analysis project Ga0137308, IMG submission 97181) | Mouse cecal microbial communities from Vienna, Austria - N-Acetylneuraminic and N-Acetylglucosamine D2O microcosms_June | ecosystem: Host-associated > Mammals > Digestive system > Large... | reverse complement strand
GGAAAAGCACCTCCATTTCTTCATGCAGCATTTGCAAGGCACTGTGTATGTGATGCCACGCCGTACTCCGACAGCGTCCGTATAGTTCCCCGATTTCCTGCTGTGTGTAACGCCCGAAAAAGTAAAGGTAAATGATTTCCCTCTTTTTCTCCGGCAGAGAGGACAGGGCTTCGGCAAGATTTCCATTTGTGAGGATAACCCTCTGACCGCATATCATAACCGGGTATTGCTTGTAGGGGTCTATGAAATAGGTGTCTGACGTACAGAATGGATAAAACTTTTCTTCTGTGAGGTATTCAAAAGATATTTCCCTTTGCCGCCGCTTATCCCTGTCACGCCATGCGTTGATAGCGGCATAGCGTATGACTACTCTGCAAAAAGCGTTAAATGTGTATTCGATATGTTCTTTGTATGCTTCTGTACAAGTCATGGAAATTCCCCCTTTCTCCCACATAGGGCAGTGCATGGTTTACGGTTACTTTTATAATTCATAGGGACGGCAGCTCATTAGACTGTCGCCCCTTGACTATCTACCAAATGAAAATTATTTTTTCTGTCTATTGGTAAAACTCTTTGCCCAAATAACTATAACGATTGCAGTTGCAATTAAAAACTCTGCAAAGATTACAGGTTTTCCCCATACTTCCCATTCTAAAGAGAAATGGAAATATTTCCCGACAAAAAATGCAGCTAAGAATACTGAATAAACTGCAACTGAATATAAAATGTTTTTAAAAATTTTTATGCGTGTTTGCTCCCTGTTTAACAGTTGCTTTTGTTGCTGTTCCAGCATATCTGTCTTAACTGATAATTCATCTATTTCTGACGGTTTCAACAGATAATCCAGTGTTACATTAAATACCTTACTCAATTCAACAATCTTTTCTACTTCGGGTATAACTTGCCCGCTTTCCCATTTTGAGATAGACTGTCTTGAAACCTTTAACTGTTCGGCTAATTGTTCTTGCGTCAAATCTCTGCCTTTGCGTAACGTTATAAGTTTTTCTGAAAATTCCATGTGTGTTCCTCCTTTGATTTTGTAACTCAATCATATCAAAAACCGCATTTGCACTCTATCAATTTGGCTTTACATTTATATAACAAACCGTGGAATTTACGGGATTTTTGTAAACTTTAACTATTATTTTTCAATTACACTTATCTTAATGCTGCGGTTGATGGTGATGTCATTTCTGCGTCTTGTATTGCTGAATACATTCCCAAATCATTTACTATGATAGGGATAACCTATTAGTTACGATAATTGTTAAACATGGAAATAGATTTTGGCTTGTCTAACTTTCCTATTCTTCAACAGTAAAAATTTCCTCGATTGAAACATGAAATACCTTTGCAATGTTCCATGCCAAAACCAATGATGGATTATATTTACCCTTTTCAAGATTTCCAATTGTTTCTCTGCGAACTCCAACCAAATTTGCTAAATCTTCCTGTTTCATATCAAATCTTGCTCTAAACTCTTTTATCCTGTTCTTAATCATTTTTTGTATTAACCCTCTCTTTAATTTCTAAAACAAAGGTAGAAAAAGCAAATATCGCTATTGAAATACCAAATCCTAATGCTGTTCCGGCAGCCAGAGGATTGCTGCTCATCTTAAAATAAGACAAGGCAAATGTAGCAGCAGTTGTAATGAAAAGATTAGCAAAGAAAGCCCATGAAGCACACCTTTTTATTGTATCAACAAACATTTCATCGGGAGTCACCCAAAAATACTCAAAAAATAGGGCAAAAGCAAAAAACGATAGAAACAAAGGCTCGCTCCCAATCAATCCCCATACGCCTAACAAAGAAACAAATCCAATACAGCCATACCAATTTTTCATAATTCATTCTCCTTTTTTATTTGTGGTATATTTCGCTCTTTATGTTATAAATATACCACGTAAGAAAATGAGTGTCAATAACTTATAAAGAGAAATATAAGGAATGAGAGGGATTCCGTAGTAGTCGGCATTGTGGGAATGTGTATAACTGGCTATCTTATGGAATTGTGGGTAACTCTGTTTGCAGGACGTGGGAAAGCTGCTCTTTAGCTTTTCCATGTGCTGTGAATAGAGTTATCCATGATTCCATAGCCTGTTATGCACATTTCCATAATGCTTGTCTTTTGGTCTTTGGTTTCTTTGGTTCGGAATAGTGTGGTGCTGGCGGTCTATCTCTTGTTTTCGGTTGTTTGCTTCTTTACCGTACATGAGCATTTGCACCAGGGTTGTCATTGCCATAACCTTCCAGAAGGTTGATGACGCCCCATGCGCCGAGGCCGGCGCCCAGAGCAATAACCAGGATTTTCAGGGTATCAATCGCACTTGCAAAAAAAGCCATAAAGTTCCTCCTTTAATTTAAGAAATATTGTTTTTGTGTTGTGACCATATCAGGCCGGAAACGAAAAAAGCCCCTGTGCTTCAAGAACATTTACAAAAAGCACAGGGGCGGCAGAGTTCAGGATATACCTGAAAAAATATTCAGTTGTCAGGGAGGGGCACGAATCCTCAAAAGAACCTCCTTTCAGAGTGGTCAAAACTAAGTCCTAGCACTTTGACAGGCAGGGACAGTATTATGTGGTTTGAGCTTTCAAATTTCTGGCCATGACCGCATAATTAGATTATTTTTCTAAAAGTATTGCAATCGTGAAACTGTCTTTGTTATATGGACTGCCTGCTACATCACCAAAAATGCCGCATACCTTAAAGCCAGCTTCTTTTACCTCCTTAATCAATGTTTCTTTTGTAAAACATGTATTCCAAATGTAATAGGTATTTATTTCATTATCTGAAATAATAGATGTCTGCTCTAATGTCACATTATCGGGATATTTATATAATCCATTAAGTTCAAGGTAACTCCCCTCACGCCAAAAGCCGTTATGATTACAGAATTTCCATGTTTGACTTTCAGTGAAAGATTCATATTTTGCTGTTCCGAAAACGTCTAACAGAAATTTCCCACCGTATTTTAAGTGCTGATACACGTTTCTCATAATAATCTGCCTGTCAGATGTTGATAATGCTCCATAGTCACAATATATCATTGTTCCAAAATCAAAAACTTTTTTTAAATTCATTTGCAAATAATCTTGAAACAGATATGTAATACTTAATTCCTGCCGTAATGCAGATTCCAGTGCATAGTCTATTGACCTTTTTGAAAAATCAATGCCTGTTACCTGATAGCCCTCTTTTGTAAATCTTTCCGCATATATCCCTGGCCCACACCCAATATCAAGAAGTGTTGGATAGCAAATCGGGGCTACAAGCTCCTTCATCCATGCGACAGACCTTTCAATAAAATCCAATTTTCTGCTTGCACCCTCAAATTGGGGATCAAGGTGGGCTTTCAGCATTTGCTTTGAAATATACTCATCATTCCAAAAGGCACCCTCTGACTTTTTATAAAGGGGCGGTTTTTCTAAAGCCATACACATACTGTCTAACATAATTGTTTTCTCCTTTCTTGATGGGAAAAGAAAAAGCCGCAGATTTTACTCTACGACTTAACTTTCCAATGATGAAAACAGTTAAGAGTAAAATAAAATCAAATATAGGTATACAAAATAAACTGCCGAAACAGCTTGTTTTTACCTATTGAATTGATTCTATCTACTCTTTTCCAGTCATACCCATGCCACCGATTTTATGGCATCAAATATGCCGGAGTTTCATCACCTTTTCTATTTAATTTTTACATGTCTATCTTACAGCGTATGACAGGCTTTGTCAATAATACCGCACAAGAAAACCAGACAGGCAGAGACAGCATTATGCAGTTTGTATTTCCTGTTCCAAATCTCCGGTTGTGATTTCATAATTGCGGTACAGCTCGCCGGGACGCATCGGCATTTTTGTGGATAAAAATTTCTCAATGTCAAAAGCGTTCTTAGGGGCATAATCCGAAAGATATTTATAGTTCGGGTGTCTGGTAATATCGTACTTCCGGGAGAGGAAAGGCCGCACGCCTCTGATCTGCAGGAGGCATTTCCCTCCGTCCATGACAGCTAGCTCGTCCACCGACATCAAATCCTTTCCCAGCTTCTGGAAATTCTGGCCGTGGGATTCCTGGGTGCCTTTGGTGACGCTGGTGTTATACATGTCGATGGTCTCCTTTCCGAGCAGGGAGTTCCAGCTTTTTAAGGTGGTTTCTTCCTTGCCTCCCAGGAAAAGGGAGGCGTCACAGTTGCCGATGATGGTGTCCATGTTGTCCTTATAAAGCGCCTTTAACTGGCTCTGCGCCTGCAGGACCAGACAGGCCGAAATCTCCCTGGAACGGATCGTTGCCATCAGCTTTTCCAGGTTTGGAATCTGCCCGATATTGGCGGCCTCGTCGATCAGGCACCGCACATGTACCGGCAGCCTGCCGCCGTACTTGTCATCGGCACGTTCACACAGCAGGTTGAACAACTGCGTATAGGCCATGCTGACAAGGAAATTAAACGTCGCATCCGTATCGCTGATGATAAAGAACAGCGCCGTTTTTCTGTCCCCGACCAGATCAAGCTCCAGCTCGTCATACATAGTGATCTCCCGGACTTCCTTAATGTCGAAGGGGGCAAGTCTGGCACCGCAGGAAATAAGGATTGATTTTGCGGTCTTGCCCGCCGCAAGTTTGTATTTCTTATACTGGCGAAGGGCGAAGTGATCCGGGTCTTTCTGTTCCAGTGCGTCAAAGAGAAGGTCAACGGCATTTTTGAAACTTTCGTCATCCTCCCGGACCTCCATAGCGTTTATCATTTCTACCAGGGTGGAAAAATTCTGCTCGTTTGTGGGGGCCTCATAATAAATATAGCCGATCAACGCTGTGTAAAGCAAAGTTTCGGCCTTGACCCAGAAATCGTCACCTGATTTTCCTTCGCCTTTAGTATTTGCGATCAGCACCGTTACCAGTTTCAGAATATCTTTCTCATTGTGAATGTAGGCAAAAGGGTTGTAGTGCATACTTTTTGAAAAATTGATCGTATTGAATACCTTGATCTTATAAGGCTCATACACGATTTTTCCATTCTTTCCCCGAACCGGGTTGCCGTCCTTATCCAGTTTGGGAGTGCCGCGGCTTAACAGCTTTCCCACCTCAATCAAGACCGTGCCTTTGGGATCGGTAACGACATAACTTGAGTGCATCTGCATAAGATTGGGCTTGATAAAAAATCTCGTCTTGCCAGAGCCGGAACCACCGACTACCAGCACATTTTTATTGCGGGCATGGGCCGGATTCTTCGGCCTGCCGGACATCATAAGTCCCTCGGTCTGCGTCAGGATAATATTGTTTTCCGGTTTCGGGTCCATAAAAGGGGCAATATCTGTTTTGTTGCCCCACCGGGCGCTCCCGTACTCCACATTTTTGCGGTACTTTTTTGCGTCCTTTCCTTTGAGATAGACAGCCAGCCGTACAATCACCGCACCGCATAATCCCGCCAGCCAGTCCAGCGCTGCACCCGGCCACATACTCTGGAAGGCCATACTAAAACCTTCGGACAGCCCTAACAATTTCTGTGAGGCGTCCGCTCCGGGGGCAAGGCGCACCGCCTCGCCCAGCTTCGCAAATACCAGAAGGAACAAAAGATAGGGCAGGTGAAGGATCACCTGCTTTTTGAGAGCATCGGTATCTATCTTCATCGTTCCGGCCCTCCATGCTCCTTGTTTTTCACCCGGTCACGACCAAGTGCCTGCGCCAGCTCCTTGAACTTATGAAGCTGCGAAAGAAGCGACGGCCTGGTGCTGCGGGCAAGGTCCTTTCTCGTATATTCCTTAAAAGCTGCTGTCAGAGCATCCGCCTGGTTTGCCTTGAAATAGACCGTCCACTTCGGGGGATCAGTCCCCAGCTCCTTTTCAATATGGTAGCGGACCTGGTGTTTCCTGGCGTACCGCTCAAAAGAGCGGATTCTGCCGGACACCTCAATGGTATTGGCCCCTGGGTCTTTATAGGTCAGCCGTTTCATGCTGTTCCTGCCGACTTTCGGGGTAGTGCGTTCCTGCTCCATCTTACGGAGCACAGCGGCAATCGCAGAACGCAGCACCCGCCCGGACAGCTTTGCCGCCTGGATGGAGACCGATACGGTCCGCTGTTCCAAATCTTCCTGCATAAGCATCCTCCTTCCTGATAAAATCTGTAATTATAAATTAGGAAATAACTGTTTAACGGGCGTCCCCGATCACCTGCTGGCGCGGGGCGTGTTCAAAGGCTTTTGCCGCCTGATCCACCTGGATTTTCGCATGTTTCAGAAGCGTCTTGATGATGGTCGCCGGGTGCTCCTGTTCCTCCAGATGTTCCACCATGCCCCTGCACTCGTCTGGCAGGTAATCCGCCATATCTTTGCAGACTTCGTTTAAGTCGCCCATAAAGCCCCAGCAGCTATCCGTGAGCTCACCGTTTTTGTAAAGCTCAAATCCGTAGCACTCGCCCCGCAGGTAGGAATCATAAGCAGCGACTTCGCTGCGCATCAGATCCTCCGCCTTTTTCCGAAGGGCGCCAGTCATTTTTTCGCCGCTGAACTCTTTCAGGGCGTCCTCTCTGGAAACATAAATCCATCCCACCTGCCCGCTGTCCCAGGGATCATTGAAACTTGTGGTCTGCATTGCAAGGCCGCTGTGATCCATCAGATAAAGGGGCAGCGTAATGTATTTTTCGGAGATCACCTTCAGCATGGCGTCATCAACCGCCCGTTCCTCCGTCTTTGGCCCGTGCCGGAACCGGCTGCTCACAATGTTTACCATGTGTTCATAGCGTTTCAGGCCCGCTTCATCATGCCCCACGGTATCTAAATACATCTCCCGCAGGAAATCATCTTTATCCATGTAATTGTGGCTGTCACCCAGCGCATAGCGGGGGTGGAAGCAGGCCATTGTACCAAAATGTTCGTCCACTTCACGGGGAGAGATTAAAATATCGTCCGGCTGCACCATCAGGGCATACGGACCTTCTACTGCCATCAGCATAGGCCATCAGCTCCTTTCCGGGCCTCTGGCCTTTTTATCCGGTGCTTTCGGCTCTGTCTGTGCTGCCTGTTTTCTTGCATTGTCAAGCTGTTCCCGCACCGAAACATCCCGCCTGTCCTCCGGCGCTCCTGCCCCGAAGAAGCCCGGTAGCTCCTTGAAGCCGATACTGTCCACGTAATAGGCCGTATCAGTGCCCTTTTCATGCAGGAGCACCACATCGGAAACGGAAAGGGAGTGGCCCTTGAAATCTTCCGGGTGGTCGATATTGAACCGTCTGTAAATGTCCTCCAGTGTTTCGCCCGGTTCCTGCTGCCTTGCATAGACCATCTGGTAATTATCCCGATCCACGGAAAGCCCTTTGCGTTCCAGCCAGTCCAGGGACATAAAACGGAGGTTGTCTGCATTGTCTGATAAGTCAAGCTGGTAAATGGAATAAGCGCTGATCCCATACTCTTTTTCATAGGAAGAAATACGCGCTAAAAGCGGCGCCGTTTCTCCCTCCATGTGTTCCTCCTGCTCAAATGCCGCCAGCCTCATGCGGATTTTTCCGGTATCTCCTGAAAGCAGCTCGTCCGCCATGCGTTCCTTTTCCGCATGGGAATCCGGGTACAGGTCTGCATAGGCCCCGCTGTTCTGCCTGAAAAATTCATCCAGGTCAAAGGCCAAATCCGTGGTGTCGTCAAGCCTTATATCGTCCACATCCGGTTCTTCCATGACAGGGGCCGGCTGCTGCTTTTCCTCCGGCGGGAGGGGCTGCTTCACCGCAACGATTTCACCCGCCAGCCGATAAAATTTTTCCGGATATTTGAACTGTTCCTTATACTGCTCCATAAAGTAATCGGGAAGGTCGGTAAAACTTTCCTCACCGAGACCGGCCATGAAAAAGGTACCCGCCATAATCTCGATCATTTCGCCGTCCTCATTATAAATTGCCCTGTTCAGGGCCAGCCCGTTTATTTTCCCTTCATCATTGCAGACAATCGCGACAGGTTCCGCATAAGGGTAATAGCCCTCTATACCTCCCCCGACTGCCTCCTGCATGGATTCAAGGCTCCCGTCAAGCTCGGCCTCATAAGGCACTTTTCCCGGCTCTATCATTAACACTTTCAAATCTGCATGTCCTCCTTCCTTTTATTTGCCGCTTTCGGTTCTTTCCCTGCCTTTTCCTGTACCTTCACCGCAGACAGCTTTCCCAGCACGGAAGGTTTCTCCGGCTTTTCAGGCATAGAAATACCGCCCTCCGAAACTTCGGCAGCGGTGCGGTCTGTTTTTACCGGTTCCTGGCCTTCCACTGTATAGCCCGGCAGGAGCGCTCCATACACGGTAAAATGGCGCTCATACTGTTTGGGTATCTGCGGGGAAATTTCCGTAAACAAATGGGAATAGGCTTTTTTCCGTCCTTCCAGGTACTTTTCTGCAGCGGCTCTGACCGTGTAGCGTTTCTGATTCTGCCCGGCAATCTTTTCGCCATAACCCTGCTTCGGGGAGTTCACATAGACATCCCAGGTCACATACCAGGCAACCGGTACGCTCTGTTTGGTTTCCCGGTCATATTTGGTATCTTCCCAAATGCCGCAGGTCATACGGTAGACGCGGTTACTGATTTCCTCGTCATTCCGCCAGTTGCCGGTTTTGCGCCATTCATTTGCGGTATGCGCCACCTCCGGGGTCCGCAGATATTCCAATGCACGGTTAATCATCTGCGTGGCGGCTGCCTGCTGTTCCCATTGCTTTGCTGCAGCGACCACAATCTCATAGGCTTTCTGTTCACCGTCGATACTTCCCTGGCGCATGGCCTCCAGATTATCGGCGCCCATTGTAATCAGGGAAGAAATATCCACATCCTCACAAAAAATACTGTGCTCGATTTTCAGCTCTGCACCTGGTTCCAAATAATCGCCGTACCGGTAAGCGCGGTAATCTTTATTTTCTTCCAAACTCTTTCACACCTCCTTAAATCTCCGGCGCATGGCTCTTTTTCGGGGCCGCCTGTGCCGGGGTAGTTTTTTCTGCCGGCTTCGCCGCTGCAAGCTGCGCCATGACCGAAGGCCGGTCTGCCGTAAATATGGAAATCTGCTCATTCTCCGCTAATGGCTGTGCCGGAAGGGGCAGCGTCACATCCGAATGGGTAAGTATCTGCTCCCGTTTCAGGTCTGCCACGATTTCGTCAAATACCGCATTGATGGCCCTGCGTTCCTCACCTTCAGGATAGGCTTTCAGAACCTCCATTTTTCCGTCTTTATCAGAAACAAAGGTGACAGCACAGTCCGCATGGCCTACCAAATAATCTGATTGATAGGGCAGCTTATCTTTGATGTAACAGGCAAAAGCCCTGGCGGTCATTTCCACGTTGCTGTCCCAATAGCCGCCGTCCTTTTCACATTCCTTACCCATGCGCACGGAATTCCGGTAAAAATCGGTTTCCACACGTCCGACCTGCGGCGCCTCCTGTGCCTGCATCCCGGACAGCATGTGCTCGAATATTTCCAGCCGTTCCCGCTCACTTTTGGGGATCACCCGCCCGGTGACAGACTTCTTAAAGGCGTTTAACTGTTCCACGGAACCGGCCTCACCGGACAGAAACGCCTCCCTGAGAACCGCATAGGTTTCCATCTGTTCCTCATTGCCCTGCCGTTTCAGGGAACCGAGCACCGCGGAATCCAGCCAGCTTGCCGCATTTTTCCGGGTGCGCTCTGTCTGCGCTTCGGTGCGTTTCGCCGCCTGCTCCGGTGTCTCCGGCTTATATTTCATGGTTTCAATTAACTTCTGGAACGGCGCATAGAGACGGGGCTGTTCCGAAAGCATCCCCTTTGCGCCCATTTTCGTACCCAGATAATCGTCTAATCCGTGCCACCATTCATGGGCCAGGGAACCGGCCCCGTGCATCTTCGTAAGATTGATAACCTTGCGCAGCGGTTCATAATGGGCTGCCGCGTTTCCGCTGCCCCTGGCACCGAAAGCGATAGCAAGCGTTCCCTGATAGGCAATATCTTTGTCGCTGACCTGCAGGGCTGCCGCCAAATCTTTGAGCGCTTCAAACCCCATGTTAAGGGAAGCCTGCCGGTCATTCTGGTTCATCCAGTTCCCAAACTCACCGCCGCGGAACCCGAAAGTATCAAGGTAGTGCTGCCCGGTGATCTCTGCACCGTTTCTGTAATCCGGCCCGGTCCGCCGCACAGCGATAAGCTGTGGAGGCACAAACCGCGTCTTTCCGCTCTTGCTGCGGCCTTTTGCCAGCTCCTGTACCCATTTCAGGGCGGCCTCCTGCGATTCAAAATTTGTCTGTAAGATGGAATATCCCTTCGTCACATACCAGGTATCAGGCTTCCAGTCATTATTTTTGGAATAGGTATTCTTCCCGTCGTTGAAATGGATCGCATAGCCCTTCGGCACCTTCTGGTCTTTGGAAACGCCAAACTGTTCCTTCTGCGCTTTCTGTGTAAAGTTCCGCTCAAAATATCCTGCCGAGCGGACCATCAGGGCATTGGACAGCTTGTTTGTAATGGCCGGGTTCTCCCGGCCCTTCTCCGTCGCCTGGTAATGGGTGCCGCTGCCCCAGCCCTGCACCTGTTCCAGATACCCGTTTTCCACAAAGAAACGGTCATAGACCTTCATTGCGTCCTCCACGGTGCGGACCTCCGAGACCGCGCTTTGCAGCTCCCGTACCGTCTGGATATATTCTTTCTGTCTTGCAAGGCGCTTCTCCGGCGTGTCGTCCCTGCGGTAATACTGCGGGGAGGCGTTCAGCCCGTCCCGCGCCTTTTTAATGAAATAGACCACGCCAAGGGGAATCCCATCCTCCAGCATGGCCTCATAATCCGGTTTCTTCCAGATATTATCCTTTTTTACGAATTTCTCGGCTTCACGCTCATTCATGGCGTCCAGGTCGTTCACATAGAGCCCACGGTCCTTCCATAAATCCTTTTTTGCGCCGCCGATCTTTTCCCCGAAATCTTCATGCTGTATGTTATCCGCCAATCAATATCACCTCCAGTCTGTCATAAAAAATCACCGCTCCGGGGAAGGGCGGCGTTCCTGTGATTTATCCGGTTGCGGGCGTATTCCCATGAGCCGGTCCGTTTCCCTGCGTACCAGCTGGTCAAGCGCTCCCAGGTCCTCCGGGGTAACGGCGAACTCCCGGTAATGCTCATACCAGAGACCCGCTGTGACCGCTGCAATTGGCGGTACCTTTTCTGGCCCTCCGGGGAGAAGCCGGTAGACTGGGGCCTCGTCATAGAGAAGCATCTGTTTGGCTGTTCCCATCGGTATGCGGTACATATCCATATCGGGATTCTGGGCGGCCTCCATATATTCCACATTCAGCCGTTCCTCCAAATCCTGCGGCATATAAGAAAATGCCTGCTCCTTCCATTGGCTGAACCGGTTAGAATAGCGGTACTGCCATTCCGTCACTTGCTCCGGCGCATAAAGGTATCGCCAGGTTTTCAGGGCGTCCTTTTCGCACAGCTCCATTGATTCCCATTTTTCAATGTCCGCCTCCGCCTTCGTGCCGTCCCGGTATTCCATGCTGACGCCGTAAGGGTAGAGGGTATTCCGTTTTATATCCTGCTGCAGCGTGTCAAGGTCCATCATCAGGACGTCCCCATACAGGCGCCCGTCCTCCTTGCGTTCCGTATGGAACAGGAAAGCCCTGGCGGCGGGGTATTCTGTCATGGCGGCCATCCGGTAAAGCTCCGCCGAAGGACAGTAGGCAAGCAGCGCATCCGAGAGCCACATATGATTTTTTCCCATAATCGCAATCGAATCCGGCCCGGTGTTGGCTGCCAATGAGTGCAGGTTGAATTCACTTTCCCGCAGGAAATCCCCGGCCAGGATATGGAGCTCATAGGCAAACATGCCTAAATCCGTATCACGGACGAAGTAAATCTGCGGAAGCGCGTCCTCTTTCATTGTGGCTTGTGCCATTTATAGATTCCTCCCGTCTGCCGGCGGCTGCCCTCCGGCAATCTTGCCGACGATCTCCGGCCCGGTCTCGTAAATCTGCATGAGCCGCTTGGCCGTTCCGCATGGCTGCGCGGCGCCGCTGGTCCAGAGCCGGACCGTGGAAGGGGCGACATTCATCAGAAGCGCAAAGCCTTTTTCGTTCATATCCAGTTTTTCCATCAGGGCCTTAACCATATCGGGACCATAATCCGGGCACCTGGCAGCTTCGGCAATCATCTGTAAAGCGGTATTTTCTGTATTTGTCATTGTAAATTCCTCCTGTTATTCTGGCCCCTCGCTGTTAAGCCGGGGCAAAGCTGATTTTGTTGTGTTCCATCCTCCGGGCAAATTCCTGGACGGCATATTTCACTCCGTCAATCTCCGCATGGGTCTGGTCCAGGAACCGGCAGAGGGAAAAATGCGTATCGCCGTTCCCATAGGAAAGGCAGAGTACGCCGTTGTCTGGAAGCGAAAACAGTTTCTTTCCTGTGCTGTCCGTAAAGCAAATCTGCTGAGCTTCATTCATAAGCAAATCCCCCTTAAATAGAAACAGCCGCCTCTTTCTGACGGCGTGGCTGCTGGTGTTCCTGTATCTGCTCCTTGACCTGCAGCAGCTTTTCGTTGTAGTCCTTCCCTGTGCGGGGCGGGTTGACGCCTACACGGATATGTTTGAACCGTTGATCTTCATGGAGCATTGCCTTGATTCTCCTGGCATTTTTAAGGCCGCCAAGGTCATTGTCCATGTAGAGATTGACGCGCCGGATTTCCGGGTGGCGTTCCAGAAATGCGGTCAGCGCCACATGGGAAGTGCCGCCCAAAGACAGCCGGTAGCCATCCCATTTCCAGCCTTCCAATTCCTGCAGCGTGGCATGGGAGAGGGCGTCAATGGGCGCCTCAAACACCGCCACATGTCGGCTGCCCAGATTCCTCGGTGGATAGCAGAAGCTATATTCCTTGTCGCTGCCGTAGACATCTTTTCTGAGATTACCGGTAATGCTCCGCATACATGCAAACTTTGCTTTCCCCGCATCATCCTTTCCCACAAACACACAGACCGGCTCGCCATGATACCGCGCTTCGTAGAACAGCCCTTCCCGGAAACAACGGCTGATCACATCAGAACTGATCCCGCGCCGCTGTAAATAGGAAACGGCAGAGGTGGCGCACCGTCTGGCCCAAGGGAGAGAAAAAGGTTTCTTCTCCGGTTCTTTCTGCACATGGGCTGTTACTGTTGTACTCCGATAGGCCGGTGTCTGCTGGATTTCCCCGCCTACCAGCGTATGGACCGCATCCACCAGCCCATAGCCCCGAATCTGGATCAGGTAATCCAGGGCGTTGATACTCCGGCCCCGGCTGTTCCAGTACCAGTACCTTTTCCCGGTCACATAGACCAGGCTGTCATGTTCCTTGTGCCGGTAATTGGGCCCGTCCCGTTTCAGCACCCCAGGCTCATGGAACTGCAGGTATGCGAAAAGGTCCGCCTCCCGCGCCGCCTGAATCTGTTCTTTGGTTACGCCGGGCATCGCGCCGGCACAGTATTTCTTTTCATCGTGCTTTGCCTCCTTTCCGTGATGAAAAAGACGCCCGGAGGCGCCTAACAGCCGTACAGGTCATGGTTGACCTCGGCACGGTAATAACTGTCCATTGTTGCCGGGGCATTATACAGCGCCGCCAGCAGGTATGCCTTGATATTCCCGACTTTTGTAGTGTTCTTGTCAATACAGTCAAAGACATACTCCAAGTGGCCGGAATTGATCTTCAGGAAACGGCCCTTTACCACTTCCCTGGGAAAATCATCCCCGGCAATACGGATATATGGCCGTTTGGATAAGACCACTTCAAGCATAAGCTCCACAGTCTCGTCTAAGCGCTCCTTCCCATACCGGGAGACCATACAGTCATACTCGATATTTTCTTTCAGGATTTCACGATAAGCGTCTATCAATTCAATCCGATCCATCCCATCCGGGCGGCCCGCCGCCTCCGGCTCTGCCGGATAGATTGATTGATGGGTCCTTGATATATCCGTTTTTGATTTTTTAATTCTTTGTGGATTAGTATTTAATTGTGCGGGATTTTCCTGTCCAGGTTCTGCCTGTTCAGGTTTTGCCTGTCTTGGATTTACCTGTCTTGGATTTTCCCGTTTAGGTGAATCTTCCTGTTTTTCAGCGTTTACAGGCTTTTCATGGATCGTATATTCAATATCTCCGAGCTGCCCGTTCTCATAGCGGAGGCGCTGCCTGGTGAGATACCCGTGCCGCTCCAGTTCTTTCAGGGCGGTGGTGATCGAATCCACACCGTCCTTACAGATATGGGCAAGCCCCTTTGTGGTATAGTCCCAATCTTCCGGCAGCGACAGCATGAGGGAGAGAAGCCCCTTTGCCTTTAAGGACAGTTCCGTATTGCGCAGATGGTGGTTGCACATGATCGTGAAGTCCTTCGTTTTTTCTACCCGGAATACAGCCATTCCACAGCCTCCTTTCTCCGGTTATTTCCATTACAAGGTGCGATCCCTGCGGTCATAGTGGAGGTGCCCGCCTGAGACCTTCGCATGGTTTTTCAGTTTGACTTCGCCCCGTTCCTGGCTGTCTAAGAATTTCTGATAGCCGGCATCCGTAAGGAACAGGCGCATCTTATCGCCCCTGTCACCCACCGGGGAATCATAAGACAGCACATCAAAGACGATCATGTGGCGTACCTCCGGGTCGAAGCGTTCCAGCGCCATGATGTCGTGCCCCTTCAATTTCTCCGCGCCGGATTGCTGCCTGGCCTCGGCAATCTTTTCCCCAATCGTCCGGGGCGGGTAGGGCAGACGGTAATTCTTCTGAATATCCCGCACAATGTCCATGCACTCGGCATCCGTCAGGACGCGCAGCTTTGCCATCAGATTCTCCGCTGCCTTCCGTTGTTCGGGATTCTTTGTGTACCGGGCGGTCATGTAAAGCTCGTTCAGGACTTTGGATTGATAGTCCCCCTCAACCTGAAAAAGCAGCCGTTTTTCTATTTCATTTAATTCCATGTGAATCTCCTTTCTTCTGAAAATGGGTATGAAAAAAGGGCGTCCACCTGCAAAAGTGAAACGCCCACGGCAATCAGCGATCCGGCAATATACCGGACCGCTGGCACTATTAAATTTTGTCGTTAATGAAACAGCCTCCTTTATTTGATAATTTTCTCGTCATATTTCAACTTGGAAAAGGAATTGAATAAATGACGGCAAACGCTCAAACCCCTTGAAAATAAAGGCTTTTTCCGTTTGTCGTTATTATACCGTAACGGCATAGCCATGTAGCGTATCTTATCAATCAAGGCGTACAGCCTTTGATTATAAAGGAACGGTTAGGGCATAGGGATATTAAAATCACGCTGAATACTTACGGGCATTTATATCCTAATCAGCAAAAGAAAGTGGCAGATATGCTAAATGCCGCAAGAAATGAAAATGCCCCTATCGATTGACAAGGACATTTCACTACAAAGGCAGAGCCTGTTGTATTTATATCTCGCAAATATAGTATAACAAAGGTTCTGCTGAAACTCAATCGAATTATTTCAGTGGAGGACGCAAATGGAAGAAAAAAGAGAGAAAAATTATCGTTTAATCAACATGGAAGATGTAGAAGCAAAAGAAGTAAACTGGCTGTGGTATCCTTATATTCCCTATGGAAAGCTGACGATTGTACAAGGTGATCCGGGGGAGGGAAAGACCACTTTTATTTTGCACCTTGCGGCACTTCTCACAAAAGGCGAAACACTTCCCTGTGAGGAAACAAAAGAGGGCAGAGAGCCGATCAATGTAATTTATCAGAACGCAGAGGACAGTTTGGAAGATACTATAAAACCCCGATTGTTAGAAGCAGGAGCAGACTGTAACCGGGTGTTGGTAATTGATGAAAGTATTGATTGTTTGAGTATGACAGATGAAAGGCTTGTTCGGGTAATCAAGGAAACAGGAGCAAAAATGGTTGTGTTAGACCCAATACAAGCCTATTTGGGCGCAGATGTGGATATGCACCGGGCAAATGAAATTAGACCAGTGCTGAAGCAGTTGGGAAATATTGCGGAAGAATATGGTTGTGCGATTGTCCTTATCGGTCACATGAATAAGGCAAGCGGAAGTAAATCCACTTACCGGGGATTGGGTTCAATAGATTTTCAAGCTACCGCCCGGAGTGTGTTGGTAGTTGGTAGGATAAAAGACGATACAACGCTGCGCGTGATAGCACATGATAAGAGCAGTCTTGCGCCGGAGGGAACTTCAATAGCCTTTCGCATGGATAAGGACAACGGTTTTACTTGGGAGGGTGTTTATGACATTACGGTTGAAGAATTACTTTCCGGCGAAAGTAGAGGACAGAAAACAAAGGACGCTAAATCATTTCTTGCGGAGATTTTGGCAGAGGGGCAGTTGTCCTGTAATGAAATTACAGAAGCGGCAAAGGAAAAAGGTATCAAGAAGAAAACGCTGTGGAACGCCAAAAAGGAAATGAACATTGATAGCGTGAAAGTAGGAAATCAATGGTACTGGACTTTGTAGCAAAGGAAGATAGCAAGATTGCCTTTTCTAAAGATAGGGTAATCTTGCTACCTTGATTAGAAG
>Ga0137308_101954_pt1 | contig 16508 bp, 6 predicted proteins | sample Inofrocosms_June_FD_97181 | JGI IMG/M metagenome (GOLD analysis project Ga0137308, IMG submission 97181) | Mouse cecal microbial communities from Vienna, Austria - N-Acetylneuraminic and N-Acetylglucosamine D2O microcosms_June | ecosystem: Host-associated > Mammals > Digestive system > Large... | reverse complement strand
CGCCAGCCGAAGCCAGCCCCTGATCGTGGCAAGGTCTGTCTCTGCCAGAATCCTTTCCCGCAGCTTCTCCGGCACTGGCCCCGATTCCTCCAGAATATCCAGAACAGACTCGGCTTTACCCTCGATTTTTCCAATGGCGATGCCTTCTTCCCAGCCTTCACGGCGTTCCTGCTTCATCATCTCCTGCAATACCATAAAGCGTTCCTCCATCTCCCGGCTTGCCCTGACCTGACGTACTGAATCTTCCAGCCTTCTCACAAAAGGATCCCCAAAATTCGTCAGTACACCTTTAACATACCTCAAAAAATTCACCAGCGGTTCAGGAACCTCATCTTCGTTCTCCCCGCAGGTGCTTAAGAGCAGGGTGTGGCTTCCATCCCGGTAGGGCAGCTCCGGTGCCTCACGGCATATATTTTCCATGGTGTAGCGGTACTTCCTGCCTCCCAGGGGATCAAAGTCACAGATAAAGATCACATAGGCATCCGGCAGTTCCTCATAGGAGGTTCCCTTAAGCAGCAGTTCCATGTCCATCTGGCTGTGATAGTAGCGGCTCCGCCGCTCCAGCGCATCCCGGGCCACCTGCATCTCCACGTTGTAATGAGTGTTCTTCCCGTCCCTGGCGAACACATCCAGGCGGATCCCCTTATATTCCGGGTGGTATACGATGCTCTTCTCATAGCTGACCTCCACCCGCTCCAGCGGAATCTCCAGGGCCAGTTCCAGAAGCCTCCGGCAGTTCTCAGGATCCATCATCACTGCGGCGAACATAAAATTGTCCTTGATTGTCAGTTCCTGAAGCGTCTTTCTTTTTCCCAATAATTCCTCCTGTTCTGGGAAGGAATTCTATGGAATTATATTATCACACCTTTACAAAAATTGCAAGCATAATCTGTGATAAAAAACATCCCACGAACAGGAATTCGTTCCTCGTGTAATGGTTCAGATCCCCATTGAACCGTTACCCCTCTGTTACTATTCGCCGATCGCCAGCAAACAGTAATACTGTTACCATCTGCGGGGTTGTATTGATGATTTTCATAACTTAATATCCATCTTTTGAAACACGTAAAACCATAGAATTCCTTCCCATTCAAAATAATAAATGGTTTATGCCTGATACGGCACAGATCAATGATCTTCTGCAAATGACAGAACACACTGCTCCTATCATCCGCATCCAAATGAAAACCAGATACAAATAGACATTTTTCACACGATTCTTAACTACTACCGTTCATATTCTCCTGAACTGCCGATTGTCCAGACAGCAAAAACAGCTACGTCCAAATCTCCTGGAAGGCTTTTTCTGCAAACTGCTCCACCGAATCGCAGACTGCCGCCAGACGGAGCCATCCCTTTATCACAGCCAGATCTGTCTCTGACAATATCCTGGTACACAGTTTCTCCGGCACCGGTCCTGATTCCGCCAGAATATCCAGAACAGATTCAGCTTTTCCTTCAGCCTTTCCCTCAGCTCTTCCCTGAATTTTTCCAATGGCGATGCCTTCTTCACGGCCTTCACGGCGTTCCTGCTTCATCATCTCCTGCAATACCATAAAGCGTTCCTCCATCTCCCGGCTTGCCTTGACCTGACGGACTGAATCTTCCAGTTTTCTTACAAAAGGATCCCCTGATACCGTCAGAGTACCTTTGACATACTGCAAAAAGTTCACCAGAGCTTCTGAAACCTCGTCTTCATTCTCTCCATAGGTACTTAAAAACAAGGTGTGGCTTCCATCCCGGTAGGGCAGCTCCGGTGCCTCAAGGCATACATGCTCCATGGTGTAGCGGTATTTCCTGCCTCCAAGAGGATCAAAATCGCAGATAAAGATCACATAGACATCCGGAAGTTCCTCGTAGTCTGTCCCTTTAAGCAGCAGTTCCATATCCATCTGGCTGTGATAGTAGCGGCTTCTCTGCTCCAGCGCATCCCAGGCCACCTGCATCTCCACATTATAGTGGGTGTTCTCCTCATCCCTGGCGAATACGTCCAGACGGATCCCCTTATATGCCGGGTGATATACAATGCTCTTCTCGTAGCTGACCTCCACCCGCTCCAGCGGAATGTCCAGGGCCAGCTCCAAAAACCGCCTGCAGTTCTCAGCGTCCATCATCACTGCGGCAAACATAAAATTGTCTTTGATTGTCAGTTCCTGAAGTGTCTTGTTGTTGCTCAATCATTCCTCCTGTTCCGGGAAGGAATTCTATGGAAGTATAATATCACACTTATTTTAAAAAAGCAAGCAGAATCTGTGATAAAAAACATTCTTCGTAACAGCTCAGAGTAACAGTTCAGACAGGTCTGCGCACTCGCTGCGCTGACCGTACAAAAACGTAGTGGCCAGAGGGCATCTGCCCCATCGCGTAGCAATTCTCATGGGCAGATGCCGTAACAGTTCAAGGGGTATCTGAACTGTTACCAGCTCAGATACCCCCTGGACTGTTACGGCATACGGCCATTTAGAATCGCCTATGGCGGTTCCAGGCGCCAGCGACAGTTCATCGTCCATCATTCCTTATTCTTTGTGAAATGACAAGAACCTTGTTGCAGAACAGTCAGTATAAAACAAACCGCAGACCGGGAATCTTAAACAGATCCCCGGCCCGCAGTTACATTCTGAATCACTTTATTAGAGCTGTTCTTGTTCCTCTTTCCGTCTGTTGCCTATTGCAAATGCTGCAAGCATCATACTGGAAATCATCAGCACCAGAGCTGCGCTTGTACCCTGGCCGGTCTTGGGAAGGGCCGCTAAGGGCACATCCTCGTCTTCAATGAGAGCCAAGATATCATCTTTCCCCATATCCGGAAGTGCTGCCAGTGGTACTGCATCTGGATCAATGGTTACGGCCGGAGCTGTGGGACCGTCGGATGTGTTTCCGCCTCCTCCCGCAGTAATGACGCCGTTGCTGGTGTTGCCACCGGAACTGCTTCCTCCGCCTGAGCTGGATCCGCCGCCTGAACTGCTTCCGCCACCTGAGCTGGATCCGCCGCTTGAACCGTTTCCGTTACCTGAGCCTGATCCGTTGCCTGAACCGTTCCCATTACCTGAACCGTTTCCATTACCCGAACCGTTTCCAGAATTCGTGCTGGATTTGGTATAGATAAAGGTAATCTCATTTGTGCCGGTTCCGATAGTCACTTGCTTAGGCGACTGCTGGCCTTCTGCCAGTTTGTAGCCATTTATGCTGGCGGCATCCACACTTACTGTGGCTCCGTAAGTCTGGCCACTGACTGTCCTGGACGGTGCAATCTCATTTCCGTTCTCGTCCACGTACTTCACTGTGTAGCTTAAATCTGTACGTTTGGTGTAGATAAAGGTAATTTCGTTTGCACCTGTTCCAATGGTCACCTGCTTGGGTGACTGCTGGCCGTCTGCCAGCTTGTAGCCATCCACGCTGGCTGCGTCTACATTCACAGTTGATCCGTAGGTCTGGCCGCTAACTGTCTTGGACGGGGCGATCTCATTTCCGTTCTCATCTACGTACTTCACTGTGTAGCTTAAGTCTGTACGTTTGGTGTAGACAAAGATTACTTCGTTTGTACCGGTTCCGATAGTCACTGGTTTCGGCGACTGCTGGCCTTCTGCCAGTTTGTAGCCTTCTATGCTGGCCGCATCTACATTTACTATAGTTCCGTAGGTCTGGCCACTGACTGTCCTGGACGGTGCAATCTCATTTCCGTTCTCGTCCACGTACTTCACTGTGTAGCTTAAATCTGTACGTTTGGTGTAGACAAAGGTAATTTCGTTTGCACCTGTTCCAATGGTCACCTGCTTGGGTGACTGCTGGCCGTCTGCCAGCTTGTAGCCATCCACGTCCATAGCATCCACACTCACGGTTTCTCTGTAGGTCTGGCCGCTGACTGTCTTGGACGGGGCGATTTCATTTCCATTCTCATCTACGTACTTCACTGTGTAGCTTAAATCTGTACGTTTGGTGTAGATAAAGGTAACTTCATTTGTGCTGGCTTCAATAGTTACACCCTTAGGTGACTGCTGGCCGTCTGCAAGTTTGTAGCCATCCACGTCGATAGCCTCCACACTCACGGTTGATCCGTAAGTCTGGTCGCTGACTGTCTTGGACGGGGCGATCTCATTGCCGTTCTCGTCTACGTACCTCACTGTGTAGCTTAGATCTTTACGTTTCGTAAAGTACAGCTTCAGTGTTGTGCCGCTTTCAGCAAGAACAGCACTTTCGATATTCTTAGTGTTTCTGGCATCATAGGTGTATCCATTGACCTGCTTATCGCCATCATTCACTGAGACAGTATTACCCACAATTCCGCTGCGGTTCACAGGCTCTTTACCCTCGATCTCTTTGTCAGTGTCAGCATCGTACCAGCGGATGGTGTAGAGGGCATCTCTGGCAGATGGGTCTTTCACCTGAATTTCCGTCCTGACTTCCTGGCTGGGATATCCCTTCACTGGATCAGTGGGATCTTTGTCTGGGTCAGTAGGAGCAATGGCTTCTGTTTTACTACCAGGTTTGACATAGGCTGTGTTGGTGGTTGTTAATGTGCCTGCCTTTTCAGCATCCACAGTCTTGGTCACGTAAATTTCTGCCTCTCCACTGCTGTCCAGAGTGCCGCTCCAGGAACCTTTCTTCAGCTCCACGCCTTCGTCTGTGACCGTATATATGGCATTCTCATGGCCGGTGATGGTAATCTTGTAGTCCAGAGTAACAGTCTCACCGACCTTCACACTGAAGCTTCCGTTACTTTCAGAGATACTTTCGCCATTGACGCTGACCAGTTCCTTGGTAATTCCGGTCAGTCTGGGCTTCTGGCACTTCACATAGAATACGATGGGTGTCTTGGTTCCAGACTCCAGTTCCCATTTCTTCGTCTCCAAATTCCATCTAAATGTAATGGTTTTGTCAGTTTCTCCATCTGCCAGGGTGTGTTTACTCGCTTCCGTAGTTGTGCCTTTTAAATCGTTGTAGGCATCCGTATACTTCTGAGCCAGGAAGGTTACCTGGCAGGTATAACCAGTAGCAGCATCACCCTTGACTTCACCAATTTGAATGCGGTCTGTGTGGATTACGTTCTCCTCTTCCACATTGTAGCAGTCGAAATGACCTCCCTGATTCACATGCATACCCAGGGTCTGACACTCCACATAGACTGCCGCCCTACTACTACCTTTTACCTGATGGTTCACATCCATCGGGCCAGGAGCGGCCAGTCCCACCTGCAACACAGCATTATCACTGGACTTGGGTGTACCTATTTCTCCCAGTTTAACCTCTGCAGTGTTGGTAATCCGGCCTGTCTGGGTGGCTTTAACCCAGATGTACAGCTCCTTGTATCTATTGCCTGGTACTGTTACATCTTCCCAGGTCACAACGCCTTTTACATAGCTGCCATTATCACTTGCGCGGACATAGTTCAGACCATCCGGCAATCTATCTGTCACGGTCACGCTGGCAGCCTCGGAGCTGCTGTTCTTCAGCTTAATGGTGTACTTTATTTCATCTCCCACAGTGGCTGTGGTCTTATTGACTGTTTTGGTAATGGTTATGTCATCAATAGTAGCGGGAGCAGGTTTTCCTTCAATTATGATGACTCCAGCCTTGAATTCACCTTCCAGCTCAACCTTTGCAGTGTTAACAATTGTGCCCTCCTTGGTAACTTTGACCCGAACATTCAGGTCTATGGCTCCATTAGCAGGAACTGACACATTCCAGGTCACAATACCTCCAGCATAAACACCCTGATTACTTGAGCTGACATATTCCAGACCATCAGGCAATTTATCCGTTACAGTCACCCTTGCAATCTCGGAGCTGCGGTTTTCCACGCTAATGGTGTACTTCACCTCTTCGCCCACAGTGGCCTCTTCCTTATCAGCCTTCTTGGTGATAGTCAGCTTATCAATGGTTGCCGGTGCTGGTTTGCCTTCAATTTTAGTGTCATCTGTCTTAGATCCACCTTCCAGCTCAACCTTTGCGGTATTGGTAATTGTGCCTTTCTCAGTAACTTTAACCCAAATATGCAGATTCTTGGAACCCTCGCGAGGAACTGTCACTTTTTCCCATGTGGCAGTGCGGGAATCTGGGTCATACACACCGCCGTCACTTTCAGAAAACTCAAGAAATTCCAGTCCCTGAGGCAATGTATCGGTTACTGTTACGGTGACAGGTTGAGAACCTGCGTACTCCACCTTGATGGTGTATTTTACCGTTTCTCCCACAACAGCCTCGGTCTTATCAGCTGTTTTGGTGATGGTAATGTCATCGATGCCCGGGAGAACAGGTGCTTCCCCGCGAACATACTTCAGCGTAATAATATTCTTATCGGCCTCTGCAACCAGTACCAGAAGAGATGGATCGCACCTTTCATAGGTAAACTCAAGCTCATTGTTGTCTACTTTATAGAAATTCCATTTTGGATTTGCTACGGCAAGAGCCGCTCCATCAATCTCATCCCCAACCGTTCCACTCTTGGCACCACTTGTTACCCATGCTGCTTTCTCGCCATTTACATAGTACTCACGGATTACCTTATATGTGGTAGCTCTTTTCTGGGAATCCTCCTCCCAGATTGCATACAAAGTTTTGCTGACAGGATTATTGACGGTACCTAAGTTTTCTGACCAAGACAATTTAACTGAAGTCACTATGTCTTTGCCATTCGGCTCAGTAGCCCAACCCTTAAAGATGAAACCTTCTTTAGTGGGAATCACGCTGGTAACTGAAAGAGTCGCGCTGGTGTCCGCCACATATTTTCTGGTTGGATCAACAGTACTGCCACCCTGGGTTTCATAATTCAGCTGGTAGAGAGCATTAATGGTGACCGGAACTACATGTGTATACTTATGCCAGGTTGCATCATTATAAGCTGTAATTATATTTCTGCAGCCTGCGCACAAAAACCGACCAGCACCGTTATCGCCGTAGACGTTTGAGTTTAGGAGATACATCTCAAAATTGCAATAGTAACTAATGCTAATATTACTCGTCCCTGGCTTCTGGCCATTAATGTCCAGCCTCAGACATTCAGTATTACCAACTCCAGATGCATATGATGTAGTCTTTCCAAACCCGGTCGTTACGAGATCTTGGGCACCAATAGCCTTTGTCTCGCAATATTTTGTTGGAGCAAACATCCTGCGCCCAAAAATATAGCCACAATGTGGGCACTGCTCACCATTTATAGGAACAAATGGGACAGATACTATATCACCCACAGTTAGTGTCTTCCTGGATTCCGTACCTTTGTTTAGAGATTTACCAGTAATTTGAAACGATGGATAGAAGGCAGCTTTAACCTCAGCCAATGTATTATTATAAACGTTAATATTGGTAGCATACAAACCACTTCCCAGCCCTAGCATGGCATTAACATCCTCCATTGCTTTGAACAGAGTGGCTTCCGCCTTTTTAACATCCCCACGTTCCATATACTCGGTACCAAACAAAGCATCATAAGCGCCAGCTACTGTACCATAAATGTACCCTGCCACCTCCTCAGCGTTAGCCTTAGTGATCTCAGGAATACCAGCTACTGCATCCAGAAATGTCTGGACCAAAGTAGGAATATTTTCACCTTTAATAGCCGCCGCATAAACCGTAAAATGCTCCGCCCCAAAGGAAACCTCGCTCACAGCCGCGTCTTCCACCTCAGTCTCGCCCACAGCCTCCAGCTTCAGATCGCTGGCGGTTACATCCGCTGCGGTCTCAGCGCTTAAGGGGGCGGCGGTGTTGTCGTCGATGGCGTAGAAGGAGACCTTGTCGGCTTCCTCGGTGAGGCTGCTGATCCGGCTTCCGGAGAAGGTCACGTCCACGCGGCCGTTCTCGGACCAGCTGTTATCCAGCTTCTCGCCGTTGCGTACCAGATTGATATCGTATGCGATAACCTCCTGAACCATGGCGTCGCCTTCGTCTCCCAGCTTCTCCAGAATAGCGTCCTTGAGCTGGCTGGTGACCTCAGTCACTTCAAGCTCAGTGCCTTCCGGGATGATGCCTTCCTCAGCGTGTACGGTGATGGTGACACCGTTCATGTCCACCGGGGCCGGACTGAATTCCGGACAGGTCATTTCCTGGTCTGCTTTCCTGAGTGCCAGATCCTCGACTGCTACCCTGTAGGCTCTGGCATTGGCAGAACCCCAGATAGTTACGGTATTGTAGGCTTTTCCGTCCAGAGTACCCTCCTGCCGGAGTGTACCGTTGATATCATCCTCCAGTTCCTGGCCTTCGGAAAAGTCCGGAGCGTCAGATGCGCTGCCGCCTTCGGGTGCCTCAGTTTCGGCGGGAGTCTCTTCCTCTGCCGGAGTTGTGGCATCATCCGTCTCATTGGCTGCAGTACTTTCTTCTATTATAATGTCTGCGGCGCTGCTTTCATCAGCCGCACCGTTCTCATCCTCTGACTCACTAGTCTCATCAGCCGCGCTTCCTTCCGTGGCTGCGCTGCTCTCCTCGGCTTCATCAGCCCTGGTCTCATCAGACTCGCCGGTCTCATCGGCCTTGTTTTCTTCTGTTTCACTGGCTTCGGTTCCGTCAGCTTCATCGGCATCCGTCTCATCGACTTCGCCTGCTTCGTTTCCGGTCTCTTCCTCGTCTGTATTGGTCTCGTCAGCCTCAATCTGATCAGCTTCGGCTTCGGTGACCAGTTCCTCTGGCTCATCCTCAGGGGCGCTGATCTCGTCTTCACTGATCTGCACTCCAGATGCTACCTGCTGAAGCTTCCGTATGGAGATACTGGCAACTGCAGTACCTTCTGTGGAAACCTCTTCTCCATCAGCATCCTCTGCCTCCGGCTCGGCTGCTTCTGGCTGAACTTCTGATTCTTCTGCTTCTGTTTCCTCTGCTTCGGCTGCGTCCCTGCCTGCCTCTGCTTCAGTCTCTTCTTCTGTGGTTGCTCCCGGTCCGGCTGCTTCGGTGGTCTCTTCCGGATCAGCATCCTCAGCAGGTTCCCCGGCTGTAGTTTCTTCCGGCGCAACCGTCCCAGCAGGCTCATCGGCTGTAGTTTCTTCCGGCACAACAGCCTCAGTAGTTTCCTCGGCTGTGGTCTCTTCAGGATCGACAGCACTGGTAGGCTCTACTTCTTCTCCGGCCCCGGAGCTTTCCTCCGCACCTGTCTCGTCTGCTGCTGTCGTCTCCTCGCCTTCGGTTCCTTCCACGGCTTCGGAGCTCTCCCCTGCGTCTGCCTCCGTTCCTTCGCTGGCATCCGCTGCACCGGTAGTGGGGTTTAAGACCTCTGCACCCAGAGTATGGGACATGTCGTCCAACATGGTGGTATTGCTGTAGTCTTCCGTGTAGGAGGCTTCGGCATCATCCACATTGGCTGTGTTAGGATTGATGACCACCCTGCCGGTCTCATAACCATCCACGTTGGCGCGGAAGCTGACGACCATGTCGCTCTCGTTGATGAACAGGAAGATAACCTCTTCCGTACCCGCATTGTAGAATATTTCCACATCAGTGTCTGCGGGTGCATGGCGTCCATCTACATCTACGTCCAGCTGGTAGACTTTACCGTCCTTACCTCCTATCAGTTTCTCGTAGGAAGTCTTCAGGCTTTTGGTCTTCGCCTTCAGCTCCAGAGAACTGAATCTGAAGGTCTCACCGCTGTCCACGGCAGAGTCGATCGCTTCCCTAAGATCTGTGCCATCAACCAGAAATAGAGCTTCCTGCTCTTCACCGGCTGCAAACGCCACATTCAGATTCATTCCTATGTTCGTGAATGTCATGGCAGCGGTAAGCATGAATGCTACCAGGCGTCTGTAGTTCTTGCGAAGCTTTCTTAACATAATCCTCTCTCCTTCTTTCAAGATTCCTGGAAATCCCACTGCAAGATTTCCTATATCTAAAAAACGTTTGGAAAACGTTCTTTACATGGATCAATTGCCGTCTGCTGCTTCCAAATACAAGCAGACAGCTTCTATTCCCTACCATTTCCAGGTATCCAGGACATAATAAGCCTTATGTCATAACAATGCTTCACATAGTTTTATTTAGATTTTTCTTTAATTAAAATATACACCTTTTGGTTATAAAGTTCAACGCTTTATTTGACTTTTTACCAAAATATACATTTTTCTCAGGCTGATACCAAAATTGTACCCAAATGGAAATCAGCGTGGGCTGATTGTGGTGCACACAAAAAAGGCATAGCAGTTAGCCATGCCTAGCGCCAAGTGGATTTTAGGTGCCTCCAGGGAGCAGAACCAGAAGCTGCATACCCTGCCGGCACCTTTTTTATACACAGTGATCGCCGGATCTGCAAAAAAAGAAGCCCTGGAGGGAAAATGGCGTTTCTGCAGTTCGCCCCTTTATGACATAAGGCTTATTATGTCATTTACAGAGCTTTCTTCTTATTATTCTTGCGGTTATGGCCGCAGAGCTTTCCGGCACTCCGGACAGTGGCCATGCCCATTTCCAGAGTCCTACGGCATTCCTCGATCTGGCTGGTCATAGTATAGCGGCGGGTGGTTTCCACGCTGCTGTGGCCTAAGTAGTCGGCCAGACGGACGATGTCCTTTTCCTTCTCATAAAAGCAGCGGGCGAAGAGATGACGCAGGTTATGGGGGAAGACCTTGCTTTCTTCCACGCCTGCCCTGCGGCACAGGGCTTTCATGCTGCTCCAGATATTCCGGCGGTCTATGGGCCTTCCGGTGCGGGTCACAAAGATACAGCCGCTGGTACGGTTTTGCCGGCGGCAGTATTTCTTTAAAAGGGTTACCAGAGAGGCCGGCAGGAGGATATGACGCACCTTGCCTTTGGAGTTGATACAGACCGTCTTCTGGCCCAGAGACTCTACGGTAATAGCGGAAAGCTCGCTGACCCGGATACCGGTGCTTCCGATCGTCCGGATGATGCAGGACAGCCGGTGGTCGCCTTCCTGGTCGGCCTGACGTACCAGACGTTCGTATTCTTCCCGGGTCAGCTCCCTGGACTCGTCCTGGAAAAGCTGCTGCTGGATCCTGGGCAGACGGACGCAGCATTCTTTTCTCCCTATGTATTTCAGATAACCATTAAGGGCTACCAGCATGGAACAGGTACTGGTGTCCTTGTAACGGGACAGCAGATAGTCCCGGTAGCGGGCCACGGCATCGTGATCCAGGCTGCCGTCCTGGATGAATTCCAGGAATTTTCTCACATCACGAACGTACTTTGCGATAGTATTGGCTTTCATGTCGTGGTTTTTCAGAAAGAGCCTGTAGCCCTCCAGGGATCCCTTGGTGCATTTCTTTCTCATGGTCTGATACTCCTTTTCGTATTCAGGAAACTGATAAAAGCTGTGAAAAAAGCCGCTGTCTCCCGTTACCTGCCAGACAGCCCACTACCCGGAAGCAGACACAAACTGCATGGTAGACTCCCTGACAATGACCCGGGATTCCAGCTCATACATCCGGACCTCTGCACCATCGTGGATCTGTCCCATGAGAACCTCCACCGCCTTTTTCCCAAGCTCCTCCAGGGGCTGAGCCAGAGCCGTAAGCTTGGGACTAATCTCCTTAGCCAGCAAAGAATTGTCAAAGCCGGCAATGGCTATATCCCGCGGCACCTCAAACCCGGCCTCCCGGAAAGCCGCAATAGCCTCGCAGGCAGTAATATCATCATTGGCCAGGTATACCTCGCTGCGCAGCCCTTGATTGGCTGCGTATTCCTTTACCCTCTGATGTACCAGGCTGGCGTTCATATTCTCCGGCGCGGGACACTCGATCACATCAGTCAGCCTGGTCTGGCTGGCAGCCAGATAATCCCGGAAGCCTGCATATTTCCGGGCGGATGTGGAATCCTTCGTGGGGCCGATATACCCGATCCTCTGAAAGCCGACATTCAAAAAATGACGCGCAATCTGCTGCCCTCCCGCATAATGGGAGATATACACACTGCTGAATCCTTCCACCTGCTTGGTGATCATCACCGCAGGCACCTGAAGCCGCTGGTAAGCGCCGATCTGCTCCGGAGACACCGGCACGGCGATCACCCCATCCACCTTGCGCTGGCGAAGCTGGGCCAGGATATTCTTCTCCTTTTCCAGGCTGCGGCGGGTGTTGCAGATGATCACACTGTAACCTTCATAAAATGCCTGGTTCTCAACAGCCTCAATAATCTCACTGAAAAAAGGGTATGCAATCTCCGGCACTAACAGACCAATCAGATTTGTCCGGTTCCCTGCCAGACTCCTGGCAATCAGATTTGGTTCATAATCCAGGGCTTTGACCCAGTAAAGCACCTTTTTCCGGGTCTCCGCCTTAACGGAAGGATGGTTCGAAAGGACCCGGGAAACCGTGACACGGGAAACCCCCGCCTTGTCAGCAATATCCTGCATACTGACCATACTGATCCCTCCCTCTGCAATAGAATAGGTAAGCACCCAGGGATATCCGAGCTGTTACCAGAATATGGCTGTCTGGACCATTACGCCTATTCTACCGTATCCTGCCCCCAACGTCAAGGGCTGTAAAAAAGGCACCTCCCGCATATGGAGTTACTGTTTTCCCCATTGGACGGAGGCCTGATGCTTCCTGTCCGGCGCAGTCTGGCAAGAAGATGCCCCCGCAAACAGTAACCATATGGAACACACCCGCATTCTGTGATGTTCCCTTATCCACATACGGGAAACTGTAACCTTTTTTACAGCCCCATTTTGATTATATATCTATCCGTTCAGATTTCCCCTCTGAAAATGTCACTCCTCCATAACTTCCCTTGGCACAGCAAAGAACCAGCACAAGGCAAAAGCAGCTGCAAAGGTAATCACAGCCAGCACCACGTACATCAGAATCTGGGACGGCGAGTAAATGTATAGCAGCATCCCCGGGATGGTGGTAATGCCATTGCCGGTACCCTTCATGCCAAGCAGCATAGTGACCATGCCTGCCACTCCATTAATGGAACAGCTGAGAAGAAACGGCCTGAGACCATAGCGCAGAATCACACCAAACAAAGCAGGCTCCCCGATTCCCAGAAGAGCGGAAGCCGTGGCACTGGGCCCAATGGCGCGGATCTCCTTCTTTTTAGCCTTCATGGAGATGGCGAGGCACACTCCTGCTGAAGAAAAGCCGCACATACACAAGATCGCATTAAACGGGTTGAAGCCGGTGCTGGCCAGCAGACTGATCTCAAGCATATTGAAAATATGGTGGACACCGGTCAGGGTGATGATAGACCAGAAGAAGCCCACCACCAAACCTCCGACCCCAAAGGGCAGGCCCAGAGCCGTCTCCACAATAACCAGCAGTACATTCTCCAGCGCATGCAGCAGCGGCCCGATCACCAGCAGCGAAAGAATCAGCATAATCAGCAGCACCAGAAACGGCGTAATCATGAAGTCAAAGACAGCGGGAACTGTTTTCCGCAGCTTCTTCTCCAGCTTACTGCCCAGAACACCTGCCACAAAGGCAGGCAGAATACTGCCCTGGTATCCCACAATGGGAATGACTCCCAGCAGCATCAGGGGCGTCACTCCGCTGGAGGGATCTGCCACCGAATAAGCATTGGGCAGGGAACCATTGACCAGCATCAGACCCAGAATCAGGCCCAGCACCGGAGAACCGCCGAACACCCGGAAGGTGGACCAGCAGACAATGGCAGGCAGAAAGGCAAAGGTAGTGCCGGACAGTACATCCACCAGAATCTGGAAGGTCTGTGGTATGTCTGCATTGGTCATGCCAAACAGGGCCAGAAAGTTGTTGTTGAGCAGGGCCCCCTTAAGCCCCAGAAAGAGACCCGTAGCCACCAGGGCCGGAATCACCGGAACAAACACATCGCCAAAAGTACGGATTGCCTTCTGCACCTGGTTCTTGCCGTCCATCTTGGCTTCTCTGGCCTCACTGGCAGTGGTTTCAGCAACGCCAAGCCGGACAACCTGCTCATAGACCCTGTTCACATGGCCAGTTCCAAAGATAATCTGATACTGGCCAGCAGTAAAAAATGTTCCTTTTACCGCATCGATCTCACCCACCTTCTTGTCATCCGCCTTCTCCCGGTCCGCCACGATCAGACGCAGGCGTGTAGCACAGTGGGTGGCAGACCGGATATTCTCCGGGCCTCCCACGGCTTCGATAACCTCTTTTGCGATCCTCGCATAATCGTAATTCATCACAGCCTCCTTAATTTTATTATGTACTCCCGGAACCGCCCCATGCCAGAAGCTTCTGGACAAGGCCTCTGCCGGAATGCATGATTATGTGACTCGCGAGACGCGTTTTTGTATCATAATGTACTCGCGTTCATTTTGTGTGTTAAGAGTAGCACAAAAAAGACACCTCTGTCAACAGATCTCCAAAAAATCCTTTAAAATCATCATTTTATCCAATAATCCGGACCTATTTCTGTGCATTACAGAGAAAAAATGTTAAAAGCTTGACAGGACATTCCTGCAACAATATAATATCACTTATGAACGCGAGTACATTCTATTTAAGTCCTATGCCGCAGATACAGGGACATACGGAGGCGGCGGTATTACTTTCGGGAGCAGATGTTGTTTCCAACAGGCAGAAAGAGCTGATGTACAGTTCCCATAAATATACCATAAACGCAGGAGGTTATAATGGAAAAAAGACTGATTTTTTTAGATATTGACGGTACGCTTACAGAGCCCGGGAAAAATGTTCCCCCTCCTTCCGCAGTGGAGGCAGTCCGTCGGGCCCAGGCCTGCGGCCATAAGGTTGTGCTGTGTTCCGGACGGAATTACGGGATGCTCTCCCCCCTGCTCCAGTTCGGTTTTGACGGACTGGCAGGCTGCTCCGGAGGCTACATTGAGTATGGAGGTCAGGTGGTTTATGACCATCCCATGACCCCCCGGCAGCAGAAGCAGGTCCTGGCTGTGTTTCAGGAAAACGGCGTCTACCGGACCATCGGCGGGCGAAATCACAGCTACACAGACGAAGGATTTAAGGAATTTCTGGCCGAGAATGCCCATTCTACAGCCAACAGCGAACTGCTGCGCTGGCGGGAGCAGATAGAAAGGGAACTGGACATCCGACCCATGTCGGAGTATGACGGCGAGCCGATCTATGGGCTGGCTTTCATGAGCCGGGGCATGGACCGCCTTAAAAGGCCCATGGAGATGCTTAAAGATGCCTTTAATTTCTGCATCCAGGAAACCGATGCCTGCGGCATTGTCAATGGAGAGATCATCAGCAGGGCCTTCAACAAAGGGACGGCTGTGATCCGGCTGTGCGAATATCTGGATATCCCTGTGGCCGATACCATTGCCTTCGGTGACAGCATGAATGATCTGGAGATGCTCCAGACTGCAGGCCTTGGCATCTGTATGGCCAATGGCAGTCAGGCCCTGAAAAAGATCGCCCGTCATATCTGTCCGTCTGTAAAGGAAGACGGCCTGTATAAGGCCTTTGAGAAGCTTGGTCTGATTTGAATCAAATAAGGCTGATGCATACTTTATTAAGGGAGCATGGTACTGTAAAAATACGGTGGAATGCGCCACCAGCACATTTCACCGCATCTTTCCTGCACAAAATTCAGACACGCTCTAATTAAAATCCGCCTGACAATACATGATCTTCCCGCCTTTAATCGTCATCTGGGGTACGATGGCCTGACTGCCGGTCATCTTGTGGCCTGCCATATCACAGTACAGCAGTTCTTTACCCACGATCCGCAGGATGGCCATATCTGCTGTGGTTCCCACCTCCATGGAGGCCAGCTCTTCTCTATGAACCAGTCTGGCCGGAGTAAAGATCACGGCATCCAGCACATCCTCCAGGGACATGCCCAGAGCCAGATACTTGCCCATGATCCTGGGCAGGCTGTGGAGCGGCTGGAGAAACAGACCGCTGGTATTGATATCCGAGCTGATGATATCCGGGGCAAAGCCCTGGGCCAGGGCCTTTTTGCAGACTTCCAGATCATAGTTGTTCCTGCCGTTGCTGGCGTCAAAGAGAACCCCCCGCTCTCTGGCCTTTAAGATCCCCGCCCGGATGGTACCGTCGGAATTCAGAATATTCTCTGCGCCCTTGTCCTGGTAGCAGTGGCAGATCACATCCCCGCCACGGAGCATTCCCGCCAGCTTCTCCAGATCCATCACCGGATTGGTGATATGTACCACTACATTGCAGCCGAGCTCTCCGGCCAGCTTCACCGTCTCCCCCAGGGACTCCTCCGCCTTCTCCGGGGCAATGATTCCATTGGACATCCGGATCTTGAGACCCGCCAGATTACATGGATACTCTTTAAAAAGACGCCGGATCTTGTCCCGGTCAAAATATTCCGCCTCCAGACGCTCCGGATACTGGTCCGTGATCTGCCCGCCGCTGGCCATGAGAAGATAATTAAGGATCCGCACATCACTGTGTGCCATGACACTCTGGCGGTACAGTTCATAGTGGGCGGCTCCGCAGCTTCCCCCGTCCACAGCCGTGGTAATCCCGCAGGGAAATGATGCCGCATCCGGGTTGACCCCGTTTTCGGTTCCCCTGTTGAAATAATGTACATGAAAATCAATGAGTCCGGGTGTGACAATACATCCTTCTGCGTCAATTTCTGTATAGCTCTTTCCCTGATCTACCGCGGCTATTCTGCCGTCCTCCACC
>Ga0137308_101949_pt1 | contig 16526 bp, 12 predicted proteins | sample Inofrocosms_June_FD_97181 | JGI IMG/M metagenome (GOLD analysis project Ga0137308, IMG submission 97181) | Mouse cecal microbial communities from Vienna, Austria - N-Acetylneuraminic and N-Acetylglucosamine D2O microcosms_June | ecosystem: Host-associated > Mammals > Digestive system > Large... | reverse complement strand
GGCGAGATAAAGGCTGTAAGCACAATCAGCCCTGCGTCATTCATCAGCTTAGAAACTTCAGCCACCCGGCGTATATTTTCGATCCTGTCCTGCTGGGTAAAGCCCAGATTCCTGCACAATCCCATCCGCACATTGTCACCGTCCAACAGCATAGTATGACGTCCAAGAGCCAGAAGACGTTTTTCCAGAGCATTGGCCAGCGCCGACTTTCCGGAACCGGACAGACCGGTAAACCACAGCGTCAGCGGCTCCTGGCCTTTTTGGGCAGAGCGCATCTGCCTGGTCACATCTGTCTCCTGCCATACCAGATTGTCCGAACGGCGCAGGTCATGCTTGATCACTCCGCAGGCCGAAGTCATATTGGTCACACGGTCTGTCAAAATAAAACCGCCCATGGCCTCACATCTGCTGAATTTATCCATCACAATCTTTTCCGACAGGGAAATCTGGCAGTCTGCAATTTCATTTTTATAGATCACATCTGCCGGAACGTGTCTTCCGTCGTTAATGTCAATTTTATATTTCACGGACATGACAGTACCAGGCGTGGTCTTTGTTCCCAATTTCACAAAATAGTTCTTTCCCGGAATCAGTGGTTCATCATCCATCCACAAGAGCCTTGCAGAAATCATATTGCTGACCATTCCGCTAAAGCCGCTGACCAGCACACATCCTCTGGAAACATCCACTTCCCGGTCGAAGGCAATGGACACCGGCCATCCCGCCTCCGCTGTCTCCACCAGGGCATCCCCCCGGTAAATGCTTTTCACTTTTGCCTTCTCTCCGTTGGGAAGCACGGTAACCTCTGAAGAGACTGAAATACTTCCGGACTCAATCTGTCCCTGGAAACCACGGTACTCAGAATTAGGCCTGCATACTCTCTGCACAGGCATTACAAATCCGGCTTCTTCCTTCTGCCCAGATGACACATCCACCTGTTCCAGATAAGCCAGAAGGGGCTTTCCCTCATACCATCCCATCCGCACAGAGGTATCATTGATATTATCCCCCTCCGTGGCAGATACAGGAATGCTGCAGGCACTCTCCACCTGGAATCCTGCAGTAATTTTCTCAATCTCCAGCACCACTTCATCAAAATATTTCTTATCATAGTGCACCAGGTCCATTTTATTCACCGCAAATACAAAGTGCCGGATTCCCATCAGATTACAAATGCGGATATGCCGGCGGGTCTGTCTCTGCACGCCTTTTGCCACATCCACCAGAATCACAGCCAAGTCTGCGAAGGATGCCCCCACAGCCATATTTCTGGTATATTCCTCATGTCCCGGCGCGTCCGCCACGATAAAACTTCTGTTATCTGTAGAGAAATACCGATATGCCACATCAATGGTGATCCCCTGTTCCCTCTCAGCCATCAGCCCGTCCAAAAGCAGAGAATAATCCAGAGTGCCATTCCTGCTTTTCAGTCTGCTGTCCATCTCCAGCGCCCTTTTCTGGTCCGTATATAAAAGCTTTGCATCGTAAAGCATATGGCCGATCAATGTAGATTTCCCGTCATCCACACTTCCACATGTAAGAAATTTCAATAAATCTTTCATTAGAAATAACCCTCTCTTTTCCGGCGTTCCATACTTCCGGTTTCTTCATAATCAATTACCCGGCGGGTTCTCTCAGATGTAACTTCACCCAGAGTTTCTTTCACAATTTCCTCCAGTGTATCTGCCTCAGACTCCACAGCGCCTGTCAGCGGGTAACAGCCCAGTGTGCGGAAACGCACTTTTTTCTGCTGGACTTCCTCTCCATCCTTAAGTTTCATCCTCTCATCGTCCACCATAATCAGATTTCCATCCCTGAGAACCACAGGGCGCTCTTTTGCAAAGTAGAGAGGTACGATATCAATATGTTCCCTGAGAATATACTGCCAGATATCTTTTTCCGTCCAGTTGGACAGGGGGAATACACGGATGCTCTCCCCAGAATAAATCCTGGTATTGTAAAGTTTCCACATCTCCGGCCTCTGGTTTTTCGGGTCCCATCCGTGGCTCTTATTCCTGAAAGAAAATACCCGCTCCTTTGCCCGGGATTTTTCCTCATCCCTGCGCCCTCCTCCGAAGGCGGCAGTGAACTGATAGTGATCCAATGCCTGCCGGAGCGCCTGGGTTTTCATAATATCCGTATAGGCAGAGCCATGGTCAAATGGATTGATCCCCTGTTTTACTCCGTCCTGATTGGTATAGACAATCATCTCAATTCCCAGTTCTTTGGCTTTCCGATCCCTGAATTCTATCATCTCGTGGAATTTCCAGGTGGTATCTATATGCATAAATGGAAAAGGCGGTTTCTCCGGATAAAATGCTTTCATCGCCAGATGAAGCATCACCGAACTGTCTTTTCCAATGGAATAAAGCATGACAGGCTTTTCGCATTCTGCAGCCACTTCACGCATAATATAGATGGCTTCCGCCTCCAATTCGTCTAAATACGATTGTGCCATAATAATTTTTACACCAAACCTTTCCAGTGCATGTTTTTCATCTTATTGATCTTGCATGCACTTTAATCTCAGGTATTTTTTATACCTGGGGTTATTCTACTTAGTAAAAGTGATGAAAATTTGTAGTTTCCGCGGTTGTTCTTGGTTGTTGGATTTCCTTATCCATCAAGGTCTTTCAGGAGGGACGCCGCTATGGGGGGAGGGATACCCCTGGGCGCACTGGGGCGTCCGTCAAACAATTATTCAATACCAAGCACCGAAGAAACAGGTTCCCCCTGGCTGTATTCAATGGATATCTCATCCCCCACATCATACCGCAGCACTTCCATAAAGTCTGCCAAAGGTACATCGAAGATCAGCTCACTATCTTCCAATACCAGATAAAAATGAGTATTCCCCTCAATCACTCCCTGGGCAATCTTTTTAATCACCCCCTGTATTTTCTGGGTATCCTGGGGGTTTGAGCTGGAACCTCCTCCTGTTTTCAGCATTTTTATATAAGTCTGCTCACAGGATGCCACCGTATCTCCAATGGCCACATTCTGGTATTTCTGAATATTGACCATGGCATATTTTTTCACCAGTCCGGCGTTATCTTTCAGTGCGATAAAGTACGTGGGCTCATCGGCTATATTCAGGAGCAGAGGGAATGTGGCCTGGTAGCCCAGATTCTGTACCTGCCCTTCCGCAGATTCCATAGCTGAGTATTCTTCTGCACCGGCTACTTCGTAATACCGGGTCTCCCTGGTCCTCTGATTGATTAAAACAAATCCCACGTTGGAGCGGTCTCCGCTGACAGAGGTGACGCCTGTGTAGACCCACACGTCGTCGTCCAGGGCCAGGTAGTTGTATCCTTCTGTGGTCTTCAGGCATCCCTTCTGACCCAGAATGCTGTTGAAGAAGCCGTTCACCAGTGTGCCGTGGTAATCATAGAGTTCGATGAGCAAATCTGCCGGATATACCCGGTCTACCCAGGTGGGGCATTCCTCCACAGGCATGGATGTGCACTCTCCAGTGACTGCATTGCACAGAACTACTTTTCCAATGGTCTGTCCGCCGAACAGGCCAATGGTAAATTCTTTTACCGGACAGATCCAGTAGGGTGTTCCCTCATCGTCAATCTCAAAACTGAGCTGGTCAAAAATGTATGTGGGATACCGGAACCGGAGATGCCTGTAAATATTCCGGTTAAAGTACTCTGACTGAGAGTAGCGGATACCCGGTGACAGTTTTACCAGCTCTGTATTCTGGGTGGCCATGTCAATGGTAATATAAGCGGGAATTCCCTGCTTTTGGTTTGTCAGCCATTTGATGGGACTGGCGTACACCAGCGGCGTCACCCGGACAGGTCTTCCGTTCACATTGATCTGGGAATAGATGCTGCTCACTTCAAACTGAGAAACCATGTCCACCATGCTGCCCATTTTCCGATTTCCCAGAAGCTCTGCGGAATCTTTATCCAAAAGGGGAATCTGGTTATAATTGACTTCTTTGATGTCCTCTGTAAAATCCCTGTTTTCCGGCTCCAGAAGTTTCTGGTACTTTCTCGCATTCACAATGGGGGATGACAGAACTGCTCCAATCAGATAGACCAGCAGTACTGCCGCAAACAGCCCAAGAACCAGCTTGACACTTTTCTTCTCCTTTGCCTTTGCCAGTACGCCAAATCCCACTTTTTTCCCTGGTTCCACCGCAGTCTTCACCAGCACCTCTGCCAGAAGCACTCCCAGCAGAACGAGAACCAGCACCCAGAACCCACTGGCGTGAATGTTGATGGCCGGCAGGGAAATGTAATAGTAAAGGCCCACTAAGACCAACACCCCCAGAACAATACCGGTGTTTCGTTTCCAATGTTTCATACTCTCTTTTCCTTTCTTCTCATTTATCATAAAAAACTGTGTTCCAGCGCTTCAAAATCCTCTGACACAGGCCTGCGCACTTTCTGCCTGGTAACTTCTACGATTTTAAGCGCTGTCATATCCACCACATCTGTTTTCACCCGGTCCCTTTTCAGACATTTTCTGAATTCATAAATCAATTCATTCTCGTATTCTGTCTGGTTCAGATTAATAAAATCCACCAGAATGATTCCTGACAAGTTGCGCAGACGAAGCTGAAATGCAATCTCTCTGGCTGCTTCCAGGTTAATCTTGTGGTAAGTCTCCTGGGATTTTTTATTGGACACATATTTTCCGGTATTCACGTCAATGGACACAAACGCTTCTGTCTGCTCAATCACCAGAAATCCTCCTGATTTCAGCCAAACACGCTTTTCCAGAAGTCCGGATAACACATCTTCCAGGGCATACAGCTTGTACAGCGGCAACAGGCAATCCCGGTAAAGGCGCAGTTTGTGCAGGTCTTCCGGCTGATATTCTGTCAGATAAGTCTGTATTTTCTCATAAACTGCCGGTACATCGGTGACGATTTCCTCCAGATTCTCCGTGTAAGCATTCTGAATTGCCCCCAGATAAAAGGGCTGGGCTTCCTGAATCAGCGAATAGCAGGTTCTGGACCTGCCCTTTTCCAGAACCTGGCGTCTGCGCTTTTTTAGTATGTCCAGTTCCTGGAATATCTGTTCTCTATCCGCGGCTCCTGCATTGGTGCGCACAATCAGCCCATATTCTTCTGTGACCTCCGGTGCCAGCCATTCTTTCAGACGGCGGCGGGTCTCTGAAGATAGCTTTGCCGACACCCGCAGAACCGAAATGCCTGTTGCAAGAATCAGGTATTTACCGTGAAATTCCAGCTTTGAAGTAACTGTGGGCCGCTTTCCCCGCATGGATTCCCGCATTACCTGAACCAGAAGCTGGTCCCCTGCTTTCAGGGTATACCGCCCGTTTATCTTATTTTTGCCGTTGGTATAGACTGCCTGTTCCTGTTCTTTCAGACTGTAAAAGCAGACAATACCCTCCCCGATTCTCACAAAGGCTCCCTGTATATTGGCGACCACACGTTCCACCTGTCCGATGTAGATATTGCCCAGAATTCCTGTACTGTCCAGCGGCGAAAACGAGATTTCCCTTGTCCCTGCCCCATCCTCTATTTCCGCATACAGTGTACAGTCCCTGCCTCTCACCGGCATCTCTGTAACGATTAGTTTATTCAATATTTTCACCTAACCTGTCCAATGGGACAAACCGGGGCTTTTCTGTACTGCCCTCATTGGCATATACCTCCGTCCTGTGGACGGCGCACCTGTCCCAATCCAGATTCTGTCCCAGATAAGCCGAAAAAGCGTTCAAAACCATGAAAGGCTTCACATAATTGGCACTGGAAGCCGCCAGACGCATGGTGCAGACACTGTCTTTTACTGTCATCTGGTAAATGCCGGGCTTTAAGTCCACCGTTTTCCCGCCTTTTTTTGTCTCCTTCTCTGCCCATATGGCAGGCTGGCTGTAAAAGTGCTCCGCCTTTTCGGCCAGTTTTTCTATCTCGGGCTGTCCCTTTAAGGAAATCTCATAATCCGCAGCTGCTGTCATGGACATGGCATTATATTTTTTGCCTTCCGGCACTTTTCTGGCACTGAGTACCTGAAATCCCGGTGCCATTGCGCCGTTAAACCGTTCTACAAGCTCTCTGGATGCCATTTTTTCGGATAATTCCATGTCAAAATACTCTCCGTCACTGGTCACACCCACACTGAGAGGCGCCGCAAAAGAGATGATCATATGGGGCCTGAATCCGCTGGAAAAGGCAATGGGAATCCCGGCTCTGCGCACAGCTTTCTGAAAATAGCGCATGGTATCCAGATGTCCCAGAAACTTCACAGAACCGCTCTTGGAAAACTTAACCCTTACTTTCAACGCATACACCTCCTTTGTATCTGGCTGCCCCGCATCCAGAGCAGGACTGGCGGCAGTTGGGAGTTACCTGTTCTTTGAGCGCTCTCTCCCACTCCCGTTCCAGAAATCCCCTGTCCACCCCTGCATCGATAAAATCCCACGGCAGAAGTTCCGTTGTCTGCCGCTGCCGTGTGGTATAAAATTCCTTGGAAATTCCTGTATCGGCAAACGCCTGCTCCCACAATTCCTCTTTAAAATATTCTGTCCATGCGTCGTATCTGGCCCCCAGCTCATAAGCACACTTGATTACTTCAGCGGTTCTTCTGTCTCCCCTTGCCAGAAAGCCTTCCAGAACCGCCACCTCCGCCTCATGCCAGTTGTACCGGATACTTTTGTGATTCACCTGCTGGCGCATCTCCTCCCGCAGCAGATTCACACGCTCCAGATAAGTCTGGCTGTCTGCCATGGGCGCCCACTGAAAAGGTGTAAAAGGCTTGGGCACAAAGAAGGACGTGCTCACTGTAATCTGTACCTTTCCCTGCCGCTGTTCTTTGGGCACTTCGTAATATTCCCCGGCAATAGCCTGGGAGAGATGGGCGATGCCCTTCACATCTTCCGCGCATTCTGTGGGCAGTCCCAGCATGAAATACAGCTTCACCCGGTTCCATCCGCCCAAAAAGGCGGCCTTTGCCCCCTCCAGGATTACTTCCTTCGTCAGCCCTTTATTGATCACATCCCTGAGCCTTTGAGAGCCGGCCTCCGGAGCGAAAGTGAGACTGCTCTTTTTCACATCCTGAATCTGGCTCATCACCTGCAGGGAAAAAGCATCAATGCGCAGGGACGGCAGGGATATATTCACCCCTGTGTCCCTGAACTCCTCCATAAGGAAATCCAGCAGTTCCTTTAGCTGGGAATAATCGCTGGAGCTCAAAGAACTCAAAGAGATCTCTTCGTGGCCTGTACTCTTTAACATCCTCCTGGCCTGCTCCTTTAAGACTTCCACACTTTTCTCCCTGACAGGGCGGTAGATCATCCCTGCCTGACAGAAACGGCAGCCCCGGATGCAGCCTCTCTGAATCTCCAGGGTCACCCGGTCCTGAGCCGCCTTGATAAAAGGAACCACCGGCGCATGGGGATAACTGGCATGGTCCAAATCCATCTCGGCCTGCCGCAGCACCTTCCCGGGCACACCGGGGCGGGCAGGCGCAAAAGAACACAGCCGCCCGTCTTCCCCGTATTTGGCCTCATAGAAAGCGGGTACATAAATGCCTGGAATTTTCGCCGCTGCCTCCAGAAATTCTTCCCGGCTCTTTCCCTGCCGTTTCATCTGGGCATACGTATCCAGAAGCTTTGGATAAACCACTTCCCCTTCACCAATATAAAACAAATCGAAAAATGGCGCCAGTGGCTCAGGATTTAAGACACAGGGGCCTCCTCCAATTACCAGCGGGTCTTCTTCCCCCCGCTTTCTGGCATAAAGGGGAATCCTGCTTAGGTCCAGAATCTGAAGTATATTGGTATAGCACATCTCATATTGAATAGTAATCCCCAAAAAATCAAAATTCTTTACATCATCCTGCGATTCCAGTGCAAACAGAGGAATCTGCTCCCTGCGCATCACTGGTTCTAAGTCCACCCACGGGGAAAATACCCGCTCGCACCAGGTGTCCTCTCTCTCATTAAACATGTGATAGAGTATCTGCAGACCCAGATGGGACATGCCGATCTCATACACATCCGGAAAACACATACAGAAACGGATGTCCACATCAGCCGGGGCTTTCATCACTGCATTTACTTCATTGCCGATATACCGGGCAGGTTTTTCTATCTTTCCTAATATTTCGTCGCTTAATGCCTGTTTTCTCATCTGATTTACCTTTTCACATTCCCTTAATTTTCCATGAATCCAATTATAGCATAGGATATGTAGTTTTGAAAGCATCGTTTCATCCATGTTGACTTTTCCCCTGACATCTTATACACTAGAACATATCTAATAAGAAACAAAAGAAAGGCAGGCGGATGTCCATGAATGATAAAACGAAACAGTTAATTATGAAAAACCGTGAATTTCTAAAAGGATACCATTTCGGCGATGCCGGCACAGAAAAAACGGATCAGGAGCAGGAACTGCCCGGAATTCCCTGCCTGAAAAAGAGACATCAAAATTTCGCAATCCCTCTCCCCGCGGAATTTGACAAGCTGAATATCTCCGGCGATATCTGGGACTTGATCATGCAGCGGAAAAGCTGCAGAAAATATCTGCCAAAAGAACTCTCCATGCAGGAATTATCCTTTTTACTCTGGGCCATACAGGGAATCCGCAAAGTTGCGGGACGCAAGAATCCTGTGACTTTCCGCAGTGTTCCGTCAGCCGGTTCCCGCCACCCTTTGGAGACTTACCTTTTTGCCAATCATATCAGCGGCCTGAATAAAGGAATCTATCATTACCTTCCCGGTGAACACGCGCTGGAAGTCTGGAATTCGAACAGGGATTATGATACCCAGCTTATCAGAGCGTTATGCGGACAGCATTTTGCCGCTTCTGCTCCGGTGCTCTTTGTCTGGAGCGCCCTCCCTTACCGGACAGAATGGCGGTATGGCCTGAAAGCGTCCAAATACATCCTGCTGGACGCAGGGCACATGTGCCAGAATTTATACCTGGCCTGCGGGGCCATCGGCTGCGGTGCCTGTGCAATCGGCGCATATGATCAGGATTTCCTGGATGAGCTTTTGGACTTTGCACCCGGTCCTTCCTCTGATTCCAGATATGAATGTGCTGTTTACGCAGCCTGCGCCGGGCATATAGAGTAATACAACAGGAAAGGAGTTTTATATGAAAAAAAGAGCGCTGCTTCTTTTTACATGCTGTATCCTGCTGACAGGTGCCGGCCTTTTCACCGGATGCGGCAGGCATGCATCAGAGACGGAGGATTCCAATTTGATGAAAGATACTGATTTAATGAAAGATATTTCTGCCAATAAGAAAACCGGAGAAACTATACAGAGCATCGACTTAAACGGATACGGCGCAGAGGCTGTAACTGATTTCGGCGTGCGGCTTCTGCAGAACACAATCACAGATGGGAAAAACACATTAATCTCCCCGCTGTCTGTGATCTCTGCCCTGGGTATGACTCAAAACGGAGCCCGGGAAGCCACAAAAGAACAGATGGAACAGGTGCTGGGCATGCCCTGCGAAGAATTGAACGCCTATCTGTCCGCCTTTGTCCAGGCACTGCCCTCATCTGACAAATACAAACTCAGCTCCGCCAATTCCATCTGGCTCAAAGATGATGGAAACTTCACAGTAAAGCAGGACTTCCTGCAGACAAACGCTGACTGGTACGGCGCGGGTATCTATAAAGACGCTTTTGACAGTTCCACAATCAAAAGGGTTAACCAATGGGTGAAAGAAAACACGGACGAAATGATTCCTGAGATTCTCACAAAAATTCCTGATGATGCTGTCATGTATCTGGTAAACGCCCTGGCGTTTGAGGCCGAGTGGGAAACCATTTACTTCGATACCCAGGTCAATGAGGACACGTTTACAGCTAAGGATGGTACTGTGCAGAAGGTGGATTTTATGCACTCAGAAGAATATAAATATCTGGAGGACGGACAGACATCGGGCTTTTTTAAATATTATGCTGATAATAAATATGCGTTTGCCGCACTGCTTCCCGGCGAAGATACAGACATCAATGATTATGCAGCCTCCCTCACCGGGAAAAAACTCCATGATCTTTTGTCTAATCCCAAGGATATTACCGTATACGCGTCCCTGCCCAAGTTCACCAGCCAGTACAGCGCAAAGCTGAAACCGGTTTTGAAAACATTGGGAATGACCGACGCATTTTCCCCTGAACTGTCTGATTTTTCCGGACTCGGCTCCCATACTGACGGGAATATCTATATCAATGAAGTCTTCCATAAAACATTTATAGCCGTGGATGAACGGGGGACCAAAGCAGGAGCGGCTGCTATGGTGGAGATGATGGCGGAGACCTCTCTGATGGAGACAAAAACAGTTACATTGAACCGTCCTTTTGTGTATATGCTGGTGGACTGCGCAACGAATGTGCCTGTGTTTATGGGTGTGATAAACAGTATTGATGAGTGATTTTAGACTAAATAATAGAACGAATAACAGCCATAGGTGCTTTCAGACTGTTGCTGCGGACTGCCCGAGACACGCTCTAATGTACTGTACCGTTCATTTTGCGAAATATGAGCGGTACAGTTCATTAATACCCGCGAGCCAAATGATTTGCCAGCAAGTCTTCACTGTTTCAAGCAAAACAGCAAATCATTTAGCAGATTGCCTTTCAAGCCGTTTCACTACTGCATCTCCTATTTCCGCCGCATCAAGCGGGGTATCCCCATTCAGAAACTTTCAGCTTCCATCTTTCTAAACACATCCCTGGGTATTTTCCACCATAGAAAAAGAAGGACTGTTCAAGAAATCTTCAATAAACTTTTTCAGCCTTTCCGGTGACTGATAAGTTTTGCAGAAAGAGAATTCATGGGAGATTCCATCGATTTCCTCCATAGCCTCCTTAAACTCCATGGTTTCCCTGGGCACTGCTTTTGTAAAGTCCAGATGGTCTGGATGAATCCTGTGGTTTTGAATGGCATAATTCACCCTGTCCTTACAATGGCAGGTCCCGTTTCCGTATTCCCCGCAGTATTCTTTTAAGAAATCCCCCACCTTTCTGCGGACTCTTGACAGACGCTGGCGGTAAGCCTCCGGTGTGATTCCCAGAATCTCTCCGGCAATCCGGCTGTCTGGCTTGAACATGGTGCCCAAGATGAAAATGCAGCGGCTTTCCCCGTCCAGACACTGGAGCATCACATTGGTGCAGGAAAGCTTTAATTCCTCTGCCAGAATGGATTGTTCCACATTCTGGGTCAGATCCGGTACATCGTGGATATCCGCGTGTTTAATATCATCACCATAGAACTCAAAGCTTAAAGGGAATTTGGCAAACATATGTTTTTGATAATTTTTCAGATGGTTGGCTGCAATGCTGAACACCCAGGTGGAAAAAGAGCTTTCGCCCTTAAATGAAGACAGATGGGTCATGATTTTCAGCAGGATGTCCTGTGACGCATCTTCCGCATCCGGAAAGGTTCCCAACATACGCAGGGAAAGGTTGAATACCATATCCTGTACGCTGGCAAGTACAGTTTCCAGAGCCTTTTTATCCCCGGCTGTGGCTTTTGGGATCATATCCAGTACTTCTTCGTTTGTGAACTGATTCATAATTCCTCTTTTCTAAAGTGCAGATTATATTTTTATACGGAAATCTATCTGGAGGTCTCTCCAGTTAGTTTCTAAAACCCTGCAGCACTTCAAAACAAAGTTTCCTCCGTATATATAATTAGACACCGCTTTCCTGTCTGTGTGACAGAAAAATTTTATTTTTTCAGCTCTTATCTATCATTGGCATATCTCAAATTTTCCCGCAGAGATCAAAACAGCTGTTTCTGCGGTACAAATATCCTGCTGCCAGAAGGATCATCAGGCAGAATCCTCCTTTCAGTAAACCATCGTAAGTCTTCGGAGCCACCCCTATTGGTGCGGCACACAAAAAGGCAAGGAGAAATCCACCCATCCCGCCCAGTACAGCGGATGCACTCTGTTTCACCACCCTCACTTCGCTTTCCCATTCTAGTACAGGGAAATGAAGATTAACTGTGATACCGTATATGCAGGAGAATAGGATCATGACGGCCGGGATTAAAATCAGCCAAAGAAGTTCCCCTGCTCCTGGTTTTAACGCTGCAATAAGAAGCAGTTCTGATAACAGATAAAAGGGCAGGATGAGAAGCAGATTCATCAGGATTTTCCCGTCCAGAATGTTTTTCACAGTCAGGGGCAGGCTTTTCATAATCCACCAGTTTCTGCCTTCCAGTGAAATGGAACATGCTGTGGCTGGCATCATACAAAATACACCAGCTGTTACAAACGGCACAAGACCGCCCATATCAATGGATACTGGCAGAAGCCTCTCTATCGGTTCTGTACCTGCAGCAAGCAGCGCTGCTGACAGAACACAGCCCATAACCGGCCCGATCAGAGTGTTTGCCACATAGATGCTGGAGGAAAAATACCGTTTGAATTCCCGCCTGCATAAAGATACAGCCACAGAATGTGCTTTCAGTCTGCCCAGCTGGTAATGATGCATGGCAAAGCTGCTGTGAAGACTCTGGCAGATCTTGTGGAAGGACAGGATGGTACCTGCCCCTGCGGCCATAAATACGCCTAGAAACAAAACGGTATACCATGCTCCCCTTAGAACATCTCCCTGGACAATAGCCCTTCCAAGCCATACTGCCGGCGGATATAGTTTCTCCAGCAGTGCCGAAACAGCCCCAGATAAGTTTTTCAGCATCTTTGGGGTAATACTGCCATCCATAGCAAGCACCCCGGACCAGCCGTACAGAATCCCCAGAGCAGCCACAATGGACAGTCCTGCCGCGGCCAGGCTTTTATGACGCATGCGGGAGGAAATACCGGAAATCAGCGTACCGAGGAAAACAGAGGCGGCTATGGGGATAAAGGGAATGCCCCAGACCCCCATCAGACTTGTGAAATAAACCCCCGTATCCGGACGGATGTTCCATGCGTATACAAAAATGCCGGGAAGAAATACCGCCAGGGTCATCAACAAATCTTCCACATACATTCTGAACAGACGGCTGGCCGCCGCCACCCCCTGTCCGATGGGCAGAGCGCACAAAATATCATACCCTTCCTTTCGAAATATAGCACTCCCCGCTTTCAACACGCCAAAAACGAAAATCAGCAGACTGGAAATGGTAATCAGATAAGCGGGAACCACTTCCTGCATCCCCAGATAAATCAGTCCATAAGACAAACCTCCCACATAAAACATCCCCATAACTATCAGCACCATCCAGAGTACCAGCAGCCCCAGAGATTTCCTTTTTGCCTTTTTATCCTTTGAGAACCTCAGTGCGTTCAGCCCATACAGATTACAGAGCTCCAGCTTTATCATTATCTTAATCTGCGCCAGCATATCCCGCCACCTCCATAAAAATGGATTCCAGAGACTGACCCTGCTTCACAATGTCCTCCATACTGCCGGAAGCTGTAAGTGTCCCTTCTTTAATAATTGCCACTTTGTTGCACAGCTTCTCCGCCACATCCAGCACATGAGTGGAAAAGAAAATCGCGCCTCCATCTTGGCAGATGCCCCGCATAATTTCTTTCAGAATGACTGCGGCCTTTGGGTCAAGCCCCACAAAAGGCTCATCCAGAATCAGGAGCCTGGGCTGATGTACCAGGGCGGAAAGCAGTGCCAGTTTTTGCTTCATTCCGTGGGAATAAGAGGAGATTAAATCCCCCAATGAGGCTGTAATTTCAAATTTCTCCCCGTACTTTCTGATTCTCTCCTCTCTCTCCCCTGCCCCAATGGCAAATATATCGGCAATAAAGTTCAGGTATTGAATCCCGGTAAGATATTCATACAAATCCGGGTTATCCGGAATGTACGCCAGCTGGCGCTTGCAGCCAAGAGGGTCCTTTTGGATATCAATTCCTCCTATCCGAATGGTTCCGGCATCGAAATCCTGAATGCCGGCTGTACACTTCAGTGTGGTAGTCTTCCCTGCGCCGTTATGGCCGATAAAAGCATAGATATCGCCAGGAGCAATGTGAAGACTCAAGTCTGTGACTCCCTTGCTGCTCCCCTTGTAATGTTTGGTCAAGTGTTCAATCTTTAACATTTGCGGCCCCCTTCCTCTATCAATCTGTGGAGAAACTTTTGAAATTCATCCTTTTCCCTCAAAATGCCAAAAGCCGGATGAGCCATGGCCTCCTTCAGGCTCTGTACAATCAGGCTTTTGTCTCTGGGAGCCATGCTGCCCAGGGGCAGCCGGTCGATCCACACATCCAGCAGATTGAAATAGCTGTCTCCGTGAAGTTCAATGGATTCTGCTGTCAAAAGCTTATCTACACATTTCTCAAAACTGCCCAGCGCCTCCATGGCTTTATGGGTTCTCCCGTTTTTCCCGTAAACCACTGCTGACTGGTAATAAAACTGAGCTGACAGATTGGGATGAAGGGCCTCCAGGCGGTACAGCTCCATAACTCCTTTCAGACGCCGGATGATTTCCTCACACTGCTGTATGTCAGTTTCATTCAGAGAAAGCATCAGTATCCCATCGCCTGTCATATTCAGCAGGTCCAAATACTGCTTCATCTGCGCACAGATTTTGGCTTTTTGGGGTTCTCCCGCTTTCTCATAGGCCTGAATCAACAGACTTACATTCTGCCCTGCCAGACGGCTGGGCTCTGCCGATGGCTCCAGCGCCTCAATGGCTTCTGCCGCTTTTCCAAGCTGAAGATGCAATCCCGCCTTTAGCACCAGAGCATCGCTGCACACACCCACATCGCTGCAGTTTTCCAAAATCCGGCAGCACCATTTTACCGCCTCCTGTAAAAGCTTCTCCTGTTCTTCTCTTGTATCTGCCAGCATATAGTGGTTCCAGTACAGGACACTGAGCTGGAGCAGAAAAGGATAGCAGGCATAATATTGGTGGGCAAGCCTTCTGGTCTTCTCCAGAACATCCGCCAACGGAAGGCAGGAGAAGTCTTTGGTCAATTCTCCATATAGACGGCGGATTTGTTCAGCAGATAACTGGGCTTCATATCCAATCAGTTCGTCCACCGTCACGCCGAAAAAGGCGGCTAACTGGGGCAGAAGCAAAAGGTCTGGGGTATTCATCCCTTTTTCCCATTTAGAAACACTGGCCTTGGTCACTCCCATGAAATCTGCCAGTTCCTCCTGGGTGAGCTTCCTCTCACGCCGAAGCCGGATAATGTTATCCGATAAATTCAGTTTATTCATAGATTACGTTCTCCTGGAATTTTGAAAATATGTTTTTCTTGTATTATGGCTCCTCAAAGGCCATCCTCATTAGTGGAACCTCCAGATTATTATAGCAGGAGAAACGTCTTTCATTCAATCGACCATGCCGATACTTTATTCTTGAAAATCAACTGATGGGAAACTTAATTTCCTGTTTATGAGAGGAAACAACTTTCCTCCCCATATTAAATTCAGTTCTTTTTTCATGTATAATCAATTTGTAATTTTAAGAAGAAATACTGTTCCTACAGATTCTGATCATGATAGGAGGCTTTCACATGAGCACTTTAGATGCAACCGTTTCCATGCTGGAAGCAATGCCAGAGGATGCAAGGATTAAGGTTATGGAATTTACACAGAGGCTGTTCACTTCCAGAAAACCTGCAAATCCATTTATCCCGGTCGGCCAGGAACAAATCCTTTCCGACCTTTCCGAATCACGCCAGCAGATTTCCGACGGAAAGGGGTTTGATATGGAAGACGCACTGAAAGGGATGGGAAAACAGCATGGATTCATTTGACGTGATTATCTCACCAAAAGCACTGTCCCAGCTTTATGAAAATACCTTTACAAACGAATTAAACCAGTAAACAAAAAGAACGATTCTGGATTGGATGTGCCAGAATCGTTCTTGTGCTACTTTACCTTGATTTTTTTCACAGCACTCCAAGCCCCATCCAAAGTTTCCGCTTTACCATTCCTCTTAATTCTTTTGAAAGAGCAGACTCTCACATAGTACCGTTTACCCTTCTTCAATTTTGAAATGGTTTTTGACGCACTCCGTCCTCCGTTTACGGTAAACGAACTCTTGCCCTTTTTAAAGCTTATATTCGGTGCACATTCGATCTTATATCCAGATCCCGCAATATCCGGTCTGCATTTCACTTCTATTTTTCCACTGCCTTTTGTTCTGAGCTGGGTGATGACTTGCTGGCGGGGCCTGACCTCCACGGTTATTATTTTTGCTTCAGATGCTTTATAGTTCTTTGTTGCGCCAGCCTTCACGGTTATATAAGCAATCCCCATACCGCGGACAGTTATTTTTCCCTTTCTGCTTACATACACTACCCCGGAATTTGAATTTTTATAGGATAGTGCACCCTGGCCTTTTGGTACTTTCACGTCTAACCGGAATGCCTTACATCCGTATACTTTTGCATAAGTTTCTGTGGGGCAGTTCACTTCCTGTTCTGCTTTATTGATACGAAATGTTTTGTTTACACTCCCTGTATAAGCTCCTTTTCCCGTAATGATAATCGTTGCTTTTCCTGCATTGAGATTATTCTTATACGTTATGTTGTAATCCGTTTCCGGGTTCAGGGTTTTGTCTCCATCTTTAATAACTACAGAAGGCTCCTGCGCCTTTCCTGTGTAGA
>Ga0137308_101948_pt1 | contig 16539 bp, 12 predicted proteins | sample Inofrocosms_June_FD_97181 | JGI IMG/M metagenome (GOLD analysis project Ga0137308, IMG submission 97181) | Mouse cecal microbial communities from Vienna, Austria - N-Acetylneuraminic and N-Acetylglucosamine D2O microcosms_June | ecosystem: Host-associated > Mammals > Digestive system > Large... | reverse complement strand
GTTGCCGCATAAGCTTTTCAGTCGAGCTTAAAAACGTACGAAAAAGCTTGATAGGGGTAGTCTGCGCTTTTTTGGCTACCCGGAAGGTATTGTTTCAAAGTAAAGTTTTGGGGCTGTTCTTACAGCTCCTATTTAATGAAAATAACAATATGGTTATCACAATGCTGTTTTCGCCAAAAAGATGGTCGAATTTCGCTGATCATTTTGATGCGGAAAGAATATATGATATATTTTGTTTCAGGAAAGCAGCTGAATTGCAACAGGAACGAAACAGGAGGTATGTACATCATGAAAAAGAAAAAGGCTAAAACAGGAATACTGCTTTTTATGTCGCTGGTACTTTTAACAGCCTGTCAGAAGGCGCCGGAGGTATCAGGTGATGATGAGATTTTAAGGGCAAAAGGCCCCTCGGAGGATGCGGTGGAGGCGGTCGTAAATGAGGAGGAGCCGTCGGAAACATCGGCGGGGACAGAGGATACAGCGGCGGAAACGGTGAGTGTAGTGCTGGGCAGCGGCGATAGCCGCATGAAGATTGAAGCGGAAGTTGCCGCGGTGCCGGATGTGGTAAACACTCTGACCATGCAGGCAGGCAACAGTTTGGATGAGGAGGCTCTGAAAAACTTTCTTGACCCTCAGGGCGAGGTAAAGGATATCACGGAGGAAGTGCTGGCGGCGGAGGAGACCGAAAGACAGAGAGTGGCGGAGATCGATGAAAAACTGGGACAGGAAAGCAGTATGGTGGAAATGGCAGGCGTGGGGGATGACAGCCGTCTTGCTTTGACGGACGGAAACAGAAAGGCCGTTCTCTTCGGAAAGACGGGAAGCAGTTACGAAGATGCCCTGCTGCTGGAAAAGTGTTATGCGGCAGCAAATAAGGAGGAACAGGAACTGGATCTGAAGGATGCGGAGGCAGGAGATCCTTCGTTTTCCCTGCAGGATGCAAAGGCGCTTTTAATCCGGAAACTTTCTTTCCTCGGGGTAGAGGATGTTTGGCTGAGCAACGCATATTTTTGTAAACAGGATGATTTCTTTTGCTATCAAATGCAGTTTTCCCCCGTTGTGGACGGAATTCCGATAGCATACTCTTTTGGCCAGCAGGATATCACGGAAGTGCACCCGGACGGAATTGCCTGGGTATGTGAAGAAGGCGTTGCCAATATCGGATTGTGGAACTGCTGTATGGAGCAGGTGTCTGTAGAGGAAAATGAAAAAATACTGAGTTTTCATAAAGTGCAGGAAGTGTTGGAAACTTATTTAAATGACGGTTCCCTGCAGTGTGTGGAGGAGGTGCCTTTTTCCACGGCGGAACTGGTCTATTATGTGAACCTGAAGGACGGAAAACTGGAGCTTGCGCCGGTGTGGAATATTCACATGGATCTGGGAGAGTATGTGGAATATGCCGGAGAGACTGGCAGAAGTGATTTTATCTGGAACATTTATGTCGATGCGGTAACAGGGGAACTTGTGATGACGCAGTAAACGGGTGCTGTCTGCGGACCGGCCATCGCAGATGGCAAAACGAAAAAGATATTTTCTTTTATGGTGCAGGGGCATAACAGGAGGAATATGCTGCACCGGTGGATAAACAGGAGTTGAGATGAAAAATTTTTTCTTGCAGGATCTGAAGAGAAGTATCATAAATCCGGGATTTTGGGCAGGGATGGTGTTTGCGCTTGCCATCCTGCTGCCGGCGGCAGTGCTGGATACGCCTTTGAACGGCAGCAGAAGTTATCTGTTCGGTTTCGGGAATATCTTTCACGCATCGGCTTTTTCGCCCTTTGCGGCGATCTTTCCGGCGCTGGCTTATGCTGCGGTTTACTGCGAGGAGTATAACAGCGGCTACCTGCGGATGATACTGCATCGGACAGGCTGTACAGGCTTTATGAAAATAAGGGCCGTTACAGTGGCATGTTCCGGCGGGATGATGATCATGCTGCCGATCACGGTGGTCTGCCTGATGGTATATATAGGAGGCGCCCATGGGATTCCGGCGGATTCGGATGAGGGACTTCTTGCCGGGACAAAGATTATGGAGGCGCTTATAAAATACGGCGACTGGTATGTGGTTGCCGGAAAAGTGGTTCTCGGCTTTCTGTTCGGCGCATTGTGGGCGCTGGTGGGATTTGCTTTTGCGGTATGGATTCCGAACCGATATGTCAGTCTGCTGGCGCCTTTTATTCTGTATGATACATTGTGGCTTTTTATTGGAGACAGATTCTTTAATCCGGTGTACCTGCTGTCGGGGGATGACGTCAGGCACGGGTATTATCCGCTGGCAGTCCTGATCGATCTGCTTTATATCGGCATTACGATCCCGGTTATTTATGCCGGGATAAAACAGGAGAAAAAATGTTGAGAGATGAAAGAAGCGGCGCAGAGAAGCGGCGTAAAGTGAAAAAATGGCAGAGTATTCTGCATTTAACAAAAAATCTGCTTCTGTATGAGTGGAATGACAAGCGTGTCATAATAGGCTTTCTGACAGGGATGACGGTGCCTTTTTTCTGGCTGAGAAATTTTTTGGATTATGCGGCGGGGACGGGGGAGCCGGTGAATATTCTGGAGGCGTTTCCGGTGGTGGTGCATGAATATAAAACAGTGATGTTTCTGGCGCTGGGGTGGTTTCTTGTTATTTCCGATGCGCCGTTTATCAACGGAAATACTTATTACTCTCTGTACCGTTCAAAAAAACGGGGGTGGAATATCGCCATGGCGCTTTATATTCTGGTGCAGGCGGCGCTCTATACGGCAGCGGTGGCGCTTCCTATGATACTGGCGTCCCTTCCTCTGGGTTTTGCAGGAAAGATGTGGAGCAATCCGGTTTATATGCTGTCTCAGGATTATAATTTGAACCGGAGCACGGAGTACGGGATCAGTTTTTTACAGCAGAATATGATGCGGCGGATGAATATGCCTCAGGCTTTTGCGGCCACGGCTTTGTGCTTCTTTTTGTATCTTGTTCTGATGGGGGTTATCCTGTACACGGGAAGCCTGCTGTTAGGCGGCATCTGGGGAATCGTTATTGCTTTTATTGTGCATGTCAGCGGTTTTGAACTCCCTTTTTCCGGGCATATCGGGCTGGCGCTGATGGAATATGCATGCCCCGGGAATTTTGCGGATTCCGGCGGAGTGCACCTGATACAACCGGTGGCGACGATGATCGGACTTGCGGCAGCGCTGGTATTTGCGGGATGTATGCTGATCAACAGGGTGGATTTTAAAGGAGAGGCACAGGAATAAAAAGCAGGTGTTGTGAGGCAGGGGAAAAAGACATGGAAAAGGGATTTGTATATGATTATCTTGCGGGAATTGAATTTCCGGGTTTCGGAAGCATCTATTTTGGCAGGATCCCGCTGATTCCTTTGGGGCGCTGGCTTATGGGCGTGGCGGTGATCTTTTTTATAGCGGGAATCTATTTAAACCGCAGACGGCAGATCTTACTGTTTGAGATGGTCCGTTTCGGCGGGAGGAAGCGCTGGTGGAATGCACAGTTTTGGGATCTGTTTCCGGCTGCTGCTGCGGGATGTTTCGGTTACGCGTTTTGTATGATGGGGCTGGACTTTTTTCGACATACACCAAAGACGCAGGGACTGGAGGAAATATTGATCCTGCTCTTGTGGCTGGTTCATATGATGACATTGATAAGTATATTCTGTCTGCTTGACCAGACCGCTTCCCGGCATCTGGCGCCTGCCTTTTTATTTGTGACAGAAGTGTCAACTTATGTAGTCGGCTTTTATCGGTGGAATCTGTCAAAATATATGTTCGGGAACTGGGGTATGTATGTACAGAGCAGCAGAGTAGAGAAAGTTTACGGCTTTTCGCCGGCGGCGGTGATGCTTTTTGAATGCCTGATGATCACAGGTGTCTGGAGGTTAGGGGTGGTGCTGGTTGAAAACAGGGACAGTTGTCTGTGAGAATTCCTGCCGGTCGAAGTGTCAAGGCTGTGTATGTTAGCAGGTAAGAAAAATATGACGGTTCAGCCGAAAGCCGGGCTGTTACGAAAAGTCAGGACTGAAAACCGGAATATGAAAAGCAAAACCGGAAATCGAAAATCAAAAACAGAAGAGGGAAAGTAAAAGCAGAAAGGAACCGGCATGGAATATATAGCAGAAATAAAGAACGTGAGCAAAAAATTCGGTGACGAGACAGTGGTCAGGGAGGTTTCCCTGTCTCTGGAGGCGGGAAAAATATATGGAATAGCGGGCAGAAACGGCTCAGGCAAGACGGTATTGTTTAAGATGATCATAGGCTTTTTAAAGCCGACCGCGGGCAAAATTTTTGTGGGTGGAAAAGAAATCGGAAAGGATACGGATTTTGCGGAAGATATCGGTATTATCATTGAAACGCCCGGATTTCTCGGCGGCTTTAACGGTTATAAAAATCTGGAATATCTCGCCGGGATCAAAAAGCAGATCGGAAAGGATGAAATCCGGAAAAGTATGGAACTGGCAGGACTTGACCCGGACAGCAGAAAAAAGGTAAAAAAATATTCTCTTGGTATGAGGCAGCGGCTGGGAATCGCGCAGGCGATCATGGAACATCCGAAATTTTTGATTCTGGATGAGCCGATGAACGGGCTGGACAGAGAGGGCGCCGCCGAAATCAGGAAACTCTTCCGGAAATTAAAGGAAGAAGGCACCACGATCCTGCTGTCAAGCCACCATAAAGAAGATATGGATGAACTTTGTGATATCGTATATGAGATGGAGGACGGGTGCCTGCGAAATTCTGCGGCTCAATCTGCGCTGACGGGCTGATAAAACAGTATGGTTTATTCTGCGGTCTGGAGGGAGTTTTTCCGGTATTCCCGCGGCGTACAGTCGTAAAACCGTTTAAATATTCTGGCAAAGTTGCTCGGGCTGTCAAAACCGCAGGAAATCGCAATTTCGGAAATACTGCTCTCCGGCTCGCATAAAAGCATTTCGGCGCCCTGCATGATCCGGTATTTTATCAGATACTGGATCGGGGAAAGCCGGATGGTTTTCCGGAAGCAGCGCAGGCATTCCCGCTCACCGATGTCTGCCGTTTTCACAATTTGCGGTAAAGTGATATCAGCGGCATAATCTTCGTGCCAGTGCCAGGGAACGGCATTTTCTTCCTTATCCGTGTAATAAGAAGAATATCCGGCACAGGGAAAATCCAGCGTACCGTGAGGATTCAGTTCTTTTAAACGCTGATTCAGATTCAGCATACACTTTTGCAGAGCCATATCTTTCTCCCCTTTTATGACAATGATTCAGGCGGTTTTTTTATATTATATGTCTGAAAAGGAATTGTATCAAGACGGAAATGTCGGTATCCTGATAATCATGAGATGTAATATTACGGTTTTACTGATCTGACAGCAAATATTTATATAAGATGACAGGAGGATAACAGATGTTTCAGTTATTATTGGCAATTATTTATCTTGCATTTATCAGTCTGGGGCTGCCGGATTCCCTGCTGGGATCGGCATGGCCTGTTATGTATCGGGAATTTTCGGTGCCGGTTTCCTATGCGGGCATTATTTCCATGGTCATTGCTGCAGGGACGATCGTCTCCAGCCTGCAGTGCGACCGTTTGACAAAAAAACTGGGGACGGGAAAGGTGACGGCGCTCAGTGTATTTATCACGGCGGCGGCGTTGTTTGGATTTTCCGCCAGCCATTCTTTCATTGCGTTGTGCATATGGGCTGTGCCCTATGGTCTGGGGGCTGGCTGCGTGGATGCGTCTCTGAACAATTACGTTGCACTTCACTATGCGAGCAGACATATGAGCTGGCTCCATTGCATGTGGGGCGTGGGGGCGTCCCTTGGACCCTATGTTATGGGATATGCTTTATCGGGCGGGGAAAGCTGGAATATGGGTTATCGCTATATCGGAATATTGCAGATCGTATTGACGATGATTCTGCTGTGCAGCCTGCCGCTGTGGAAAAAACAAGGCGGAGCGTGGGAAAAGGAGGGCGGTTCGCAGACGGATCAGGGAGGGGCGCTGTCTCTGGCACAGATCATCCGGATTCCGGGAGCAAAAGAAGTAATGCTCACTTTTTTCTGCTATTGCGCGGTGGAGCAGACCGCAGGGCTCTGGGCGAGCAGTTATCTTGTCCTGCACTGGGAAGTCGGTTCCGGGACAGCGGCAAATTTTGCGAGCATGTTCTATATCGGGATCACAGCCGGGCGGGCGCTGGGCGGATTTTTGACGATGAAACTGAATGATAAACAGATGATCAGGCTCGGGCAGGCTGTCATTATGATCGGGATCATGTTGCTTTTGCTGCCGATCGGAAAAGGGACAGCGCTTATGGGGCTGATCGCCGTGGGACTGGGCTGTGCCCCGATCTATCCTTCCATCATCCATTCCACGCCGGAACATTTCGGCGCGGACAGATCACAGGCGATGATCGGTGTGCAGATGGCGGCAGCCTATGTGGGAACCTGCCTTATGCCGCCGGTATTCGGACTGATCGCAAATCATATCAACATTGTGCTGTATCCGGTATACCTACTGCTGATTCTGACGGTGATGGTGCTGATGCATGAGAGACTGCTGAGACGGGCAGGCAAAGAATAGTGGCTGTGAGCGGGAACGAAACATGGGTAAACAGAGCTTTCAGGCATCGCTGGCAGGCTGACCTGTCTGCAGGGTCGGGATATTGGAGGATCAAAAGATTAAAGCGCCCGTCTGAATTCTTTCCAGAATGCAATAGTCTCCTGCAGGTCGGCTTCATCTTCAAACAGATCCAGAGCCTTTGCCGCTTCTATCGCAAAATCAACATAGGCGTTGGCTCTGGCGGTGAGGATGTTATGATCCAGAATGCAGTCATATTCTTTCATGCGTGTGGAGCGGATACCCTTTAATAAATCCGCTTTTTCCAGAACATTTACCCCTGCGCAGATTCCGGCGATCAGGACATCTGCGCTATGCAGTGTTTTCAGATAGTCATATACAATATCCTGATCGATATGGGATATGTCGCCGCCCGGAATAATAAAACTTCTGACTTCGGACGGATCGATGTCTTTCAGCATTGCATCAGGATGAATAGAATATCCTTCCATGGCTTTTATTGCTTTTCCATCTAAAGAACAAAAGACAAGCTCGCTCTCAGTAGCTTTCAGAAAATAATTTAAAATGACGATTTCGTATATACAGCAGTCATCATATAATAAAACAACATCTTTCATAGTACTCTCCTGTAAGAAATATTGTTGATATAAATTTTATATTGTACATTATATCTTATATTTGCTCTTCCCATTCGCCTCTCTTTTCCTGATAGGAAAACAGTTCCGCCGGAATTTTGACAGTATCCGGGGAGACAGGCATCTGGATCACACATCCTTTTAAAGGGAGGCCGTGGATTCCTGTATCCTGATCGGGCTTTAACGACATCAGGAAAAAGAATACGCTATTGCTGTGACATTCCGGATAGGATCTTAAATATTCTTTTGTATAGAACTGGAGGCTGAAATCTTTGCTGCATTCGTACTCTATACCGATATAACACATTCCCTGCGGGCAGTTCTGTTCCAACGCCTTATAACAATTTTCTTTTATTTCCGCCAGCCGCTGAGGCGGAACCTTTTTGATATATTTGGGATCGTGGAACTGTTTTTCCGTATCTTCCCATACGTCGATCAGGGTGACGTTGTTGATATGGCACCATATCTGCTCTCCGCTATGATCCGTAAAGTGGAAAGAGCGTTTTTTTCCGATGGTCAGCGCAATGGTTTTTTCAACGATATGGCGGACAGGATCAGGCCTGTGTTTTATGAGGATAGGCATTTGCGGTAAATACTTCGGCAGTCTTTTCAAGCCTGCGATCTCCAGCGTTACAAGCTGCAGTTCATCCCATTCCTTTTCCCGCAGCCAGTCGGGAACGATCCAGCCGGCGCGCATCATCTCGATAAATAAATGGATCGTTCTGTAATCCTGATCGGCATGCATCAGCGGCGTGCCGCAGCCGCCCTGTACCTTCAGTTTCCTGCCGCCGATGGAGATTTCGCTGCAGTGCAGGTAGGAGAGGCTCTTTTCATTATGTTCTTTCAGGCGGCTCCGCTGATTACCGGAATTTTTTCTCCTGCGGGCAGGAGGTTCGGGCTTTTCAAAGGGTTCAAGGATATGGAGTTGTAATTTATCACCGGATGTCATTCCGACAAGGTGATATTTTTTTCCATTGTGTTCTACGGTCCTCCCGATCACGAGGACGCGCTGCCATTCTGAGGGAATTCCTTCTAAGTAGGATAACTGCATATTTTAGACCACTGTTTTATAAAAAGACAACAATTGAGGCATTGTCTGATATCGTTCCAATGAAAATTATAACATGGACAGGAGGGATTTGTTAAGTGGATTATGTTGGGTTTAGAAAATAATACTGAAAATTCCTTTGACAATAAGGGTAGAACTTTATAGAAGCGAAGACAGCTTGTCCGAAGTCCCGATTTTATCTTGCTGTTACTGGGTGGTGAAGCAGATCTCAGGGCTTCAGACAAGCGGTTATTTGTAATATTCAACGATAAGCCGACTATTATCAATATGAATTTTTAGCAGAAATGGTGATCGATTCGGAGATGTTATTACCCGTGACATTTCCATCAAAAACCAACAGATAGTTTCCGCTTCCGTAAGAGGAGAAAGAGCTGTCTGTATTCATATAACTTCCTGAACAACGAACATTTTTGGAACTCTTTTTTTCATAATTGCCGGATGAGTCCTGCTTATAGAGCGTTAAAGTACCGGAGATAGAATTGATATCCGAAATACAGGAAACAATTAAAGAGTAGTTGGTCTTGGAGGAAGAGGGAATAACGGACAGAGAAGCACGTATTATATAAGAATATCTTGGGGCTATATAACCGGCGTTCTCATCTGCCAATGCCGTGGGGGTGGGTTCTTTTGCCAATACCGGAGCAGAGGTAAAAAGACCGCACAACATTACCAGTGTCAAAGCTAAAATAAGAGTTTTTTTCAATTTCATAATAAATAGTCTCCTTTACATTTTTTGTATACTGTAATAAACACCGTTTTGGGAGACTTGTCTACAAATTATTTTATATTTTCTGCAATTTTTTTTATTTCATCTTCCGGCAGCGGCGCTTCGAGACAATAATATTCGGTTTCATTTTGCCAGTAGAGTATATTGGGAAAACGCTCATCAGTGGAATTAAAAAATTGTCCGGTATAATGGCCAATTTTTACTTCATATATATCATAATGCTCATTATCGGCCTGCGAAATATGCTTATATGGTGTCGATTCAAAAAACAGCATATCGCCCTGTGAATTAGAATAAACGGCATCATAACCGGATTCGCTCAACGTTTCTTCAGAAAGAGAAAAACCTTCGGGAATATACCCCAATTTTACAGAGGTGAGTTCTTCGCCTAAATCTGCCTCATGTTGGAATAAAATATATTTTTCATAAATATATGTGATTACGTCATGGCAGGTAGCTCGTACTTCATCAAAATGAAGCAGAAAGAGGAAGCTTATCCCCATAAGGATAAAGAGAAGGACCACAATTTTTTTGACATAAAATAAGGAATTCCTTATCGCGTTTTTATAATGCAGACGCTGGACCAGTCTCTGCATTTTCTGGTCATAATGGGCGGGAAGTGTTGTTTTTGAAATTTCTTCCGGGGAATAGTTCTCCAGCTCATCCAGACTGTTTTTTATAACGGCCGCCTTCAGCAGCGATTCCCATATTTCATATTCAAAATTATTTCTCATCAAAACGTTCCCTCAGTTTTTCCTGTCCCTGCGGGGGCAAAATCTGCAAGTGCTTTTCAATATGGCTTAAACGCGCAGTGTTATAGGAAAACAGTTCCCCTCCGAGAAGGAGGTCGGCTGAGACTTCCAGTGCATTTGCCAGTTTTATTAAAGTATCCAGACTGGGACTTTTTTCACCGCGCTCCATGTATGAAATAAAAATAGTACTACATCCGATTGTTTCTGCTAATGATTCCTGACTATATCCAAGCAATTCCCTGTACTTCTGCATCCGCTTACCAAATGACTTTTTATCCATGAGATACCTCTTATAGTTAAAGAAATAATACTTTAAGTATTATCTTTAAAGTATATAGAATAAACTGGAATTTTGACACTAACTATTGATAATAGTACTAATACTAAATGAACGATAAAATAAATGGAATATTTTGTAGAAAAAGAAGGAGAAATGGTGTTTATAAGATAGAGAACAGAAATTTATTATGTGAGGTGATCTGAAATGAAGAAACGAAGTTTGAAAAGAGTATTGTCAGGGTTTCTTGCTTCTGTTTTGATGGTGACATCTGTTCCGCCTGTGACAGCACAGGCGGCTCCATCAAAAGATACAGTGCAGGAGTATGACTATGCAAAAATGTATTCTCTGGAAGGGGAAGAGAGCGGAGAATATATTGCCGGTTATTACAAAGATACAGGCGAAGAAGAAAACAAGCGAGAGATGAGATATGGAGAAATGACATATCTGGAGTTTGCGCTTTCCTATAATACGCCTGTTAAGATGGAATTGTTTATAAAAGGTGAAGCTGAGCCTGTAGGATATGTTTATGGGATTTCTTACGATGGACATGTGAACAAAACAGAAGGCACAGTTCCTGTTTATACAGCAAAGCCGGGAATGAGCCAGACCAAAATCAAAAATGAGATGGCTGCCCTCTGCAAGATAGAACCCTATAAAGCAATGGAGGAATGTGATGGGATTTCCCTTACCGGGCTGACAGCAGCATACAGGACCATTGCAGAATATTATAACTATTATGGCATTGAAGTACCGGGAGTTATGAATGCCGAAGAAGAAAAAGAGGCATCAATAACGGAAGATGAGATATCTGTAAATGACGAGGAGCAGGGAAATGAAAAAATGGTGCCCCCGGAGGAGCCCGAGGCGGAATCTGAGAGAGAAACGCTATCCGCAGATATCTCCGGGAATGAATATCGTTTGGAAAAGGATGAAACGACAGAAAAAGTGCTGTCTGCAGATGTATCAGGAAATGAATACAGTCCGGGTGAAGAGAACACAGCGGAAGAGGATGCTTTATTGCCGAATGCGGAGAGTATGAGGGAAGAAGAGTATCCGGAGGATTTCTTTATCCCTTATCCGGAGTATGGGATATCCATGCTGGCAGATGGTCCGGAAGAACTTCCTGACGGCATCCTGCACAATTACCTTATCTGGAAGGGGCAGTTTGCCACATCAGCAGAAAGCCTTCCCCAGTATGCGCCTCCGGGAGAGTATGAAATCCGCATTACGCCAACTACACTATCGCTGTCAAAACATACAGCCAGTCTTTTCTTTACGATAAAAGGAGGCGGAAACGGCGGAAGTGTTTCGGAAGAAGATATCCAGAAAATCCTGGACAGGGAGCGTGAATTTTTCAAAAATGAAAATTCCGGTTTCCCGGCATTGGTAACGTTAAAAAGCGGGGACCCGGTAGACCTGCTGAGCGGGGCTTTGAACTGGAGCTACCGGGATCTTCTGGTAGAGGGAAAGGAACCCCTTGATTTTACGCGCACCTATGTATCCAGTATGAGGAACCGGGATATATCGGGGCTTGGGAATGGCTGGACGCATCCCTATTCCTATTTCGCGGAGATGTACCGGCACGACATCAGTGTCTATATGCCGGGAGGCGGCGTTATTAATTATCAGAAGGTATATGGCAGCGGTTTCCGCACCACAGAAGGAAATGAGTATGTGTTGAGCGAAACCGGAGACGGCGGGTTTGTTTTGTCCGGTGACAGAGGAAAGAAGATTACTTTCAATGCAGAGGGACGCGCTACAAAAGTTGAAGAAAGCAACGGCGTTGTAACAACGCTGGAGTATTCCGGTGACAGACTTTCCAGAGTATCGACAAAGACAGGAAGCCTGCGCTTTGCCTATGACGGGGACAGGCTTGCGTCTGTGTCTGATGATTCCGGAAGAAAAGTATCTTTCGGTTATTCCGGTACAGATCTGACAACAGTGGAAAATCCGGACGGGGATACTATTACTTATACATATGATGAGAATCACAATCTTTTGACCGTGACAGATTTGAGCGGGAATCGAGTGTTGGAGAACACTTATGATGATTTCTGGAGGGTAGCGACCCAGAAGATGCCGGGGCGCGGCTTTATGACATTCAGTTACGGGGAAGGAACAAGCTCTTATCACGAAGAAGGCGGGAAAACGCAGACGATTAGCTATGATGAGAGAGACCGTATTACTTCTATGACGGATGATGCAGGGACGGAGTACTATGCGTATGATGACAGGAGCCGTCTGGTATCGGCCACCGATAAAAGGGGCAGCGCAACGGCATATACTTATGTGGGAGATACTGTAAATATAGCGAGCGTTACTTATCCTGACGGCACTGCAGAGTATTATTCTTATAATGAACGGATGCAGCCTGCATCCATGACGCAGAGAGATGGGACAAAAATCATTTTCTCTTATGATGGGGATGGAAATCTGATAAAGAGTGTAGATCCCCGGAATGGTGAAAGGACATATACCTATGACAGCAGGGGGTATCTTGCCTCCGGCACGGATGCATTGGGCAATACAACGACCTACACCTGTGACGGGATGGGAAATATCCTGACAGAGACAGACCCGATGGGGAATACGACGAGCTATGAATATAACGCAAAGGGATATCTCATAAAGCAGACAAGTTCTCTGGGAAACAGCTATTCTTATGAGTATTCCGAAGCGGGAAAACTGGTGAGCGAGACAGATCCGCTGGGGAATGTGAAGGAATATGAATACAACGGCAACGGCTATGAAACTTCCGTTTCCGACTGGCAGGGGAATAAAACCCTGTATACCTACAATGCTGTAAACGACCTGACCAGCATGACCGATCCAACAGGCGCGGAGACTGTCTACACCTACGACGGACAGGGGAACCGGACATCGGAGACCGATGCGGACGGGCATAAGATTTCTTATACCTATGATGCCCTGGGGCGGATGACCAGCCGCGCGGACGGCAACGGCAATACCACATCTTTCAGTTACGATGCGAACGGCAACCTGACAGCGGAGACAGATCCTTACGGGAATACATTTTCCACAGCCTACGATTCCATGAATCTTTCCGTCAGCGAGACAAACGAGCGGGGGATGACGACATCTTACGAGCGTGACGCCATGGGGCGCATTGTAAAAGAGACGGACGCGAAAGGAAATTCTGTCTCCTACGGCTATGACGCAAACGGCAGCCTGACCTCCGTAACGGACGCAAGGGGAAATACGACAGCTTATACTTACGACGCGGAAAATAAGCTGACAAAGAGCGTTGACCCGGAGGGCGGCACCACAGTCTTAACCTATAATGCCCTCGGGCAGCTTATCAGCGTTACGGATGCGAACGGCGCGGTGGGAAGCATCTCCTATGACGCAGACGGCAACGCCCTCAGTGCGTCGGACGGTCTCGGACAGACAACAAACTATACATATGACGCCCTCGGCAGGATCACAAAGCAGACCAACCCGGACGGGACAGAGCGCAGCTACACTTATGATGCCAACGGCAACCTGCTCTCTGTCACCGATGAGCGCGGCAACGCGACCATTTATACCTACGACAAGATGAACCGCCTTGCTTCCGTCACCGATCCGGAAGGAGGGGTTATCGCCTACACCTACACCGCAGGCGGGCAGCTGGCGGCGGTGACAGACCAGAAGGGCAGCGTGACGGCCTATGCCTATGACGGGAACAGCAATGTTGCTTCCGTGACCGACGGCCGGAAAAATAAGACAGTTTATACTTACGATAAATTAAACCGCCTTTCTTCCGTGACGGACGCAGAGGGCGGCGTTACCTCCTATGCCTACGATGAAAACGGCAACGTGACCGGGATCACCCGCCCCACGGGTGGAACTTACACCAGTACTTATGATGAGACAGACAACCGGACAGCGGCGACGGACGCGCTGGGGAACAGCGAAAGCTATACCTACGATGAGAACGGGAACTGCATAAACGTCACCGACCGCAGGGGAAATACCACAACTTATACCTACGATAAGAATAACCGCCTGACAAAGATCACGGACGCGCTGGGCGGCACCACGGTATATGAGTATGACGCCCTCGGACAGGTGGTGTCCGTCACCAACGCAATGGGCGGGATAACCTCCACCGTATATGACGCAGACGGGCAGACCGTTACGGCGGCAAACGAACTGGCAGGAGAGGGAAACACCCATAAGGTGCGCTATGTATATGATAAGATGGGGCGCGTCATAAGGCGTTACAATGAAGACAATACCTATGTGAAATATGTCTACAATAAAAACGGCAGCGTGCTCAGCATGACCAACGAGCGGGGAAAAACATACAGCTATACGTATGACAAAAACAACCTGCTCCTGACAGAGACGGATCCCCTGGGCGGCGTTACCGCCTACACCTATACGCCGACCGGAAAGGTGGAGAGCGTGACGGACGCGATGGAGGGTGTTATCAGTTTTACCTACGATAAGAACGACAACCTGATCCGGATCGTGGACGCGGAGGGGCACAGCCTGAGCTACGGCTATGATAAGGACAACCGCCCGGTATCCGCCACCGACGCCAACGGGAACCGGACAGGATACACTTACGACGCCAACGGAAACGTGGTATCCGTAGAAAACCCGGACGGCGGGGTGGAACAGTATGTCTATGATTTAAACGACCGGCTGATCTCCTATACGGACGGGGAGGGATATACCACCCTGTACGCCTACGATGAGAACGGGAATCTTGTAAAAGTGACGGATCCCAGAGGAAACAGCCGCAGTGCGGAATATGACGCCTTAAACCGCAGGGTATCGTCCGTCAACGAGGAGGGCGGAGAAATTTCGCTCACCTACGACGCTCTGGGGCGTATTGTGAAAGCGGTGAACGAGGACGGCGCCGTGACGGAATACGAGTATGACGCCAAAGGAAGGACAACCGGCGTTAAAGACGCCCTCGGGCACTATAAATATTTTGAGTATGATCCCATGGACCGGGTGACTGCCGTAACGGATGAGAACGGCGTAAGACGGGAATACGAGTACGATTTCAAAGGAAACCTGAAAAAATATAAGGACGGCCGCGGTTTCACGGAGACCTACACTTACGATGCCAACGACAACCGTACCAGCGTGACGAACCGGAACGGGGAGACATACACTTATACTTATGACGCTTTAAACCGCGTCACCAGTGAGACGGATCCGAAAGGGAATACGAAATCCTTCACTTACGACAGGGACAGCAGGATCACGGCGGTGACGGACCGGAACGGGAACACCACAAAATACGTGTTGGACTGCAACGGGAATATCGTGAAGACGGTGGACGCCGCCGGAACCGGCAGTGAGTTCACCTATGATTCCATGGACCGCCTGACGAAGATCACCATGCACCGGGTGGATACGGTCCATGGTGTGGATGAATATCAGGAGACGTTATATACTTACGACCACAGGGGGCTTATCAAAACGGAAGTCAACGCCAAAGGAGACGGGAAAACTTTCGTCTACGACGGCAACGGCAACCTGATCAGGAAGACCGATGAGGACGGGTATGTGACGGAGTACGAATACAGCCCTGTGAACCTGGTCAGCAGTATCAATTATAACGGTGCGAAATCCGCTTCCTGCCTCTACAACGGCACCGGGGAACTGGTGGAGATGGAGGACTGGAACGGAAAGACTTCCATCGGCAGGGACCTCTTAAACCGCGTAACGGAGGTGACGGACCACAACGGCAGGAAGACCGCTTACGGCTGGGACAACGTGGGGAACAAGATCGTGCAGGGCTATCCCGACGGAACGCAGGTGGATTATTATTACGATGCGGAAAACCAGATCGTGGAGATGAAGGACTTCGACGGCGGCATTACAAAGTTCGCCTACGACGGCAACGGCAACAAGACCTTCAAGGAATATCCGAACTATGAGACGGCGTATTATTTCTACGATGAATGCGACCGGATCATCGAGACGGATGAGTACAACATCAGCGGAAAGAAGCTCTATAAGACCACTTACAGCTGGGATGCGGAAGGAAACCGCTTAAGTGAGATGCAGTATAACCACGGCCAGAGCGGAAGCAGCAGCGGAAATGGGAATTCCGGAAGTTCCGGCAACAAGGGCAATGGGAAAAACAGTACCGGCACTGTCTCTGCGGAAGCACCTGTAGCAGAGATCCCTTCCGTGGATACAGAGAAATTAAGCACTACAGTTTCCGTTGTAAACAGACCAGAACTGCCCGATCCGACAGCGGATACCGCGGCGGGCATCGTATTAAAGAACCAGTCGGATGCAGCGCAGGAAACGAATATACAGCTTTTAAATACGGTGAAAGATGACGCTTCCATCGAAGGAAACGGGGACGGCAACGGACAGGTGCCTCCGGGACAGACCGAGGAGGAGGACGGAACCATCGTCAATCCGGGCGGCAATACGCCTCCGGGATTAAACCGCGGGGAAAAGGGAGAAAAGCCTGATAACCCGAATAAGCCCGTAAAACCGGACAATCCGGGCACCGAGGACAGTGCGGATAAAAAGGCAAACAAGGC
>Ga0137308_101947_pt1 | contig 16552 bp, 13 predicted proteins | sample Inofrocosms_June_FD_97181 | JGI IMG/M metagenome (GOLD analysis project Ga0137308, IMG submission 97181) | Mouse cecal microbial communities from Vienna, Austria - N-Acetylneuraminic and N-Acetylglucosamine D2O microcosms_June | ecosystem: Host-associated > Mammals > Digestive system > Large... | reverse complement strand
GGGACACCGGATATAATTATGCAAATTTCCAATATATGGGTACGGAGCATATGGATTCCATGTGGCTTTTTTCCACATATCTTTCCAATGTGACGGGAAATTTCCTGATGAGGCTTCCCAGTGCGGGAAATTTGGCGGGAATGAATTTTTACACAGGTCTGACGGTAAGCCTGCTGGCGCTTATCGGATATTTCTTTTGCACCCGCAGGCTTAAGACGCCTGAATGGGTCGCTTTTATAGGGGAACTTATGGCAATCAGCCTTTGCTGGTGTCCTACGGCGCTTTTGTACAATTACCTGACCTATGTATTCTTTCTCGGCTGTGTGGTTCTATTGTACCGGGGACTTACGGAGGGGAGAACCATTTTGCTGGTGCTGGCGGGAGCCTGCTTGGGAGCAAATGTGCTGGTGCGTTTTTCCAATCTGCCCGAGGCGGCGCTGATTCTAGCGGTGTGGGCTTACGATATTGCGGTATGGCGCGGAGAGAGGAAAGAAAGACCGGCAGGACAGGAAGAAGGACTGTGGCGCAGGCTGGGGCAGCATACGTTTTGGTGCCTTGCAGGCTATGGTTCCTCATTGCTGGTATTGCTGGGGTATATCCATGTAAAATATGGTTTCGGGAATTATGTGGCAGGCATCCTCAGATTGTTTGCCATGACGGATACCGCTACGGATTATAAGGCGGATTCCATGCTTTGGGGAATGATAAATGAGTATGTGCAAAATTTATATTGGGTGATACGCATAGGCGTAATTTTAGCGGCGGGAGTTATCTTTTTTGCCCTTGCCGGGATTTTGCTGCAAAAATACGGCAAAATGAAAGAGGTGCTTTGGTGGTGGCTGGGAAGGCTTCTCTTGGCGTCGGCCGGCGCGGTAACGTTGGTATGGCTGTACAATAAGGGGATCAGCACCTTGGGGATGACGGCGGATCCTCTTGCCCGTTTTGATTTCCTGTCTCATCCGGGGATTCTGTTTCTCGCGGCGCTGGGGGCAGGCATGGTACTGTGGGCTCTTGCGGGCCGGCTGCTGCAGAAGCGCTTGGGAAGGGAAAAATCGTTTCGCTGGGAATGTAGATTTTTATGGGCGGCGGTGAGCGCAGCCATGCTGGTATGGCTGTATGCGAAGGGATTCTGTGTGACGGAATTTTTGAGAGACGGCCCCATCAGTTACGGCCCCATTCTCCGCCCCGGCATTCTCTTTTTAATGCTGACCATATTGATCGGTCTGATACGTTTTGCGGATAAAAACAGCCCCCCTCAGGAAAAGCTGGTCAGCGCTATGGTGATTTTGGTGGTACTGCTGACTTCTCTGGGAAGCAATAATAAACTTTATCCCAGCATGAATAATCTCTTCTTGGCGGCGCCTTATACATTGTGGCAGAGCCGGCGATTTTTCAGGAATGTAAAGGGACTCCGGATAAAAAGACTTATGATCAGCGCTTTTCCGGTCAAAGGACTTCTGGCGGCTTTTCTGCTTATGTGCCTGTTCCAGTTCGGCGGATTCGGGGCAAAGTTCGTCTTTGCGGAGGCCACCGGAGTGTACAATCTTACGGCAGCCGTGGAAAACAACGGAGTGCTTAAAAACATTAAGATGAGTCCCGAAAAGGCGCGGTGGCTGACGGAACTCAGCGATTATGTGGGGCAGCGCGGGCTTCAGGGCCGGGAAGTGATTCTGTACGGAAATATCCCCTCCCTTTCATATTACCTGCAGATGCCCCCTGCATTTAATTCCTGGAGCGATCTTCGTTCCTACAGTTATGATACCATGCTGGGAGACTTGGAGGAAACAGAGACACAGATGGTTCAGGGCGGCGGGGAAAGACCTGTTGTATTGGTGGACTATCTTCGGGAAGGGCTGGAGGAGGACGAAAAGTGGAAACTGATTTGGGATTTTATGGAGCGGAACGGATATGAACTGACATGGAGCAATGATCGTTTTGCATTTTATGAATAGGGAAATTCTAAAATGCAAAGGGCTTGCAGCTTATAAAAGCTGCAGGCCCTTTGTGTCGGCTTCCTCCATGACCTCTTTGGGCCACAGGGAACATTGTACTTCACCGATATGCGCTTTGCGCAGGAAAAACATACAGATACGGGACTGTCCGATACCGCCGCCGATGGTATAGGGAACTTCTTCGTTCATCACGGCTTGGTGGAAGGGCAGCTCGGTACGTTCCATGCAGTCTGCTTTTTCCAGCTGTGACAGCAGCGAGCTCTTATCCACACGGATTCCCATGCTGGAAAGTTCCAATGCAATATCCAGAACGGGATAATACACAATAATATCACCGTTCAAGGTCCAATCGTCATAATCCGGCGCCCGGCCGTCGTGAGGCTCGCCGTTGTCCAGCTTATCCCCGATCTGCATAATACAGACTGCACCCTTCGCCTTGGCTATGTAATATTCCCGTTCCTTGGGTGTGTAATCGGGGAACATTTCGGCAAGCTCCGCAGTGGTGATAAAGAAAATGTCATGGGGCAGTATTTCTTCAATGTAGTCGAAATGAATGGCCATGTACTTTTCCGTCTTGCGCAGTACCTTATAGATGGTGCGCACGGTTTCTTTCAAAGTTTCCAGATTGCGGTCGTTTTTCTCAATGATTTTCTCCCAGTCCCATTGATCCACATAGATGGAATGGATATGATCCACTTCTTCGTCTCTGCGGATTGCGCTCATATCCGTATACAAGCCCTCGCCTGAGATAAAGCCGTATTTTTTGAGAGCGTAACGCTTCCACTTTGCAAGGGAATGAACGATTTCGCCCTCTCTGCCGTCCTGATATTTAATGTCAAAGGAGACGGGACGCTCCACACCGTTGAGATTGTCGTTCAGGCCGGATGCAGGATCCACAAACAAGGGAGCGGAAACTCTCAAAAGGTTTAAACGTTCCGCCAACAAGGTTTGAAAGAAATCCTTTACCATTTTGATGGCAACCTGTGTGTCATGGAGATTTAATTCGGATTTGTAATTCTTAGGTAATTTCAAATTTGACATGTTCTTGACTTCCTTATTGTTATAAATCATTTCCATATATCATTTAACCGCTTTTTTGCATATTTTGCAATACCTTTTTGCAAGTTCGGCCGATAAAAACAGCGGCGCGAAACACTTCGCATACCTCTTCCCGCCAAGTCCCCATTGTGCTTCTAGAGCGTGTTTGAAAAATGCTTTCCCCGGGATGTGCGTCATACTTTGTGGGATGCAAGACCCAATTGGGGAGGCGCAGCGGGGCTACGGGAACCAAATTGGGGCGCAGCAGGCCGCGAAGCGGGGCGTGCAGACCGGGGGAATGATTTTTCAAACACGCTCTAGGCTCTGCCCCGAATCCTGCCCCCAATCTCCTCAAAAGAAACAGGGGTATAATCTATCCTCTCCACCGAGACACAATAATGCTGCCTGCTATAAGTTTTTATGATGGGAGAATTGTGTACATGCCCGAATAAGTTTGCATAGGGCATATTGGTATTGACATACAGCGGCTCATGGGACAATATCCAAAAGCCTTTGATAATAACCGGGCAATCATACACTTCCTCAAATCCGGAATCGCGGTAGTATTGGTTCGGTTCCACGTCATGGTTCCCTTTGACCAGAAACTTTCTCCCCTTTAACCGCTTCAGCATGGACGCTTCCTGACCGGCAGCCCCAAAATCCCCCAGAACATACACTTCGTCGCACTCCTCCACAACACGGTTCCAGCGTTTCACCAGCTCCTCATCCATCTCCGTTACGTTCTGAAAAGGCCTGTTCTCGTATAACATAATATTCTCTTCCGAAAAATGCGTATCCGCAATAAAATAAATCATACCCACCTCCATGATTCCACGCAGACTTCTCTTATGCTCTCCTGCTCTCAAAATACGGAAACTTTTCCAGCGCGGCAAAGATATCCTGAAAATCTTCCTTAGGGGCTAAATCAATGTACCGCTCCAAAAGGTCTTGTTCCTGCTCCTTATATTTTCCGTAAAATATGTCAAAAAGATTATGGCCCCGCATATAAATGCGGATTTCTTCCATATGCCGCCTGACATCCTCAACCGTTTCCAAATCTTGTCCTAAAATCTCTGTCAAATGCTGTCCGCTTTTGAGGCGGTGGAGGTACTCCTTCCATTTCTCCAGAAGTATTCCATAAAATGCCTCCTCCGATTCCACAATCCCCAGCTGCGCCATAATCTTTGGATTCAGGAAATAATTCTCAAAAGAATAATATTTCAGAATCAGCACATTTTCCCGACGCACCCTTGGCAGTTTGTCCATGTCTTCCCTGTTTCTCTCCTCGTAGTACCGACAGAGCTGTCTCCCCAGCTCCTCCGGATTCTTGCCGTCGCTGTCTCTGACCATGAGAAACTGATCCTGCAGATAGATTTGATTCATATATTTTAAGTTGGCGTAAGTCTTAATATTCGTACAACTGTTGGTGGTAATGATTGCAATGCGGGAGAGGTTTCCCTGACTGTCGGTGGTCTCCGCATAATATTTTCTCAGCAAAAGCGGCAGACGGGACTTATCCTGTTTTCCCTCCACAATAAACACAAAGTTCACATTCATCAAATCCCCCGCCGTATAGCCCAAATTATCTAAAATTGCACTGATATCGGTCTTTTTCCGGATATCGCAGGAGCCGTCCTCTCGCAGAATCACCTGACGGATCTGTCTGCTGTTAAAATTGGGCAGCAGATTGGGGGAATGGGTGGTGAAAATGACCTGATTCTTAGCCGACAGCCGGTATAGTATTTTGCCGCAGACTTTCTGAAGGCTGGGATGCAGGAAAATCTCCGGATATTCTATCATAATGATACTGGGCAGATTTTCTTTGATCTGTGTGTACGCCTCCAGAAGCGAAAACAGATAAATGGAGCGCATCCCTTTTCCCATCCGTGAAATAGGATGGGGCACATTCTGCGCCGGATGACAGATTTCCGTGGTGACTTGAAGTATCTTCTCCACATCACGGTTCATATAATAACGGATGCTTTCCCGTCCGCCGTTTTTGTGGAAGCAGTCATTGACCATACGGGCAAAATGATCCAGATTCAGTTGATACAATTTATAGTCCAGCAGCTTGGAAGTCTCGAATACGTCCAGTTCGGCAGGACTTTTCTGCTCGATCAGCCCGATGCAGTGAAAGCAGTAGCTGCAGTCCTTTGCCTGATTGAACATGCAGCATCCCGCACGCATCCGCTTTAAAATCTCATCCTCCTGCAAGAGCAGCAGGTCACTTTGCAGCTGCTCTAACCGGCGCTCCGTATCCACATAATATATCCGTGGAAAAACTTCTCTTATATAAGGATTGTTTTTGCTGATGCCGTCCAGATAACGGATGCGCCCGTCCTTGTTCGCCGTCATGGTAAAGGTCAGGGAGCCCTCCGAAAAGGCAGGAAGCTTCCTGCAGAAATCCTGAATCCATGCCTCCTTTTTCCGGTATTGGCTGACCACCCCGTCCCGCCGCAGCAGCTCCATATCCTCCTCCGTGAAAGACAGGGTGACACGGATCTTAATCTTGGCTCCCGCCTCCCCGAAATCCTCCGGTTTAATCACATACTCGCCGCCCACCGCGCGGATGGCATCCAGTACGGTAGTCTTACCGGTATTATTCTGTCCTACTAAGATCAGAGCATTTTCGATATCGGGAATATGCATATCATGGATGGACTTAAAATTTTGAATGCGTAAATTCGTAATCTTCATAGGCGTCTCCTGTATTTGAAATAAATCCTGACAATTCCTGTATCAACTGCCTTGATCTCTTCATTCCCCACAATGGCCTAAACACATTTTTTCATGAATCGGTTCCGGTATAACCATCAGTTTCCACGGTTCTACCCTTAGTTCACATTCCCACTCTAACGGAACATAGCTCATATGGTCAAACCGATACCGGAAGCAGGAAGCACACCATTCCCAATGCGTACCCCTCCCTTTATACAACTTCTTTTTATGCCGTACCTGCCCGGACATATTCATCAAGTAATATTGGCGCAGCATTTTATTGTTACATATCGGACAATTTTCATGTAATACGGATTCTCCGCAGTTTTCACTGAAAATCCGGTTCCACTGTTTAAGATATTCTCCGGGAACACAGTTCCACCTATTAACCCTTTTTTCATCCTGATATGCCATATCCAAAACAGCCGGCACTGCCGAAAGCTTATCCCCTTCAATTTTCACATTGGGAACCCACCAATCCGGTACTCTTACTTGTGCATGTTCATAAGATCTGCAATAACTGCACCATTGCCATTCCCCGCCTCTTACGATGTATTTCCCCGGACATTCCGGCGCTTCCACCACTCTGTCAGACTGATAATATCTGTGCAGCGCTTTCTTATTGCAGACAGGGCAGCATGCGGATAGATCGGCTCCCTCCCTACTGTCAGAAAAAATAGTTATCCATTTCTCTTCGTATTCCGCAGGAACACTTTCCCAATACCCTCCCTTCATACTAACCTCCATGTCGCAGCTTTGCTGCGACTCACAATCCCATGGAGCTAAAGCTCCGATGAGAAATGCCGTGTTTCCGGGCATTTCTCGGTGTGAGGCTTAGAAGTTCTTTGCGAAACAGCCTCTGCTGTGAGCAAAAATTGCTAAAGCAATTAGAACTTCTTCTCACACTAATCCCCCCTTGCCGCCATCTCCCGTCTGCAATCGGCACCATTTCTTGTCTACCGGCGCATACTCACCGTATTTGAGACATATAGAAAAGGGCAGCCCTCTGTTTCAGGATGCCCTTGGCCATACGGATATAAATATCAATTATTTTCAGGCAGCTTTGCAATTGCAAATCCCATAAATGCCATGGTAATAACAATTCTGAAGATAAAGGGTATGGAAATATTCACAAACGAAACCACATCAAGAAGAACCGCTACGCAAAACATCGGCACTTTCGAGTAAACCGCTGCCCTGAACAACGCTCCCGACGGCTGCTTTTTATGCAGGATACTTGCTATCAGCATAGCGAACAGGAAATAAACCGCCGCGCACAGAAAATACCACAGTGTCCTCCCCACATAAAAAAGAATGTACGTTATTATGAATATAACCTTCAGAACAGGCACCACTGTATTGACAATCCAGCTCTTACTCAAAGGTATGTCTCTGTTAAAACTTTTAAAATCATATTGTTGGTATTCCCCGTTTTGCATCACCGAAATACGTTCGCTTCCCGCCATAATAATGAAATTATAGCCCCGGTCGGCTATGGCAGACACTTGTTCATACGTAAACCGGTGAACACCATCCGTCAAAAATACAAACATTCCGTCGTTAGCATATGTAAACTCGTCGTCAATACTGAATCTGCCGTTCTTTACCTCAAAGTCCGGAAGAAGATCCATCATAGCATTTACATTATCGGAGGAAAAGCTGAGTGCCGGACTTATAAATACTATAATTGTGGCAATTAAGGTCAGCAATATCACAAATCCGATCATGCTCCCCGTCTTTACGTTTGCCAGCCTGCCGTACTGAGTCGGTACAAAAGATAAGGCAAACTGCTGAAAAATATTGGGCGCCTTCCGCTCCACACTGCTGTCGCAGCCATGAGAGCTTCCCGGTCCCCCGTATCCGCTGCCCATATAGGGGCTGCCCTGTTGATTGGCAAGATCCTGCTGATAAAAATTCGAATTGGTCTGTTGATCATTATTATCCATATTGTTACCCGTCTTCGCGTCGTGGTACGTATTCATAAAACGGAACTTATTTTGATAAAATAATTCTGATGAAACAATTCCGCTGCCATGAACCGTCACGTCCAACGCTTCCTTTAACTATATTTATTTAATTTTTATGCAAATATGCACCCACATCTGCTTTAATTATACTCTATATTATGGCTTACTGATTTTCCGTTGTCAATATGCTGATAAACTTAATCTTGTAACGGAATCTGTTTAAGTTACTGTTTTCCGGTTTCTGTGCATGCCTTACTGGTCTCGGAGTGAACAGCCGCCTATTTAAAGCATTCCCATATGTTACTGCTTCTTCTGTTCCCGGCGCTGATTCCCAAATAATCTCTCAGCTCCTTTGCCATCTCCGGAATGGTCTCCTGCCGGAAAATGTCTCTAAGCCCTACCTCTTCTATGGTCTCCCTATAGGGAAGAGAAAGGGACAAGGCCGCCAGCTCCAGATAAATATCCACCGCCTGCTCCCTGTCTTCCAGTGAAATCAGCCACAAATCCAAAGACGAGAGTGCGGAGGTGGCATAACTGATGTAATAAAAGGGACTCTGGAAATTATGGGAAACTTGAATCCAGTAATAGCCTTCCTCTTCGTCCTCATCATACTGATAACCGTATTCCTCGGACAATTCTTTATACAAGCGGTTAATCTCCTCCAAGCTCATATCCGGATTCTGATAGACTGTTGCCTGAAACTCGTCGTACAGGCAGCCGTCCATAATAGTATCCAACATATTCCAGAGAATAATACGCGAAAAAGCATCCCCGTATTCCCCGAACAGCTCATCGGAATACTCCGTGAACAGCAGTGTCAGCCCCTGAGAATGGATTTCTCCCACATCTATATTGAAATCCGCCCAAAGGTCATGCTGTACACAGTGAAACGTCTCGTTAAAATGTCCGAATTCATGAATCGTATCAATGTAATCCTGATAATTTCTATAGGGCTGATTAAAGATAAAAGCCGTTCCGTAAGCCGGAAGCCCCACCGTATACCCCACATACAGCTTACTGTCACTGTACTCAATATCATAGAGGTGATGGTTCCTCATAAAATCAAAGGTTTCCCCCAGTTCCGGATCAATCCGTCCCATAAAAGGCTGGATGGCATCCAGTATTTCCTCTCCGTCGGATCTGGCATCGCGATGCAGCCCCCGGAGATCCCGGCTGCTGATTCCTTCCATAAGGTAATCTTCCATAGGTACAATGGTCTTCTTCACCGACTTCCAAACCTGCTGAATGTCCTCCAAAGAATAATCCCGGTTATATACAACCTCATAGGCATAATCAATATAATTATCGTATCCGGCCTCTTCGGCAATCTCCGTCCGCACACGAATCAGCTCACGGTAGATTTCGCCGGCCTCCTGATTCTGGGCCTGCTCCAATTGTTCACTGATATTGCGGTATTCACTATTGCTCAAATCGGCGCTGCTTAATCTTTCCTCCGTCCAGACCTCTCCGTCCACCGTCACTTGAGGCTGAGCCATCACCCGGTCATAGGACTGCACCAGACGTTCCTCCTCGTCATGCAGCTCAAACATGCGATCCGACAATGCCTCGTAATTGCGCAGCCTTTCTATGTTAATCTCTCCCGCATCCGCCTCTATGATATTCTGATAAGGTGTGTCAACCAGCAATGCCAGCGCCTGATAACACTGATCATACAAAGCGCTGCCTCTGGAAGCAAGCTCGGCGGAAGTCTCGGCCAGCTCTTCCTCCGCCCCGTTGGCGTCATACTGAATTCCCAGCAGGCTGACCTGCGTGGTGAGATTGTTCAGCTCGGCTTTCATACTTTCATACAGCTCTTCCACTCTCAACCGGGTCTGCACGTCCTTCTTCTGAAGAGCACCGGAATCGTAAAGCTCCTGAATCTCCTCCAGCACGTCCTGAAGAACCGTTTCGTCAAAACCCGTGAAAACCATATCCCCATAGTCCACGGGAAGATGAACCTTATCCGGATAATGCCTCGCTTCTGCGACATCCCCCTGACACGCCAGCAGAGAAAAGGCCATAAGGAGAATAATGATCCCGTCTCTCCATCTTTTCATACTTGATTTCATAGTGCTACCTCCGTCATTTATTAGTACCCCTTTATATTATCGCAATGTCATGATATTGGGTCAAAAAATATTTTGACCCCTATGATACCACGGATTGCTCCGCATTTCATACTCCCTAAATTCCAAAGCACCTTAAATTCGCTTATTTATATACGAAAAATAGATTTTTACAGGTCTCAAATTCAAAAATTCTCTTACAAGCAAGTTTGCATCGGATTTTTGACCTGCTGTGTCAGTATATACATAGCGAAAAGCTTTTCAATCCGGCATTTCTCACTCCCATGAGATTTTGAAAACCCACGGATCCATAAAGCCGCATTATCCTGTCACTGCTGCATACTCGTCAATAAAGTGGGAATCAGCTGCTTTTTCCGGGAGATCACACCCTCCAGCCGGAAGGAATCCTCCTCGGGCTGCACCCCGAAAGCATTTTGAACCGTCTCCGCCGCATTGTCGCCCACATACAACAGTTCTGTGGACTCACTGATAATGTTGGTGAGCATAAAGAAAATCATATTCACCTTCATGGAATCCACCGCCTCTTTCATATAGGGCAGAAGCTTTTCCTTAATGTCCGCCAATTCCTCCATGGTCATGGCATTGATCTGCCCCACTCCGAATGAAATGTCATTGACGGAAAAGGTCTTATAGTCCTGATGGAAGATTTCTTTTGGTTCTTTTGCTTTCAAATTGCTTCCCGCCTTAAACATCTCCCTTGCAAATTCCTCCACCTTGATTCCGGCAATGGAGGCCAGCTCCTCCGCTGTCTGTCTGTCATATTGGGTACAAGTGGGGGAACGGTACATCAGCGTGTCCGATACAATTGCCGCACACAACAAGGAGGCGATTGTTTTCGAAATTTCCACCCCGTTTTCCCGGTACATTTGATAAATGATGGTGGCCGTACAGCCCAGAGGCTGATTGCGGAAAAATACCGGCGCGATGGTCTCCAGACTTCCCAGACGGTGGTGATCGATAATCTCCAAAATCTCCGCGTTTTCCACCCCGTTCACCGCTTGGGTTTTTTCATTGTGATCCACAAGAATCAACTTCTTGGGAGTCATATTCAAAAGGTTCCTTCGGGATATCATGCCCACATAATTACCGTACTTGTCCAGTATGGGAAAATCTCTGTGTCTTTTCTTGGCCATAATGTCTTTGATGGTATCGGTAAATTCATCCAGCCGGAAGGTAATTAGTCTTTCCGTCCGCCGCATGAAGTGGGAAATAGGCATACTTTGGTTAATCAGCCTTGCAACCGTATAGGTATCGTGGGGAGTACCGATAATGGTACAGCCCTTTTCTTCCGCCAGCTTCTTGATGGTCATGGACACGGCGGCACCCTCGCAGACAATAATACAGTCCGCCTTCATTTCAATGGCGCAAAGCTGGGATTCATACCGGTTCCCCAAGATGACTAAATCGTGCTCTTCAATATAATTTTCCATCAGATCGGGATTCGCCGCGGCAATGAGCACCTTGCCCTGATCGAAAAACGCATCCTCATTCCCCGTCACTATATGCCCGTCCAAAGTTTCCAGAATATTTTTATATTTTGTCTTCGCCGTTGCAAGGATCTTGCTGTCATAGACATCCATGTAAGAAGTGGCAATATCCCCGATAGTAATAAGCCCCGCAAGCTTATTGCCGTCCGTAATCGGCAAGGTGACTACATTATTATCCCGCATAAGACCCCAAGCCTTTTTCAGGGAAATATCCCGGGACACTCCCTCCGTCTCCCGTATCTCTATATCCCGCACCTGTGTCCTGACATCCTTTATATACACAGGCGGATGTACCCCAAAGCGCTCCAAAACGTATTGACTTTCTTCGTTGAGATGTCCCGCACGCACGGCAATGTAATCCGCATCTTTGTTTAATTGGCTCTTTAAATTCGCATAGCAGATTGCCGAACAGATAGAATCCGTATCCGGATTCTTATGCCCCACCACAAATACCTTTTCCCTTTTTATCCCCATATCTGACCTCTTTTATTTTTTATTCTTGAACGGCTCTATAATCCGCCGCTTTTTTACTGTATAAATAGTGAATCTTGCCTGCGGAAACCGCGAGACGTTTCGGGCTCCCTTGCATGAGGATTTACTATGTAAGCTGGCTTGGATTCTGCGTTAGCAGAACCATTATACCATATCAGCAGGAAATCAAGCGCGAACGCAGTGAGCATTTGATTTCACCTGATATGGTAACGAAAGAATCTTTCAGCGCGAAGCGCGGCAGACGCGCAGCGGCTGGATTCTTGAGTATATTTTACCATATCAGCAGGAAATCAAGCGCTAACACAGTGAGCATTTGATTTCACCTGATATGGTAACGAAAGAATCTTTCAGTGCGAAGCGCGGCAGACGCGCAGCGGCTGGATTCTTGAGTATATATTACCATATTTACCGGAGAGTGTGAAACAGAATTATACAAAACTTTTAACTATCACGCATTTTATTGTAACGTTACACCCCACGCCACCGCGAGGCGTTTTCACGCGTTCTTTAAAGATTTCATTACACTATTTTAACCCTTTCCTTCCAAATGGCCGATAAAAGATATAATTATTAATTGTCCTGAAACAGATTTCAAGACTGCATTTCCCCGACATTTCAAATGTCCTGACGGAAACTATTGAGTTACTGTCAAAGGGAATGTTAAAAGGCTTCTTAGGAGGCAGACATGGAGGTTAAGTTTGGAAGTAAACTTCCAAATATTGATTGGTATGTGCGCAAGAGGGGTATAAGTTTGAATAGAAATGCGTATTCAACTATTGATTTGGGCGCGCGCCGCAGCGCGCAGATGGGTGTAAACATGGCAATAAACATTTGTAGAATTATGACCGGTTTTATAAAGGGAAGGAGCCGCTGAAAAGTTACGGCTCCGGCGGAGAAGGGCTTACGCCGAAAGACACCTCGGTAAAATATGAGCTGAACACCACCGATGAACACGGGAATAAAATCATGGAGTCTTTGTCAAAAGAAGAAGCTTTACAGGCAATGAAAGATATCTCCGGCCAATACGGCGGCAATGTCCTTGTAACGTTTTCGGGGACGGACTGCAGGCTTTATCCGAACGCCTGAAATCACAGATTCAAAAGGGCGGCTTGGAACTGACCGCGGAAGAGAAAGCCGAGAATGCCAGAAAACAAGAACTGTTAGATCAGAGCATTGCGCATCTTTAGAACACTCATCGGCTGATTATCCCTCACATTCAGACCAACGAAAAGCTGGCTGGCGGCGGCACAAAACGTTTCTAAGGAAACGCTGATTAAATCATCGTTTCCTTAGAGCCTCTGGCGGATGCGCACGGATTTGCAGCAGTTTATGCTGCTCCGCAGCGCAAATCCGGCGCGGGAAACGCTTTAATCAGCGTTTCCCTAAGAATAGATATAGCTGCATTTAACCGTTCATAAGCCAATATTGAAAACCATAGAAGTTCCCGTCCTCAAAAAATCTCTCATTCACCATCTCCTGCTGCATCTGTATCTGCCGCAGCACTTCCTCCACCCGAAGGATATCTCTCTCGGTAATCTTCTGGATGGTCTTTTTCTTTGTAGTTGTCTCCAACACTCTGGAACCGTCGGGTTTATCCTTTATCACCGACTTTTTCCAGCGCTGGCGGTTTTCTTTTTCGATCTCCTGACGGTGCTGAATCAGCTTTTTTACCAATGCCCGCTGACGCTCCTGCCGTTGAAAGGCGATTTCCCGAAGCTGTTTCTGGAGCTTTTGCTTTTTAATCTTTTTCGCCAGCCTGCGCCGGTTCTCCTCCCGTCTCTCACGTGCACGGTCGCTGGGCCTTCTGGCAGGAATGGTCCATGTGTCCGAGCGTCGCTCCTCTTTGGTGGCGCCATAGTAAATACTTGTATAGACCCTATCCCCGCTGCCGAAACAGAAACAAGGCTGGGACCATGTAGAACGCAGGTCATTCAGCACCCATGCCTCATACGCCGGGTCATTTTTCATAGCGGCATACCCTTCCTCCGAAATATGGACGGAAATAAATTCATTTCTGCGGCTCGGATGAACGGGAATCTGACGAATCTTCTGTGTAATATACTGCTTATATTCTTCCATGGACATATTCTGGGGACTCTGTTTTCCCTGTATTGCCGTATTGCCCGCTTCCTGTCTCTGCATAGTCTGGGCAAAAGCCGATACCCCGCTTTCCGCACCGGCAGCTCTGTTCTCCCCAAACGTCTGAATGAAATTTCCACTGTTCTCCGTATAGCCTGATATCATCGTATTCATCTGTCCTGCTCCTGTCATAACCATGCATTTCTTGGATATTGTTACATTTATTATCGAAGATTTCTTTCTCTTTCTTAAGTATTTCGGTTTTAGGAACTGCTTAAATGTAACCAAAAACGCAAAAATAGCTTGAAACACCTTGCGGCGGCAACGAGTGAACGGCAAAATTGAACCATAACCAAAACTCAAGGTTTTGAAAAAAATATAATAAAATATGTTGATAAGCCAATACTAAATGTCATATAATGAAAAACTGTAAGCGGCATTATAAAGAATGCTTCACATTTATTCCGGCTATGAGGGATTTCTTATGTCCTGAAAACAGAATATTCAAAAAAGCCGCCATGGGCTGCTATATGACGAACTTTCCGAAGGGATAAACCTATTCACCTTTTCTGCTTTTTCACATAGAATATAATGATCTTATCCGAAGCAGAAAATGGTTGTATATTTACTCTCTTTTCGAAATTGCATATCCATTAAAATAAACCTATAAATTATGCATTGCAGGTAGCAGACTAATATTTTATAATCAAGCATAAAAGTTGAAATTGATATGAATTTTTTTTGCAGTGTTCAACAGAGAAGCTCCATTTAATAAATAGATACTGTTTAAATTTGATACAGGAGGTTGAAATAAATGGAGATATTTACCTTAGATACTGATCCTATCGCATTAGATGAAGTACAGGTCAAAACTTGGTTGAGAAAATTTAGAAATTTGGTTGAAAATGCTTTTGTAAACTGTAATAATGAGCAAAGGATTTTAGGAAATCTATTGGTGTTGACACGATATAGAAATACATTGCAGCAAGGATTGTCATGGGAAGGAAAAGTAATTTCGTTGGGAAACTCTTCCATTTCAGAAAATTGCTCAGATTGTAAATAGTGATTTACAGCGGGCGCGGAATTCATATCCGGAAATGTTTCAATTATTACGAGCCGAGTATCAGAAATATACCCTCATGTCAGAAGAAAATGCAAAAGAACTATTGAACAATTAATCGAATGAACGATTTTAAGCTTATAATGGAGTTAAGATGATCAGATTCTGTAATGATGTATAACAATATACACGATGTTCTAAAATTTATATGTTAGGGACACTTTTCTAAAAAAAGAGTATATTTATATGGCAAAAGGAGAAAAAAATGGGGTGTTTGGGAAATTTTTTATGGTTTATTTTCGGCGGTTTTGTCAGCGGGCTCAGCTGGTGTCTGGCAGGTGTGATTTGGTGCATTACCATCATCGGAATTCCTGTGGGCACACAATGCTTTAAAATGGCAGGTTTAAGCTTCTTTCCTTTCGGAAAAGAAGTTACTTACGGCGGCGGGGCAGGATCTCTGATTCTAAATGTCCTCTGGCTGATCATTTCCGGACTGCCTTTGGCAATAGAGCATCTTGCTATCGGAGCGGCCCTCTGCATTACCATTATAGGCATTCCTTTCGGACTGCAGCAGTTCAAGCTGGCAAAACTGGCTCTCATGCCTTTTGGCGCAACGGTGTCATAGGCTTTTAGCCGGCTCCTTTACAGTGTCATTTAAGTATTTCGCAACCTATTTTTTGCATAATTTTTATTCCATCAAAATGTTGGTATCCCCATTTATATTCAGCTTGGAAATTTCTTCTGTATTTCTTCCGTATTTCTTCTGTATTTCTTCCGCATTTCTTCTGCAATACTAATCGAAAAAGCCATTTGTATTCTACCTTATCAACAATTATCTTCTTGAACCGCCGCATTATATCTTCCTTCCGGTTTTTAACGTGTTTCCTTATGGCAATTTTCTGTTTCACCGTGGCGCAGACAGGCGCCTTATTTCAGCGCGCAGCAATCCCGGTTTTTGTGCAAGGAAAGCGCTTTACGTCGTCATCAGTCAAACAATATTTCCTCCACCGTCACAAAAGTATAGCCCTCCTCCATCAGCTTATCAATAGCCTCCAGTGCCGCCGTCACTGAGGTATCGTAGTAATCATGCATCAAAATTATGTCATTCTCCCCCGTCTTATTAACAATCTTCTCCACAATGCAGGACACATTGCAGGAGCTCCAGTCCAGAGGGTCAACATTTGTAACAGAAGTAAAGACTTTTTATTACTTTTCTTCAAAAAGTTGCTTATGTGTTGTTAAAGTCAAGTATACTACAGAATTATAACTTGTGATATACATATTCTCCATTTTCTAAGACTGCTTTGCAAAACATATCATCAATCGTAAAATAAATATATTCTTCTGGCACATACTGTACTCTTTTGCTAAAAGCATTAGGTCTTGTTAGGAATCGCAATTCTTCATTCAAACTTTGTATAACTGCATTTGCGAGATAATCTAAAGGTCGGTCTGGCACACTATAACCCTTACACCAATAAATCAAGTCTGCATATGGGTGCTTATAATGCAGGTTATTTTTATCGGTATTATTATAGCTTAATTGGAATTTTTTATAATGGTAGTGGCGAACCACCCCGAGATTAAGATTCACATAATCTATCAAACATTCTGCCTTAAAGATTTCATTATTCAGTACCACACCATGACAAATCTTATTTTTAAATTCTCC
>Ga0137308_101429_pt2 | contig 16579 bp, 16 predicted proteins | sample Inofrocosms_June_FD_97181 | JGI IMG/M metagenome (GOLD analysis project Ga0137308, IMG submission 97181) | Mouse cecal microbial communities from Vienna, Austria - N-Acetylneuraminic and N-Acetylglucosamine D2O microcosms_June | ecosystem: Host-associated > Mammals > Digestive system > Large... | reverse complement strand
GGGGAGGATATGCCGGAGAAAAGACCGGATACCACGATAAACGGAGATAAGGTTCTTGCGCCGGAAGACACGGGCCATGAGGCGAAAAGCCTGGAAGAACTGGTCAGCGAAGTCGGGATGCAGGGAAAAGCGGAAGGAAAAACCGAAGAAGAAACGGAAGAGATAAAAGAAGCGGAAAAGATAGAAGAAACTGAGTAAGATGCAGACTGGAATAGGAGAAATGTGACATGAGGATTACAGCTAATATGTTAAGTGAAGCTACAGTGCAGGCAGGAATACAGATGGGCGGAAATTCCCTTGTGAATTATCTGAACGGTGAAGAGTCGGATTCCCTGGCGAAATCTTTGGGCGGGAGCAGCAGTTCCACACTGAAGGTGCTCTCGAAGGGGAAATACGAACAGATGGATGAGGCGGCACAAAGGCTGCAGGAGCAGTCAGCTAAGCTGAATGAGAGCGGCAGCGATTCCATTTATGAGAGGGCAAGAAAAAGTGAAGATCTCACCGAGGTCTATGGAGAGGTGGAAAAAATGGTTTCCGCCTACAACAGCATGCTGGGCAGACTCCGCACCGATATGACTACGCTGGGCAGCTTTTACCGGGAGAGCCTGAAGGAAGCGGTGAATGAAAATAAGGAACTCTTAAGTACGGTGGGCATCTCGATCGACAAAAACGGCAGAATGAATCTGGACAAGGAAAAGCTGAAAACGGCGGATGTAGACAGGCTGGAGGGCATCTTCGGCGCTGACGGGACATTGACTCCGAAGGTGAACATGATAGCGGAGAAGGTGGCGGATAATGCGCAGGCAAATTTAAAGAGCATATCCAATCAGTATAATTCCGCCGGGAACAGTGTGGATACGCTTATTCGGAGTTATGACGCAAAACGGTAGATCATGAAAAAGAAGCAGATGAAGGACGATGAGGTTCTTCTGAATCCTCTAAGGCAGAGAGGCGAAACAGCTTGACTGCTTTAGAGGATTTTTTACGGCTGAAAACCGGATATGGGACAGGACTAAAAATTGAAGTACAAAAAGGTGGAAATGCCCGCCAGAGATAAGACCGACCATACCATACAGACTATGGCGATCAGGGATTTTCCTGCTGTGGGCTTGAATTCCAGTTCTCCGCTGTTTTTAAAAAACAGGACGGTGATAAAAGCGGCAAACAGAAACAGCCACAGATAAAATCCTGTGATATGCGCCGTCAGATATCCAAGCGCCGGGAGCCGTTCCTCGAGAAAAACGAATTCCTCCAGCTGAAAGCCCATGAGGAGTTCCTCACGGATCTGGAAGCCCTTCAGGGAGAAGAGCTGCCGGAAGAAGGCGGCTGCGGTGGCAATGCTGTCCGCCCGGAAGATGACCCAGAGAAGATCCACGCACAGGAAAGTGGCAGCCCAGCGGAGCGGTTTCCATAACTTGTTCCACGGCCTGTGGAAGATACGGTTTAAGCAGCTGAAGGCGCCGTGCAGTACGCCCCATAAAACAAAGGTCCAGTTTGCCCCGTGCCAGATACCGCTGACGAGGTAGACGATCATAACGTTTACATAAGTCCTGATCCTGCCCCTGCGGTTTCCGCCCAGAGGGATATAGATATAGGTTTTCAGAAAACGGGTCAGCGACATATGCCATCTGTCCCAGAATTCGGTGATGGACAGCGCTTTATAGGGCGAGTTAAAGTTTTGAGGCAGCGCGATATTGAACATGCCGCTGATGCCGACCGCCATGTCGCAGTAGCCGCTGAAATCAAAATAGAGCTGGAAGGTATAGCACAGGGATATCAGAAAAGCTTCCAGCGTATTTAAGTTGGAGGCGACGGCGAAAGCATAGTCGATCGGTATGCCGAAGGTATCGGCTATGATGACCTTTTTAAACAGCCCGACAGAAAAGATATAGATCCCTCTGGAAAAATTTTCATAGTTGATCCGGCGTTTTTGGGGCTCCCGAAACTGCGGGATTGTCTCGTTATGCAGGACGATGGGCCCGGCGATCAGCTGGGGGAAGAAGGAGACAAACAGCGCGTATTCGTCAAAGGAATACTCCTTTGTCTCGCCCCGGTAGGAATCCACCAGATAGGAGATCTGCTGGAAGGTAAAAAAGCTGATGCCGAGAGGCAGCAGGATATGTTTCAGTTCAAAGGACTGATGAAACAGCGCGTTCATATTCTCCAGAAAAAAATCAAAATATTTAAAATAGAAGATAACGCCGATATTGATAAGGAGCCCTGCGGACAGAACGGCTTTTTTTGCCGTCTGTTTCTCAGGCAGGCGTTCCATCAGCTTCGCAATCAGGAAGTTTCCTATAATGCTGCCGCAGATGATCAGCAGATAGGAGACGTTAAAATATCCGTAAAACCAGAGGGAGGCGCCGGTCAGAAAGACGTTTGCCGCCCTGTACCGGCCTGCGTAATTTAAAATATAGTATCCTGTCAGTGTCACAGGCAGAAACAGGAAGATAAAATAGTAAGAATTAAACAGCATGACGGTCCTTTCTTTTTCTGATCAGTTGTGCAGGGAAGCGTAATCGTAGGAAGTATAAAAAGTCTGTATAGTCTGCAGATAGTCCTGATAGTTGTCTTTTGTCAGAAGGTGTTTTTCTTCTTTCATCTGCTCCAGTATCCGGGAATTGATCCATTCCCCGTAGTGGAGATAGTCCTTATAGTTGTCCAGATCACAGATTATCTCAAAATCATCGGAAAAGGAATACAGCCTGATATTGGGATACTGCAGAAGTTCCTCGATGGAGATCCGCTCCATCTCAAACTGCCAGCCCAGTTTCCCCGTATTATTCAGAAAATCCCAGTAGCCGATGCTGTAGGGCGTAAAAAACAGATAAAAGGTGGTTTCGGGATGCTCCGCGGCGAGAGCTGTTACATTCTGGCGCAGATTGCCCAGCAGAAGTTCCTGATCCTCTTTTGTAAAAGGCTGCGCAGGATCGGGGGTATTCTTTAACCGGTAGGTGGGAAGGACGTAATTTGCCCCGAACTGCCCGCTGTAGTAGCTGTTCCATTCCCCGTAGCTGTCGAAGTCAACGGAACTGCCCATCCCGTCCGGCGCTTTTGTGACCGGAATGGTTTCCTTCAGCAGAATGGACTTGTTCAGTACATAGCTGATATCATCAAAGGGATTGTCGTTATACAGATAAAGAGGGTAGTCAAAGGTTTCGTCGTATTTGTCCTTGTCCGAGACCATGTAGCCGTAATCCAGCGGACGGATGATATATTTGATCTGTTTGCCGGCACCGTAGGCACGGATCAGGTTATCATTCAGTTCTTTGAAGGATGCGCCGGAATAGGGAACCTTGATAAAATTGACGCCAAACAGGGCCTCTGCCTCGGAAGCTTTAAAGTTTTCCGCCATGGAAGTACCGGTAATGATCCCTTCGTATGAAAAATTTCTGGTGATCCCGTCGTTTAAATACCGCTCGTTGCTGTCCGGATATTCCAGCTGGGGGTAGTGATACTGCGGCAGGGGGCCGTGATAGTGATAAAAAGGGTCTTTGTATATGGTGGCGGAAGCGATCGCGATAAATATGGCTGCGGTTAGCAGTACGGTGCAGATCGTCCAGCGCCTGCAGGAATTTATTTCCGGTTTTTCTGATTGATTGACTGACATAAACTCTCCATTTTGTGACATTTAAAATATAGTGTTTCCAATACTCATCCTATGATAACACAAATAAACAGGCTTTTCCAGTCTGTTTGCGGAAGCGGAAGAGAGGTGCCGCTCAGGGCGGAGGACGGAGGATAAAAATTATACCGGCAGCAGAAGGGACAGAGATTGTTATCCTGTGTGCAGCGGCTGAAAAATATGGCATAATAAGTAAGGTACTGGTGACGACAACCGAGCAATTTTTCTTGCATAAAGAATTTAAAATTGGTATAATGTGGTACAAGCGTCAAAAGACCTTTTGGCGCTTTCCTTATAATATGGCAATAATATGGCAGTATACAAAAATCTCAATAAGAAAGAGGAATCCTCATGGAAGAATTGATTCAAAACAAGCTGGAGTTTGCCGTGCTTATCGATTCGGATAATATCAGCTCAAAATACGCGTCCACGATCTTTGACGAACTGGAAAAATACGGTTTTGCCTCCTGCCGGAGGATCTACGGGAACTGGTCGAAAGGAAACGGCTGGTCCGAGAAGGTGCTTCTTGAGTATTCCATTACGCCGATCCAGCAGTTTTCCTATACAGCGGGAAAAAATGCGACGGATATGGCGATGGTCATCGATGCCATGGATCTTTTATATAAGGATAAGGTGGACGGTTTCTGTCTTGTGACCAGTGACAGCGATTTTACAAGGCTTGCCATGCGGCTTCGGGAGGAGAAGAAGTATGTGCTCGGTATGGGAGAGTCCAAAACGCCTGCGGCGCTGACACGCTCCTGTAATAAATTTATCTATCTGAACCTGATCGATGATAAAAATGAGGAGGACGGCTTTGATCATAATGAACTGGAGAACGTGACCAGCATCGAAGCGGTAAAAAAGTCCATTGCGGCGCTGTTTACGGAAAACGGCAGCAAGGCGCTGGATCTCGGGTATGTGGGACAGCGTATCAGCGAGAGGTATACGGATTTTGACGTGCGCAATTACGGCTACGCGAAGCTCAGTGTGTTTGTGAAGGAAGAAATGCCTCAGTACCAGGTGGTGAGGGAGAAAAAGAAAACCTATCTGAAAGAACAGGAAAAGGTTTCCCAGACTTCTCTGGAGACGGAGATCAAGGAGATGATCCGGGAGAACGGCGGTACCATCGACAATCTTTCCATTATCAATGACGAGATCGGCAAACGCCATCCGAATTTTGAACTGAAGTCTTACGGCTACAGCAGGATTTCCAGTTTCCTGCGCAGGATCCGTGGCCTGGAAGTCAATAACAACAGTGTGCTTTTGCAGGATTCCGAAGAAAAGCAGGATCAGGGCTGATGCCCGATCCTGCTTTTTAGACATAAGACCGCCGGCGGAGCGGGCGGGCGTTGGCTGGTATAAGGCTATCCCCAGAGCCTGAGCAGCGTTATGGCTTTTTTGGCGAGGGAAAACCTGATATCCTCCAGTCTGGAGGCGGCTTCCTTTAATTCCTTTCTGATCGGGATCTGCTGCGGGCAGCGGGTTTCGCATTTGCCGCAGGAAATGCAGCAGGAGGCGTTGCTGTGCTGTTTGCGGAAAATCGTGCACTGTATATACTCCCTTTTTGCGGCGCTTTTTCCCTCCGCGTAGTAATTATTGTAGCAGCGGAAGGTTTCCGGGATATCCACGCCCTTCGGACAGGGCATGCAGTAGCCGCAGCCGGTGCAGCCGACTTTTATGGTCTTTTGTATTTCTTTTTTTATTGTCTCGATAAACGCGAAATCCGCTTCGGTAAAATCCCCGGCCTTTGTTTCCTGAGCGATCCGCAGATTTTCCGCCACCATTTCCACGGAGTTCATACCGGATAAAACGCAGGTCACCCCGGGCTGGCTGTAGAGCCAGCGGAAAGCCCATTCTGCCGCGCTGCGTTTCGGTTCATGGGTGCTTATCAGTTTCTTTGCGCTCTCCGGCAGCATATCCACCAGTTTTCCGCCCCTCAGCCCTTCCATGATGATGACCGGAATGTTTTTCCCGGCGGCGTACTGAAGGCCCCGCCGTCCTGCCTGGGAGTGCTCGTCCATATAGTTGTACTGGATCTGGGTAAAGTCCCAGTCATAGGCGTCGATCAGCCGGCAGAACATATCCGTGTGGCCGTGGTAGGAAAAACCGATATGCCGGATCCTGCCGCTTTTTTTCTTTTCTTCAATCCACTGTTCGATCCCCAGCTTTTTCAGATTTTCCCAGGTTTCGGTATCTGTCAGCATATGCATCAGATAGTAGTCGATATAGTCTGTCTGAAGCCGCCGGAGCTGTTCTTCAAAGGCCTTTTCGATGCCGTCCATGGATTTGATCAGATAGTGGGGCAGCTTTGTGGCGATATTGATGTCTTTCCGGCAGCCGATGCGCCGGAGGATTTCGCCTAAAGCGGCTTCGTTTCCCGGATAAACATAAGCCGTATCAAAATAGTTCACGCCGCCTTCCAAGGCGAGGCGCACTTCTTTTTCCGCTTTGTCGATATCGGCGGCGGCGCCTTTTCTCGTAAAGCGCATGCAGCCGTAGCCTAAGAGGGAGATGTCTTCTCCCGTTTTGTTTTTTCTGTATTGCATGGGAACCTCGTTATCATAGCAGGATGACGAATTACGGGCAATTATATGCAGGAGAGGCAGAGAAGGCAGATCTGTGTCTTCATGGTATTTCACCCCGATTAATATCCGTCAGTCAAGTCTCTTTATAATATCAATTTAACAATATCAATATAATATCATCCGGTAATACTGTCAATTCCTTTTTGGGAAGCGGGAAGTGTGCATGTAACGATGAAGCCCGGAACTTTGCATTTATGGCAGATTCCGCAACAGTGAAGCCGGAAGCCGAACTGCTGCATGCATATTGGAAAGGAATTCCGGACACTTTAAAAGCAGAGGAAAAGGAAGGAGAGAAAAAGGAAAAGGACAGTGGAGAATAAAAAACGGATTGCAACACAATGTCTTGTTATGGGGAGTTTCTTTTTTATATTGCTGATTCTGCATCTGCCGGTAAAAACCGGCTGGGGGGATGATCTGTTTTTTGCGCGGGAGGACATGGCTTTAGGGGCGTTTCTGGCGGACAGGTACAAGAACTGGACCTCCAGAATACTTATAGAAGCAGGCGTAAAACTGCTGGCGGCAGAGCCGGAATGGCTGTGGAAGATACTGAATATTCTGATGGTACTGCTGCTGGTATGGATCACGGCGGATTTATTCGGAGCGGAGGAGGGATCAGGATCAAAAATGCGGGCGCAGATCGCGTTCTTTTTGATGGCAGGGTGCCTGCCGGTACTTTGCCTGTGCGATGCGGGGTGGATCGCCACCACGGTGAATTATCTGTGGCCGATGACGCTGGGGCTTGTGGCAATGCGTCCCATAAAGCATTGGATCAGGGGGGAGAGGTGCCCTGTGTGGGAATATCCCGTCTGTCCGTTATGCGTGGTATATGCCGCCAATGTGGAGCAGGGGGCGGCGGTTCTTCTGGGGGTTTATCTGTTGTGCGGGATATATATTTCCCAAAAAGGCGGGCGGCTTTCTTCCTTTTATTATATTCTTCTGTTTTGTGTGGCGGCATCCGTTCTGTTTATTCTGATGACGCCCGGAAACGCCTGTCGTTTCAGGGCGGAGATGAAGCAGTGGTTTCCCGGTTTTGATCAGCTGCATCTGTCTGAAAAACTGTTGATGGGTTTTATAGACAGTATGAATTATTATGTTTCGGCGGGCGGCGGCGGGAGAAAAAATTATTTGTTCGCACTGCTTGCCGGTATTCTGGCTGCCGGAATGCTGCAGAGGGGCAGGGGAAACAGGTTTCGGTTCAGGACGGCTGCTGCTTTTATCCCGTTTCTTTTTTACTGGGGGATCGGGCAGATGGGAAACACTCTGTTACAGGTAAACGCTTTTAAAAAGGGAGGACATGTCGTAGGGCTGTTTAGCAGGAACCGCTGTCTTTCCACAGGTGCGGGAACGTTTGATTATCTTGGATGGATATCCTATTCCCGTAAAATGGTGCTCCTGCAGGCGGGGACTTATCTGGGGCTGCTGATATGCGTGGTACTGACGATCTGTTTTATACACGGGAAAAGTGCGGAGACACTGCTGGAACTTGTGATTCTGGGAGGTGGGCTGTGTTCCCGCGTTATGATGGGGCTGAGTCCTACGATCTATGCGTCGGGAGAGCGAACCTCGCTGTATTGTTCTGCGGCGGTATTGATAGTCTGCCTGCGGAATCTGCAGCTTTACTGGAGGCGGAGCAAAGGAATAAAGGAAAAGACGGTTCTGACAGGTTACATTGCGGGGGTGATCATCGTCAGTGTGTGGAGTTCGGGGGAAGCGCTGATCCGTATGTAGAGGATCTGTGACGGCAGTTCCCGATAAAAAATCACCAAAACGCTTGCATTTTTGGGAAAAAGTGATATACTGGTTATGTTATATGAGGATTACAGGATGAAGAGTGGGCTTGCAAGTCCACTCTTTTCATGTGTGAAGGACGCCCTGCCGGTATATGCATACGGCGGCGGGGCATCAGGAAGAAGATCAGGGAGAATGTATGTCAAAACGGGAAGATTATGAGGCGGGATTTGAAAAGATACTGCTTCCGGTCACAGAGGAGAACGGCGTGGAGATCTACGACGTGGAGTATGTGAAGGAGGGGAGCGACTGGTATCTGCGGGCTTACATCGACAAGGAGGGCGGTGTAACGATAGAGGACTGCGAGAAGGTGAGCCGGGCGGTTTCCGATATTATGGACAGGGAGGATTTTATTAAGGATGCCTATATTCTGGAGGTGAGTTCTCCGGGACTGGGACGGGCGCTGAAGAAGGATAAACATCTTTCGCGCAGCATCGGGGAAGAGGTGGAGATAAAGACCTATAGGCCGATCGGGAAACAGAAGGAATTTTCCGGCGTCCTGAAAGCTTTTGATGAAGAAAGCGTTACGATAGAAACAGAAGAAGCCGTGAGTATGAAATTTGCCAGAAGCGATGTGGCGCTTATCAGACTGGCGTTAGACTTTTAAATCAGGAGGAAAGATCAATGAACAGCGAATTATTACAGGCACTTGATATGCTGGAGAAGGAGAAGGAGATCAGCAAGGATATTCTGTTTGCGGCGATCGAGGATTCTCTGAAGGCGGCCTGCAAGGAACACCTCGGCAGAAACGAGAATGTGGTGGTGGAAGTGGACAGGGAGACGGGAGATTTCCATTGCTTTTATGAGAAAGAGGTCGTGGAGACGGATGACGATATCGAGGACGACGCCCTGCAGATATCCGAGGAGGAAGCGCAGAAGATCACTGCCGGGGTTGTTGCCGGGGATGTGATCAGACTGGAAGTGGACTCCGCGGAGTTCGGAAGGATCGCAGCCGGAAAAGCAAAGAATGTGATCCTGCAGAAGATCAGGGAGGAAGAGAAGAGTTCCGTTTACAATCTGTATAAAGATAAGATCGGGCAGGTGGTCACGGGTATCGTGCAGCGGCAGGTGGGAAATACCATCAGCATCAATCTGGGAAAAGCGGATGCGCAGCTTACCGAGAAGGAAATCGTGCCGGAGGAAAACCTGCGCCTTACGGAGCGGGTGAAGGTTTATATCCTGGGCGTTCCGGAGACAAAGAAAGGGTTCAGGATACTGGTCAGCAGGACCCATGCGAATCTGGTCCGGAAGCTGTTTGAGGAGGAAGTGACGGAGATCAAGGACGGCACGGTGGAGATCGTCAGTATCGCGAGAGAGCCGGGGAGCAGGACAAAGATGGCGGTGCGTTCCAATGTGCCGGATGTGGACCCGGTCGGCGCCTGCGTAGGTCAGGGCGGAGCCAGAGTGGATGCGGTGGTTGCCGAACTGAGAAACGAGAAGATAGATATTGTGGAATGGGACGAAAATCCGGGTAACTTTATTCAGAATGCATTGTCCCCGGCGAAGATCGTGGCGGTATTTGCAGATCCGGAAGAGAAGACGGCGAAGGTGGTCGTACCCGATTACCAGCTTTCCCTCGCCATCGGCAAGGCGGGACAGAACGCAAGGCTGGCTGCAAAGCTGACAGGATATAAGATCGACATTAAATCCGAGACACAGGCGAAGGATGCGCCGGGCTTCCGTTATGAGGATTATCTGGACGACGAATATGAAGACGGCGAGTACGAAGACGGATATGAAGAAAGCTATGAAGAGGGTTATGAGGAAGAATACGCAGAGGATGATTATGAAGGATCTGTAGAGGAAAGTTCGGAAGAAATGCTGGAAGAAAATGCCTCCGAAGAAGTCTATGATGAATAGGCAGGAAATAAAAAACAGAAAGGCTTGAGATGACAAAGAAAATTCCCATGAGGCAGTGCATTGGCTGCGGGCAGATGAAAAGTAAAAAAGAATTGCTGCGGATCTTAAAGACGCCGGAAGGTGAGATCACAATGGATGTTACAGGCAGGAAGAACGGAAGAGGCGCATATCTGTGCATTTCCGGAGAATGCCTGCAGAGAGCGGTCAGGACAAAGGGTTTAGAGCGTTCCTTCCAGATGAAGATCCCGCCGGAGGTTTATGAAAGGCTGGAAAAGGAGTTTAAAAATATAAATGGTAAATAAAGTATACTCAATGATAGGTCTTGCGGAAAAGGCGGGCAATGTGGTAAGTGGTGAGTTTTCTACGGAAAAAGCTGTTAAAAGCGGAAAAGCCTGTCTGGTTATTCTGGCATCGGATGCTTCCGGGAATACCAGAAAACATTTCTCCGATATGTGTGCTTATCGAAACATCGGACTTTGTGTCTACGGAAACAAAGAAGAACTGGGGCACGCGATCGGAAAGGAAATGAGAGCGAACCTTGCCGTTACAGACAAAGGATTCGCAGATGCGATCCGAAAGCGGATTGAAGAATTAAAATAAGAAGATAGGATGCTGGAAGGAAAGATGCGGAACTGGGATAGACCGAGCTGAAAGCGAGGGATACGAACAAAAAGCGAAGCGTTTGTGAGTAGGAGGGAGAACAGTATATGGCAAAAATGAAAGTACATGAACTTGCGAAAGAGTTGGAGATACAAAGTAAAGAGATCATTACATACCTGAAGGAAAAGGGTATGGAAGTAAAAGCGGCACAGAGTTCCATTGAAGATGAAGCGATCGCTCTGGTAAGAGGGCACTTCAAAACAGGAGGAAAAGAGCCCGGAAAGGCGGCAAAGGAAACTGCCGCCGCAACGGAGGTGCCGGTGGAAAGGAAAGCAGTACAGAATACATCTGCTGCGGAAAAAACAAAGATGGAAAAAGAAGACAAGGCGGAAAAAGCAGGTGCGGGGAAGGGTGCGCCTGAAAAGAGGCCCGCATCGGAAAATGCAAAGCCGGAGGAGATGCCCAGAAAGAAGAAGAAGATCATCATCATCAATAATTCCGGTAACAGCAAAATGCAGGGAAACAGAAACGGCGACAGAAATGCGGACAGAGGCGGCAGAGACAGAAGGCCCCAGGGGCAGCAGGGACGCCCTCAGGGACAGAACCGTCCTCAGGGGAACGGCGCAAGGCCGGTATCCGCGGCGAATCCCTACAGGCCTTTGATTAAGCCCAGCGTTAAGCCCCAGCCGGTAACCAATGATTACGGAAACCGGAACCGGATGCAGAACAATAACAACAGGTCCGCATCGGGCGCTTCTTCCGCACCGAAGGAGGAGGTAAAACCGGCAGTAAAAGCAGTCGCTGAAAACACTGCGGCTGCAGGGAAAGAGAGCAGGGTAAATGAGGCACCTCGCACAAACAATGGGGAGAGACGCAGTGAGCAGAGAAACGGTGAGAGAAGGGAATTCCAGAACCGGGAAAATAACGGCGGCAGAGAGCGGCAGGGCAGCCGCCCCTCTAACGGCGGCAAAAACGAGGGCAGAAGAGGCGAAGGCCAGAATCGCCCGGGATATCAAAATGGCCAGAAGGGTCAGACGGGCGGTGCTGCTGGGAATAAACCTTTTAATAATAACGGGCGCGGTACTAGACCGGATAGCAGAAACGCAGCTCCCGGAAAACGGGCAGGACAGGGTAAAGGCTTTGCAATGGATACACAGCCGGCTCCTGCAGAAAAGAGGCCGCAGGATGAAAAACGACGCGGAAATCAGGACAGGGACAAACGCTCCAGAAAGGATATGATCTACGAGGAGGAAGAGAAAACGGCTCTGAAGAACAAGGCAGGCCGCTTTATCAAGCCGGAAAAGAAAGAGGCAGTGGTGGAGGAACAGATCAAGGTGATCACGCTGCCGGAGAAGCTGACCATCAAGGAGCTTGCCGACAAGATGAAGATGCAGCCTTCCGTTATCATCAAGAAGCTGTTCCTTGCCGGTCAGGTCGTGACCCTGAATACGGAAGTCTCCTATGAAGAGGCGGAGAATATCGCGATCGAATATGATATCATCTGTGAGAAGGAAGTGCAGGTAGATGTCATTGAGGAACTGCTGAAGGAAGAGGAAGAGGATGTGAGCAAGATGGTGAAACGTCCGCCGGTAGTCTGCGTCATGGGACACGTAGACCATGGTAAGACATCCCTTCTGGATGCGATCCGCAAGACAAATGTAACGGATAAGGAAGCCGGTGGTATTACACAGGCGATCGGTGCATATACTGTAAACGTTAATAATGCGAAGATCACGTTTTTGGATACGCCGGGACATGAAGCCTTTACCGCGATGCGTATGCGCGGTGCCAATGCGACGGATATCGCGATCCTGGTCATTGCGGCGGATGACGGCGTAAAACCGCAGACAGTGGAAGCCATCAACCATGCGAAGGCGGCAGGCGTGGAGATCATCGTGGCAGTGAACAAGATCGATAAACCCACTGCCAATGTGGAAAAGGTAAAACAGGAGCTGATGGAGTACGAGCTGGTTCCCACAGACTGGGGCGGCAGCACGGAGTTTGTACCGGTATCCGCAAAGAGCGGCGACGGGATCGAAGATCTGCTGGAGACGATCCTGCTGACGGCGGAAATTCTGGAATTAAAAGCAAATAAGAAGAGAAAAGCGAGAGGCCTTGTGATCGAGGCGGAGCTGGATAAAGGACGGGGCCCCGTGGCAACCATTCTGGTGCAGAAGGGAACCTTGAAGATCGGCGATTTTGTATCGGCGGGCGCAAGCTACGGCAAAGTCAGGGCGATGATCGACGATAAGGGAAAACGCGTCAAGGAGGCTGGGCCTTCCATGCCGGTAGAGATCCTGGGACTTTCCGACGTACCGGCGGCAGGCGAGGTGTTCCTTGCCCACGACAGCGATAAAACGGCAAAGAGTTATGCGGAAACGTATCTTTCCCAGCACAGGGAACAGATGCTGGCGGATACCAGAGTCAGAATGTCTCTGGACGATCTGTTCTCCCAGATCAAGGAGGGCGATCTGAAGGAACTGAACCTTGTGGTGAAGGCGGATGTACAGGGTTCCGTGGAAGCGGTGAAACAGAGCCTGTTAAAGCTCAGCAACGAGGAGGTTGTCGTGAAGTGCATTCATGGCGGCGTAGGCGCGATCAACGAGTCCGACGTGACGCTGGCTTCGGCATCCAACGCGATCATCATCGGCTTTAACGTAAAGCCGGATGTACAGGCGAAGGCTACGGCGGAACGCGAAAAAGTGGACGTAAGGCTCTACGATGTCATCTACAAGGCGATCGAAGATGTGGAGCGCGCGATGAAGGGCATGCTGGCGCCGGTCTACGAGGAAAAGGTGACCGGCCATGCGGAGGTGCGGCAGATATTCAAGGCTTCCGCGGTGGGAAATATTGCCGGTTCCTATGTGCTTGACGGTGAGTTCAAGCGTGAGAGCCTGATCCGTATCTCCCGTGAGGGCGAGCAGATCTATGAAGGAAAACTTGCATCCCTGAAGAGATTTAAGGATGATGTAAAGGAAGTCAGGGCCGGTTTCGAGTGCGGTTTCGTATTTGAGGGCTTTGATCAGATACAGGAACTGGATATTGTGGAAGCCTATATCATGGTAGAGGTACCACGGGAATGAAGCACATAAACTTACGAAGGAAGTTTATGTGCGCTACGGTGCGATACGCGTAGCGGATTGCAGCGGTTCCCGCTATAAACTTACGAAGGAAGTTTATGTGCGCTACGGTGCGATACGCATAGCGGATTGCAGCGGTTCCTGCTATAAGCTATGGAAAGTTCCTGTAGAAAAAGAGGAAGCGATATGAGAAAAAACAGTTTAAAAAATACCCGGATCAACGGAGAGGTGCAGAGGGTTCTTGCGGAGATCATCCGCAACGACATTAAAGATCCCAGGATTCACCCCATGACATCCGTTGTGACCGTGACGGTGGCGCCGGACTTAAAGACCTGTAAAGCGTTTATCAGCGTGCTGGGTGATGACAGGGCGGCGGAAAATACGCTGGCGGGCTTAAAGAGCGCCGGCGGATATATCAGAAAGGAGCTGGCAAGGCAGATCAATCTGCGCAATACGCCGGAGATCACTTTTGTGATGGATCAGTCCATTGCCTATGGCGTCAATATGTCCAAAAAGATCGACGAGGTGATGGCGTCCATGCCGGAGCGGAATGAAGAAGATGTGACGGGTGAAGAGCAGGCATAAACAGACAGTCTCCGGGCGGCGGGCAAAATGCCTGCGCAGGGAGGCGGGATATAGAAAAGAGGTTGGTGTAATGAATATCAGGGAAATATGCAAAGATGCAGAAAGAATCGGGATCAGCGGGCATATCAGGCCGGACGGCGACTGTGCCGGTTCCTGTCTGGGACTTTCTCTGTATTTGAAAAAGCTGTTTCCGGAAAAGGAAGTGAAGGTTTTTCTCGAGAAGCCGGCGGATATTTTTTCCTGTATCAAGGGTTTTAGCGAGATTGTGGTGCTGGAGGAGGGAATGCCGAAGGTGGAGCCCTTTGACGTGTACTTTGCGCTGGATGCCCGGAAGGACAGACTGGGCGCGGCGGAGAAGTTTTTCGAGGAAGCGGAAACGACAGTCAATATCGACCATCATGTCAGCAATGCGGAGGGCTGCGGTACCTATAATTACGTGTATCCCGAGGCAAGTTCCACATGTGAGCTGGTGTACGAACTGGTGGAGGAGGAGATGCTGGATGCGGATATTGCGGCGGCGCTGTATATCGGAATCGTGCATGATACCGGCGTGTTCCGGTACTCCTGCACTTCTCCGAAGACCATGCAGGCGGCGGCAAAGCTGATCGGCACGGGGATCGATTTCCCGAAGCTGATCGAAGAGACTTTTTATGGGAAGACTTATGTGCAGAATCAGATCATGGGGCGGGCGCTCCTTGAGAGCATGCTGATCATGGACGGAAGGTGCATTGTCAGCTATATCGATAAAAAGACGATGGATTTTTATCAGGTGACAAGCAAGGATTTCGAGGGTATCGTCAGCCAGATCAAACTGACAAAGGGAACGGACTGCGCGGTCTTTATGTATGAGATCAGGACGCTGGAATACAAGGTAAGCCTTCGATCGACCGACAAGGTCAACGTGGCGAAGGTGGCGGAGATGTTCGGCGGCGGCGGCCATGTGAGAGCTGCGGGCTGTACGATGAACGGCACTTTCCACGATGTGATCAACAATTTAACGGTACATATAGAAGAGCAGTTGGAGGGCGCAGGTGCTTAACGGAATACTGGTCATCAGAAAAGAACAGGATTATACCTCAAATGATGTGGTGGCAAAACTGAGAGGGATCTGCCGGCAGAAAAAGATCGGACATACCGGAACACTGGACCCGAACGCGACAGGCGTGCTGCCGGTGTGCCTCGGAAACGCCACAAAACTCTGCGATATGCTGACGGACCGCAGCAAGGAATATATTGCGGAGCTGACGCTTGGGATCACCACCGATACACAGGATATCTGGGGACAGGTGCTGACGGACAGCGGAGAGAAATGGCGGGAGCTGTCTGAGGAGGAAATAGAAAAGACGGTCGCTTCCTTTCGGGGAAAACAGCAGCAGATACCGCCCATGTACTCGGCGCTGAAGGTAAACGGAAAACGCCTTTACGAACTGGCGCGTGCAGGCACCGTGATAGAGAGGAAAGCACGCGAGATAGAAATAGAAGAGATAGAATTGCTGCCGCCGGAAGGATGCCCTGAAACAATGGCACATCGGGCGGCTTATTTTTCCATACTGCCAAAACTCAGGATCAGGGTGGTCTGCTCCAAGGGCACTTATATCCGGACAATCTGTCAGGATACAGGCGAAAGACTGGGATGCGGAGCCGTCATGAGTTCCCTTGTGCGGACGAGGGTGGGGAATTTCCGGCTCGAAGATGCGTATACTCTGTCCGAAATAGAAAAAATCAGGGACAGTGCGGGGCTTGAGAGCGTGCTGATACCGGTGGATGAGTGTTTCGGGGCATATCCGGCGGCGCTGGTGCGGGAGGATGCGGTGCGTTTTTTGAAAAACGGGAACGAACTGCGGCTTTCCATGGCGGAAATGACCGGGGAGGAAAAAAAAGGTTTTGCCGCGCTTGAGGAGGGAAGCCCGGTCCGGATCTATGACCGCAATAAAATATTCTATGGGGTTTACCTGCTGCAGAAGCAGAGACAGGTATTGAAACCGTGGAAAATGTTTTTGCCCGTATAGAGGGATCTGACCGAAGGCGTAAAAGATTGCAGCGGCCGCACAGGAGAAAAGGAAAATGCAGATCATCGAAAAGGAAACAGGGTTCCAATTACATAAACCGTCGGCGGCAGCCATCGGAAAATTTGACGGTATTCACAGAGGGCATCAGAGCCTTTTGCGGCATGTTTTAGAGCAGAAGGATAAGGGTCTGCAGGCGGTTGTATTTACCTTTGACCCTTCCCCGGCGGTACTTTTTACGGGGACGGGCCTGCCGGAACTCACCACGAAACAGGAGAAGAGAAAGCTTTTTGCGGAGCTGGGGATCGATGTGCTGATCGAGTTTCCGCTGACTTATGAGAGCGCTGCCATGCCGGCGGAGCGGTTTATCGAAGAGGTGCTGGCGAAGCGGATGAAAGCCGCCTATATCGCGGCGGGAGGGGATCTGTCTTTCGGTAAAGACGGAAAAGG
>Ga0137308_101945_pt1 | contig 16590 bp, 12 predicted proteins | sample Inofrocosms_June_FD_97181 | JGI IMG/M metagenome (GOLD analysis project Ga0137308, IMG submission 97181) | Mouse cecal microbial communities from Vienna, Austria - N-Acetylneuraminic and N-Acetylglucosamine D2O microcosms_June | ecosystem: Host-associated > Mammals > Digestive system > Large... | reverse complement strand
AGATTGAGGCCCCCGGCCTTTACAAGTATTATTCCACCCAGCGGCCCGTTGACATCGGCACGTTCCCCAAGCCTGCAGGCAACGCCCCGGACGAAATCGTAAACTACGACAAGCGCGTACCCGTGGAGGGCGGCGCGTTCCTTGCGTGGGGGCATCTGACCTACACAAACCAGTTTTTCGTCTGCACCCATACCGACAAGGGCCACATTCACAACCACATCTATTTCAATTCCACGGCCTTTGACTGCTCCCGGAAATTTCACAACTTCCTCGGCTCCAGCTTTGCCCTCCGGCGGCTGTCTGACCGGGTATGTCTGGAGCATGATTTGCCATACTTGATGGCCTCGTCCAGCGCCCCCTGGGCGATGCCCACGGCCTGGGCGGCGATGCCGATTCGGCCGCAGTCCAGTGCGCCCATAGCGATTTTAAAGCCCCGGCCTACAGGCCCCAGCACCCGGTCGGCGCTGACCCGCACGTTGTCATAGGAGACGATGCAGTTGGAGGCCGCCCGGATGCCCATACGCTCGATGTTGTCACTGACGGTGACGCCGGGGGTACCCTTCAGGTCCACAATGAAGGCGGTGAGCCCCTTGGCCGCGGGCACCTTCCGGTCGGTGAGGGCAAAGAGGATGCAGGTGTCGGCAAAGCCGGAGTTGGTGGTGAAAATTTTGGAGCCGTTGATGATCCAGTCGTCCCCATCCTTCACGGCGGTGGTCTGGGCGCCCTGGACATCGGAGCCGGCGTTGGTCTCGGTCAGGCCGAAGCACCCCACCTTGCTGCCGTCCACCAGGGGACGCAGGAATTTCTGCTTCTGCTCCTCGGTGCCGAAGTTGTTGATGCAGGAGCAGCACAGGGAGGTGTGTACCGAGATGGTGATGCCGGTGCTGGCGTCCGCCTTGGAGACCTCCTCCATGCACAGGGTATAGGCCAGGGTGTCGGAGCCGGCTCCGCCGTACTCTTTGGAGTAGGGGATGCCCAGGAAGCCATAGCGCTGCAGCTTGGCCAGAAGGTCCAGACTGTAGGCTTCCTTCTCATCCATCTCCTTGGCCAGAGGCCGGATTTCCGCCTCGGCGAAGTTCCGGAACAGCTCCCGCTGAAGCTGGTGCGCTTTGTCTAATTTAAAATCCATAATTACCTCCATTTTCATCATTTTATTTACCGGTTGTGGCCATCAACCAGGAGAATAAATATTTTCTACTTGAAACATTCTGATAAAAAGTTTAGAATAGAAAAATAGAATTTGCTCAATACCAAAAGGTATCGTTTTATTTATCTTTTTTAGTGGCAACATCTGCCGTTCAATTTATTGTCATAATGGATAAAATAATTGCGTGTATTGTCGATTCTTCTGTGTATTATAATAGCATTCATTGTATTAACTGTACATCAATTAATATCTGAATTGCATCAACCAAAAGTTGAGCACAGGATTGACAGCGGCTTCATATCAAAATAAACCGATGTGCAATCAGACGATTAAGCGTTTTCTTAAAGTCGAGGTGACAGAAGATGGATTCCCGTCAGCTGATTTACTTTCTCCGTGTGTGTGAATACTCCAATATAACTCAGGCGGCACAAAGCCTCTACATCTCTCCCCAGGCCCTGAGCAAAGCCATAGCCCGTTTAGAGGACGAATTTCGGATGCCTTTATTTTTGCGCACAGTCCACGGTCTGGTTCTGACGGAAGCCGGCAAGCTGCTTCAAAAACTGGGACAACCTATTGCGGATTCTTTGGACGATCTTTCCCTCCGAATGTCGGGACTCTACCAGCAGACCCACCATCATTTCACCCTGGGTATTACCTCAACATTGGATTTTTTCCTGGGGGAACATGCGTTTGATATGTTTTGCCGGGCCCATCCCACCTATACGGCTTCGTTTGCAGAGTACACCCATTCCGTGTGTGAAACCTATGTTTCCAATGGTTTTCTTGTAGCTGCACTGACATACGGTTCTGTCAGCAGGCCAGGGTTGGAACTGCTGCCTCTTTTTAAACGGCAGTGGGTGTGTGTAATGACAAAAGACTCCCCACTGGCTCAGAGAAACGTGATTCACATTCAGGATTTAAAGGGGATGCGTCTGGTTGGAAGTGTTAACCCGTGTTCTCTGCAAACCCTTCACGACGCATGCAAAAAAATTGGCTTTGTGCCCAATATTTATTTGGCTGACGATACATTAACAACGCTTCATCTCTGCAGCGAACACGGCTATATCGGCATTACTACAGATCATTTGCTGTTCCGCGCCTCTATCCAAAATCCTCATCTGGCTATGATCCCTATTTCAATTGACGAATTTCCCTATCCAATTAACCTGATTGTCAACTCGGAACTCTTTAAGCAGAAAATTGTCCAGGATTTTCTCTCCTGTGTGAAACATGTTGCCTTGCTCCGCCAAAGTATTATTCCTCAATACGGAAATCCTGCCCCGTAATTGAGTATTGACGACCCGTGGGTGGAGCAATCCAGAAGACGGAAGGGATATTCGGACTTAGTCTGTTTTGGAAGACATAGATACAACTTCCATAATAAAATGACACCTTCACAGTGGAAGGTGTCAACGCTGATTTGCACTATATGGAGCAGCGGGGGTGGTGCTGACCTTCCTGATGGTGTACGCCGACCGGGTGGGGCGGGAGAAGGCGGTCAACCCGGAGGAGATGATGGAACAATTTCCCCAGCTGTCGGCCGAGGCTCGGCTGGTGTGCAGCTTCATGGGGGCCAACGTCCTGCGGGATACCCGGCGCTGGCTGAACCGCCAGAAGAATCAGGGCGCCCGCCGGCCGGAGCAGAAGGGGACTCCCGACTCCGACAAGCGGGTAAGGGAGGATATGGCCCGGGCTCGCCGCGCCCTGGAGCGGTCCCTGGACACGCCCCTCCCTCCAGGGCAACAGCATTTAAAATTGAGCGGGGAAGAGATATAATAAGGAATATGGAACTGGAAAAATTAAAAGGAAGCCTGGAGCAGGTAGCGGGCCTGTGGCGGCAGGAGTATCGCTTACTGACCGATTTGTCCTGGCTGCCGCGGCGGGCGGAATGGGATGGACTGCAAGCTGCCGCCCTGAATCCCCAACGTCTTCTTGATATCCTTTTCGCCTAATTTAAAATGCTGTTGCCCTGTGGAAATGGCCTGGAAATATTGACAAGAGAACATTTGAGAGGTAAAATAAACTGATTAGCTTTGCCATACTGGAGGGAACAATTTATGTATCGCTGCCATATGGAGTTTTATCTTGTCAACTGTCCGCCCGACGTGCTGGAGACTGTTCAGCAGCTGCCGCCGCTGGACGGGTTTAACCACTCCTTTTTAGACAGCAACGAGCCCCGGGAGGCCCTGCTGTCCCGGGCGGATGTAGTTCTGGCGGTCCCCGTGGCGGGGGCGGACTCTGTGCGGGCTCTGGCGGAGGGGATGAAGGAGGATGCACGGCTGATCCTTTTGACGGACCGGGAGCAGGCCGCGGAACTGGGGGAGAGCCTGTCCCTGGCCGACGAGCTGTGGATCCTGCCCATGGCCGGAGCGGAGCTGAAATTCCGCTTTGCCCGCTGGCAGGAGAAGCAGAAGCTGCGCCTGGACCTGTGGGAGACCAGCCAGTATCTGGAGGCAACCATCAACAGCACTCCCAGCCTGGTGTGGTACAAGGACAAGGACGGTATCCATGAAAAGGTAAACGACGCCTTCTGCGCCACCGTGAACAAGACCAAGGAGCAGGTGCAGGGCCGGGGCCACGCCTACATCTGGGATGTGGAGGAGGACGACCCGGCCTGTATTGAGTCGGAACGGATTGTGATGGAGATGCGGGAGACCCGCATGTCGGAGGAGGCCGTCCAAACCGGCGAGGGAAAGCGGCTGCTGACCACCTACAAATCCCCCCTGTACGACTATGACGGCAGCGTGATGGGTACGGTGGGCGTGGCCATCGACGTGACCCAGGAACGGGCCTACGAGCAGGAGATCGTCAACAAAAATCGGGAGCTGGAGAATCTTTTTACCACCATGGACTGCGGCGTTATGTGCCACAGCCTGGACGGCTCCCGGATGATCAGCGTTAACCGGGCGGCCCTTCAGATTTTGGGCTATGAGTCCCAGGAGGCCCTGCTGGCCGACGGCTTTGATATGGTAGCCTCCTCTGTACTGCCGGAGGACAGAGCCCGGCTGGAGGAGTGCATCAAGACACTGAGCAGGGTGGGGGACAACGTCAATATTGAGTACCGCGTCCGCCATACCAATGGGGATATTCTCCATGTGATGGGAAATATCAAACTGATCGAGGAAGATGGCGAGCTGTTCTACCAGCGCTTTCTTCTGGATTATACTACCCAGAAGCTCCGGGAGGAGGAGCGGAGGCTGGCAGAGGAACGCCGCCAGGCGGGGCTGGTTCAGGCGCTTACCATCGACTATAACCTGGTGTGTGTCTTTGACCTGGACAGCGGCATAGGCCGGTCGCTGCGGATCTATGAGTGCAAGCTGGGTGTGCTGGAGGAGCTGTTTTCCGGCGAGCTGACGCTGGAGACCTGCATGGGAGATTACATAAACAGATGTGTGTATGCTGAGGACAGAGAGCTGATGCGTCAGATCTGCACCCGGGACCGCCTGCGCATCGAGCTGGGGGCCAACAGCCAGTTCTATAACAACTACCGCACCCAGTGCGGCGATGAGCTGCGGTATTTCCAGATGAAGGCGGTGCGCACGGGGGACTGGAGCACCACCCGGGCCGTGGTGCTGGGCTTCCGCAGCGTGGACGAGGAGACCCGCAAGGAGTTGGAGCAGATGAATCTGCTGCGGGACGCGCTGGACCAGGCCAACCGGGCCAGTAAGGCCAAGAGCGTCTTCCTGTCCAATATGTCCCACGATATCCGCACCCCCATGAACGCGATCATCGGCTTTACCGCCCTGGCCACCACCCACATCGACCAGCGGGACCAGGTGGAGGGCTATTTAAAGAAGATTATGACCTCCGGCAACCATCTGCTCAGCCTGATCAACGACGTACTGGATATGAGCCGCATTGAGAGCGGCAAGATGTCGCTGGAGGAGAAGCCTTGTTCCATGCCCGATATCCTTCACGGCCTGCGCAGCATCGTCCAGGCCGACGTCCACGCCAAGCAGCTGGAGCTGTATATGGACGCGGTGGACGTGATGAACGAGGAAATCTACTGTGACCGCCTGCGGCTCAACCAGATTTTGCTCAACCTGCTGAGCAACTCAGTAAAATATACCCCGGCTGGGGGCGTGGTGAGCGTTAAGGTGACGGAAAAGCCCGGCGCCCCGGCGGGTCACGCCACCTACGAGTTCTGCATCAAGGACACCGGCATCGGCATGAGCGAGGAGTTTGTCGCCCGTATTTTCGAGCCCTTTGAGCGGGAGCGGAACTCCACCACCAGCGGCATCCAGGGCACCGGTCTGGGCATGGCCATCACCAAGAACATTGTGGATATGATGAATGGCACCATCTCGGTGAGGAGCAAGCAGGGGGTGGGCACGGAGTTTATCGTGGTGGTCACCTTCCGGCTGTGTACCGAGGAGCGAGAGCCCCAGACCATCCCGGAGCTGAAAAACTGCCGGGCTCTGGTGGTGGACGACGATTTTAACACCTGTGACAGCGTGTCTTGCATGCTCCAGCAGATCGGAATGCGGGCGGAGTGGACCCTGTCCGGCAAGGAGGCGGTGCTGCGTACCCGCCAGGCTGTGATGCGCAATGATGTGTATAGCGTGTATATTATCGACTGGCTGCTGCCCGACATGAACGGTGTGGAGGTGGCCCGCCGGGTCCGCAAGGAGATCGGCGAGCAGGTGCCCATCATCGTTCTGACCGCCTACGACTGGTCGGAGATCGAGGACGAGGCGCGGGAGGCGGGAATCAGCGCCTTCTGCTCCAAGCCCCTGTTCCTGTCTGAGCTGCGCAGCTGCCTGATGTCGGTGGTGGGAACTGAGGAGAAGAAGGTGGAGAACAGCGCACGGAAGGGCCGCACCAACACCGGCCGTATCCTCCTGGTGGAGGACAACGAGCTGAATCAGGAGATCGCCACCGCGATTTTGAGCGAGGCTGGCTTCCAGGTGGAGACGGCGGAGGACGGCCGGCAGGCTGTGGATCTGGTGTCGCAGTCCCAGCCGGGGTGGTATCAGCTGGTGCTGATGGACGTACAGATGCCCGTGATGAACGGCTACGAGGCCACCCGGTGCATCCGCCAACTGGAGAACCGCCAGCTGGCCGATATCCCCATCCTGGCCATGACCGCCAACGCCTTTGAGGAGGATAAGCAGGAGGCCCTGCGCTCCGGGATGAACGGCCATATCTCCAAGCCCATCAACATCGAAAAGCTGCTGGAGACGCTGAATGAGATGCTGAGCTGATACGACATAAGAAGGCCCCCGGCGCAAGCCGGGGGCCTTCTGCTTAAATTTTTGTGATGTCGATGGGGGTCAGGTCCTCGCTGCGGCTCTGCTGCCGGACAGTGAGCAGGGCCCGGGCGGTGTCCACCGAGGTGACGCAGCCCACCCCGTGCTCCACAGCGGAGCGGCGGATGCGGAAGCCGTCGCTGTCGTGCTTGCGGCCCCGGGTGGGGGTGTTGATAATCAGGTCCACGGTGCCGGAGGCGATCATGTCCAGGATGTTGGGGTGGGCCTGGGAAACCCGGTTGACCACCTTGCACTCGATACCCGCCTCAGTGAGGGTCTGGCAGGTGCCGGCGGTGGCGTACAGTTCCACCCCCATCTCCTCAAAGCCCCGGGCGATGGCGATAATCTCCCCCTTGTCCTCGTCCTTCACGGTGATAATGATTCGGCCGCCCTTCTTGGGGGCCCGCATCCCGGAGCCCTTAAAGGCCTTGAGCAGGGCCTGGGGGTAGGTCTCGGCCAGGCCCAGCACCTCGCCGGTGGACTTCATCTCCGGGCCAAGGCCGGTGTCCACGTCGGTGAGCTTCTCGAAGGAGAACACCGGGGCCTTGACGGCGAAATACTCCGCCTCCTTGTAGATGCCGGTACCGTATTCCATGTCCTTCAGCTTCTCCCCCAGCATGACCCGGGTGGCCAGGTCGATGATGGGCACGCCGGTGACCTTGGAGATATAGGGGATGGTCCGGGAGGACCGGGGATTGACCTCAATCACATAGATGTCGTCGTCGTAGAGGATATACTGGGCGTTGATGAGGCCCACCACCCCCAGGTGCATGGCCATGTTCTTGGTGTGCTTGAGGATCAGCTCCCGGTGTTTCTCCTCCAGGTGGAGGGGCGGGTAGACGGCAATGGAGTCCCCGGAGTGGACGCCGGCCCGCTCCACGTGCTCCATGATGCCGGGGATGAGGATGTCCTCCCCGTCGAACACGCCGTCCACCTCCAGCTCCCGGCCCATGAGGTACTTGTCCACCAGGATGGGGTGCTCCTGAACGGTCATGTTGATGATCTTCATGAACTCCTCAATGTTCCGGTCGGTGTAGGCGATCTCCATGCCCTGTCCGCCCAGGACGTAGGAGGGGCGCACCAGCACGGGGTAGCCCAGCTCGTTGGCGGCGGCCAGGGCCTCCTGGGTGGTGAAGACGGTCTTGCCCTTGGCCCGGGGGATGTTGCACTTGGACAGAATCTCGTCAAACCGCTCCCGGTCCTCGGCGGCGTCCACGCCGTCGGAGGAGGTGCCCAGGATCTGAACGCCCATATCGGTGAGGGCCTTGGCCAGCTTGATGGCGGTCTGCCCGCCGAACTGGACCACCGCTCCCCAGGGCTTCTCCTGTTCCACGATATTTTGGACATCCTCCGCCGTAAGAGGTTCAAAGTACAGCTTGTCCGCCACGTCGAAGTCGGTGGACACGGTCTCCGGGTTGTTGTTGACGATGATGGTCTCACAGCCCAGCTTCCGCAGGGCCCAGACGGAGTGGACAGAGCAGTAGTCGAACTCGATGCCCTGGCCGATGCGGATGGGGCCGGAGCCCAGCACCAGCACCTTCTTGCGGCCGGACCCGTCGTCCCGGGCTTCGTTCTCCCCGTCGTAGGTGGAGTAGTAGTAGGGGGTCTCGGCGTCGAACTCGGCGGCGCAGGTGTCCACCATCTTGAAGGCGGGGATGATGCCGTACCGCTCCCGCAGGGCCTTCACGTCGGCCTGGGCCATACCGCACAGGGCGCCGATGTAGCTGTCAGCGAAGCACATCTCCTTGGCCCGCTTCAGGGTGTCGATGTCCGGCTCCCCCTTGCACCGCTTCAGCTCCTCCTCCATGTCGATGATCCGCTTGAAGCCGTCCAGGAACCAGATGTCCATCTTGGTGATGGAGTAGATTTTTTGCGGGGAAAAACCCCGGCGCAGGGCCTCGGCCACCACGAACAGCCGCTCGTCGGTGACGTTTACCAGCAGCTCCTCGATCTCGTCGGTGTACAGCCCCTCCAGCTTGTCCAGCTTCAGCGCCCGGACGTTCAGCTCCAGGGAGCGGATGGCCTTCATCACCGCCCCCTCGAAGGAGTTGGCGATGGCCATGACCTCGCCGGTGGCCTTCATCTGGGTTCCCAGAGTGCGGCTGGCGGTGGTGAACTTGTCAAAGGGCAGGCGGGGGATCTTTAACACACAGTAGTCGATGGTGGGCTCGAAGCAGGCCTTGGTTTTGCCGGTGACGGCGTTGGGAATCTCATCCAGGGTGTAGCCCAGGGCCACCTTGGCCGCCACCTTGGCGATGGGGTAGCCCGTGGCCTTGGAGGCCAGGGCGGAGGAACGGGACACCCGGGGGTTGACCTCAATGACGGCGTACTCAAAGGAGTCGGGGTTCAGCGCGAACTGCACGTTGCACCCGCCCTCGATCTCCAGGGCGGAGATGATGTCCAGGGCGGCGGAGCGGAGCATCTGGAACTCCTTGTTGGCCAGGGTCTGGGCGGGGGCCACCACGATAGAGTCGCCGGTGTGGACGCCCACAGGGTCGATGTTCTCCATGGAGCAGATGGTGATGACGTTGCCGGCGCCGTCCCGCATAACCTCGAACTCGATCTCCTTCCAGCCGGCGATGCACCGCTCGATGAGCACCTGGCCCACCCGGGACAGGTTGATGCCCCGCTCGGAGATCTCCTCCAGGGAGGCGCGGTCGTAGGCGATGCCGCCGCCGGTGCCGCCCAGGGTGTAGGCGGGGCGGACAATCACCGGGTAGCCGATGCTCTCGGCAAAGTCCACCGCGTCCTTTACGCTCTCCACCACCAGGGAGGTGACGCAGGGCTGGTCGATGGACTCCATGCAGTCCTTAAAGCCCTGGCGGTCCTCCGCCTTGCGGATGGACTCGGGGGAGGTGCCCAGCAGCCGGACGCCGTACTGCTCCAACACGCCGCTTTCATGGAGGGCCATGGCCAGGTTCAGGCCGGTCTGGCCGCCCAGAGTGGGCAGGATGGAGTCGGGCCGCTCCATCTCGATGACCTGGGTGACGGAGTGGATGTTCAGCGGCTCGATGTATACGTGGTCGGCAATGTCCTTATCGGTCATGATGGTGGCGGGGTTGGAGTTGACCAGCACCACCTCCAGGCCCTCCTCCTTCAGGGCCCGGCAGGCCTGGGTGCCGGCGTAGTCGAACTCGGCGGCTTGGCCGATGACGATGGGGCCGGAGCCCAGCACCAGGACCTTTTTTACATCTGTATACTTGGGCATTACTGAGCACCTCCCTTTTTAGCGGCCATGTTGTCGATGAAGCGGTTGAACAGATATTCTGTGTCCTTGGGGCCGGCGTTGGCCTCGGGGTGGAACTGGGTGGTGAAGCAGTTGGGCCGCTGGTAGCGCAGGCCCTCGCAGGTGCCGTCGTTCACGTTGATGTGGCTCACCTCGGCCACGGCGGGGTCCACCGAATCGGCCAGCACCATATAGCCGTGGTTCTGGCTGGTGATGAACACCCGGCCCTTCTCCACGTCCCGGACGGGGTGGTTGCCCCCCCGGTGGCCGTAGGCCAGCCGTCCGGTTTTCGCGCCGGTGGCCAGGGCCAGCAGCTGGTGGCCCAGGCAGACGCCAAAGAGGGGGATGTCGCTGTTATACAGCTTTTTCAGCTCGGCGATGATCTCTACATTCTCCGCCGGGTCGCCGGGGCCGTTGGACAGCATCACCCCGTCGTAGCCCCCGGCCAGCACATCGGCGGCGGGGGTGGAGGCGGGCAGGGCGGTGACCCTGCACCCCCGGCGGCGCAGGCACTCGATCATGTGCTGCTTTACGCCGTAGTCCATCATAGCGACGTGGTACTTCTCCTCGCCGTAGGCGGGGAAGACCTCCGGTTCCGGCCGGGTGACCAGGGGGACCGTGTTCTCCACCTTGTAGGCCTTCAGCTCGTCCAGTACCTGGGCGATATTAAAATGCTCCGCGCAGGTGAGCATTCCGTTCATGCTCCCCTCGCTGCGGAGTATCTTGGTAAGCGCCCGGGTGTCCACACCCTGGATGCCGGTGATATTGTGTTCCTTCAGGTAGCTGCCCAGGTCGCCCTCGCAGCGGAAGTTACTCCCCCGAGGGGACAGATGGCGGACCACAAAGGCTTCCACCCAGGGCCTTCTGGACTCGTTGTCCTCGCTGTTCACGCCGTAGTTGCCGATGAGGGGGTAGGACATGACCACGCCCTGTCCGGCGTAGGAGGGGTCGGTGAGAATCTCCTGGTAGCCGGCCATGGAGGTGTTGAACACCATCTCGCACACCCGGGTCTCGGCGGAGCCGATGCTGGTGCCCGAGAAGATGCTCCCGTTGGCTAGGATCAAGGTCGCTTTCATTCGTTCGTTCACTCGCTTTCCGTTCCAGTTCTGTTGTTCATATGTGTAATCAAGTTATTTTATCGAAAAATGCGCCCCTTTGCAAGATGGCGTTTTCCCTTTTTCTGTATCAATATCCGGCGGATATTTGGGCAATTCGTGGGGAAGGATATAGTTTGTTTGTAGGGCGCGACGACCCCGGCGCGCCGCTTTCTGAGATGCGGGGTCTAAAAATGCGGGCCGCCGAGGTCGTCGGCCCCTACAGGGAGGTGTCCCTCATGTTTACCGGCCTTTTGCGTACAATTATTCTATACATCCTGATCATCGCCGGAGTGCGGCTGATGGGCAAGCGACAGGTGGGGGAGCTGGAGCCCTCGGAGCTGGTACTCTCCCTCATCATTGCCGACCTGGCCTCGGTGCCCATGCAGGACTACGGCATTCCCCTGCTCACCGGGATAGTGCCCATTCTGACGCTGCTGTCGGTCACTATGATTTTGTCGGTGCTCACCATGAAAAGCGTGCGGTTCCGGGCGATTCTCTGCGGCCGGCCCAGCATGGTGATTCGGAACGGGATGGTGGACCAGCGGGAGATGGCCAAAAACCGGCTCACGGTGGATGAGCTGCTGGAGGAACTGCGCATCCAGGGGTACACCGACCTGTCCACCGTGAAATACGCCATTCTGGAGACCAACGGCCAGCTGTCCGTCCTGCCCTACGCCAACCAGAAGCCTCCCACGGCCCGGGACATGAAGGTGAGCGTGGAGGAGGGGGGCCTGCCCCGGGTGGTGGTGAGCGACGGCAAACTGCTGGAGCGCAACCTGAAGGCCCTGGGCCACGACCGCCCCTGGCTGGACAGGCAGCTGAGCCAGCGGGGATGCAGGGACCTGTCGAAGGTGTTCCTGCTGCTGGTGGACGAGTCGGACGCGGTGTATTTCGCGGAGAAGGACGGATGACGGGGCATGTGTAGGGCGCGACGACTCCGGCGCGCCGCCCTGCGGAGGCCGGTTGACGGTGGCGGGCCGGGGTCGTCCCGCTGGATCAGGGAATCCCACAGTTTTGGGGCGGCGCAGAGGCCGCCCCCTACACAAGGGAGGAAGAACCATGAAACGACTTTATATTGCAGCAGCCCTGCTGATTGCGCTGCTGGGGGCCAGCCTGACCAACGCCTGGTACGCCCAGCGGCTGACCGGGGGGATGCGGGAGGAGCTGAGCCGGGCCCAGCGCCTGACCGAGCAGGGGAACTGGGGCAGGGCGGAGGCCCTTACCCGGCAGGTCTACGAGGACTGGCAGAGCCACCACTTTTACCTTCACACCCTGATGCGCCACAGCGACACCGACCAGGTGCTGCGGGCCTTCCGCACTGTGCTGGAGTACCTCCGGCTCCAGGAGCCGGACCAATATAACGCCGCCAACGCCGACCTGATGGCGCAGCTGGAGCTGCTGGCCGAGATGGAACAGGCTAGTGTGGTCAACGTGCTGTAAAAAGAGTATCTCCCCGGGTGGGAGATACTCTCATTTTGTTTCCGGGTCGTCCGGGACGTATTCCATAATGTCTTCTACGTTGCAGTCCAAGATACGGCAGAGGTTATCAATAGTAATGGTCTTAACAATCATGTTTTTTCGTAACCTATGGAGCTGGGCACGATCAATTTCATAGTCTTTAATCAGTCGATATTGACTAAGATGTTTTTGTTTCATGGTGGCCCACAGCCGATCATATTTTATCATCCGTGCCACTACCTTTCCTCTTGCAGTTTAACCGGTAGTGGCTTATAATAGTAATGTGCGTGTGCGCACAACATAGATGAAAGGAATGTGAATCATGGACCTAAACTATTTCAAGGACCAGATATTTGACCTATTGAACGAGAGCGACGAGCTGGACATCTCCGACATCAAAGCCGAGGACCGGAAGGACCTGTTTACCGTAACCACAGGGGACGGGAGCGTTTTCCGGGTAATCTGTGAAACAGTGGAATAAAAAAGACAGCGGGCGCGAGCCCGCTGTCAGCGTGTCAAAAAAGCACCCTGTGAAGGAATGCGCCAAAAGCCTTCCCCCTTCCAGGGGGAAGGTGGCACGGCCGCAGGCCGTGACGGATGAGGGTGCGGTGAGGTTAGCGCCCCTCATCGAAAAGAACTGCTTGCCCGCCCCGCCCCCTCATCCGCCCCCTTCGGGGGCACCTTCCCCCCGGAGGGTGGAAGGCTTATCCTGCGGGGGACGGGGGTTTTTCTACAGCTTTTTTACTCCACCGTTACACTCTTTGCCAGATTCCGGGGTTTGTCGATATCGCAGCCCCGCATCAGGGCCACGTAGTAGGCAAAGAGCTGGAGAGGGACCACCCCCAGGCAGGGGAGAAGGAGCGCGTGGACGTCCGGGATAGTCATGACCCCGTCGGCGGTATGTGACATTTCCTCCCTGTGGTTTACGGTGGTGAGGGCGAGGACGTCGGCGCCCCGGGCCTTCACCTCCACCACATTGCTCATGGCCTTGGCAAAGAGCCTGCTGTAGGTGCTCAGCGCCACCACCAGGGTGCCGTCCTCAATGAGGCTGATGGTGCCGTGCTTCAGCTCCCCGGAGGCGTAGGCCTCCGAGTGGATGTAGGAAATTTCTTTCAGCTTCAGCGAGCCCTCCAGCCCCAGGGCGTAGTCCAGATTGCGGCCGATAAAGAAAATGGAGTTGTGGTTAAAATACTGGGAGGCGAAATACTGAATGTCGTCCCGGCGGGACAGCACCTCCTCCATTTTGCCGGGCAGCTCCTGGAAGGCGGCCAGGGCGGCCCGGTACTCCCCGTCAGAGACGGTATCCAGCCTCCGGGCCAGCCACAGGGCCAGCAGGGACAGCAGAGCCAGCTGGGTGGTGTAGGCCTTGGTGGTGGCAACGGCAATTTCCGGTCCCGCCCAGGTGTACAGCACCTGGTCCGACTCCCGGGCGATGGAGGAGCCCACCACGTTGACGATGGACAGGATATGTCCCCCCAGCCGCCGGGCCTCCCGCAGGGCGGCCATGGTGTCCAGCGTCTCTCCCGACTGGCTAATGACAATCACCAAAGTGTGTTCATCCACAATGGGGTCCATGTATCGGAACTCGGACCCCAGGGCCACCTCCACCGGGATGCGGGTAAGGCGCTCCAGGTGGTACTTGCCAACCACCCCCACATGATAGCTGGAGCCGCAGGCCACGATATAGATGCGGCGCAGGGCTTTGAGGTAGTCTTCGCTGAGGGAAAAGTCCTCAAAAACCGCCTCCCCGTCCCGGATGCGGGGGGAGAGGCACCGGCGCAGGGCCTCGGGCTGCTCCATAATCTCCTTGAACATGAAGTGCTCATACCCGCCCTTCTCGGCGGCGTCGATCTCCCAGTCGATGGTGGTGATTTCCTTCTCAATGGGCTGCATCAGGTGGTTGTAGCACCGAATGCCCTCCCGGGTGAGGACAGCCAGCTCCCCGTCCTCCATGTAGCCCACCCTCCGGGTGTGGCGCAGGATGGCGGTGACGTCGCTGGCGATGAAGTGGCACCCCTCCCCGTAGCCCAGAATGAGGGGGCTGTCCTTGCGGACCGCCACGATCTGGCCGGGGCAGTCGGCGCACAGGATGCCCAGGGCGTAGGCCCCCTGGATGCGGCGGAGCACCCGGCCCACGGCGGCCAGCAGGTCCCCCTCGTAAAAATACTCGATGAGCTGGGCCACTACCTCGGTGTCGGTTTCCGAGGTGAAGGGCACCCCCTGGGCCATGAGAAAGGCCTTCAGCTCGGCATAGTTTTCGATGATGCCGTTGTGGACCACGGCGATCCGTCCGCTGCGGCTCACCTGGGGGTGGGAGTTGACATCACTGGGAGCGCCGTGGGTGGCCCAGCGGGTGTGCCCCACGCCCACGGTGCTGTCCAGGTCTGCCCCGCCGTGGAGCTGGTCGGACAGCACCTGAAGCCGCCCCTTGGCCTTGTGGACGGCCAGGGTGCCAGCCTGAGCGTTGAACACTGCCACCCCGGCGGAGTCGTACCCACGATACTCCAGCCGGGACAGCCCTTCCAGCAGAATGGGAGCGGCCTGTTCCCCTCCGATGTAGCCTACAATTCCGCACATTTTTAATTTTCCTCCTTGTCCCGCCGCACGCCTGGGCGTCCCCGCCGGCGGCGGGGACGTGTGATTGCGGCGGGGATAAAATAGGAGGACAAACTCGCAGCTATTTGACCTCGTTCCCCGGTCACAGCCCCTTTGTTTTGCGGTCGCCCGCATATTTGTGGACTGTGTACGCGCCCGGAGCCGGCGCGGAGGGGCATCCGCCGAAGGTTCGATCCTCCCCCCACCTCGTCGTCCCGCCATAAGGCGGGCGCTGGCGCTTCTGATGGGTGTTCCCCATAGCCTCCTTTCTTGCTGCGATGTATGGTATTCTATGCGGCGTACGCATTGTCCCATACGTCTGTTTATTATACGGACCTCCCTTGGGAAAGTAAAGAAAAATTTGAAAATTGCCTTTTACGGAAAAATCTGCTATACTGTTTCCAGAAAATGAATGAGGAGGCCATGTAGGATGAGCAAGGTATCTGGAACGCCCTTCGGCGTGACAAAAAAGGGCGAGGAGGTATGGGAGCTGACCCTGGACAATGGGACGGTCTCCTGCAAAATCATCACCTTTGGGGCTGCGGTACGCACCCTCACCGTCCCGGGCCGGGACGGTGCGGTGGATGTAGTGCTGGGATATGACACCCTGGCGGAGTACGAGGAAAACGGCGGCTTTTTCGGCGCGGTGGTGGGCCGCTATGCCAACCGGATTGCCGGGGGGCGCTTTGCCCTGAACGGGAGGGAGTATACTCTGGCCCGGAACGACGGCCCCAACCACCTCCACGGCGGGGAGGTGGGGTACTCCCACCGGGTCTGGACGGTGGAGGAGGCCGGCGCGGACCGGGCGGTCCTTACGCTGGACAGCCCCGACGGGGAGGAGGGCTATCCCGGCCATCTTCAGGCCAGGGTGACCTACGCGCTGGAGGGGAGCACCCTGTCCATCCACTATGAGGCGGTCAGTGACCGGGACACCCCCTGCAATCTGACCAACCACAGCTATTTTAACCTGTCCGGCCAGGGCAGCGGGGATGTGCTGGCCCACAAGGTCCAGCTGTTCTGCTCCGCCTACACCCCGGCTGGAGAGACCAGCATCCCCCTGGGCGCCATAGACCCGGTGGAGGGCACCCCCATGGACCTGCGCGTCCCCACCCCCATCGGCGCCCATATCGACGAGCCCTTCCAGCAGCTGGTGTGGGGCCACGGCTACGACCACAATTTTGTGGTGGACGGCCAGCCTGGCGCCCTCCGTCCGGCGGCCCGGGTGTACAGCGAGGCCACCGGCGTGGGGATGGATGTGGAGACCGACAGCCCCGGGATGCAGTTCTACACCGCCAACTTTGTGGAGGAGGGCCGAAAGGGGAAGGGGGGAGCCGTCTACGGCTTCCGCCACGGCTTCTGCCTAGAGACCCAGCACTTTCCTGACACCCCCAACCAGCCTGGGTTCCCCTCCGCCACCCTGAAGGCGGGGGAGCGGTATGACCAGACCACCCGCTTCCGTTTCTTCCTTCTGGAGGGATAAAAAATATTTCCCGGAAAAAAGTTGAAAATACCCCTTGACATTTTCAGAGCATTTGCTATAATAGCATTCGTCCCTGCGAGAGCGGGGTCGATAGCCGGATTGTGTAAGGGTAGCACGACAGACTCTGACTCTGTTTGTGAGGGTTCGAATCCTTCTCCGGCTGCCAAAGAATACCCCTGGAATTGTAAAGATTCCAGGGGATTTTCTTATCCATAGCGTGAAATAGCGTTTAAAAATTGCGGTGCTGATTTCTGCACCGAAGTCTGACCCTTTAATTGACCCTTTACAGGTTTGAAATGTACTTTTCCATACGCTGGGCACTGTCCTCTTTCATCTTC
>Ga0137308_101944_pt1 | contig 16609 bp, 14 predicted proteins | sample Inofrocosms_June_FD_97181 | JGI IMG/M metagenome (GOLD analysis project Ga0137308, IMG submission 97181) | Mouse cecal microbial communities from Vienna, Austria - N-Acetylneuraminic and N-Acetylglucosamine D2O microcosms_June | ecosystem: Host-associated > Mammals > Digestive system > Large... | reverse complement strand
CTGGCCAGCATTGTAGGGATCTGCTGTAATCTGATGCTCTTTGGCGCGAAACTTGTCATTGGGATCATGGTAAACAGTATTTCCGTTATGGCGGACGCCTTTAATAATCTGTCCGATGCCGCGTCTTCCATTATCAGCTTTGTGGGGGTGAAGATGGCGCAGAAACCGGCGGATGAGGATCATCCTTTCGGCCATGGGAGGATTGAATATATTGCGGCGTTTATCGTGGCTTTTTTTGTTATCCAGGTGGGGTTTTCCCTGTTTAAAAATTCCATCGGGAAAATACGAAACCCACAGAATATGGTATTCAGCCAGATATCCATGGTTATTTTGCTGCTGTCTGTGGGGGTGAAGTTTTGGATGGGGATGTTTAACCGGACGCTGGGAAAGCGGATCCGTTCAACGGTGATGATGGCAACGGCGGCAGATTCCTTAGGGGATGTGGCGGCTACTGGGGCCGCTATGGTGTCCCTGGTGGTATTTGGTCTATGGGGGATAAATATTGACGGGATCATAGGGCTGGCAGTGTCGGTTGCCGTTATGATAGCCGGGGTCAATATTGCCAAAGATACTCTGGCGCCTTTGATCGGGGAAGCTATTGATCCTAAAGTGTACCGGGAGATCAAAGAGTTTGTGGAACAGTATGAGGGGATCGTAGGGACCCATGATCTGATTGTTCACAATTACGGGCCGTCCAAGAGCATGGCATCCATCCATGCGGAGGTGCCAAGTGACGAGAATATTGAGGTGAGCCATGAGATCGTGGACACCATTGAGAGGGAGTGCTTAAAAAAGCTTGGCATTTTCCTGGTGATCCATATGGACCCGGTGGAGACGCACAATGAGCAGGTGACCGCCGTTAAAGAGCAAGTGACCCAGGTGTTAGAGGGACTTGATTCCAGGCTGGAGTTCCATGATCTGAGAGTGGTGGACGGAAGCAGGCGGATCAATTTGATTTTTGATCTTGTGGTTCCCAGGGATTATAATGAGGCCATGCGGGATACACTAAAGACCAGGGTTTCGGAGGAAATGCGCAGACGGGATTCCAGGTTTTGCTGTATCATGACCATGGAAAACAGTTTCTGCGCCGAGGATCCGGGATCAATCTGATGATTGGTGAGGAATGGCATGGAGAGAGCGGCAGGCAACGGAGGATATAAGGGAAGCCGGACGGATGAGGACCGGCTTTTGCTGTTGATGAAAACAGGAGATATGGAGGCGTTTCGCAGGCTGTATGAGCTGACGGCAAAAGGGATCTACAGCTATGCCCTGTCCATCCTGCAGCAGCCCCAGGACGCGGAGGAAGTGATGCAGGATACGTACCTGACTGCCTGGAGGCAGGCGGCCCGGTATGAGACGGAGGGAAAGCCGATGGCCTGGCTTTTGACCATAGCGAGGAATCTGTGCTATATGAGGCTGAGAAGGCAGAAAGACCACCCTTGTGTCAGTTACGAGGAGCTGGAACAGGAGGAACCGGGGGAATTGTGTTCCAGGATCGAACTGGTGCCGGAAAAGCAGATGCTTTTAGATGCCCTGACGGCTTTGGGGGAGGATGAGCGCAAGATCGTGCTGCTCCATGACGCAGGCAACATGAAACACCGGGAGATCGCCCAGCTTCTGGGGATCCCCCTTTCGACGGTCCTGTCCAAGTATCGAAGGGCGTTAAAGAGACTGCAGCGGCTGATGGACGGGGAAGGCGCATTTTGAACGGATACAGGGCATTTCCAAAAAAATGAAAAATTTTGTAAAAAAGGGTTGACGAATCGGAAGAGGTGTTATATAATGTAACACGTCGCTAAGATACAGCGGCAAGATAAAATTGGGCTATCGCCAAATGGTAAGGCAACGGACTCTGACTCCGTCATTTCAAGGTTCGAATCCTTGTAGCCCAGGTTGAAGGGTCTTCTGGAGAACAGAAGACCTTTTTTAGTCCTGAGAACAGACTTGGGAAGTATCCGCTAAAAACCTGAGAATCGGGGTAGAGAATCTGGACAATCCCGCTAAAATACTATATAATGATACTGATTTTTGTTTGAAGGGGAGCAGAAGAGATGTATCATTTTGACGGGAGAGTGCGTTACAGCGAGACGGATGAGCAGGGAAGACTGTCTCTTACAGGTGTTATGGATTATCTTCAGGACTGCTCTACCTTTCAGTCAGAGGATTTGGGCATGGGAATCCGGTATCTGACGGCGCAAAACCGCGCGTGGTGGGTCACATCCTGGCAGATCATCATAGAGAGATATCCTGTTTTGGGAGAGGAGATAAGGATCAGCACCTGGCCCTATGATTTTAAAGGGATCTATGGTTACCGGAACTTTGCCATTGAGGACAGGGACGGGAATTATCTGGTGAAAGCCAATTCCATATGGTTTTTTTACGATACAATGCATCAGAGGCCCGTGCGGCCTCAGCGGGCGGACATAGAAGGCTACGGGGAGTGCGAGCCGCCCATGGACATGGAGTACGCGCCCAGAAGGATCGCGCTGCCTGGGGAATATGCGCAGCTGGAGGCGATCCGGGTGTCCAGGCATCACCTTGACACCAACCATCATGTGAACAATGCCCGGTACATAGAGATAATAAAGGAACTTTTGCCCGAAAGCCTTAAAGTGAAAGAGATTCGGGCCGAGTATAAAAAAGCGGCGGTCTTGGGAGACTATATGATACCAAGGGTCACCAAAGACGAGGACGGATATATTACGGCTTTGTGTGACGCCCAGGGCGCGGCCTATGCGGTGATCATGCTGCGGGAATGAGGATAAGGGATGATAGAATTGGGAAAGCGGCAGCTTTTGGAGGTTGTCCGCGTGAAAGAATTTGGGGTTTATTTAAGCCAGAAGGCCGGGGAGGACACGGCGGTGCTGCTTCCGAAAAAGCAGGTTCCCCAGGGGACGGGCATAGGAGATAAGCTGGAGGTGTTTATCTACAGGGACTCCCAGGACCGGCTGATCGCTACCATGCAGGAGCCGAAGATCCAGGTGGGGCAGACGGCAGTGTTAAAGGTCAAGGACGTGGGGAAGATCGGCGCGTTTTTGGACATGGGGCTTGAGAAGGATCTTCTCCTGCCGTTTAAGGAGCAGTCTCACAAGGTCAGCCCCGGTGAAGAGTGTCTGGTGGCCTTGTACGTGGATAAGAGCGGGCGTCTGGCGGCTACCATGAAGGTTTACGCTTACATGAGCAATGAGCCGCCTTATGAGAAAGAGGATAAAGTGACGGGGACCATCTATGAGATCAACCCGGACATCGGCGCCTTTGTGGCTGTGGACAACCGGTATTACGGTCTGATCTCCGCAAGAGAGCTGTACGGCGACTTAAAGGAGGGCGACGTGGTGGAAGCCAGGGTCCTTAAGGTCCGGGAGGACGGCAAGCTGGATCTAAGTCCCAGGCAGAAAGCCTACATTCAGATGGATGTGGATTCCCGGCTGGTCTTAAAGGTCATAGACGAGTTTGACGGCGTGCTGCCGTTTACGGACAAGGCATCGCCGGAGACCATTAAGAGAGAGTTGCATTTAAGCAAAAACGCGTTCAAGAGGGCGGTGGGACGCCTGCTGAAAGAAGGAAAAATAAAGATCACGGAAAAGACCATAGAAAGGATATAGGAGGATCGTCTTGGACTCGATAGAATATTATAATAAATATGCGGCAAAAGTATATGAGGACACCGTTGACGCGGATATGAGCGAGATCATGGGAGAATTTCTGGGCCTGCTGGAGGAGGGAGACACAATCCTTGATCTGGGCTGCGGTTCCGGAAGGGATTCTCTGACCATGTATGACATGGGATTTGACGTGACGCCGCTGGACGCATCGGAGGAGATGTGCAAGCTGGCGGAGATACATACAGGGCTGGATGTTCTTTTGATGGCATATGAGGACATGGAGTTCGAGGATGTATTTGACGGCATCTGGGCCTGCGGCGCTTTGGTCCACGTTCCCAAAAACGAGATGCCGGAGATCCTGGGACGCATCCACGATGCTCTGTGTACCCACGGCGTTCTGTATATGTCGGTGAAGAAAGGCGAGTTTGAGGGATTTAGGGGAGAGCGGTATTTTACGGACTATACCGTTGACAGCCTTGTATCCATGATGTCCCGGACCGGTCTTTTCGAGATCCTGAAAACATGGGAGACCGAGGACGCGCGCAGCGGCCATGATGCCGTATGGGTCAATCTGCTGGCAAGAAAACGATAATGGGTGGGGACCCACATCTGACGGAAAGCAATTTTCAAACACGCTCTAGGGGCGGCACCGGATTTGGCGTGCCGTTCTTTTTATTACAGCAGCGATTATAATGGCCATATCCGGATTTGGGGACCCAATGCCTATTCTTGTGAAATAAGGAGAAAAAAGTGAAAAAACAATCGGTTTTTATTGATTATGGTCTTATTATCTTCGGCGCTTTTGTTATGGGGTTTGCCATTAAAAATCTGTATGACCCTATCAATCTGGTAACAGGAGGCGTTACGGGTATCGCCATTGTGGTGAAAAGCGTGGCGGACATCCCTCTGTGGCTTACCAATACCCTGTGCAACATTCCTCTGTTTTTGGCGGCGTGGAAGTTAAAGGGCTGGCTTTTTATTAAGAGGACGCTGATTGCCACGGCATCGCTTTCCCTGTCCCTTCTTGTGATCCCGGACATGCCGTTTCTTACGGATGACCTGTTTTTGACGTCGCTGTTTGGAGGCATCGTCAGCGGGGCGGGGACGGGGCTTATTTTTCTTTTTCAGGCTACCACCGGCGGGACGGATATGCTGGCCGCGCTGATTCAAAGAAAGCTAAAGCATTATTCCATTGCCCAGATCATGCAGGTTTTGGACGGTATGGTGGTGATTCTGGGCGCCATGGTCTTTGGGATCCGCTACGCCCTTTACGCCCTGATCGCTATCTATGCCACGGCGCAGGTGTCCGACGGTATCCTGGAGGGGCTTAAGTTTTCCAAGCAGGCTTATGTGATATCGGACAAGTACAAAGAGATCGCCTCTGCAGTGATGAGCAGGATGGACCGGGGAGTCACGGCGCTGGACGGGGAGGGGATGTACTCCGGCCAGCAAAAGAAAGTGCTGTTCTGCGTGGTGTCAAAAAAGGAGATTGTCACATTGAGAGAGATCGTGGCGGAATTTGACAGAAAGGCATTTGTGATCGTTACGGATGTCCGGGAGGTGTTCGGTGAGGGCTTTATCGAATATTAACATAAAACATTTTAAAAACTGTGCAAAGTTTTGTGTTTTTGGATCCGAAAAAAGACTGGTATACAGATTAGCCAAATAAAAAAAATGATTTTGGTAATTTACAATATGGTAATGTGTCAGCGTTTCGTGTATGATACACTTAACAAGAAAAAGGGACTTCCCCATAGTACACTTTCTATATAACAGGAGGAATTGAGAATGGCTAGTCTGTCATTAAAGAATGTAACAAAATCTTATCCTAACGGATTTGTGGCAGTTAAAGATTTTAACTTGGAGATTGCTGACAAGGAGTTTATTATCTTCGTAGGCCCATCAGGCTGTGGTAAGTCCACAACCCTTCGTATGGTGGCAGGTCTGGAGGATATTTCTTCCGGCGAACTGTACATTGATGGCAAGCTGGTTAACGATGTGGAGCCAAAGGACAGGGATATCGCCATGGTATTCCAGAACTACGCTCTGTATCCTCATATGTCTGTGTATGACAATATGGCCTTTGGCTTAAAGCTGAGAAAGACTCCCAAGGAGGAGATCGACAAGCTGGTTCATGAGGCGGCCAGGATCCTTGATCTGGAGCATCTGCTGGATCGTAAGCCGAAAGCTCTTTCCGGTGGTCAGAGACAGCGTGTTGCTATGGGCCGCGCTATTGTGCGTAATCCTAAGGTATTCCTTATGGACGAGCCGCTGTCCAACTTGGATGCTAAGCTGAGAGGTCAGATGCGTATTGAGATCTCTAAGCTGCATCAGAGACTGCAGGCAACTATCATCTACGTAACTCATGACCAGACCGAGGCTATGACTCTTGGTACCAGGATCGTAGTTATGAAGGACGGCGTTGTTCAGCAGGTTGATTCTCCCCAGAATCTGTATGATAAGCCATGCAACAAGTTCGTTGCCGGATTCATCGGAGCTCCTCAGATGAACATGGTAGACGCTAAGGTAGGCAAGGAAGGCGCTGATGTTACCCTTACATTTGGCAGCCATACCATCTCCCTTCCTGCGGAGAAAGGAAAAGTTCTGGACGCAGAGGGCTACGTTGGAAAGACAGTTACACTGGGCATCCGTCCGGAAGATCTGCATGATGACCAGGCTTGGCTGGAGGCTTCTCCAAAGAGCGTGATTGAGGCAACTGTTCGCGTATACGAGCTTCTGGGCGCCGAGGTATTCCTGTACTTTGATGTGGAGGAGTCCAACTTTACCGCCAGAGTAAATCCGCGTACAGCCGCAAGAGTAGGCGATACCGTGAAGCTGGCCTTTGACTTAAGCAAGATCCATGTATTCAACAAGGATACGGAGCAGATCATCGTGAACTAATCCGTCGTAGAAAAATAAAGCAGGCAAGTGATATACTTGCTTGCTTTTTTTTGTTTTTTGCTATAAGATAATATAAGGGTAAATTTACAAAAAGGAGAGTGCATTATGATATCAAACCAGATACTTCAGACAACTATTGATGGCCTGAAAGGCATAACACGAATCGATCTCTGTGTCTGCGATACGGAAGGCAAGGTTCTGGCGACCACATTTCCTGACGCGGAAGAATATGAAAACTCTATCCTTATTTTTGTAGATTCTCCGGCAGATAGTCAGGTGATCCAGGGTTATCAGTTCTTTAAGGTGTTTGACGAACATCAGTTGGAATATATTCTGCTGGCCAAAGGCGGCAGCGACGACGCATATATGGTGGGGAAGCTGGCGGCGTTCCAGATCCAGAATCTTCTGGTGGCCTACAAAGAGCGTTTTGATAAGGACAACTTTATCAAGAATCTTCTCCTTGACAATCTGCTTTTGGTGGATATCTACAACCGGGCCAAGAAGCTTCACATTGAGACCAGCGTAAAGCGAGTGGTCTATATTATCGAGACAAAGCATGAGAAGGACACCAACGCGTTAGAGACCGTAAGGAGCCTGTTTGCCAGCAAGACCAAAGATTTTATTACAGCGGTTGACGAGAAGAATATTATCCTGGTAAAGGAAGTGAAGCCGGGAGAGACTTACGACGAACTGGAGAAGACCGCCAACATGGTTCTGGATATGCTGAACACGGAAGCCATGACCAAGGTTCATGTGGCCTTTGGCACGGTGGTGGGCGAGATCAAGGAGGTGTCCCGCTCCTACAAGGAGGCCAAGATGGCCCTGGATGTGGGCAAGATCTTCTACAGCGACAAGAACGTGATCGCCTACAATAAGCTGGGCATCGGCCGTCTGATCTATCAGCTGCCTCTGCCGCTTTGCCGCATGTTTATCAAGGAGATCTTTGACGGAAAATCGCCGGATGAATTTGACGACGAGACCCTGACCACGATCAATAAGTTTTTTGAGAACAGCCTGAACGTGTCGGAGACTTCCAGGCAGCTTTACATCCACAGGAATACGCTGGTGTACCGTCTGGATAAGCTGCAGAAGAGCACGGGATTGGATCTTCGCGTTTTTGAGGACGCCATTACGTTTAAGATCGCCCTTATGGTGGTGAAGTATATGAAGTATATGGAGAATTCGGATTTTTAGAGAAACAGAGATAAAGAAGGACTAAAGAGCGCATGATAGAGATCACAAATGTATGCAAGACGTACGATACAGGCAATAAGGCTCTCAGGAATATCAATATCACCATTGAGGACGGAGAGTTTGTATTTATTATAGGGAGAAGCGGATCGGGGAAGTCCACGCTTTTAAAGATGCTTTTGAAGGAGGTGGAGCCTACTTCCGGCAAGATCGTGGTCAATGACATGAACCTGGGCAAGATGCCCAGGCGCTATGTGCCTAAGTACCGCAGAATGTTGGGGGTAGTGTTCCAGGACTTCCGCCTTTTAAAGGACAAGAACGTGTATGAGAATGTGGCTTTTGCCCAGAGGGTCATCGGAGCATCCACAAGGAAGATCAAGGAGCGGGTCCCCAATATGCTTCAGATGGTGGGATTGTCCGCCAAGTATAAGTATTATCCTCAGCAGCTGTCTGGAGGGGAACAGCAAAGGGTTGCCATTGCCCGGGCGCTCATTAACCGCCCGGAGGTGCTTTTGGCAGACGAGCCCACGGGAAATCTGGATCATGACAATGCCATTGAGATCATGAGACTGCTGGATCTTATCAATCAAAAGGGAACCACGGTGATCGTGGTGACTCACAGTAATGAGATCGTGAATATGATGCAGAAACGAGTCATAACCATGGACAGAGGCTGTATCATAGGCGATGAGGAAGGCGGATTCATTCATGAGGATTAGTACATTTTGGTATTGTGTGAAAGAGGGTATTAAAAATATATGCAGGAATATTTGGTTTTCTCTGGCATCGGTGGCGACGATTTCTGCGTGTATTTTTTTATTTTGTTTGTTCTTCAGCATTGTGGCCAACATTCAGCATGTGGTGGATAATGTGGAGGGGACCATCGGCATTACCGTATTTTTTGACGAGAATCTGTCGGAGGATGAGATCAAGCGCATCGGCTCGGAGATCGGCCGGAGGGAGGAAGTCAGCGAGGTGCAGTTTACTTCCGCTGAGGAGGCGTGGGAAAGTATGAAGAATGATTATTTTTCCGGTCATGAGGAACTGGCGGAAGGTTTTGCGGACGATAACCCTTTGGCAGGGTCTGCGTCCTACCAGGTGTTTCTCCACGATATCACCACCCAGGATCAGGTGGTGGCCTACTTGCAGCAGCTTGGAGGCGTCAGAGAGGTTAATTACTCCAACAGCGCAGCGGCGGGGCTTAGCAGTTTTAACGCGGTCATCGGAATTTTGTCTCTGGTGATCATCGGCGTGCTGCTGGCGGTTTCCGTGTTCCTGATCAGCAACACCATCAATGTGGCGGCTTCTTTCCGAAAAAGAGAGAATGAGATCATGCGCTATATCGGGGCTACGGATTATATGATCCGGGCGCCTTTCGTGGTGGAAGGCATCATCATGGGGCTTATGGGAGCGGGGATCCCTCTGGTGGGGATGTACTATCTCTATATGCGCTCAGTGGGATATCTGACTACGAAATTTCAGATCCTGTCCAGGATCTTCCAGTTTTTGCCTCTTGGCGATATTTTTCCGTATATGGCGGTAGTGGCAGTGCTTTTGGGACTGGGGATCGGATTTTTTGCAAGCTTCTTTACCATAAGAAAGCATTTGAAGGTATAATAAGGGGTTAGTTGGGAATATTAGGTTTATATGATCTGCGGGGGATACGGGGATACATACAGCTTGTTTGGCTGGTATTGATAGTTATTCCATAGGATTACCGGGCCGCGGAGAGAGGCGGCAGGCAAGGGAGCCGTCCGGGTTCGGTGAGAGGAGTGAACTGGTTATGGAGAGTAAAGGTAAATTTTGGAAAGGGTTCCTGGTAGGAGCTTTGGTGATGGCCTTTTCAGGGCTGATGATCGTTGGGGTGTCCGCAGGCATTTTCCTGATCGGGAAAGCGGTGATGGATGATCCCAGCCAGGCCAGGCTGGTGGAGGAGGAAGGTTCTCCGGTTTTGCAGGAGGGAGAGCTGAACCTTTACGAGATCAACCAGAAGATGAATTATATCCAGGATATCATAAAGCAGTATTATCTGTTTGAGGAAGATGCCGAGGCAGTGGAGGACGGCATTTATCTGGGGCTGATGTATGGCCTCAAAGACCCTTATTCTGTGTATTATAATGAGGAGGATTACGCTTCCATGCTGGAGGATACCTCCGGCGAGTACTGCGGCATCGGGGCTATGGTGTCCCAAAACCGGTCTACCGGCATCGCCACCGTGACCAAGGTGTTTGAGGGCGCGCCGTCCTTTGAGGCGGGGATGCTGCCGGGAGATATCATCTACAAGGTAGGCGGCGAGGATGTGGCAGGCATGGAACTGGATCTTCTGGTGAGCAATTATATCCGCGGCGAGGAGGGCAGCAAGGTGAAGATCACCGTGCTGCGGGGAGATTCCAATGAAGAGGTGGAGTTAATGATCGAGAGGCGGCAGATCGAGGTCCCCACGGTGGAGCATGAGATGCTGGAGGACAACATCGGATATATTTACGTGATGCAGTTCGACTCGGTCACAAGCCAGCAGTTTGAGAAGGCCGTGGAGGATCTGGAGTCCCAGGGCATGGAGAAGCTGGTCATAGATCTGCGGGATAACCCGGGAGGCGTTCTTGACGGTGTGGTGGAGATGCTGGCCTATGTGCTCCCGGAGGACAAGATGGACGGTCTTTTGCTGTACACCGAGGATAAAGACGGCAAAGGCGACCGGTACTACTGCGAGAACGGTAAGCTTAAGTATGACAGCGATTACGGATATAAAAGCGACGAGTTTCCCAAAAAGGACGGCCATGCCATCGAAGTTCCCATGGCAGTGCTGGTTAACGGAAATTCCGCCAGCGCCTCCGAGGTGTTTACGGGGGCCATACAGGATTATGAGGCAGGGATCGTGGTGGGTACCCAGACATTTGGAAAGGGGATCGTACAGAATCTGATTCCTTTGGGGGACGGCACGGCCATTAAGCTGACTACGGCCCACTATTATACGCCCAGCGGATTTGACCTTCACCAGGTAGGGCTTACGCCGGATGTGGAGGTTGAGCTGGACGAGGACTTAAGGACCAAGGCGATCGTGGAAAAGAGCGAGGATAATCAGCTTTTGGCAGCCATTGAGGCGTTGAAAGAAGATTGAGATTTGGCTGGATAACGTGACATCACAGAGTACGGAATAGAGGACGGAGAAGAGGACATGAGATTAAATAATACGCCGGTTTTAGAGACAGAACGATTGATCTTGAGAAAATTTACGGAGCATGATATTGAAGCGATCCTGGATATCTACAGGGATCCGGAGGTAAATACGTTCCTGCCATGGTTCCCTATCGAGACCTTGGAGGAGGCCAAAACTCTCTATGAGGAAAAGTATGCCCGGGAGTATAAGAAGATGAGGGGCTACCGATATGCGGTTTGCCTAAAAACCGACAATATTCCTGTAGGATATGTGCATGTAAGCATTGACGACAGCTATGATCTGGGCTACGGCCTTCGGAAAGAATTTTGGAACAAGGGAATCATGACCGAGGCTGCCGGGGCGGTGGTAAAGCAGCTGCGGGAGGACGGATATTCTTATATCACAGCCACCCATGACGTGCGCAATCCCCGCAGCGGGGATCTGATGAGACGGCTGGGGATGAATTATCAGTATACCTATGAGGAGCAGTGGCAGCCTAAGGATGTTCCGGTCACCTTTCGGATGTACCAGCTGAATTTTGACAATGGCAGCATCCGCAGGTATGACAGGTACTGGATCATCTCCAAGGTCCACTATGTAGAGGATGAGCAGGAATTGTTTGCTGATGTGAGAAATGATTAAATGATTAGAGCTGTATGGAAGTTACGTTTGGAAAGGGAATCGGGATCTAAATGGAAATGGCTGCGGTAATCTTGAAAAAAGGGGCGGGACGGAGTCTGAAAGCAGGAGGAGCCTGGATCTATGACAATGAGATCGACAGGATCACAGGGGATTTTGAGGAAGGCGGCATGGTCCGGGTGGAGGACTTTGACGGCTATCCCATGGGGCAGGGGTTTATTAACACCAGGTCAAAGATCACCGTTCGCATGATGACCAGAAAAAAGGGTGTGACCATTGACGACGACTTTATTGAGATGCGCGTCAGGAACGCCTGGAATTACCGGAAGGACACAACGGATATATCCAGCTGCCGGGTGATCTTCGGGGAAGCGGATTTTCTGCCGGGGATCGTGGTGGATAAGTTTTCCGATGTGCTGGTGGTGGAGTCTCTGGCCCTTGGGATCGACCGGTTAAAGACGGTGATTTTGGACAAGCTGAAAAAGGTTTTGGCAGAGGACGGCATAGAAATCCAGGGCGTTTATGAGAGAAGCGACGCCAAGGTCCGTCTCCAGGAAGGCATGGAGAGGTATAAGGGGTTTGTGGGAGAGCCCTTTGACACCAAGGTGGAGATCGTGGAAAACGGAGTCCGGTATATGGTGGATGTACAGGACGGACAGAAGACCGGATTTTTTTTGGACCAGAAGTACAACAGGCAGGCCGTGGGGCGGCTGTGCAAGGGTAAGCGTGTGCTGGACTGCTTTACTCACACAGGCTCTTTTGCCCTGAACGCCGGGATAAACGGAGCGGTGTCGGTCCTTGGAGTGGATGCCTCGGAGCTGGGAGTGGCCCAGGCCAGGGAGAACGCAAGGCTTAACGGGCTGGAAGATCGGGTAAGTTTTGTGTGCGGCGATGTGTTTGAGATCCTGCCGGACCTGGAGAAAAAGGGAGAGCGGTTTGATGTGGTGATCCTGGATCCCCCGGCATTTACCAAGTCCCGAAATTCCGTGAAACAGGCGGTGAAAGGGTATCGGGAGATCAATCTGCGGGGGATGAAGCTGGTAAAGGACGGCGGATATCTGGCTACCTGCTCTTGTTCCCGGTTTATGGAGCCGGAGCTGTTTGCCAAGACTATCCGGGAGGCGGCCACAGGGGTACATAAAAGGCTTAGGCAGGTGGAATACCGGACCCAGGCGTCGGACCACCCTATTTTGTGGGCAGCGGACGAGTCGTACTATCTGAAATTTTTTGTGTTTCAGGTTTGTGAGGAGAGATAGGGATTTCAGAGAGCAGGACGGTTATGGAAAAACAAGAAAAAACCAGATATAAGCTGGCCATGGCGGTCAAAGAGTGCATGAAGACCACGGCGGTGGACAAGATTACGGTGAAAGATATTGTGGAAGGGGCGGGGGGGGCCAGGCAGACGTTTTACCGGAATTTCCTGGACAAATACGACCTGATCAACTGGTATTTTGACAAACTGGTTCTGGCGTGTTTTGAGGAGATCGGGGTCAGCCATACGGTGGAGGAGAGCCTGACACAGAAGCTGCGGTTTATCCGTGAGGAAAAGGCGTTTTTTATGGGGGCATTCCGTTCCGATGACCGGAATTCTCTAAGAGAACACGATTTTCAGCTGATCCTTGGGTTTTACCAAGATCTGATGGTGAAAAAAACGGGGAGACAGCCTCAGCCGGATATCCGGTTTCTCCTGGAGATGTATTGCCAGGGATCTGTGTACATGACAGTGAAGTGGATCTTGGGAGGCATGGAGGAGGACCCGGCGCAGGTGGCCAGGAAATTGGTGAAGGCCATGCCGGCAAAGCTGGAGCAGGTGTTTGCGGATATGGGTTTGATGTGAGCTTCGGGTAAAAGTTATGAGAAAGTGACAAATGGGACGGTTTGTCACTTTCTTTTTTTTATCAGGATGTTAAAATTATAACAGAAAGAAACCTAATGATTATTTAATGAGAAGGAGTGTATGGCTATGGCAAACAGAATCGTTTTAAATGAGACTTCTTATCACGGCTCGGGGGCGGTAAAGGAGATCCCGGCAGAGGTCAGGGCAAGGGGATTTAAGAAAGCATTTGTGTGTTCGGACCCGGATCTGATCAAATTCGGCGTTACCAAGAAGGTGACAGACGTGCTGGACGGGGAGGGGCTTGCCTACGAGATCTATTCGGATATCAAGGCAAATCCTACCATCGAGAATGTGCAGTCCGGCGTAGCGGCTTTTAAGGCTTCCGGGGCAGATTACATCATCGCCATCGGCGGCGGCTCTTCCATGGATACGGCTAAGGCTGTGGGCATCATCATCACCAATCCGGAGTTTGAGGATGTTAGGAGCCTGGAGGGCGTGGCTCCCACCAAGAACCCCTGCGTACCCATAATCGCAGTACCGACTACGGCAGGCACTGCGGCGGAGGTTACTATTAACTATGTTATCACGGACGTGGAGAAAAAAAGGAAATTTGTGTGCGTGGATACCCACGATATTCCCATAGTGGCTGTGGTTGACCCGGATATGATGTCTTCCATGCCAAAGGGATTGACCGCGGCCACGGGAATGGATGCCCTGACCCATGCGATTGAGGGGTATATTACCAAGGGCGCGTGGGAGATGACGGATATGTTCCACTTAAAGGCCATTGAGATCATTGCAGGCTCTTTGCGGGGGGCTGTGGATAATACGCCCCAGGGGCGGGAAGGCATGGCTTTGGGACAGTATGTGGCGGGAATGGGATTTTCCAATGTAGGTTTGGGCATTGTGCATTCTATGGCCCATTCTCTGGGCGCCGTGTATGATACGCCTCATGGCGTGGCCAATGCCATCTTGCTGCCCACGGTTATGGAGTACAATGGGCCGTGTACCGGTGAAAAATATAAAGAGATCGCCAAGGCCATGGGGGTTGAGGGCGTGGATGCCATGAGCCAGGAGGAGTACCGCAAAGCTGCCGTGGAGGCGGTGAAAGAGCTGTCTAAGGATGTGGGGATTCCGGCAGATTTAAAGGGGATTGTGAAAGATGAGGATATTCGGTTTTTGGCAGAGTCGGCGTATGCGGACGCCTGCAGGCCGGGGAATCCTAGGGATACTTCGGTGGAGGAGATTATTGAGTTGTATAAGTCTTTGATGTGAGGGATGTAGGAGAGAAAGAGGGCGGGAGCCGGGTGGGGAATGTGTTTTTCATCCGGTTCCTTTTTTGGGGGCTGAAGGAATTTTTTTGTGTGAAATGGAGATATTGATGTATAGCTGAGGCGGCGTATTGGCAGGCCGAAGAGAGAGGCGGTCCCGTCCGGGTTCAGATATGCCAAACATTCCGATGAGCCCAGTAAAGCAGAAAACAGGAGGGCCTAACCCCGAGTGTTTTCTGCTTTACTGGGCTCATCGGAATGTTTGGCATATCTGAACCCGGACAGCAGACGGATTCTCCCGGGCCCACCACAACTTCGACTTAACGAGATACAACCAACAATGTAAAATTCCAGTTCATCCGAATTACAGGTTAACCCAAAGGCAGTAAAGCAAGGCAGGATTCAGAAAAGGTTAAGTAAAAAGTAAAAAAATGCCGGGATAATTATGGTAAACTTAATAAGACGCACAAAAAAGAGAGTATGATCACAGTACAGAGGAGATATATGCATGAAAAATAAAAAATATCTGGTAAGACGCTGCCAGTGCATGGCTATGGCGGGGATGATCGCGGTGATGACGGGCGCAGCGGCTAAGCCTGCTTGGGCGGATGGTCCGGGAGGAGGGAGTAGTTCTTCCCAGAGCGCCAATGAACCGGGGCCCGGCAATCCGGGTTCGGGAAACGCTTCCTCTGGTTCCTCGTCCCAGTCCAACCCCAATGCATGGAAACGGTCAGGGAATGTGTATCTGATGCCGGACGGTTCCCCTATCAACAATGTGCTGCGCAGAGGGATCGACGTGTCCCGATGGCAGGGGGAGGTGAACTGGAGCCAGGTGGCGGCGGATGACGTGTCTTTTGTGATGCTGGGAACCAGGTCCAAGGGGGAGATTGATCCTTACTTCCATAAAAATATACAGGGAGCGGCAAATGCGGGAGTTCAGGTGGGCGCTTATATCTATTCACTGGCCACTACCCCTCAGATGGCTGTGGAAGAAGCCAATTTCGTGCTGAACCTGATTAAGGATTATCCGGTATCGTATCCGGTGGCATTTGACATGGAAGATGATGTGCAGAAGGTTCTGTCCAAGGAGCAGCTGGCGGAGATTGCCAACGCCTTTTGCAGCACCATCTCGGCGGCCGGTTATTATCCCATAATCTATGCCAATGAGTACTGGCTTAATAATCATCTGGATATGTCCCTGATGAATTATCCGGTGTGGGTGGCCAGGTATTCGGTGAAGCCTACATATGGTTCCCCTGTGATGTGGCAGGCCACCAGCACCGGTTCTGTGAAAGGGATCAGCGGTAATGTGGATATTGATTTTCAGTTCCGTGATTTTTCTGATGTGATCCCGGCCAATACCTGGAGGACGATTGCAGGCAAGACGCATTATTATTCCAATTATGTTCTTCAAAAGGACAGCTGGATCCATGACGGCGATGGGTGGTATTACATGGACAGCGACGGATTGGCACTGAAAAATTGGCAGATACTGGGCGATGAAAGGTATTATCTGGATGAGACTTCCGGAAAGATGCAGTACGGTTGGCAGGCGGACGGCGGGACCTGGTATTATCTGGGGAGCAGCGGCGCGGCGGCAAAGGGCTGGATCAGCGACAGCGGGGCCATGTTCTTCGCCGACAGGACAAACGGCGCTATGAGGACAGGCTGGCTTGAGGACGAAGGAAAGACGTATTTCCTTAAGCCTTCCGGAAAGATGGCCACAGGCTGGGTTCGGACCGATGACAAGTGGTACTATATGGACGGAAGCGGCGTATTGTCCAAAGGCTGGGTGAATGACAATGATAAATGGTTCTTCTTTGACCAGAGCGGCGTGATGCAGACCGGATGGGTAAGCGATGGAGGACAGCGGTATTATCTGGGGACAGAGGGAGCCAGGGCCACGGGATGGAATGATGTGGACGGCGTCAGATATTACTTTGACGGCGAAGGCCGCATGACTACGGGCTGGCAGTCGCTTGACAATAGCTGGTATTATCTGAACAGCGAC
>Ga0137308_101940_pt1 | contig 16620 bp, 5 predicted proteins | sample Inofrocosms_June_FD_97181 | JGI IMG/M metagenome (GOLD analysis project Ga0137308, IMG submission 97181) | Mouse cecal microbial communities from Vienna, Austria - N-Acetylneuraminic and N-Acetylglucosamine D2O microcosms_June | ecosystem: Host-associated > Mammals > Digestive system > Large... | reverse complement strand
GTGAAACAACCCTGTTTTAATGCTCATCAACAATATCGTACAGTTTTATATCTTTTGCGCCAAAATCCGGTGGTATTATATCAGTAGCCTATGGTGTTTGAGTATTTTGAAAATGGTGGAGATATTCCGACCAAATTTGTCCATGAAAAAGAAACGGTTTGTGATAAGTATGAATCCGGCAGAGTTTATAGAGCAGGTTCTGAATTTTTAATAAGATAATTTTCAGAATATGAATGGAAAAAGATTCATGCGTATGTCGTGAAGATAAGCTTTTATTCATTGTAATGCTTTGGCAGATATGATATACTTCAAAGTAATAATACTATAACTATTGAATCAAACAAGGATTCGTTTGAGTGTGACAGGTTCGTTTGAAAAGAGGGATTGATATGCATTTCAATTATTGTCCCCACTGTGGGAAAAAGGCAGAGATGAGACAAATCGGTGACGAGGGCATGATACCGTACTGCACAGAATGCAGGATTCCGCTGTGGGATCTGTTTACGACCAGCATCATTGCGGCAGTTGTCAACGAGTATGATGAAGTTGCGCTGCTGCGCCAGAATTATGTCTCGACAACAAACCATGTATGTGTCGCTGGCGTCATGAAAATCGGGGAATCTGCGGAGGAGACTGTGGTTCGCGAAATTGCGGAGGAGCTTGGTTTGCACGTAAAGTCTCTAAAATACATAAAAAGTTATCCCTATGAAAAGAAGGAAATGCTGATGCTTGGCTTTCAGGCAGTCGTTGATAAACAAGAGTTTGTATTGTCCGGTGAAGTGGACGCTGCCGAGTGGGTAAAATTTGAGAATGCGCTCCCCCTGCTGCGAGACGGCAGTATAGCATGGCAGCTCGTCAGAACGGTGATCAAGGAAAAGAACAAAAATTGTGATTGGAGTACAAGATGATCTATCTGACAGGCGACTGCCACGGGGATTTTGGGCGGTTTTCGAGGAGACGAAGAATGCAGCTTCCATTTGAACTGACACAAAAGGATATTGTCATTATCTGTGGTGACATGGGATTGCTGTGGGCGGACGACAGAGAGTTTGCATACTATAAAAAGTGGCTCTCTGCGCTGCCCTTTACTATATTGTGGGTGCAGGGCAATCACGAAAACTATAACATGATTGCTGCGTATCCTGTCTCTATTTGGCATGGAGGCAAAGTGCGGCACATCGTCGAGGACAAGATTATCTTGCTGGAGCGGGGACAGATCTTTGAGCTGGAAGGAAAGCGGTTTTTTACATTTGGTGGTGCTTCGACACACGATATACAGGGAGGGATTCTGGACCGAATGTCGCCCACTTACGCAAAAGACAGAAAACGGGCGAACAAGCGCGGGCTGCCGTACCGCGTCAGCGGTGTGTCGTGGTGGGCGCAGGAGCTTCCATCAGTGACAGAGATGCAGGAGGGCAGGAAAAATCTGACCCAAGCAGGCAATCGGGTTGATTATGTCATATCGCACTGTCTGTCAGGCAGAATGCAGGACGTGTTGAAAGCGGTTCTTGCCGCAGGTTCAGATGAGAAAACTGCGCATGAGAGCAATGCATACGGTAAGGATATCCTGACAGCGTATTTTGATGAGCTTGAGGCAACGCTTCAATATCAACATTGGTATTGCGGGCATTATCATGTGAACCTGAACGTGGACGAACGGCATACAGTGCTCTACAAAGAGATCACGGTATTAGTTTAGTGTGACAAGCTGCTCATTTCTGCACACTTCACTGAGCACATCCCGTACCTCCATCAGTGCAAAACCAAGCAGGTTGAACCCGTTCCATTTCAACGGATTTTGTGCCATTTTGTCTGTTTCTGCCATCTTAATCCCCCAGATACCGTCATAGGGGCTTGCCTCGACTAAAATTTTATTTCCTGTCTGTAGCAGGAAATTTTTTAGTTGGGGATTCTGTGTAAATTTCATGTAGTTTCCATTTAAAATAATTGCGAATTTAGCCTGCTTCCATACAGTTTCATTGAAGTTTCTCACTTTCTGGCCAAGCGCTTTGATTCTTTGAGGGCTTTGGCTGGATAAAATTTTCTGCCGTATCTCCTCGTCATCGAACAAAAGCGCTTTCTGTGCCATCATATACTGTTCCATACAACAATAGTGCTCAGTGCCGCAGACAAAGGGGGAAGTCTGCCATTGACTGAGGCAGCCTTTATGGACCGTATTGTCTGTAGCGGACTGCGGTTTCCAAAACATACAGTATTTTAGCCGTTTCCCCATTCGGTATTCTTTCCGAATCTGTTCTAACGTGTATTTTGCAGCGCCGTCTTTTTTCCAATAGGCTATGCGAAACTCGCCGCGCGTGTAATAAGTGCAGTTGTCACGTTCCTCCCAGAAGCCGTTCCACGTCGGCGGTTCAGGGAACAGCTCCTGATATTGTACGGTTTCCTCATTAGAAAGTGTCTGATACCATTCATTCCATTTGATGCTGTAAGCCTTGCCAGAACCTGTATTCCAGCCATCTGAGAAACGTTCGAGTGCGGGGTGTGCAAGCCATAATGGCAGCAGTAGTTGTCTGTTTGCCAGCATTGTTTGATTCGCCTCCTTTATCAATAGAAGTCTTTTGCAGCGTTGGGCGCAATATTTAAATATACTTTAGTTTAGCATATTGGGAGAGAATATTTCAAGTATACTTTTTATGCACAAAATTCGTGCATTTTGTTGGCTAAAAATGAAAATGAGAATTAACATAAAAACAGGTTACAAATGGAAAAATGTTAAGTATAATTAGCTTCATGATACGTGCTATGCGTCAAGGATACTGGAGCCAAGATACATACAGTATCATAATGCAATTTAACGAGAGACCCACACTAGAAAGCGGCATTCCATAAAACCATAACCCTCGTGGATGGCGCTGGCACGGTGTGGGTCTCAACCTGAAAAGAGGAAGGGGGACTATGAAAATGGTTAAACGGAAACTGTTTAAGCGTGCTTTATCTAGGCGTGCGCTGCCGTTCATCCTGAGCGTGGCAATGGTATTCCAGTCCATGCCTGCGACGGCGATGGCAGAAGAACCACAGGCACAGGAAGCTTCGGCGGAGAGCGCGGAGGCAGACAGTGCGGCATCATCGGCTGGCAGCGGTTCGCATGAGGAAGATTTTAGCAAAGACAGTTCGGGCGGCAGTGAGTTGCGTGCTTCAGAGGAGAACGCAGGCGATTCAAATGAAGATGTTTCGAATGGAGAAAATTCAAATGAAAACGCTTCGAATGGAGAAAATTCAAATGAAAACGCTTCGAATGGAGAAAATTCAAATGAAAACGCTTCAAATGAAGACATTTCAGATGAAGCGGCTTCGAATGAAAGCACTTCAAATGAAAGCGCTTCAACGGAGGGAGTTTCATCTGAAAACGCCTCGGACGAGAGCACTTTAGACGAAAGTACCTCCGATGAAGGCGCTGCAAGCGAAAGTGTATCAACGGAAAGCGTTTCAGAGGAGGCAAAGCAGCCGGCGGCAGAGACGCCCGAAGAAACCGAATCAGAGTCAGAAGGCATAAAACTGAATGAGGAAGCGGCAAAGGTCAGTATTCTTGTCGATACCGAGAAGCTGCACAGTGCATTGAAGAATGAAGAATTGCACTACGACGAGGAGGACGGCACAATCTTTGCCCTGTACGATGCAAAGACGAGCAATCCTTTTGCAGCAATACAGAACGGATATTGTGAGACAGATGACGAGTCCGGCGAAAAGATAAAAGATTATTTTATCACCGTAGAGCAGGGAAGTGCGTCCAATGAAGCTTTGAGAGACCGCCTTGTCTATACATGGAAAAATGCGGACGGTACTGCCTTGGCGGACGGTGCAGTTGTGCCGAAAAACAAGGGAAGCTATCAGCTTGAAATAAAGCTGGACAAGATTGACAACGTGTGTGAGGAGACGGTGGAAACCCTGAAATTCCGCATCGACGCGCGCAGCGTTCTTGTCAATTATGATGAAATTGATGTGATTTCGCCCGGTACGACGGCAGAGGAGGCAGCCAAAGCCATCAAGGAGGGCTATCAATTAGATTTAACCGATATTGACGGTGACAAGACAGGTGAACACCTGATCAAAGAGCTTGATGTTGTTTCGTGTGATGTCAGCATTGTCAGACAGCGCAAGGAGGACGGGACACAGGATAATACCAAACTCAATCCGGCTGATCTCATCAAATCGACCGAAGAATATTTGATTCAAATGGAGATTACCCTGACAGACCAGAATTACACGCTTGCCAACACCAGCAGCAGGCTTGAGGTCGCGGTGGGGGTAAGGACAGAGATCAAGGCAGCATCTGTGCAGCCTGACGGCACAAGCTTTGGCTGGCAGTATGGCGACCAGCCCGATCTGGCAGCGCTCATCAAGGTGATCAATCCTTATGTAGTGGAATCAGATACCACTATAGAGTCTGAGGAGGAAACGAAAGTCGCGGACGCGAAACTCCAGTATCAGTGGCTTGACGCAGACGAAAAAGAACTTGAGGAAACGCCCAGAGACGGTACGAAGCTTCCAGACAAAGTGAAGGACGCAGGGACATATTATCTGCGCATCTCTTACGCTGGCGAGCCGGGACGCTATCTAAAGTCAGACTCCGCAGACATTACAGTTGTTGTCAGCGCAGTGAATGTCTGCATCGGCGGTATTGAGACCGATACAGTCGAATATGTAGACGGCGCGGCAGTCAGCAAGGTATTGCAGACTATTACAGGTTATTCAGTGTACAAGTCAGGAGACGCCGACAAGAAGGACATCATGGGCGATGACAAGTACTTCTGGGGTGTGTCCAATAATGGAGATGCCGATGAGAATACACAGTCCTATGAACCTGTCTTTGCAGTGCGCAGAGGAACACATGTCAAGGACAAAGACGGTAAGGACAGCGTAAAGTGGGATACAAACTATCTTGACAGCTATGACAAACTGGTCAAGACAGAAAAAGTTGGCGACGAGGATATCACATATGAGTACCGAATTGAATTTTCAGGGAAAAAAGCGGTATATGGTGAATACGATGCACCGTTAGATATAAACGCGTCACAGAGCAATTATCTTGTCGATGTGACAGAGGATACCCTTGCAGCCAATGCATTTACAATCAAGCTGGCAGTAGAGGGGCCTGCGATTGATGTCACAGAGATGCTTATTGGAGATGCCGCTTCTGAGACGGATAAGGGCAGTCTGAAAAACCCGATGACGAAAATCTACGACGGCGCACCTTACTTTCAGACAAAGAATGACTACAAGAAAGCAAAGGTGACGGGCAGGACAGATGTGGCTTCCACAGAACTTTCCTATCAGTGGCAGAAGATTGTAGCGTATCATGAAATCGAAAATGAGGAGGAAGGCAAGGAGTCTGACTTTGAGATTGAGATTGATGAATCTGGATATAAGTATACATTTAATGATGTAGAGTACGAATCTGCACCGTTGGAGGCAGGCAGATACAGACTCGTGGTAAGATATACCGACAAGAAGTCCGGTGCAGTATCCACAGCATATGTGTACTATACAATCAAAAAGGAAGATCTCTTGATTCAGCCGGAATCCCGTGTACCAGCATACTACGGTGAGACCATTGCAGATTATCTTGACTATGTAAGGGCAGCGCTGATGCTCAGACCGACAGATGCTGACGGCAAGGAGATGATCAGTTATACAGTCACCGATTTTTCCAAGGAGGGGAACGGCGCTCCGGCAGACGCGGACTGGCTGGCATATATCCTTGGCTATCTGGAAAGTGAATATGGAGGGAACCTTTCACAGGAGGACAGCATCGGTGCACTAATCTGGAAAGTAGAGCGCAAGATTACCGAGGGCGACAAGGCGGGCACGTGGTATGAATTGCAAGATGACGATACCTTCGTGGAAGGCGTGGAGTACCGTCTGACCGTGCACGCAGACTGGCAGGATATCGGAAATTATGTCACGGATTCTTATGATGAGGGGATTTATGTAGGGGATTTAAAAAATTACAACAACCTCTACGCGCTTGATTTTAAAGATGAAAAAGTATTTGATAAACAAACAAATGCTTATAAGACACAGGCACGTTATGCCGATTTGCAGTCTACTGCCATCACACCGGTAAAGTCAGAGGGCATTGAGGTTGAGTTTGAAGTGAACTGGGACAAGATTACCCAGACGACCAAGCTCTATGATGGAGAGATGTTTACAGAGGCGTTAGATGCAGTGAAGGGCGCAGTGAAAGCCTACAACAAAAAGACTGGAGCAGAAATCAATCCAGAGGACATTACTTTTGGATTTGAATGGACGCGGGAAAGTGTTGAAGGAACAGAAACGCACTATGTCAGTGAAAAAAATATCGTTCATGCAGGTACGTATTATTTGAATCTGATTGTGCCAAAGAGTGAGATTTACGCTGGTGAGGATGTGACATTTGACAAAAAGAACGACAAGGCATTTACCATCACACCGCGTGAATTGACAGTGACACCTGTGTTGAAAGACGAGATTAAGGCAGGCACGGAGATACTGTCATCAGATGGTGCTTGGGGCAATGCACAGAATGTGAGAAACATCATAGACCAGCTTCAGGTATCGGAAGAGATGCTGTTAGGTGATGACAAGACATGCTTTTTTGATAAAGTGCGGTATTATGGAGACTCTGAGATCTCTTATCCGTGGTGCATGTATGACGATACAGATAAGGATAATATACAGGTACCCCGTCTGGAAGTGACAGACAAGACAACGGGCAAACCGATGACCGGTTATCTGAGAGGCGACCGCGCATATAATGCGAAGTTTAGCTTTGGCGGTAAACTGGGGGATTATGTATTGACGCAGGACCAGCAGGTGAAGCATGTATTCTACGGCAGCGACTATACATTGAAGTTTGATACGATATCCTTTACAACTGTGCGGGATCAGTCCAGTGTGTCGGCGACGACGATAGGAAATCCTGAAAGTGGAGAGTATGATTCGTTAAAGATTCTTGATTCTGTGATCAGGGAGAAGGACAGCTTTACCCATACCATCACACCGAGAGAAGGAATCCCTTATAACAAGTATTACAGGGATGAAAAGTCGGTAGACAGTAATCATTTTTCTTTGGAGATTCAGGCTCCCCTTGAGTACACAGATGTGCAGGGGGCAGAAAACAGTGTGATTTATCGAAACAGCATTGAGAAGGCTGGCGGATTTAATGTAGGTTTGAGTGTTATAGATGAGGACAGTCCACGCTATTTTATAGTCAGGGCAGACTTTGACGCTGCCCAAATCGCAGAAACAGGCGGAACCTCCTTTGAAATCACATGGGAAGAAGGCTTTACAGAGACCTTTAAGCTCGAAGTGCCAAAGAACCTGCTCATGGAAGATCTCAGCAAGGCAGTGCTGCCAAAGAGCCTTGCATTCAACGGTGCAGTCACAAAGATGACTGTCGGTGAGGGACAGCAGCTTGACCTCAAGATTACCAAGGTGCAGATGGCAGATACAATCTGTGTGGCGTATGAGTCCAGCGATGAGAAGGTGCTCACCGTGTCTGATTCTGGTTCGGTGACAGCCATCCATACCGGAAAGGCGACCGTGACAGCCTACGCGGCCTACAAGGACAGCACAGATAATAAGATTAAGCCATTTATCGACGCCAAGGGCAATTATGCCAAGGCAGCAAAGCTCAATATTACAGTCAGCAAGCTGTCAGAAGTAAAGAACATCAAGCTCGAGGCGCATGACACATATGCGTATATTGATTACAAGGACGTGACGGACGGCTACCGCAGGGAAGTGTACGTGCTCAAGGGTGCAAACATCGCGGCAGGCGAGTTTGAGAGCAAAATCGAAGCAGTAAAGAATGGCGATTACAGTGCATTTGACGCACATCTGTTTATTACTGCCGCAGAGAGAAACGAATCAAATAATACAGGCAAAAAATTCTGGGCTAAAATAACAGGGTTACAGCCCAACACCCAGTACACCGTCTATGTGCGCAATGTCAGTGCACTCCGCAAATTCCCGAACGGCGAACAGATTGACCCGTCTGAATTTGCTACAGCGAGCAAGCCGGCAAAGCTGACAACGACCAAATCCCAGCAGAAGGCGCTGAATGGCTACTTCAAGACCAAAGAGGGTGAGAGGGATCCGTTCGTTAACGGTTTGACAACCGTGAGGAATGATGAGAAGTCAGCAGTAAAAGCTGTATATCAGTATAATAATGATTATGAGGAATATGAGCATTATTATACAGTTGATATCTCTGCAAAGAGCGTTAAGCTTGATGTGGAGGCGAAGTACTTTCAGAAGTATCAGGAAGGGATTGATTATGCAGATCAGAATGATTATATCTGGTATCCGCTGAGTCTGACCAAGGAGTTGCAGAAGGACTATATCAATCCTAAGCTGACCTATTATGTGACAACTGACTACTATGTTGGTTATGGACCGGAAGATTGGAAACAAAAAGGTTACGTTCATGCAGGTGATTATTATTTCAAGCCAGTAGCCACCCAAGCTGCAATTGACAAAAACGGCAAAATCAGCCTGAAAGGCAGCGGTACGGTTTTTGTGATTGCATACGATGCAGAGCAGGATATTACATGCGATCCTGTCAAACTGCGGATTACGACAGAGGTAGATGGTCTTGCAGGCAAAGCAATCAAGATGAAAGTGGGAAGCAGGATTTATCTGAGTGATTATCTCACATACAAGCAGAAAAATATCAAACTTTCCCAGTACAATGACGATGACAAGGACTTGGTAGTAACTTTGGAGGACCCAGACGGGGCATTTGAGTTGAAACCTTCTGTTTATGATGGTGAAGTCTATGATGGTGCACTAAGAATATCAGACTATCAGATTATTGCAAAGCGTCCTACCACAAGACCACTGGAATTGAAGGTTTCAGACAAGACCGTGACGAAAAACGGCGGCTCAGAAATCACAATCAAGCTCTCCGCTTCGGCACTCGATCCAGTCAAGAGCCTTAAAGCATATGATGTGTATGATACACAGGGAAGTATTCGCTTTGATTATGCTGGCCGCATGGATAATTCCAACTTACAATTCCGCATCGAAGTGAAAGACCAGAGTGGAAAAATTCTTAAAAATCAATTGGTGGATTCCTCAAATGAGTGGAGAGAATTTAGTTATAGGAATGAGGCATTTTATAAGGCTTTATACAATCATGACTATAAAGTATATAATGAATATTGGGAGGATTGGGAATATTCCAATGGATTCAGGGAATACAACGCAAAGAAAAATATCTACACCTATTACTATGACCTGATCAATCTGGAGGGTCTGAAACTGACACGCCTGTCAAATTATACCGTGTCTGTAACAGCAGTATACGACGGATATGATGCAAAGACAGCAACGACAAAGATCAAGACCACCAATATACCAGCGAGCAGGATAAACGTAGCCGAATATGACGACAATGGCAAAGACAAGAATAATGACGGCGGTGTTAAAACTGTTACGGTATATAAGAACAAGAACAATACAAATACAATGTTTCTGGATACATATCCGCTGTTAAAATCCGGCAATTCTTACACGCTTGATTTCACAGGCGGGGACAAAAATGCCAGAAATATGAAAACAGATACGCTCACATGGAAGAGCTCCAATACAAAAGTAGCAACCGTGAAGGCAAATTCAGGAACCTTTACAGCAGCCCTCAAGGCAGTGAAGAAGGGTACAACCCAGATTACCGTCACATCAAAGATTACCAAGAAAGTTATTGCAAGATGGACTGTCTTTGTCACCGCAGTCGGTGAGGCAGACGGATATTTCGGCGATAACATAGATCAGAATATTGATGCAGATGGGGATAACGGACTAAATGCTGACAAGCTGGGCGCAGATCTGCTCACACTGAACAATTCCATGTCCTTTACGCTGGCAAACGGCGAGAAGAAGTGGGTGGCATTCAAGGCGCCTTCTGATGGAAGATATTGGGTTAATATTGTAAGTGAAGAGGGAAGCTTTATCGCATACGACAGCGACAGCAGACCACTTGGCAGTCTTGGCAGTAACTTTAGCGATGAAGAGATGGAAAAGGGAGAGACGGTGTACTTCCTTCTGACAGTGACAAATGCTAAAACCAAGAAACAGACAGTAACGATCAAAGCGACTGGAACACCCTACACAACACTGACAACGGCGGCAGACGGTGTGAAAGTGCGCGGCGGCAGTACTGTAGTGTTTACTGCACCAGAAGAGAATGTCTATACATTCACCGCAGTTGACAAGAACGGAAAAGAGGCATCTGTGTGGAATGGAAATCGGAACACAATTGTGCTGGAGAAAAATGCCAAGAAACGTTTGACGGTATTTGGACAAGATGAATACACAATCAAGGTAACACCGGCAGAACAGTTGACAGACAACACGAAACTCGAACTCAAGAAGGGCGAGACAAAATATTACAAATTTACACCGGACGAAACGAATGAATACACGCTGTATACAGCGGAGGCGTCAGAACAGATTCAAAGCGCAACAATTTATACAGCTTATTATGAAAATTTGAACTCTGTAGAAGATGCACAGACAAAGCCCTCCTCCGACACGGACACAAACCCGAAGAATGTAGGCTTTGAGACGAGAAAACTGGAAAAAGGCAACGTTCGTTATCTCTCGTTCACAGCAGGCAATCAGGACACAACCGCAGTATTTAAGGCAGAAAAAGCTGAAAAGACAGGCGTGCCGTTTACGATTGGCAATGCGGGCGGAGAAAAGACAGTTGTATACAACGTTGACAAGGACGGTGAGTACAATTTCACAGCGACAGGAACAGATGTGACAATCACAAAGGTTGAGGTAAGTGGAGTCAGCAAGATAGATAATAATACAACAGCATCTTACCAAACATCTTTGAAAAAGGGCGACTATGTAAAACTTACCGTATCTGCAAAAAATGCAGACACCTCAGTAACTGTGAACTGCACATTTGTAGAGCCTGTTCAGGTTCAGGCAGGGGCTTCCGCGGCCGTTGCAGTGATAAGCGAATTGGAAAAGAAGGTAGAATTTACAGCTTCTGAAAATGGATGGTATGCATTTACCTTTGATAAGGATACTGTAAAAGTATCGTATACAAAGGGGACAGTATATGCAAAATCCATGTACCAATCAGGCACTGAGCTTTATGTCAAGAAAGGCGGTACGCTGACATTTACAGTGTCAACGACAGAGACCACAGAGCAGACAGTAACAGTGACAGCCGCAAAGAACAGCAGTGTCAAGCTGACGAACATGACAGAGCCAGTGACGCTCACAAAAGGAAAGACGTACAGATATTACTGGACAGCAGCGCAGGAAGGACTCTATGAGTTTGATTTTACTGTGACAGGTGCAGACTTGACATGCAGCACAGACGAAGCAGGAGAGAACACGGCAGAATATATAAGCGGTTACTATGAAAAGGGAAAGACTTTCTATGTAACAGTAAACGTGTCAGACAGCGCAGACGGCAGCTTCAAGGCAGTGATTGTAAACCAGAAAGATGCCGCCGAGTTGAAAGCGGATACAGACAATACCGTGACAGTCGGTGCAAAGGCTTCCAAGTGGGTATCCTTCACGTCAAAACAGGCGGTAAAGGCACGCTATCAGTACAGCAAGGCAGACGGAGATGGATTTAATTTTTATGAAAATACAGGTCTTGATGACAGCGGAACAGCGAACATCAGCTTTACAGAGGACAAAATACTTCGCCCGGGGGAGAAGGTTTACTACAAGATAGAAAACCAAAACGCGGAGGAAAAGACCGTCAAGTTAAGAATTGATACGATCAAACCGACCGAGGTTAGCACCGCGGCCGGTACAGGCGTACTCAGCGGAACAGCGAACATCAAAGCCGGCACAAACGGATGGTATCATTTCCATGCGGCAAATGCAGGCAGATACAATATCTTTGTAAACAGCAAAGCAGATGGAGAGACCGTCGGTATCGCAAATTATCAGGTATATCAAAGCCTGACAGAAGGTGCGTCCAATACAAACAGCGTACAGTTTATCAAGGCAGGAAAAGACATCTATATCAAAGTGCCAAACGAAGGCGCGCAGGACACAGATATCACTGTGACGGTGACAGACATGGCAGCAGCCGGGACAACGCTGAAACTTGGCGAGGCAAAAGAATTGCAGCTCAAGCAGGGCGTTACACAGTATCTGGTATATAATGTAACAGAAACAGCACGCTACACATTGACATCTATAGCTTCAGATAATAAAGAATATCCGTTGGACGTGATTTATTATGTGGACAAAGAGAAGGGTGTCGAGGAAACAACACCTGTCAGCGCAGTATATTGGACAGCAGGAAGCAGCATCGTCTTTGAGGTGCTTCCGACAACAGATGCGACCGTGAAGGTGACGTTGGCGAAGGAAAATATCATTGAGCTGACAGACGAGGCGGCACAGCAGACCATCAGCGCAGGACAGACCTTGTACTTCCAGTCAAAAACAGGCGCGAAGGACGTAAGGTATTTCATCGAGACCTCAGAGATGGCAGAAGGATTGACGCTCAATTATGTGTCTGTTACAGGCGGCATCAGCTGGAACAATGGCTATACAGATTTTGTGGCAGCGCCAAAACAGGAAGAAGTAATCTTTGGACTGACCGCAGTCTCAACATTTGAAGGGACAAAGACCTTTAAGATGAAGCGGGGCATCGTGACGCCGGCAGCAGTGAAGGCAGGAACGCCGGCAGAGTCCGCAGAGCTTGCGGCATACCACAAGACATATTACACATTTACGCCGGAAAAAGCAGGCAGATACAGCATCAAGGCAGGCGGTGCAAGCGTGTCTGAATGCAGGAATGGCATCACAGGCAGATTCAGCGAAATACACGTGCCCGATGACTTTATCGTGACAGATGCAATGGTTGGCAAGGAAGTGATCTATTCATTGTATCACGCAGACACAGCCGCAAAGAAGCTGAATTTCAGCATCACAGAAACGACAGCCGAAGAGCTTGTGTCAGACACGCCATACACTGTGGACATCACAAAAGTTGAACTGAATGAATCCGTATGGCTTCATTTTAAGGCGCCAGCCGACGGCAGATATACAGTTGCGATCAGCAATGCAAATATCGCGTCAGCAATGTACTGTTATGAAGCACTGGATCAAAACCAGTATACAACAATAAGACAGTATGGTACAGAGTACTGCATGAAGGCAGGCGAAGAATACTATTTCCCTGTATCATACAGTGAAAAGCCAGAAGAAAACTTTACAATCAGCGTGAGCGCCATCACAGACAGCAGCGCAGAGGCAGTTAGCGTTTCCGAGACAGCAAAAGAGTTTGACATGGCAGCAGGCGAGGTGAAATGGCTCAAATTTACACCGGAACAGACGGCGAATTATAAGTTTGAATTAAAAAATGTACAGTTTGGATATATTTTGCAGTATGACAGTATAGCAAGCGAGAGTATGAAGTATTTGTATAATAACAGTACGATTGCTTGTGTAGCTGGAAAAACTATTTATTTTAAACTGACAGCAGCCAGCTCTTTACCAGAAGGAAATAAGCCATCTATTAAGATTACCTCCAAGGAGATGCAGACTTTGACAGAGGGCGAGAATACCATAAGCCAGATCGCAGAAAATGAGAACTATAAGTATGCATATTTTGCACCATCAGAGAAGGCAGTCTACGGATTTGAGCTGACAGACAGTACAGAATGCGAAGTACATATTTCCAGAGAAGGTAATTTCAGTAGCTATAGCATGTTATATGAAGGCACAGAGCCGAGCTCTTTTGTACTGGATAAAACACAGCCAGCATACATTCGGATTCAGGCATCGGGCAGTGACAAAGAAAGTGCATCCGCAACAATCAGGATTACAAAAATTGCCGAGATTGGTGAAATCAATGCGGGCGGTGCTGTGGAGGTAACACTTACCCGAGACAGTAACATGGCATTCTATCAGTTTACGGCATCAGAGGACGGTATTTATTTCTTTGATACAGATCATGATATGGTTTCTGTATTGATAAGTAACAACATTGACAGCAGTCATTTAAATGCTGGAAATGATTATGGTACGAATAGGTCAAATGCAATGAAGCTAAAAAGTGGCCAGTCAAAGTTTATCCGAGTTTGGGAAAATACGAATTATCCGGGTTCGGAAGGCGATACATTTACGCTCACCTGCAAAAAAGTAAAAGAAACAAGCTTTACAGGAGTGGATACGATAAATCTGAACCTGAAAAAAGATGAGCCTGTCTATGTGTGCTGGACCGCAGAACAAAAGGGTAATTACCGATTGGGCTTCAGAACAGATGATGGTACTCTCGTGGAGTATAAATATTATAGTAATAATGTTATTACTGAATATCCGCCTCGTTCTACATCAGACAATGCGGCATGGGATCAATACGAAAGCAACTCCGCAAATAGCCGAGGACTGCTTTTGGAAGCAAATGAAGCGCCGGCACGAGTAGAAGTCTATACACAGATAATACCGAGAAGTTTATCTATAGGCGGTGTTGAGACGGTTGCTTTAGACTATGATAAACGCTATGAAGAGTTTAATTTTAATGCAATTGCTGACAGGACATATATATTCCGTACCAGCGGTGCAGCCAATCGTATGAATCTGACGATGACAGACTTTTATACACATGCAGAAGTGACGCCTGACAGGATATATTATCAGGATAATGATTGCTTCATGGTATACACCTTTGAGAAAAATGACTACTATAAGCTTCGTGTAAATCCGACAAGCATGAATAACAGCAGCGATACTTTTTATGTATCTGCATACTATTATAAGGAACGCGGAGGATTTGCATTCGACAGCAAAGAGGATTTCTCAACACCAATACTTGAGGTGGATTATCACGAAGAAATCTGGCTGCAATTCAATGTAGAAGAATCAAACAGATATGGCTTTGGAGCAGATTATTGGACTTTGATGAAGCTGTATAGATTTGATAATGGGCAGCTTGAACTGCTGGGGGTAAAAACAGGCGGAAGCTCTTCAATGATCTGGAGTGAGCTGAATGAAGGCGATGTGGTATTCGCACAGACATGTTATCAATATGGACATTATAGTGGTTCGTATGAGGTGAATGTTACATGTAATCTGCCACAGCAGGAAACACAGTACTGGACGATTTATGACAGTCAGACAGAAAGTACATCTATTAGCGTAAATCAAGGCTATGAGTATGCGGTTTCACTCAATTTTGACAGTCTGAGCAGTACAGCGGACTATACGTTTCGCATAGAGTCGTCTTATGATTCCGAAAATATTGAAACGGCAATGTACCAGACCAGTAAGGATGAGAATGGTATCGAAACAAGGGAGCTGATCGCAGAGGGATATAACTTCACTTGCGAAATTAACCCAAATAATTCTTATGAACTTAGAATAAGCAACTATGGAAACAGTTATTGGTATGGCAGTATCTATGCGGAAAAAGCGTATCCTTACGAGGAATATGAGTTGACATTAGACAACAATGCCCAGAAAGTAACAGTAAAAGATGGTTCCGAGGCACAGTTTTATTTTACCGTGTGAGATGCTATAATAAAGTTGTAACGGGAGTGGCTAATGAGATATAATCAAAAATATAAGGAAAGAGGTACTCATTATGTCACAAAACTACACACCCGAATTTAAGAAGAAGATTGTCCGCCTTCATGAGGAAGAAGGACGAACCTACAAAAGCATCACCGCAGAGTACGGTGTATCCAAAGCCAGCATCTCCAAATGGTGCAGCGAATTCAGCAAAGAATGCCAGGCAAGCCTTCAAGCCAAAGAAGATTATGACTCTATGAAGGAGAACCTCCGTTTAAAGCGGGAAAATGAAGAATTACGCAAGGAAATTGCATTCTTAAAAAAAGCGGCGGCATTCTTTGCAAAGGAAATCGGTTAGAGGCTTACCGGTTTATTGACCAACACCATGAAGAATTCGGCACCCGCTGGCTGTTACGGCGCCTGAGGATCTGCCCGAATGCCTATTATAACTACCGGAAACACCGGAAGGCGGATTATTACGCCAAAAAAACAGCAGTCCAGGAAAAGATTGCGGAAATCTACCACAGGCACAAAGGTGTTGACGGTTACCGCAGCATGACGGTCTATTTAAGGCGCGAAGGGTATGGCTACAGCACCACGACCATCCATAAATATATGAATACTGAGATGGGCCTGCATTCCATCGTCCGCCCTAAAAAACCCGGGACAAAGCCTGGGAAGGCGCATAAAATATTCGGGAACAAGCTAAAGCAGGACTTCCATGCGGACAGACCAAACCAAAAGTGGTGTACAGATTTCACATATCTATTTCTGAAAAATGGGGAAGTTCGTTATAACTGCACCATCATAGACCTTTATGACCGCAGTGTGATCGCCAGCATAACAGACCAGCACATCACCAGCGGCCTGGCAATCCGCACGCTGAAGAAGGCACTGGATTCACAGCACCTTTCAAAAGGCGGGCTGATCCTGCACAGTGACCAGGGAAGCCAGTATACATCAAAGGCTTTCATAGAGTTCTGCGGGTCTGCCCATGTGACCCAGAGCATGAGCAAAGCCGGATACCCATACGATAATGCGCCAATGGAGAGGTACTTCAACACCCTGAAGAACGAATGCACCAACCTGTATGAATTCAGGACGGAGGAGGAACTGTACCAGACT
>Ga0137308_101939_pt1 | contig 16624 bp, 4 predicted proteins | sample Inofrocosms_June_FD_97181 | JGI IMG/M metagenome (GOLD analysis project Ga0137308, IMG submission 97181) | Mouse cecal microbial communities from Vienna, Austria - N-Acetylneuraminic and N-Acetylglucosamine D2O microcosms_June | ecosystem: Host-associated > Mammals > Digestive system > Large... | reverse complement strand
TTAATTCTTCCTCATAAGGAAAGGGATTTTTTAATTCTTCCTCGGCATTTTTTATTTGTATATGCAAATTTTCAAGTTCATCTTGTCTGTTTTTTATAATATCAGGTATTTCTTTCAAAACATTATTAATACGAGTAATATTTCCAGCACCGTCAGAACCTAAATCAATTTGATAACTCATATTTCCTTTAAGATTAATTTCAAAGCTGTTACTAAATAAATTATACTTAATCTGTAATTCAAATCCTCGATATTCTCCAATTTTAACAAAATCGGTGGGTTTTAGTTTTTTACCGGCTTCAATAAGAGCTGTTCCCGCTTCACTTCTGTTTGCATATGTCATATTTCCCACAATCATAGGAGAGATACCTTCCTCCTGAAAATGTGTATTATTTTCTATTTTTTTTATGTCATTTTTATATCCCTCAATACTGTTTTTTATTATTTTTATTTTTTGAGGAAAATACTTTAAAAGGCTATCCTCAAGTCTGTAACGCTGATTCTGATAGCTTGACTTCAAAAGTTTAAGACGGGCAACTTCTATATCTAAGTCCATTCGTTCTTTTATTAAAGGATTACCCGCACACAAAGCCTTTATTTCAGCATAAGAAAGGACGGACTCATCAACATCGTCACATGAACGAACAGGAGATTTACTGCTCATAATTTGGCTTATAAACTTCTGTTTATTTTCTATTGTCTGATATAAATAACTATCAAACGTAGATTCTGTAACGTAACGATATATATGCACTTCTGAATTTTCGTTCCCCTGACGTAAAATTCTTCCAGCCCGCTGCTCCAGATCCCTTGGACGCCAGGGACAGTCTAAATCGTGCATAGCTATAAGTTTATCCTGTAAATTAGTCCCTGCTCCTAATTTAAAAGTAGAACCAAATAATACTCTGACTTTTCCCTGACGCACTTTCGCAAACAATTCCTTTTTTTGTATTTCTGTAGTACAATCGTGGATAAACGCAATTTCCTTTTCAGGTATACCTTTTTTTATCAGCTTTTCCTTTATATCGTCATATACATTAAAACGTCCATCTTTATTAGGTGTGGAAAAATCGCAGAACACTAACTGGGTTGATTTTTTTTCGCTTGTTTCGTTCCATATTCTATATATATTTTTCATACAGGCGTTTACCTTGCTGTCCTCAAAATCAGGCAGACTATTATTAATCAATCTTTGGTCAAGGCCTATTTTACGCCCATCCGAGGTTATTTTCAACATATTATCAATTTTGGGGTCAACGTTTCCGTTTTGAATTTTAGCCGCTCTTTCTCCTAATTTCTCAACCATTTTTTCCTGTAATTCAGACGGTTTTACGACAACTGTTTCATAATTTGCGTTAGGGCGCACAATTTCCGGCATCATATCAATAGTTTTAATATCGGCAACCTCTTTAAATATATTCATAAGTTCCGGCAGATTATAAAACTTTGAAAACCTTGTCTTGTAACGATAACCGCCGCCCTGCGGCGCTAACTCAATGGCGTTTACAGTTTCCCCGAATGTACTTGCCCATTGGTCGAAATGTATCAATCCTTTTTTTTCAAGAGTATCATACTGTAAATATTTTTGCATAGTATATATTTCTGTCATACTATTTGATACAGGCGTTCCTGTAGCGAAAATACAGCCTTTTGAGCCTGTCAGCTCATCTAAATAGCGACATTTCATAAACAAATCACTTGATTTTTGAGCTTCCGACTGATTAAGACCAGCTACATTACGCATTTTTGTGTATAAAAACAAATTTTTAAACGAATCAGCCTCATCAACAAAAAGTCTGTCAACACCTAATTGCTCAAAAGTAACAACATCGTCTTTTCGTTTTTCATCATTCAGCTTTTTTAAACGTCCCTCTAAAGACTTTTTGGTTTTTTCAAGGCGTTTAATGGAAAATTTTTCAGCTTTCTGTGTTTTTAACTCTTTTATACCGTCTACCACCTCATCTATTTGTTCCTGTAACATTCTTTTCTGACGTTCTAACGATATAGGAATTTTTTCAAGTTGAGTATGCCCTATAATAACAGCGTCATATTCTCCTGTCGCTATTCTCGCACAAAATCTCTTGCGGTTTTTTGTTTCAAAATCTTTTTTAGTGGCTACAAGAATATTCGCTCCAGGATATAAAGTTAAAAAATCTGACGCAAGCTGTTCCGTCAAATGGTTTGGAACTGCTATAAGACTTTTCTGACATAATCCAAGTCTTTTACTCTCCATAGCTATCGCAATCATCTCAAAAGTTTTGCCCGCGCCAACCTCGTGAGCCAATAAAGTATTTCCTCCGTATAAAGCGTGAGCCACAGCATTTTTTTGATGTGGACGCAGTGTTATTTCCGGATTCATTCCAACAAAGTTTATATGACTGCCGTCAAATTCTCTTGGACGTATTGAATTGAAAAGTTCATTATAGAGTTCTACAAGTGTTTCACGGCGTTTTGGGTCTTTAAAAATCCAATCTTTGAAAGCCTGTTTTAATTGTTCCTGTTTCTGCTGCGCAGCGGCGGTTTCATTTTTGTTTAGTACATAAGAATGCTTACCGTCAGGATTTTCTACCCTGTCATAAATTCTCACGTCACGCAGGTTTAAAGAGTCTTCCAATATCTCATAGGCGCTTATACGGCTTGTTCCGTAAGTTGTGTAAGCTGTGACGTCCTGATGAGAAATCTGATTTTTACCTTGGATATGCCACTCTGATGTATATTTAGAATAATCAACTTTTAAAGTGTCATTTAGATAATTAGGCGGTTTCAGTACCTCGAAAATGAACTGTTCTATATACTCTGTATCAATCCACGTTGTTCCTAAACGTACAGCTATATCACTTGCGGCAAGGTCTTTTGGCTGTACTTTTTCAAGTGCTGTAACATTTATTTCAAACTCCGGATTTTTTTCAGCGTAAAATTTAGCTGTTCTCAATTTTTCTCTTACATTGCCAGATAGATACTCGTCAGCTGTTACCCATACTTCTGTCACAGGAACTTTAAAAATAACTCCTTTTAAATCGGAAATTAATTTATTTTTATCCATTCCGGTCAATTCGCTCATATACTCAAAATCAACTTTTGCTTTTTCCGCTACTGACATAACCAACGCCTCGCTTGCCGTATCAACTGACGTTACAGTTATTTTTTTGTTTATAGTGCGCCTTGTGAATATATCAGCTTTACGTTTAAAATTTCTATCCTCGTCCAATACTTCAAGCGAGGACAGAAGATAATATGACGAGTCCTGTGAAAACGCTTTTTTATTGACACCGCTGTTAATTAAACCAAACTTGCTTTTAAAGCTGTCATAAATATTATTAAGTTCTCTTTGTGCCTGTTTTATCATATCCTCATGATAATCTCCAAGCTGAAAATTAATAAGAGTGTTTACAGCGTTTCTAATCTCTACCATACCTTTTATGCGTTTTTTTGTCATTTCGGAAAGTTCAATGGGATACATACTTGAATTTTCTCTGTAATATACAATCTTATCATCTGTTTTACTCTCAATTCCAAGCTGTGACGGTCTGAAAACGGCGTAACTAAAATTTTTTACGCTTGAATCAGCGGGTATATAATTATAATTATCGGTTGACTTGTCAATATCACCGATATTCGGTATTGTAATCTGTCCTTTAATTCTTTTTATGGCGTTGTCAAGCAAAACACTTAAATCAGAATTTTCAAAAGGTACACAGGTTGTCCCTTTTTTATTACCATACATCTTATCATCAAATACCATTGTACCTAAAACCATATCAGGATTATCAAGAAAATAACTGTTTACAGGCACACCGTTTTCAGTTTCTCCTAAATATAACCAATCAGGAACAATATCAAGTATTCTCTCTCTTTTTTGAAAAAATAAAATATCGGTTGTAACTTCTGTTCCGGCGTTTTTTAAAAAAGCGTTGTCAGGAAGTCTTATCGCTCCGATTAATTCAGCTCTTTCCGCTATATATTTTCGCACATCAGGATTTTGTTTATCCATAGTTCCCTTTGAGGTTATAAAAGCTATTATTCCTCCGGCTCGTATTTTATCCAGCGTTTTAGCGAAAAAATAGTCGTGAATAAAAAAGTTTTGTTTATCATACTTTTTATCCACGACTTTATAAGCGCCAAAAGGCACGTTTCCTATAGCAATATCAAAAAAATTATCTTGAAAATCAGTGTTCTCAAATCCTGTTATTTGAATATCGGCTTTAGGATATAACTGTTTCACTATTCGCCCTGTTAAACTGTCAAGCTCAACACCGAACAGTTTTGATTTTTTCATTTTATCAGGCAGAAGTCCGAAAAAATTACCTACACCACAGGATGGTTCAAGAATATTTCCAAATTCAAACCCCATATTTGAAATGGCTTTATATATAGCTTTTATAACAAGAGGAGAAGTATAATGAGCGTTTAAAGTTGAGGCCATTGCTGAATTATATTCCTTGTCATTAATTAAGGATTTTAATTCAGAATATTCTTTGCTCCAATTTTCATTGTTTTCATCAAAAGCCTGCGGTATTCCTCCCCAGCCGGTATAACGTGATAAAATTTCCTGTTCATCTTGTGTGGCTGAACGATTTTCAAACTCAATAAGCTGTAATGTTTTTATCGCCTCAACATTATTTTTAAATCTTGTTTTCGCTCCGACTTCTCCTAAGTTATCATCTTTTATGATAAAATTAACAGGTTTATCCGTTATCGGTTTTTTGATTGGTTTAATTAAATTATTTTCTTCGATTAATGTTCCAGAACCGACTGTTTCATTTATTGTTTTTTCGGTTTCAGCAGTTGGGTCAATTTCAATAGACTGCTCAAATTCATCTGACAAATTTTCAGTTTCTGTAATTGATATATCTTCTTTTTCTGATGTAAACCTGCCGTTCGCTATAAGCTGACCTATCCTTAACTGTACTTTTTGCCACGAAAGTTTTACAGGTTCAGCACCGTCTTTTTTCACTATAAAACATGACAAATTAAAACCGTACTCATTTTGTAAAAAAACGGCCGTTGCTCGTGAACGACCGTTTTCTTTCATATACTCGTATACCTTATTTCTGCTTTCTATATCTCCATTCCAATAAATTAAAGCGTTATCAATATCTTCCTGACTTATTACAGTAGAAATAATTTTTTCTCTTTGTTCTTTTTCTGGCGGAAATAAAGGCGTTACTACAATATCATCTGACAATGAATTAATATTATCATTGCTGTCAGTTTCATCATCAGCGATATTTGTATCCAGATTATCGTTTAAATGTATATCAGTTCCTTGAATATCACTTCTTCCGCCGCCGCTTTCAGCGAGTTCATATGAGCCACCCAAGCCATTTGATTTGTTTCCTTGTCCGGCGGCGGCGATTGTTTGGTCATTTCCTCTATCATCTGTTCCAGTCGCTTGTTCGCTGTCTTGTCTATTTCCAAAAGGTGAGGATAAAGTTTCTCCTGCAGAAGCATTATGGTGTACAATATTCCCCTCTGTTCTTTGAGATAATTCTTCCTCATCATTCCGTACTTCCCTATATCCTCCGTCATTCCTTTCATCGTTATATTCGGTATCAGATAATCCCCGTTCTGATGATAACTCATTTTCATAATTATCTCTCCTTTCAGATAATTTGTTTCTCTCATATTTTCTTACAGTTCTTTCAATATCTCTTAAAATTTGTTCAGATAATTCACTTACAGCTTTACCAAGAGCGTATAAACTTGAAGAAGAATTGAAATTTGAAATCGGCTGAAAAACTTCTTTGTCTATATAAGAATCAGCGTTTATATTACAGCGTGACATTACGCAGTACGCTAAACTTGCCGCAAGAGTTTCTTTAAAGATTAAACCAATATTATACTCGTCTAATTCCTCTAAAAAACTGCCCTCGGCTGAAAACAGAATATCTTGTCTGTTATCATTATAATAGCGCGCCGCAAAACTTTTAGCAAGGTCTAAAATAATATTTTCCAAATTATCCTTTGAGTCTGTGTTAAACTCAAATTCTAAAAGGGATTGAAGAACGTCCGTTTTGTGTTCATATTCCACTTTCCAAAAAAATGGCTTTTTAGCGTTTTTTCCTCCAGCCGTGTCATTATAGTCAAAAACATATTTTAAACGTGGTATTGTACTTGTGTCATCAATAAGAGCGATACCTTTAGAACCTCGTTTAACATATCGGTTCATTGGCTTATTCCATATTTCTATGGGGGCGCAGGCTGTAATATTTGGACGTTGAGCGTAAATTAAAACTTGCTCACTAAATGGATATTTATATATTCTCCCCGCTGTTTTCAAAAATTCAGTCCAATTCTCATAGCTTTCTGTAAGCTGCCTTGACTGCCTGTCGGCAAGGTCTGAATAATACTCAAATTTGTTTGTCAATAATACATCACTCCTCATAAAAGTCATAAAAATTGTCGGCAATAAAATAACCGATTTCGGTAAATTCCTCATCGGTTATTTTTTCTAATTTTTTTATTGTTGTTTTTACAAGTTCAATCATTTCAGGCTCGTAAATATTTTTTTGGCATAATTTTAAATCACTTAAAAGTGTTTCTTTGCTGCTTGTGTCAAATATACACATTAAATTTATCTCCGGTACTGTAAAAAGTTCCATTATAAAATCCTCCTGTCCTGTTTTTTTATTTCTTTGCTCTCTTTGATTTTACCGAATACTTCTTTTTTATTTTCTTTAAGAGTTTTAAGAATAGAATTTCTTTGTGTGTTTTTATTTTCATTACAAAATTTTTTATCGGTATTTACGCTTTTATCAAGCGTTTCAGAATTATCTTTCTCCAGCGTTGATTTTTCCGTTTCCTGTTCCAAAAGTTTACGGAGATATTTTATTGGTTCATTATGGATAAGATTAAATCTAACTTTTTGCGGAAATGTAAAATCAAGCATAGAAATAGTATTATTAATTTCATCGACACTTTCAATAAGGAATTTACGGTCGCCTGAAATAATTGTTTTACCAATAAGGTCATTATTGTTATTTGCAGACAAAGTTTTATCTGTTTCAGCAGTAAGTTTTGTTTCCTCTTTAATAAATAATTTAAACGGTTCACCGTTAAACTTAATCCCGTCAAAACCGTCTTTATAAGGTAAATCTTTTAAAACTGTTTTTTGCAGTCTGTCAAATTCCTCATAAGTTTCTTTAGTATGATAATCATTATCAAGCATATCCTGTTGAGAAATCCCACAGTCTTCGCCGTAAAGGAAATAATACATATTTTCATTGTCAGATATAAACATCATAGACTTATCTGAATTATCATAATAACAATATTCGCCATAACAATAATTTTCAGTTTTGCCAAGATAAACATAATTGTCCGAACCGATGAACGCTGTCATACCTTTATAATTACTGTTACAGGCGGAATTTATTTCTATTTCAGTTTTTGTTGGGAATGTTTCATTTCCAACAAAAACAGGCAGCTCTTTAAATCCTATACGGTCTATATAGTATGAGGATATTTCATTGTCTTTTTCAATTACAATAACATCACTTACAGAAAGGCTATGACCTTTAAAGTCATTAGGGCGGCTAATGTTAAATTTACTGTAAATAGTATCAAGAGTGTCATTTTCCTGTAAATTATCGGTATAAATAAGCTCATAATTATTAACTTCTATTTTTAAATCTTTTTTCTTTAATTCCTCAAAAGAAACAAAACGATGATAATTAAGTTTTTCATCGTCTTTTAGCTGATATATTGAATATTTATCTTTATTTTCGGACAGAGTTTCATTTTCAAACTGTATTTTAAGCTGTTTATATTCCTCTGACATTTCCCATTCTTCTTTTTCTATTCCAAAAATCACGTCTTTGGCGTTTAATATTTCCTCACGCTCAAATACCATACATTCGGTATTGTCGCAATAAAGTGTATATATAACATTATCGGAGTCAAAAAGGTCCAACGCTCTTTTTTGCGTTAATGGCAGCATACCCTCATAGTCATAGCCAAACTCATTTCGTTCTTGAATAGTAATATCTTTATCCGGCATAATTAAATCATTTTGAGATTCTTCAATTACTGTTGTTTCAAGAAAGGTCTGCTCAACATCAGGCTGTTCAAGTGTAGATTGTTCAGAAACAGACTGTTCCTGTGTGGTATAAGACTCATATCCATTTGTGGCGTATTCCTCAACCGTCATTCCGGCGCTTGCCGCTTCCTGTGAAATTTCTTCTTTGACGTGTTCCTTGTATGCTTGAAGCTCTGTATCAAAATCCGCAAGTTTCGGGGCAGGCTCTAAGTTATAATCATCATAATTAATTTTTTCCCGGCATTTTGAAACATACTCAATTATTGCGGTGTGATAGTTAATTTCAGCAGAAGTCATATTTTCGCTGTTTTGCAGTGCGGTTTTTGCTGCCTGTTCCATTTCAGAAAGATTACAGTGCAGCTTTAAATATGGAACAAATTCATTTAATAACATATCCAGCTTTGCTTTTTCTGCTTCCAGTGCTTCTTTGCCGTCATTGTGCAGAATATAATTATTCCATTCCTCGTTATCTTTGTAATAAAGACAAAACTTTTCAATATGGTCTATAAGCGAACCGTCACCGTCACCTAAATCCTGCCGTCCCTCATAATTGTGAGATTCTCCGGTTATCACAAAATCAATACGGAATGTTGTTTTGTCATAACCGGGTCTTTCAAAATTTTCTTCATCAAGAGTTTTAATAATATTATTTGCCTGTAAAAGGCTCATTGTTTCGCCGTCTTGAAAATGCCCGTTTTCACTCCATATAATTGTAACAGTCGGCTCTGACGCAGGGTCAAGAGCTGTTTTCGTTTCGGTTTCAAGTTTATTTTCCGCTTCACGTTCTTTTTTGATTTGTGCAAAATGTTCATCAATTCCATTAATAATTTCAGCGGCGGTACTGCGAATTGTTTCAAGTGAATTTTTCAGTTCAGTAAGTTCCTTTCCGCTGCTCCATGAAGCGACATAACCAAAGCTGTTAGCGGAAGTTTCTATGCCATAGTGTTGACAAACAACATAAGAAACGCTTTCCGCTTCAACCTCTTTGGTTTTAAGACTTTTGTTATCTGCTTTTTCAAGTTTGTCGTTTTCTTTTTTGTGTAAAATTGAATGTGTTATCTCGTGAATAGCCGCTGATACTGTCTGAACCTCACTCATACCCTCACGAATTTCTATTCTGTTTTCATTTCCGAATATGCAGCGTCCGTCAGTATTTTCATTAAGTCTGGCAAAAGAGATAGGAAAAGGTGAAACAGATTTAAGAGCTTCAATAAACACTTCATAGTTTTCAATGTTTCCGTTAAGACTTTCCGTAATTGTTGGCAATGGTTCTCCCTCTGTCTGCGATACGTCAAATACGGGAACAAGTTTAAAACGAAGCTCTTTTAAATTTTTTATTTCAGTAACAGGTTCTCCGTTTTCATCAAGAACAGGAAGTTTAGTAACAGGGTCTATTTTTTCAACCTCTATATTCATATTTGATTTAACTTCTATCGGAGCTAAAATACGGATAGCTTTTTCTCCTTTTTTTACCTGACGGTTAAATTTTTCTTTCCACGCCTTATAGCTTGCCACCATTTGAGAATGGGGCATCTGCATATGAATTAAAACAGTATTATTAACGCTGTAATTATGAAATTTAGCCATTGTTAGCAGATAATTTCTATACTTCTCACTCTCAAAAAGCTCTTTTATTCCTGCTTCAAGTCGGTTTGTAATATCTTCCATTTCTTTTTTATAATCTTTTTTGTAGTTTTTTTTATAAGCCATTTATTCCCTCCTTTTACAATAAAAAAGCCGATATTTTAAACAATATCAGCCTTTTAAATTTTATATTTTGGGGTTTGAAAAATCTAATTTAAAACTTACGTATTTACCTCCGCTATCGTTTAGATAAATTGTTGCCGAATAAGTTTTTTTCATTTTTTCAGAGTATAATTCAGGCATAAAAATACGCCCCTCTTTGAGAAGCGTTTCGACAATATCTCTTGTTAATTTGACACGTTTGGAATTAAAGAAAACATTTTCTTTCCAAAGCGCAAACTCACAGGCTTTATTCTCACAAAAAAATCCTCTTTTATTTTCATAAATCTTGTTTTTACAGCGAGGACATATTCCGACAGGTTTATCGTTAATCTGATTTGAGGAAAACAAAGATTTGTATTCCTGTTTAGGTACAGTGTTTTCAGTAATAATTTCGGTAATAAAATCACGTATGCCGTTTATAAATTCATCAGCCGATAATTTACCATACTCAACATTTTTGAGTTTATTTTCCCATTCGGCGGTAAGATAGGTCGATTTTAACCTATCAGGCAAAACGGAAATAAGATTTATTCCTTTTTGTGTTGGCAGTAAATTTTTCCCTTTCCGTTCAATAAAATTTGATTTAACCAGTTTTTCTATTATGCCGGCACGAGTAGCGGGAGTTCCTATACCTTTGCGTTCGGCATTTTCCGTCAATTCATCTGTTCCCGCTGTTTCCATAGCTTTTAAAAGCGTATCTTCTGTATAAGACTTCGGTGGTGACGTAAAACCCTCACGCATACCAACAGCGGCGTTATGAAGTATTTCACCCGCCGCAAAATCCGTCAAAACAGCATTTTCAGAAATATTTTCTTCCTGATGTTTATAATAATCTTTAAACGCTTTATCCGCTGCTTTAAAGCCGTTATTTATAATCATTCTGCCCTTAGCCGTAAAAATATTTCCGTCACACTCAATGTTTATAACTGTTTCCTCATATTCGCATTTATCACCAACGGCACAAACAAGTCGAGTACATATCATATATAATATATTTTTTTCTCCGGCAGGCAAAGAAGATATATCAGCGTTTTTTATAGATTCAGTAGGTATTATCGCATGGTGGTCTGTAACTTTTGAATTGTCAATAACCTGTTTTGCGTTTACAGCAAGTTTTATTGAGCTTAAAAAGGTCACGGACGAACAAACTATTTCAGCCAAAGGCGGTATTCCTTTTTCCATATCACTTGTCAAATATCGGCTGTCTGTTCTTGGGTACGTTGTCAGTTTTTTCTCATAAAGTGACTGAACATAGTCAAGTGTTTGCTGTGCCGTATAGCCGAATATGCGATTGGCTTCACGCTGCAATGATGTTAAATCAAAAAGTTTATAACAGGAAATTGTTTTTCTCTGTTTTTCAACTGATTTTATAACAATCGGCTTTCCGTCACAGTCCGCAATAATTTTCTCAACTGATTTTTTGTCTTTTGTTTTTTCTCCTGCTGCTGTAAAGGTATCACATTCAATTACAGGCATATAAAAAGGTTCTTTGACAAATTTTGATATATCACGTTCACGTTCCGCAATAAGGGCAAGTGTAGGTGACTGAACACGCCCCACATTAAGGGTATCGTCATAAAGAATTGAGAAAAGCCTTGTTGCGTTAATGCCGACAATCCAATCCGCTTTTGCCCTGCATAAAGCCGATTTATAAAGATTATCGTATTCTGTTCCTGACTTTAAATTATTAAATCCCTCTGAAACCGCTCTTTCCTCCATTGAGGAAATCCAAAGACGCTTGACTGACTTTTCACATTTACAGTAATCATAAACAAGCCTGAATATGAGTTCTCCCTCACGTCCAGCGTCACAGGCGTTTATGACAATATCAATATCAGACCTGTTCAAAAGTTCTGACAATAACTCAATCTGTTTTGTTTTGTTTTCTGAAACAGAATATTTCCAGTTATCGGGAATAATAGGCAAATCATGATAATGCCACCTTGAAAAAGTTTTATCATAGCTTTCAGCGTTAGCAAGTGTTATAAGATGTCCTATGCACCACGATACAATATATCCGTTTCCGATGAAAAAACCGTCTTTTCTTTCCTTGCTTCCAATAACATCAGCGATACTCTTAGCTACTGACGGTTTTTCAGCAATTACAAGTTTATAATTCATTTTTTATTCCTCCCATATATAATAATTTTCTTAAATTTAGGCATAAAAATAGCCGATTTGCAAAGTAATAGCTGCCTTGCAAATCGGCGTATTTTATAACAAGGTATTTTGATTTAATCATCAAATCAATTTTCGATAAATCAGATTTTTATTATTTTAACGTGAGTTCGATGAGAAATAACAGTAAAATCAGCGAAACGTAGTTTCGCACAAAGGTTTTTGTCAAACTTTTTTCAAAAAGTTTGTGGAGTTTGAGGTGAAACCTCAAGGTTTTTAATGCTTCAAGAGCATTTTTGGAGGTTTGGAACCTTTTTGCGATAGAAAAAGGTTCCATTAATCATAAATTTTCATCGAACTCACGTTATTTTAATTGCAGACCGTCTTTAAAAGCATTGCCTACTCTTTCAGTTACTTTATAATACCCATGAGTATATGGGTCAAACGCAATAGCATTTACTAACGAAATATCAACTTCACCGTCTTTCATAACGCTTTCGTCTGCTGTAACATTCACAACTTTAGCAATTACCCCACAGCCATATTCATCGTTTTGATATTCTATAAATTTGCACTCCATACAAAGCGGAAATTCATTTATAATTGGAGCGTCTACATTTTCAGATTTTACAGCAGTAAGACCGCTTTTTTCAAATTTATCCTTTGTGTCATTTCCTGAAACAACACCGAAATAATCAGCTTCTGTCGTATGCTTTGCGTCTGCAATACTTACAGTAAATGCTTTTCTCTCTTTTATATTTTTAACAGTTTTATGTGTTTCTGTTAAGTTTAATATAACACAATCTCTGCTTAACATAGTTCCCCACGCCGCATTCATTACATCAACAGTTCCGTCTTCATTATAGGTTGCTACCAATAATACAGGCATAGGAAAGATTGCTTCTGTAGTTTTAATATTTTTTCTCATAAAAAATACTCCATTCTATAAATTTTAACTTATTATTTAGATTATTATACCATTTCTATATGAAATATTCAATAAATAATCAAATTTATAAAAGTGAGAGCTGCTTTTTATGCAGCCCTCATATAAATATCAATATCCGGTTTTAGGAAGTTTACCGCCTATTGCATAAATTGTAGTAAGCCAAGTGCTGTTACCGATAATCCACTCATTTTGGTATTTACCGCCTATATCAGCCTTATTTGCGAACTGATAGCCGTTAGGAAGATTTTTCAGTACAGTCATATAAACCTGCGGCTGTTCAACCTGCGCGAATCCGGCTTTGACAGTACCGAATACAAGACTGAAACTTGTTACATACTCATCATTTGCGAGTCCCAACTCTGCGTTTGAGCAGCCTATAACATTGTTTTGAGTAGTTGATAAGTTATCGGCTATAACTCTTGTATTGCCTTTATTTGTTGTTATCATAACTTTGTATTTCAAAGCCTGATTATACGTTCCTGTTACGATTTTAGCAAGTCTTGCGGCATTTGTCGGCACAACATCTCTCCAATAAAAATCAGTAAGAGGAACTGTTGATGTGTTTTGTACCGCCTTGATGTCATAAGGAATTGTATTTCCAGACATAGCCTGTGTATTTCCTGTTTTCTTGATATAAACGCCCGTATTAGCGCTGTAATTTAAAAATTCCTGTTTGATTATTTGTGTTGCGAACTCAATCTCTATATCAAGCTGTTTGTCTGAAAGTCTGTAATTATCAGGCGCTTTTACTTCTTTTACGATATATCTTCCAAGAGGTATAGGATTTGATACCGCTTTTCCGTCATTTCCCGATACAAAACGGTCAACTAAATTACCTGACTTGTAAGAGTAAACCTCAAAAATAGCTCCGGCAAGGGGCGTCCTTGCGGGTAAGCCGTTTACCTGATTATCGTCAGCTGATAATTTTGTTAATTGTATTTGTCCCATTTCGGGAGTGTTAGTCCAGATGATTTCCGTAACTTTTCCCGCTTTAAAATCTACTGTTTTTGGAACTTCATCAAGATAATATCCGTCTGCCGCTCTTGTTTCACGTATTGTATAACGTCCCTCCGGCAATTCTGACGGCAAATCAACAATACCGTTGTTGTCGGTATAATACGTTCCAACAACCTTTTTGTTTGCGTCAAATACCATAAATTCTACACCCATAATAGGCTTTTTTGTTATGGAGTCAACTTTTACTATACGAATGCCAGCTTTTGGAGTGTTTGTTAATTTTAATGTCGCTTGTTTGCCGTCTGTAACCGTAATACTATGAACATCAGTATCAAGAATATATCCGTCTAATGCCTTTGTTTCAATAACGTGATATTCTCCTGGAGCTAAATTGTTAATTCTTATTCTTCCGTTTTTGTCAGTCACATAAGAACCAGAAATATCTCCGTTAGCTGTTGTATTTTTGTTTGGACTGTTGTTTTCTGTATTCGGCTGATTTTTGTCAAGAATACTTGAAGTTACTCTTTCGCCGTTTGCCTTTTTAATGTCAAAAACAACGCCCGCAAGCGGTTCTCCCGTATTAGCGTCTGTTTTTACAATTAAAAGACCGGAACAAGGTTTATTAAGAACTTCAAGTACAGTGGATTTTCCTGATTTTATCTCTACTGTTTTTGGCTCGCTGTCAAGGAAATAATCGTCCGCCGCTTTTGTTTCTGTTACATAATAAACTCCGTCATCGAGATTTGAAATATAAATTTGTCCGTTTCGGTCGGTAGTAAAGGTATATCCGTTTTTGTCGTTTACTACTTTTTCACCGTTCATTTTAGAGATATTAAACTCAACTCCGGCGATTGGTTCTTTTGTTACAGAGTTTAATTTAACTATTTTAAGTCCTGCTAATGGCTTATTAGAGAAAGTTACCACTGTTGGAGTATCTGTTTTAACCTGTACGGTTTTAGGGGTTTCATCTAAAATATAATTGTCAGGCGCTTTGATTTCCTTAACAATATAATAATCAGGCGCAAGGTTAGGAATATTAATAAATCCTTGCGCGTCTGTAACAAAATCCGTACCGTTTTCATTCGTATAGATTTTTTCGCCGTTTTGTTTCTCAATAGTAAATTTCGCTCCGGCAAGTGGTTTTCCTGTTATCTCGTCAATCTTTTTGATTTGAAGTCCCGCAAGTTTTTTATTCTCAAAAACAATTTTCAAGAACTGATTACCAGTTATTTCAACATCTTTTGGTGTTTCGTCAATCATATATCCGTCAGGTGCTTTTGTTTCAGCGATTTTATACCAGCCGTTTTCAAGATTATCAATAATTATAACGCCGTTTTTATCGGTTACATATTCTCCGATAATATCACCGGATTTCTTGTAAACGGTAAACTTAGCGCCCGCAAGCGGTTCGCCTGTTTTAGCGTCTGTTTTGATTATCTGAAAACCGCTTTTATATTTATTCTTAAATGTTACAATAGTTGGTGTATCTGTCTTAACCTCAACGGTTTTAGGAGTGTTGTCAAGCAAATATCCGTTTGGCGCTTTTACCTCTGTTACAACATAATGGTCAGGCTGTAAATTCGGAACATTCGCAAAACCAGATTCATCTGTAATATAAGTGTCACCGATTTTTTCGCCGTTCTGTTTTGTAACTGTAAATTCCGCTCCGGCTAATGCTTTGCCTGTTGTTTCATCAATTTTTTTGATTTGTATTCCGGTAAGTTTTTTATTTGTAAATGTCGTGAGGGTAGGAACATCTGTTTTAACCTCAACAGTTTTAGGCGTTTCATCAAGCAAATAACCATCAGGCGCTTGTGTTTCTCTAACAACATACCAATCAGGTGAAAGAGTTGAAATATTTATCAAACCGTCTTTATCCGTTGAGTATTCTCCTACAATCTGTCCGTTTTGCTTTTCAACCTTGAATTTAGCGCCCGCAAGTGGTTCGCCTGTTTTGTCATTTACTTTTTTGATAATAAGGCTTGTTAATTTTTCATTAGGAAATTCAAGTGTTACTGTTTTTGTGTGAGTAACCTCAAAATCTTTTGCGTTTTCAACGAGTTTATAACCATCAGGCGCTTTTACCTCAACCGCTGAATACCAGCCTGCAGGCAAATTATCAATCTGAATTAAACCGTTGTCGTTAGTTTTGTATTCCCCGACAACATCACCGGATTTTTTCGTTATCTTGAATATCGCTCCGGCAAGCGGTTTCTTTGTGTTTGTGTCATATTTTTTAATGACAACACTTGACATAGGGTTATTCTCAAAAGTAACTTTTACAAATTGGTTATTCGTAATTTCAATGTCTTTTGGAGTTTCGTCAAGCAAATATCCGTCAGGAGCTTTGGTTTCAACAATTTTTATCCAGCCGGGGTCAAGATTATCAATAATAATCACACCGTCTTTGTCTGTTTCATATTTGCCGATTTCCTCACCGGATTTTTTATAAACGGCAAACTCTGCGTGTTTTAAAGGCTGTTTTGTATTGCTGTCAATTTTTATAATCTGCAAACCGCTCTTTTTATTGTTAAAAAATTCAAGAGTATGAGTTTTGCCATACTCAATATTAATAGTTTCAGATTTGTTCTCAAGAATATATCCTTTAGGCGCTTTAGTTTCTTTTACTATATAGCTGCCTTTCGGCAAGTTTGGTATTGTAATCAAACCCGTTTCATTGGTAGTGAAAATACCTTTATTCGCTCCAATAACATCACCGTTTGATGTCGTAACCTTAAATTCAGCGTTTGCAAGTGGCTCTTTTGTCGCGGCGTCAAGTTTTTTAATTACAAGTGTTCCATAAGGGTAGTTGTCAA
>Ga0137308_101310_pt2 | contig 16648 bp, 17 predicted proteins | sample Inofrocosms_June_FD_97181 | JGI IMG/M metagenome (GOLD analysis project Ga0137308, IMG submission 97181) | Mouse cecal microbial communities from Vienna, Austria - N-Acetylneuraminic and N-Acetylglucosamine D2O microcosms_June | ecosystem: Host-associated > Mammals > Digestive system > Large... | reverse complement strand
CATTATTCCTTTTAGCCTTCGACATTGTATTTAAATCTTCCGACCAGATCCTTCAACATGTCTGCCTGCCTTGATAATTCCTCGGATGCTGCCGCGCTCTCCTCCGAAGTGGCGGAATTGGATTCTACGACCTCCGCAATCTGGTTGATTCCCTCCGAAATCTGAGAAGCCGCTACCGCCTGATCGTCAGATGCAATTGCGATTTCTTTCATGGAATCGTTTACAGTCTTTGCATTTTCTACAACGGTAATCAAAGAGTCCGCGGTAGAATTTGCATACTGGATTCCCTCTTCTACAGCCAGAATCGCATTTTGGATCAGATCCTTAGTATTTCTAGCCGCCTCCGAACTCTGGTCGGCCAGCGCGCCTACCTGAGTAGCTACCACGCCAAAGCCCTTTCCGTGCTCTCCCGCCCGCGCCGCTTCAATGGAAGCATTCAGCGCCAGCAGAGCCGTCTGGTCGGCCACATCCTCAATGCTGCCAATGATTACCGCAATTTTGTCCGAAGCCGCCCGGATCTTATCCATGGCCGCCGTATTGTTTTTCATATGCTCGTTGCTTTCCATCACCCGGTCGTTCATTTCCGCAACGATAGCTCTCGTCTTCTCCGCGTTTTGGGCATTTATGGAAATCTTGTCGGAAATCTCCGCAATGGTTGCCGTAAGCTCCTGTACGGCGCTTGCCTGATCCGTAGCACCCTCTGCCAGCTGCAGCGAAGCGCCAGCCAGATCTTCCGCACCTCTCTGTACACTCTTAGCATTATTGTCAATATCCCGCATTGCGGTGCTTAAGGATTGAATAATTCCTCTAAAGGAACGGCTGATTTCCGCAAAATCTCCCTTATAGTCCCCTTCTATTTCAATCATAAAATTGCCTTCGGACAAATCCGCCAGATGGGAATCAATGTCATTGATTATTCTCTTCAGCCCCTGTATCGTCTGTGCCAAGCCGTTCATCAGTATGGCCGTCTCGTCATTGACCTCCGGCTCGGGGATATCGGTATGGAGATCCCCCTCTGCCAAAAGCTCCAGCCTCTTTACCACTGTCGTAATGGGCTGTACCACTTTATTGCCCAGTTGGATACCGGTTCTGACGCCGTATGCGGTAAAGGCAATGACAAATACGAGGGTAAATGCCAGAGACAGATAAAACATGCCCAAAAATTCATTTCGAACCGCCGCCACACCGATACTCCATCCTTCGGTGCCCGGAACCGGAGAATAGGCAACTACTTTTGTCACTCCGCCGTAGGAGTAGGTTCCTGTACCGTCTTCCCCTGCAACCATTTTCTTACAAATCTCGCTGTATTTCCTGAGTCTGGGATTGGTATCGCCCAGTGCCACGCTGTTTTCCACACCTACAAGCGACGAGTCAAGATCCGCAATGGTTATACCGTTGGCGTCAAGCATGAACGCCGTTCCGCCCTTTCCTACTTTAATAGACCGCATAATATCATTCAGATATTCCCCGTTGGGAGTGAATACAACGGCTCCTACAGGCCTTGTGCCGGGATTTCCGTCCTCCCACAGAGGCGCGGCAACGGCGTAGGAAACCGTTTTTGTGACTTCGCTGTACGCCGGTGTGGAAACATATGTATTTCCCTGCATGGTTTCCGTGAAAAATTTCCGGTCGGAGAAATCTGTCCCTGTCAGAATATCAATGCCGTTACTGTCTACCAGAAACACTCTTTCAAAATCATGCTCATTCATTTTCTGGTTTAAGATAGCCGCCTTATCTTCCACAGACAGATCGGGACTGGATAGACGTGCAATGCTTCCTGTTTCATAGGCAATGGCAATATGCTGTTCCAGCGCCGCCGCCACATAATAAGCCGCCACGTCAGAAGTATTGTTAATTGTGGAAGACACTGCATTAATTGAAGAATTATAACTTAAAATAGAAGTGATTATCCCTAAAACAATACAGCAGACCATAACCGTCTGTGCAAAGCTTCTGGAGATTTTCTTTTCGATACTGACGAATCCACCGTTCTGTTTTCCGCTTCCCGGTTTGTTTTGTGATTTGTTACTGTTGTCATTTTGCATAAACATTCCTCTCATTCCCGGCAGCCTCATCAAAAATTTAATTTAATTTTAATATTTCTTTTCAAATACATTTCCGAAGCTCCAACATTATATAAAAATATTATAACACCGCATGGATAGATTTTCTACTTTTTTATATATTTTTAAAATAATTAATGAATGGAAAAGTAGCAATCCAACATAAAAAATGCGGAATATGAGCACACAGCTTATGGGAATCTCAAAGGGTCCCTTTCCTCTACGGACTGTACCGGAAAGGCGTCACGAAGGAGGGAGTCTGGCCACGCCGAAACTTGACAAAGGGTTTTTAACCGGAATTTTCAAATGTAATGACAATATCGCCGAGGTGTCCGGCAAGGAGTATCTCAAGGAGGATAACTGATCTCTCTTGAACGGTTCAGGCAGGGAAGCGAAACATGTTACAGGAATGCCTACGGACATTTCCCTAAATCCTTTGTATTCCCTCCGTTGGCTTTGATCATCTGACGCCATCCACGCTGCGCTGTCATTTTATACAGAAATCTCGGAAATGCAACGGATACATAAAGGTTTTCCTGCGTTTTCCCTTTCGATATTATGTCCGCCATGGCTGCGAGGGCTTTTTCCACGGGAGCTTTCGGCCCGTGCCCGCCCTTCACTGTGGGCATTTGGGTCAATCCGCCTCCTCCCCCGACGCCGATACCCCCTCCCCAAGTACATCCGGATTTGGCAGCCCAGTTCCGCAGCACATCTAAGGCATATTGGGCTTGGACGCCTTCATAAAAGCCGCAGTTCACTATGCCGTATATTAGGGGCTTGTGTCCCTGCCATAGAGAAGTTTGCCATAGAAAAGTTTGGGATTGTCTCTCCAGTTCTGTCAGGCAGGACAGCAAATGTCCCGGAATGCCGTCCACATAGAGGGGGCAGGCGAACACGATTGCATTTGCATTTACCAGAGCCTCTGCCATATCCTTCGGGACAGCCGCCGTATGTAATCCAAGCTCCGCAATCTCATGCCCCTCAAAATCTTTGCTGCAATTCTTCAAATCCGTCAAAAGAGAACCGCTGGCGCTGTCTCCCATTTTCGGGCTGCCGTTGATCAATACTATTTTCATAAGGATATCCCCTCCGCTTCCGCAAATTTCAAGTCAATGACGGAAGTGTTGTAAAAGAATATATTCTTCACCAGCCCGTCATAGTTATCCGCGTTAGCCTCTATGAGGTTCCGCGCCGTTTCTTTCTCGGCAGCCGTTATTGTCCCGTAAAAATAGGCCGATAATTGTATGACATTGGAATATCTGCGCTTATGGTGCATCTCACCCCTGCGGAGCACAAAATACGGATGAATGTAGGAAATCGCCCTGTCTTGAACCGTTTTTACAAAGGGGCTGACACTGCCGTAACAACACCGGCTGACCAGAATCAGTTCCGTACATCTTCCCATGTCCGTTCCCGTATCTTTATAGCCATCGTGAATGACACATTTTCCCGGTGTTTTGACCCAGCAGCCAAAGCATCCGATACAAGGATGGATTGGTTCTTGCGGTTTTATGATCTTGTGTTTCCCCTCCACGGGAATATTAAAATCTTCTATGTCTGTAATAATTAATTTCATTGCCTGCATTTCTCCTGAACTTTCTTATTTCTATACGGAAATTGTTATACCCCCGTACCAAAATCTAATCACACTGCGGGCCGACGGCTAAAACCAGTAACGGTTCAGTGTCTTGTCTGAACTGTTGCTAAAACCAAGCGGTCAGGTTCGCCAAGTATTGACAATCAAAGACCCCGTTATTGTCAGCGATATTTTTAACAATTTCCAATCTGCCATATTTACCGCAAGTCGGACACTGGCCGATATAATATATCTCTTCCAAAATAAATTTCTCCATTTACTTTTGGGATTTAATTGGATAAGAAAACTTTTCCTGATAGTCCCCGGTAAAATAATAATCGGCGGTCTGTGTATCCTGCCGATATACGATAGACCACTGGGTCTGCCATTCCCCTTCTTTTTTTGATACCTGACGCAGCAAATCTTTTACTTCTACGTCCGTAAGAATTCCGTTTTTCCCATCATATGCGGAACATAGTAACTCATACCTCTCCTGTGCGCTTTCGCCACCGGCCGCCGTATCTCCGTTTGCCAGATTAAAGTTCGTGAGGCACTTGGTGTCCACCACAATCATTTCCCCCTCCACAAATTCCACACTGACGGACGCGCCCGCGGCATCGGAAATGGCAAGGTGATGGCTGATACCGCCGGAGGCATGGATGTCGTACTGTGCCAGCAGCTCCACCGCTTCCTCCACCGTGGCGGCACGGTTCAGCAAAAGCCGTATGGCAGTAGTAATCGTCAGATCCGGTTTTTCGGTGTCCGCGTCCACCATTCCGCCTTCATTTACTTCCAGATCGGCCACGCAGAGTCCGGCTTCATTGATCCCGTCCATGGGAACATAAAGAGCCGCTACGGCAAGCATTTTATAGATCATATTTTGAGGTACGACTTCGGAGCTTTCCGTAATATTTTGAAAATCGCAGGTAGAAACAGACGCATATCCGTCTTGCGGCGTACATCGCACTATAATCGGGACGGAGGTCTGCCAGTCAAAATTTCTGCCATAGACATGATTACCCGCACTGTCCCTTGCAGAAATCGTACTGCAGGACGGGCCTTCGTTTGTCACTTCCACCTGATAGAACCCTTTGGATATACAATTTGTCAAAAATGCGCTGACTTCTTTATCCGACGATGCCCCGCCGCCGGACAGGAATTCTTCAAAATGATAATCCCCCTCGATCTCCATGTAATAAACATTTTTGTCTTCTATGACCGGACGGATGGATCCTATTATTTTCAATTCCTCCCGGAACAAAATACCTGCACCTGCCATAAATGTTATGAAAAACACCGCAAATCCTGCCAATAAAATTTTCCACAGTTTCCGTTTCCCTGATTTTTCTCTCATCATCCCTTTATTCCTATCCCTTCTGCGTACTTAAGAGGGGATCTCACCCTCTTGCACGCATACCACGCCGCGTAATCGGCATTGTAATCTATTCTCATCACTATACAGTAACCTGCACTTTGACAGTTCGGGTAAAGTGATGAACTTTTTCTATTTTAGCATACTTTTCTGAATAAAAAAACGCCTGTCCGGTAAGTTACCGAAACAGGCAGGTAAGTTGCATGCGTTTCTATGCGCTCCATTTATCTTCAATTTTCCTCCGTTGTCTCGCCGTGATAGTCCAGATTGTGCCACACCATTTGAGCGTCGTGCCATCCGTAAGATTGAGGAGGGAAATCCTCATGATATATCTCCACCAATTCATCGTCAACGAAATCTTGAATAGACATACGGACAGTCCCGCTCTGGTCTATAGAATAAATTTCAATTTTTCGCACACAGAGCAGATTTCCCTCTATCCATTGATGAAAGGTATGTTCTCCTGTCCCTGTGGCACTGCTGCGATTGAACCCGTAAATAGTCTCTGTTTCCTCGTCCAGAGTGGGCACAGAAATCTTATCATATTCTGGAACTTCCTCAAACAGTCCATGTTCCTCGTTCCAAATCCAAAGATGTTCATAATACGGCTGGTTTCCCCGAAGATAGGTGCAGGTAAAATCCATATATTCATCAAAATTGGCATCTATGATGCTCCAATCCAAGAAAATATTTGTATCCGCCGTCAAGGTTTGAAGAGGTTCGTCCATGGAGTACGGGTTCCAGACAGTAAACTGTATAGTGGCGCGGCAAACCTCTGTCGATGTCTTTTCGTCTAACTCTGCTGTTACCAATAATATCCCAAGTTTGCCTCCGGTATCTACCAGAAAAGCATCGTGGGTATCGTCTATGAGTTGTTCTTCCAGTACCTGCTGGGGCGGCTTTTGCGGCCGGGTAGTTTGCGGTAAGGCATTGTCTGTTTGGCAGGCGCAAAGCATACAGCCAATAAGCGCCAATGAAAATACTTGTAATGGTATCTTTAATTTTTTCATGCTCATAGGCAATTTCCTCTGCGTTGTTTGTATTTAGTCTACCACAACAGCCGCCAAAAAGCGTGAAAACGCCTCTCGGTGGCGTGGGTGTGAACAGTTAATGTATATTTATAAGTTCATTTTTAACGAATACACGATTCCGAAAAGGGAGTTATTTTTTTATTTTGATTTTTTAGTCTGCCGGATTATTTCATTGATTTCCTGTACTTTTTTCCAGTCTTCATAGTAAGCAATGAGGTATGTTCCGGCAAAAACGGCAATGAGCATTCCGGTCAGCCATACAAAAAATGCGGCATTCATAATGAAAAAATCGTATACCAAAAATCCCATAAATAATACTATCACCGCTTCCACGCCAAAATAGAGAAGAAAAAATATAAAATTGGATTTTATATGGAAAAATCCCAAGATAAAATGAACCAATGCGACCGCGAGACAAGTATACATCAGCTGCACCGCCGTCCTATTGTCAATGGGGTCAAAAATGCCTAAATTGCTGATGAATACATAAAAAATGATGACAAACGCATAAGAAACCGTAAAGCTGGCCAATGCTTTTATGATTCTGCTTACAATGGTTGTTTTTCTTTCCACACTAACCTCCATGTCGCAGCTATGCTGCGACTCGAATTAAGATAAAAAACGCCTGTCTTGGCGTTCTATCTCAGTACAAACTTTTCTTTTAGCCCGCTGACATAGTGCCTGTTCACCACCTGACGCTCCCCGTTGTCAAGAACGGCTTCAAACCGGCCGTTTAGCTGCGGCTTTATCTCCTTGATTTTTCTGATATTGACAATAGCGGATTTGCTGATGCGTGCAAAACCGTATTTTCCAAACTTTTCTTCGATTTCATAAAGTTTATAATCACAGTGATAGACTTCCGCCTGAGAATACACAAAAGTTCTTTCGTCTACACTCTCAAAATAGAATATTTCATCCAGATATAGTTTGCGGATCACTCCATCCTTTGAAACCATGACCGAAAACATAGAAATATGAATCTCGTCGATAATATGCTGTAGATCTGCATCAATTATCCCGCACTTGATATGTATTTCCGTCTCCTTCTGCATATCGTTTTGCTCTATCAATAGTTTCATAGTACCCCTTGTCCTGCAAATTCATTTTTATACCCCCTTGCGTGCCTCTGCACGCGTACCAATCAATATTTGGGAGTTTACTTCCAAACTTTATTTCCTCGAGCAATGAGCCGAGTACCGTGCTTGCACGAGCATAAAGCCGACAAGCTGGCTTGGCGAATGCCGCGAGGGTCAAATACTAATGTGTCCGGAGGACACATTCAGCTTTGCTGCGTTGCAAGATTGCCCCCGTCAGCTTACTGCGGGGTATTTGATTTTAACGTAGCTTCCAGACGCATACGCAGTCTATTGACCAAATCCTTGATTCGTTCCGTTTCCATCTGCATACTCACAGGATTTACAATCATTCTTGCGGACAGAGGACAGACCTCCTCCAACACCTCCAGCCCGTTCTCCTTTAATGTGGAACCTGTCTCTACAATATCCACGATTACATCGGATAATTCCACCAGAGGTCCCAGCTCCACGGAGCCGTTCAGCTTGATGATATCCACGGTCTGGTGCTTTTTATTATAGAAATAATCCTTTGCAATGTTGGGATATTTGCTGGCCACCCGGATTCTTTCGTGGTGAAGCAGAAGCTTTTTGGCGGAGACAGGACCGCAGACACACATACGGCACTTTCCGTAGCCCAGATCCAATACCTCATGGACATTCCGGTTCTCCTCCAAAATGGTGTCTCTGCCCACAATGCCTATATCCGCCGCGCCGTACTCTACATAAGTGGGTACATCCGGTCCCTTTGAAAGGAAGAACCGGAGTTTTTGTTCCTCGTTGACGAAAATCAGTTTCCGGGAGTTTTTGTCCTTCATTTCCTCACAGGTGATGCCGATTTCCTCAAACAGTTCCATTGTCTTATTTGCCAGCCTTCCTTTACCCAAGGCAAAGGTCAGATATCTGTCCTCACTCATTTTACCTGTTGTCCTTTCAAATAAACTATTTCCGAAAAGTGGTTTGGCCTATTCATTGCTATGCATTTCTGGTCAGAACCACTGCCGTTCTTTCCCTTCGGAGTTTCTGCGCCTCCGCAAGCTTTTCTTTATAATCCGTCTCATCATAATATAATACTTTGGGAGATGCCTCAAAAGGAATCTCAACCCTCTGTCTGGAGAGGGCTTCCATGATGCTGTCGATGACTGCACAAAAGCCCACTGCGGGAGCCTTTTTACCGAACTGCTCAAGGAGACGGTCATATCTGCCTCCTTTGACAATGGCTTCTCCCACGCCATAGGTATAGGCTTTGAAGATCACACCCGTGTAATAATTGTATTTGCTTAACATGCCTAAGTCAAAAGAAATGTACTCTGCCACACCATACGCTTTTAACACTTCATACAGATTCTCAAGTCTCTCAATAGCGGCAAGGGAACGGGGATTATTCACCATCTCTCTGGCCTCCGTCAGGGAACACATATTGCCGAACATATCAGCCACTCTGAGTAATCTGCTCTGGTAAGGCTCTGCCACTTTCCGCTCTATTAAAAGCTCTTGGGCCGCAAAATAATTTTTCCCGGAAATACAGTCTCTCAAGTCAAACTCTGTCTCCTCGTCCAGTCCAGCCTCTTCACAAAGTCCCTTAAAATATTCCACCTCGCCGATGCTGACCTGAAAACGATTTAACCCCGTGCTTAAAAGCGCTTCAATGACAAGGCTGATCATCTCCCCGTCTGCCTCCACGGAAGGCTCATTGATCAGTTCCGCGCCCATCTGGGTTACTTCCTTCAGTTTTCCCTGCAGGTTGGAAGTATTATTAAAAGTATTTCCTATGTAACTGAATCTCAAGGGAACTTGATCCTCACAGAAATATTTCGCCGCACAGCGGGCAATGGACGGGGTAAAGTCGGGACGCAGCACGAGTGTATTGTTTTCCTTGTCAAAAAACTTGTACAGCTCCTTGCTGGGAGTGGTTCCCACCTCTTTGGAAAACACATCAAAGAATTCAAAGGTAGGAGTCTGGATATCTTCATAGCCATAGAGACGCAGCTTCTCATGAAGCTCCTTTTCCACGGAAAGTTTCTGCCCGTATTCCTTTCCGTAAATGTCCCGGACGCCCTCCGGGGTATGTAATAATTTTTTGCTCATATGAATAACCATGCCTTTCCGCAGCCTGCAAATGATTGAAAGAAAACGAAAAACCGATATAGGATTTTTCTCCTTATGGATAAATTATACTCTAATTCTACCCTTGCCTCAAGCAAAAGCTTAAAAACGCCTTACGAGATTATTCCCGGTCTTCCAGATCCTTCTGCAGCATATCCAGATAGGGCACCAGAATACCGTGCTTCTTAGGCAGAATATATGCCGGGTTCAGCTCCTCATAGCGGAAGCTCTTCCGTCCCCCATCCCTTGCCCGGTTCCAAAAAAACATAAGCATCTCTAAAGGCAGATAGTACAAAACATCCTTATGTGTGTAATAAATCAGGAAAAAGGCAATTCCGCCCTGTTTTTCAAAGTTCTCCATAAATTTTACCTGATGTTCATGTATATTTTGAAGGGAAAAGGTATCTGAGGCGCATTCCTTTGCATCAAAACACACAGGAATCCCCTGAACTGCCCCGATATAGTCCACGGTGCTCTTCTGCTCAAAGTAGGCAAGGGTAATATGACGATTCTCCTTGTCTATCTTGATAGGAGTAATGGGTGTGGGAATTTTCTGGATCAGGGCGAGCCCCGCGTCCTCATATTTTTCGTTTGTCCGGTTTATCATATCTTCCAGAGTGGAACCGCGCAGCCCTCTGGAATTCCATGTGGCCATTGTATGTATCCTGTTCCTTTCCAAATGAATTTCATTTCTTCCGTAACATGATATTTACTTCCAAAATATGAAAATTGCTTCCAAAACATGAAATTTGCTTCCAAAACACAAAATTTACTTCCAAAATATGAAATTAGCTTCCAAAACACAAAATTTACTTCCAAAACACAAAATTTGCTTCCAAAATATGAAATTAGCTTCCAAAACACAAAATTTACTTCCAAAACATGAAATTTGCTTCCAAAACACAAAATTTACTTCCAAAACATGAAATTTGCTTCCAAAACATGAAATTTGCTTCCAAAACGCAAAATTTGCTTCCAAAATTCCAAATTTGGATTTTTGCTGCCGGGACGGATTTACAGGCCTAATGCCCTCTTTATTTTTACAAAGGCTTCCGGCTCGGGTGCTATAAATTCCCGTCGGCTGAGGGAAGCGCCAACTCCCGATAATATTTCCGGAAAAAGGATGCGGTAAGCATGCAGCAGCTGATGGCTCAGATGATATTGCTGTCTTATTCTGCGGTTTATCTTTTCCTCACCGTATTTGAAGTCTCCTAATAAGGGATGTCCTAAACCGGCTAAATGGGCACGAATCTGGTGTGTTTTTCCGGTAATCAATTCTACCTCCAGATATGTGTAACCGTGTTTACAGCCTAAGGGGACATACCCTGTCTCAATATAATCCTGACGGGAGAAGGGCATCTGCCTTAATGCACCATCCTTTTCGGATTCATTGTTCTGTGCCGTAGTTTGGTTTTGTACCATGGCATGATTTTCGGCCGTAGCTTGATTTTGCTCCGGCGCATCCTGTCTGATCACGGTTTTCGGCAGCGTATATACTTGAACTTTGTTGCTTTTCTCATCCTTAGTCAGGTATCCTTGAATCCGGTCGGCTTCTCTCAGCTCGCCCAAACAGATGGTATGATAAAACTTCCCAAGATTCCGCTCTTTAATATATCGGTTCAGAAACTGTAATCCTGCCAACGACTTCCCGCATAGAACGATTCCGCTGGTGTTGCGGTCGAGCCGGTTGCATATAGAGGGACGGAATGTAATCAGTTCCTCCGCAAGAGAAGGGTTCTTCTCAAGCAGATAACCGATCATCCATTCATTCAGGCTGCAGTCTGCCGGTTTTGCCTTCTGGGACAAGATTCCTGCAGGTTTACTCAAAAACAGGAAATGCTCGTCCTCATAAATTACCTGAATTCCCTTTAACAATCTGTAAGCCTTTTCATATTCCGGAAGGGATGTCCGCTTTTTTCCGGTAAATTCCGTATTGACGGAGAGCCCTCTTCTTCCGGCTGCTTCCGGTTTTGCGGAGTGTCTGTTTTTCCCGGCTGCTTCCGGTTTTGCGGAGTGTCTGTTTTTCCCGGCTGCTTCCGGTTTAGTAGAGTGTCCCTCTTCTCCCGATAAGTTTGTCTTCGGGGAGTGTCCCGAAATTTCCGGCAATACCGCTCTGCCCGTAAATTTCTCGAAGGTTTCCTGAGAGAAGAAAAAGCTGACGGAATCCCCCTCCTTCAGCAGTTCGGAGCCTTCCGCCTTCCTGCCGTTTAATGTGATATTTTTCTTCCGAAGCATTTTATATAGAAAGCCGGAGCCTGCGTTGGGCAGAAATTTATGTAGGAACTTGTCCAGACGCTGCCCCGCCTGATTACTTCCGATGGTTGTTGACTGCATATTTCCTCTTATTCTGCCGCTCTGCCGCCTGACTTTTTCCGCGCCTATGCCGACTGTTCAGCAGCTTATAGTACAACACTTTTTAATGTGTTGATGACCGCTTCCGATCTGTCTTTATCCTCTTCTAAATCTTTCATCTGTTCCAAACGATCCGTATATTTTTTCAAGTCCGTAAATATTTTTACCGTAACGTCCTTCAGCCCGTCCATCTTTAGGATATTGTCAATATGCTTATGAAATTCCTTCTCTAAAAAATCCTGCCTTTCGGAATATCCGCAGACGGTGTTTCCCCTTACCGCGATGTGACTGACCACATAATTCTTCTGATATGAGGTAAACACCATATCATAAAGACTCCGAAGCCCTTGAGAATGCTTCTCAATTTCGGCTGCGGCTTTATCCCCGCAGCTTTTGAACCGCAGAAACATAATAACGCTTACCGCACTCTTGCTGGCCGGCAGGCAGCCGAGAATGGCCACCACCGTCAGCAGATTCGTTTTCCTTCCTGTCTGGATATATCCGGCCGCAAACAACGAAACAGAGATTCCAAAATAAAGCAGCGTCCGGAAAATCTCATATTTTTTCTGGGTGTCGATATAGTTTCTTGTGCCTTTGTATTTTTCCGCGGAAAATATTCTCATCAGCTGCATTGTCAAAATCCTTTCTTTTTCAGCAGTCCCGTTGCTTTTAAAAGCAGTTCGTGGGGAACCGTCTTGGCAAGGCACTGAAAGTATTTAATGGGCAGACTGCACACCGACATAGACCTCTTATGGTAAGAATCCTTTAATGCCAGCGCAACCACCCTTTCCGGACTGACCATCGTATATTTTTTGATGGAAAGAGTTGTTCCCGTCTTCTCGGCAATATCAAAAAAGGGCGTATCCACAGGGCCGGGGCATACACTGGTGACATAAATCCCGGCATCTCTCAATTCCTCTCCCAGAGCTCTGGAAAAGCTTAACACATATGCTTTCGTGGCGGCATAGACCGCAAAATCAGGCTGGGGCAGAAAAGCCGCGCTGGAGGCGATCTGTATCACTCTGCTGTTTCTACGCATAAAGGGAAGTATACGGTGAGTCAGCAGGGTCAAAGCTTCACAGTTTAAGCGGATCATATCCTGTGCCGTCATCCTCTCCTGTTCACTAAAAGGCCCCATAATCCCGAAACCGGCCGCATTGACCAGCACTCTGACGATGGCGTTTTTTTCGATCATCAGATCTTCAAGAGCTTCCTGTTTTTTTGCGTCCGTAATGTCCATGGAGATTATCCTTGTCTTATGCAGCATCACCTTTGCCACTTCTTCCAAGTGTTCCCTGCTTCTGGCAATGAGCCAAAACTCGTCAATAGTGTCAAAATAATTGTCCATTTGGAGAGCAAACTCCATGCCGATACCGGAGGATGCGCCTGTAATCATTACAACGTTCATATCAATTCCTGCTCCTTTCTTGATTCCCACACTGCGGATAAAATCGTTCTTTCCGTAAAAGGTATCCTTTCTTTGCCGCTCTTTTCATTCCCCAGACAGGACAGGGAAGACGGCTTTGAAATTATCTGATGCCAAAGACACATATTCGGACTTCCTGTTGTCATGAAGTGCTTATAAACGGTCCCATAGTAGGTTACTATGATTTCTGCCAATATATTCATTCTCAAAAAGAAATCTTCATTTTGCCTTTTTCTTGTGTATATTTCGTATCGTTTTCTTTTTTTGCGGGGTTCCCTGCCGGAAAACGTTTTTCGATTGCGGATTCTTGTTTTGCTTTCCGTTCGTTTCCTGCCGGAAAGTTTTTTCCCCTTTGTCCGTATCTTTGCCGAACCTTTCCCCCGGCCTATTTTGTACCGTCTTCCGGGGACGGATAAGGCATTTTTTGTCAAATCCGATCAAATCCGTTCTGCCGGCTTTGGTCAAAGCCTCATGAACAAGCTCATAATTCTTCGGATTGCGGTATTGTATCAATGCTCTCTGCATGGCTTTTTCATGGGGATTTCTACACACGTACACCGTCTTCATGTCCCTTGGATCCAGCCCCGTATAGTACATCACCGTGGATAAGGTGGAGGGTGTCGGATAAAAATCCTGAACCTGCTCCGGCATATATCCCAAATCCCTTAAATATTCTGCCAGCTCTATGGCTTCCTTTAAGGTAGAGCCGGGATGGGAGGACATCAGGTACGGCACCAGAAATTGATTTTTTCCCAATTGGGCGTTGAGCTTTTTGTATTTTGCCGTAAAGCGTTCGTAGACCGCATTTTCCGGCTTACCCATTCTGCAGAGCACCGCATCGGAAATATGCTCCGGAGCCACCTTCAGCTGCCCGCTGATATGATGTTCCACCAGCTCTCTGAAAAAAGTGTCGTCTTTATCCGCCAGCATATAATCAAAACGGATGCCGGAACGCACAAACACTTTTTTCACTCCCGGAAGCGTTCTTAGCTTTCTTAAAAGTTCCAGATAATCGCTATGATCCACATGGAGATTTTTACAGGGTGACGGAAACAGGCATTGCCTGTTTTTACAGACGCCGTGGGTCATCTGCTTTTGGCAGGAAGGATGCCTGAAATTCGCCGTGGGTCCTCCTACGTCATGGATATAGCCCTTAAAATCCGGATCCTTTGTCAGTAATTCGGCTTCCCGGAGAATGGATTCATGGCTTCTGGTCTGGACCGTTCTTCCCTGATGGAAGGTCAGTGCACAGAAGCTGCATCCTCCGAAGCATCCCCGGTTGCTGATCAGAGAAAACCGAATCTCCGCAATGGCGGGAACTCCTCCCTTTTCCTCATAGGAGGGATGATAGGTCCGCATATAAGGAAGAGCATAGACATCATCCATCTCTTCCGCAGTGAGAGGCGGCTGGGGCGGGTTCTGAACCACATATATCCCATTGGGATATCCTTCCACCAGAGTCTTACCGTTGCAGAAATCCGTATTCTCATTTTGGATGGCAAAGCTTTTGGCATATAAGGACTTATCCACTTTCATATCCTCATAGGAGGGCAGTTCGATTGCATCATAAACTCCCGAAAGATCCTTGGTGCGGTAGACCGTGCCGGAAATAAAAGTGATATCGGACACGGCGATTCCGCCTGCAAGAGCGTCCGCAATCTCCACGATGGATTTCTCACCCATTCCGTATGAGATAAGATCTGCCTGACTGTCCAGAAGCACGGAACGCTTAAAGCTGTCCGTCCAGTAGTCATAATGCGCCATGCGCCTGAGACTTGCTTCTATTCCGCCCACGATAACGGGAACATCCTTGTAAGTTCTGCGTATCAGGTTTCCGTAGACCGCCGTGGCATGATCCGGACGTTTTCCCGTCTCTCCGCCGGGAGTGTACGCGTCGGCGGAACGCCTTTTCTTTGACACGGAATAATGGTTCACACAGCTGTCCATATTTCCCGCGGAAACGAGAAAGCCCAGCCGGGGACGCCCCAGCAGAGTAATACTGTCATCCCTCTTCCAGTCCGGCTGTGAAATAATTCCTACCGTGTAGCCGTGAGCCTGTAAGGTTCTGCTGATAATGGCATGTCCGAAGGAAGGATGATCCACATAGGCATCCCCGATAACATAGACAAAATCCAGCTGTTCGATTCCCTGCTCCTTCATATCCTCAGGCGTAACAGGTAAAAATCCTTTACTATTTTTCAAAAAATCCATAATAATCCTCTATATAATAATCTGCCAGTGTCTTCTTCGCCTCCCTGTCGGGGGCGGAGTATTCGTCCTCCACGGCACAGACCTTCATTCCGGCGCTTTTTCCGGCTCGGATGCCGGGTAAAATATCCTCAAACACCAGACACCGACCACAGGAAACTTGAAGCCCCTCCGCTGCAGCAAAATAAATATCCGGCGAAGGCTTGCCCCGTTCCACATCACATCCGGTCACAATACAAGTGAAATAATTTCTTAGACTATGTACCGCGGCAATATTTTCCACCAGCTCTCTGGAATTACTGGTGGCTATGCCGAGCTTGATCCCTCTCTCCTTGCAGCCCGCCAGAAATTCCGGAATACCGGGTTTTAAAGGCACCTCATGCATATATTTATCCCATGCCATTTCGTTCCAAGTCTTCTTGATCTCCTCCAAGGAATCGGGTATGGAAAAAGTTTCTTTAAAGAAAACGGCTGTCTCATGGAAGCTCATCCCCTCAATCTTCGACTGCAGTCCGGACGGAAGTCCGATACCGTATCTGCCCAAATATTCTATGTCAATCTCCTGCCAAATCCACATGGAATCCACCAGAGAACCGTCCAGATCAAAGATAACGGCGTCTATATCCTTCAGCATATCAGCTTTCATGTAACTCTTTCTCCTCCTGTGTGGTCAATGGCCGGTAAGCTCCCGGCGCCAGCCCTTCATCTAAAATGATTTTACCGAAGCGGATTCTTTTTAATGCGGTTACTTGATTGTCCACCGCCTGCAGCATCCGCTTCACTTGATGATATTTTCCCTCTTGTATGGTTAAATGTATCATGCGTTCCGACTGCACGGCAACCTTTGCGGGTAGAGTCATCCTGTCTTCCCCGATATCTACGCCTTGTTCCAGTCGACGGATATCCTCTTCCGACAAACTATGGGCTACTGTCACCAGATAAGTCTTATCCACATGCTTTTTTGGTGAGAGAAGCCGATGTGCCAATTCCCCGTCGTTAGTCAGTAAAAGAAGCCCCTCCGTGTCTTTGTCCAGCCTGCCTACGGGGAACAAATCTTTTCTTCCCTCCGCCGCCAGAAGCTCCGTCACCGTACCCGCCGTATTGTCCTGCGTAGCGGAAACAACACCCTGTGGCTTATTCAGCATATAATACACATATTTCCGGTAGGTAAGCGTTTTTCCCTGAAAAGCAATTTGATCCGTTTGCTCTTCTATCCTATAATCCGCCAGCCGGATTGTCCTGCCGTTGACGGATACAAGCCCCTTCTTTATAAACTCTTTGACCTGACTCCTCGTTCCTATATTTAATTCACATAAATATCTGTCAAGACGCATAAAACCTCACAAAATATACATATACAAATATTATACCATATGTGCAGGAAATCAAGCGGCTGCGAAGCAGACATTTGATTTACAAGCTATGGGTTGCCGGTATAATA
>Ga0137308_101937_pt1 | contig 16655 bp, 17 predicted proteins | sample Inofrocosms_June_FD_97181 | JGI IMG/M metagenome (GOLD analysis project Ga0137308, IMG submission 97181) | Mouse cecal microbial communities from Vienna, Austria - N-Acetylneuraminic and N-Acetylglucosamine D2O microcosms_June | ecosystem: Host-associated > Mammals > Digestive system > Large... | reverse complement strand
ATTGTGGGTTGATGCAAATTCTCATTTTGGAGAAGTTCAGCATTTGGCTAAGAAAGATGAGAACGGAAATATAAGTGGCATATGGGGAGCTATGTCTGATTTCTCTCATTCATTCAATCCGTGGGATGATTTCAACAAAGGATTTTATCTTGCTGGAGTAGAATGTAGGGATGATGCAGAAGCCCCCAACGGTTGGACGAAATGGATTATTCCTGGCTATGAATATATTTACATAGAATGTGAAAATGATGTTATTTTTTCAGAGACAATAAAATATCTGGAAGATAATGCTATTCCATTAGTAGGAGCGGTCCATGACTTTACTTGTCCACAGACAGGGAAGAATTATATGTTTTTCCCAATTAGAAAATTATAAATAGTTTATGGAGTGTGTGACATGGAGAACAAAATATTTATAGCTGAAACGGAAAGGCTGATTTTAAGAAGATACAAAAAAGAAGATGTTCATGATTTATTTGAATATTTATCGGATAAGGAGGTTGTAAGATATGAACCGTATAAACCGCAAACCTTCGACGAAACAGAAAAAAGTCTTGAATGGCGCATTGGTACAGCTGAAATGATTGCTGTTGAATTGAAAAATTCCCATAAAATGATTGGAAATGTATATATGGGTAAACGTGACTTTGAAGCACTGGAAATAGGATATGTATTTAATCGAAATTATTGGGGATATGGTTATGCTGCCGAAAGTTGCAAAGCATTAATCGAGCAGGCATTTTCCAATGGCGTACATAGAATATATGCAGAGTGTGATCCTGCTAATGAAAGTTCGTGGAAATTACTTGAATCGTTAGGATTTCAGCGTGAAGCCCATTTTAGAAAAAATGTGTATTTCTGGAAAGATGAAACTGAAAAACCAATTTGGAAAGATACATATGTATATGCTCAACTAAATAATAACACTTAAATAATTTCCAGTTTATGACAAATTCCAGTTTATCTACTAACTACCTTAACTTTTCCCTATTTTCAAGGCTTTGGGGTATGCCCAACCTAAAAATATGTATCCTTTTCCCTTGTTTTTGCCCTTATCAGCAAGTTACAAGGGAAAGTTTTTTGTTATTCAGTTTTCATTGCTTAACTCATTCCCACAACCTTATCCAATAGCTTTGCGGAATCCCGCTTAGCCTCTCTTGTAGGTATGCCGTGGTTTTCATCCCTGCTGACGGGATAAATTACAGCAGCGTGGAAACTGTGGCCACGCTGGTCATAGGGCAGGCGGAGAATGCGCCGGGAATGCCGCCGGAAAACATGAAAGTGGCAAGGAGATATGAAAAGGTAGGCAGTGTGCCGCTCCCGGAAGGATGGCAGTGGCAGGAAACAGACTGGGACACTGCCCTTGAGACCGGTGTCCCGGTGACAGCGACGGCAGTCTATAACGGGGAAGACAGGGAGAATTATAAAAATGTGTCTGTGGCCGTAGCCGTCATAAGGCTGGACTGTGACCATGAGAGAACGGAGCTGAGGGGCGCGGCAGCCGCCACCTGCCAGAAGAAAGGCTACAGCGGGGATACCTACTGCCTGGAGTGTGCGGGCAGACACGCGAGGAGGCCATCCCGAAGCTTCCAGGGCCTTCCCATACGCACAGCTACAGCGGGACAGGGACGGGTGGGAAACCATCAAAGAGGAAACAGACAGGACGGGGGACGGAAGCACCGTGACGGTTGATATGAACGGCTCTGCCATAGTTCCGGGTGAAGTGCTGGAGAATATCCGGGGCAGGGACATCACCATCGTCTTTGACATGGGGGATGGGATTACATGGAGCGTGGACGGAAAGAGTGTGAAGGACGGGGAGGTCAGCGACATCGATTTTTCCGTAAGGATCGGTACGGAGGAAATCCCGGAGGATAAGGTAGACAGCATCGCCGGGGAGAAATACAGCATCCAGATAAGCCTTGCCCATGAAGGGGAGTTCGGCTTCACCGCCGTGCTTTCCCTGGACCTTGGAAGGGAGAACGCAGGGCTGTACGCAAGGCTGTTCTATTACAACGAAAGCACGGGAGAGCTGGAAACTGCCGCCCACGCAGAAAAAATCGCCGGTGACGGCAGAGTCAGCCTGGCGTTCACCCACGCATCAGAATATGTAATCGTGGTGGATACGGGGGAAGGGAATCCCGAGGAGGAAGGCGCGGAGGATGTGTCCTCCGGTGCGCCTGCGGAATCTGCGGGGACGGATGCCGGGAACAAAAGCCCGCAGACCGGGCGGCCAAGGAAGCCGTGGTGGATCATCGTGGTCGGCGCACTGGTGGTCATCATAGGCATAGGCACATTTTTCCTGGTAAGGAAGAAAAAGGAAGACGGGGATAGCCGTTAAGGACGGATAGAGAGAGGAGGCGGTGCATATGCGGATGGGCATCCCCGGCAGGACATGGCAAGGGATTTGAAGGTTATGAGGGCCGCCATTGGATTGGACGTAGGCGTCGGCATATTCATGGTGCTTGGTGCGGCGGCCACAATAGCCACGGCAGGCGCAGCGGCGCCCGCTCTAATGGGTGAAAGTCCCTAATCCGCCCGGTAGTGGGAAGGATACAGCCAAGAGCAAGGGTGTCGTGGGCGACTGCGAATCTAAAGGAAGCTGGAGCAGGAATTAGGAAGAGTGCCGACAGACAATGAAATATCCTGATTTTAAACAATAAATTGTTGTTATGAAAAAGACCGAAGCAGAAATCTCCGGTCTTTTTTCATATTCTGATATCTTACAGATACCCTGACCCGTCATCTTCCTCAGGATTGGCGTTCATAAGCCACAAGAGATATGGTTTTCCCCGTGTTCTGGCTCATTTTTTCTTCCAGTTTCTGAATCTCATCACAGCAGTGGCAGCCAGACAGATCTGCAACCTGGAAATGGTCTTTCTTTACGGCACTTTCCACAGAATTCAATTGAGAATTGTGCATGATTTCATCTCCTTTGCAATCGTTATTTATACCAAAAATGCAGTTTCCTGCCTGCCTATTATGTTCACTTCAGCAATTTTTATTCCTGGAGCGTATCGGAATATTTATTTTTTCCATATCTGGTTGACGTTTCCCCATTTCAGTAATATGATTAAAATGTGATTAGATAATTGCGAACTTATGGAGGCGCTTATGAAGCCATATGAACATTTCACACAATATTATGAAACCGATCAGATGGGCATCATCCATCATTCCAATTATATCCGCTGGCTGGAGGAAGCCAGGGTATTTTATATGGATGAGATTGGGTTTGGGTATGGGCAGATGGAAGAAAAAGGCATTTATTCCCCGGTTTTCGAAGTATCCTGCCAGTATAAGCACATGGTACGTTTTCATGAATGTGTACAGATAACCGTCAGTGTGGAAAAATATAATGGGGTGAGGCTGTATCTGAAGTATGAGATTGTCAATAAAGATACCCAGGTTCTCTGTGCCACAGCCAAAAGCACTCACTGTTTTCTGGACCGGGCCCACAATATCGTAATGCTGAAGAAAAGTTATCCAGAGCTGGACCGTAAACTGAAAGAGCTGATTTCTTGAACAAACTGGAAGAATATGCTATAGTGTGATGAAATAGGAGGATAGTTCAATGATTGATGGTAAAAAAGTATTATTCAGCGGCATGCAGGCAACTGGAAACCTGACCCTGGGAAATTATCTGGGCGCTCTGAAAAACTGGGTGTCTTTAAGCGATGAATACCTGTGTTTCTACAGTGTGGTAGATATGCATTCTATCACGGTCCGCCAGGACCCAGCGGTGCTGAGAAAAAGAGCCCGCTCTCTGCTGATTTTGTATATTGCGGCAGGTCTGGACCCAGAGAAAAACTGTCTGTATTATCAGTCCCATGTGTCCGGCCACGCGGAGCTGAGCTGGATTTTAAACTGCTTCACTTATATGGGGGAATTAAACCGTATGACCCAGTTCAAGGACAAAGCGTCCAAACATGGGGATAACATCAATGCTGGTTTGTTTACGTATCCGGTGCTGATGGCTGCGGATATTCTGCTCTATCAGGCCGATGTGGAGATCACCCGGGATATTGCGGAGCGTTTTAACAACATTTACGGAGATGTATTTACTATTCCGGAGGCTTATGTGGGCAAAGTGGGTGCCAGGATCATGAGTCTCCAGGACCCGTCTAAAAAAATGTCCAAGTCTGATGAGAATCCCAACGGAAGCATCTATCTCATGGACGACGCAGACACCGTTATGCGCAAATGCAAGCGTGCGGTTACCGACTCGGAAGGGACATTTCTTTACAGGGAGGAACAGCCTGGGCTGAAGAACCTCATTGATATCTACAGCGTCTGCACCGGAAAGACTCCAGATGAGGTGGTGCAGGAGTTCGACGGCAGAGGGTATGGGGATTTCAAAATGGCTGTGGGAGAGGCTGTCACCTCCATTTTGAATCCCCTGCAGAAAGAGGCGGCCCGGCTGGAAAAGGAAAAGGATTATGTAGATTCTATTATTAAAGAAAATGCAGAAAAAGCCGGTTATTATGCCAGAAAAACCCTGCGGAAGGTGCAGAAAAAAGTGGGCTTCCCCGTCAGGGTATAAGGAAAAATCATATGTTTATATTAAGAAAGATTTACTGCAGGACATTTCAGCTTATTTTTAAGGCGGCGCTGCCGTTCCTGCCGTACCGGAAACCGAAAATCATCTCGTCTGTGGCAGGCATCGCTAAAGTGTGCAGGGAGCATCACATTCATTCTGTCATGATTGTGACGGACAAGGGAATCCGTCGTCTGGGCCTTACGGTTTTTCTGGAAAAGACCCTCACTGAGCATGGAATTTCCTATTATATCTATGATCGTACCACAGCCAATCCCACCATCTGGAATGTGGAGGAAGCGCGCAGGATGTATCTCTGGCACGGGGCGCAGGCAATCATTGCTTTTGGGGGAGGTTCCTCCATGGACTGTGCCAAGGCAGCAGGGGCCAGAATTGTAAAACCCAGGCAGAGTGTCAGCCAGATGAAAGGGCTTTTGAAAGTACACAAAAAACTCCCTCTGTTAATTGCCGTTCCCACCACCGCCGGAACAGGGAGCGAGACCACCCTGGCTGCGGTGATTACGGACAGCAGCAAACACCACAAATATCCCATCAATGATTTCAGCCTGATTCCCCGCTATGCCGTGCTGGATTACCATGAGACATTGGGACTGCCGGCCAATCTCACTGCCTCCACCGGCATGGACGCTCTGACACACGCGGTGGAAGCATACATTGGCGGGACTACCACCAGAGAAACAAGGAAGATGGCAAAAGAAGCTGTGCGGCTGGTTCATAAGTACCTGAAAGCAGCCTATGACAATGGCCAGGACAAGCGGGCCAGAAAGGGCATGCTGCGGGCGGCTTATTTTGCAGGGGCAGCTTTTACCAAGTCTTATGTGGGGTATGTCCACGCTGTGGCCCATTCCCTGGGGGGACAATATGGAATTCCCCACGGGCTGGCCAACGCAGTGGTTCTTCCCATTGTCCTGCGCATGTATGGGACTTCCTGTGAAAAGAAACTGGCAGAACTGGCGTGGAAATCCAAAATTGCAGACCCAGGGACAAAGAAAAAAGAGGCGGCAGGCCAGTTCATAGACTGGATTCAGGAGATGAATGATTCCATGGGCATTCCCCGCCATTTTCCGGAGATCAAAAAGAGGGATATTCCCAAAATGGCCCGCCATGCAGATAAGGAGGGAAATCCTCTGTATCCCGTTCCAAAATTGATGAATCAGAGGGAACTGGCGGAAATTTATATAAAAGTGAAAGGAAATTAGAGCATGCAGAAAGAAGAACTCCTGGAAATTCTGTCGAAACAGAAAAAATTCTTCGCATCCGGTAAAACTTTTGATATTTCCTTTAGAATTAAGGCTCTCACACGGCTGGAGCAGAGTATTCTCAAATATGAAGACAGACTTAGCAGAGCACTGCAGCAGGATTTGGGAAAATCAGAGGCGGAGTCCTATATGTGTGAGATTGGTCTCACTTTATCCGAGCTTCGTTTCGCGCGAAAACATATCCCGGCATGGAGCAGCAACCGGACAGTGCCTACACCCCTGGCACAATTTCATGGGAAAAGTTTTACCGTGCAGGAGCCTTACGGAACCGTATTGATTATGTCCCCCTGGAATTACCCTGTGCTTTTGACTTTGGAACCGTTAATCGGAGCCATGGCCGCAGGCAACTGCTGTGTGGTAAAACCATCCGCCTATTCCCCGGCGGTTTCTAAAGTGCTTGCGGAAATGATCAGTGAAGCCTTTCCTGGGAAATATGCATCTGTTGTGGAGGGCGGGAGAGAGGAAAATCAGGCACTGCTGGAACAGGAATTTGACTATATCTTCTTTACCGGGGGCGTAAACGTGGGAAAACTGGTGATGGAGAAGGCAGCGGCTCATCTGACCCCGGTCACTCTGGAACTGGGAGGGAAAAGCCCCTGCATCGTAGACCACACGGCCAATCTGAAACTGGCGGCCAGAAGAATCGTGTTTGGAAAATACTTAAACTGCGGACAGACCTGCGTAGCGCCGGATTACGTGTTAGTGGAGCAATGTGTAAAAGACAAATTTCTGGAGTATGTGAAAAAGGAAATCATCCGTATGTACGGGGAATCTCCCCTGGACAATCCAGATTACGGAAAGATGGTAAATCAAAAACATTTTGAACGGGTGCTGGGATTGATTGACCTGTCAAAAACGGTGCATGGCGGCAGAAGCTGTGCAGAGACCCTTCAGATCGCCCCATCAGTCATGGATGGTGTTACGGAACATGATGCAGTCATGCAGGAAGAAATCTTCGGCCCTGTACTGCCCGTGCTGGCAGTCAATTCCGTAGGAGAAGCGTATCAATTTGTAAAAAAACGCCCCAAACCGCTGGCTTTGTATCTGTTTACTGCTGACCAGGAGACAGAACAGCGGTTTTTGAGAGAGGTGCCTTTCGGCGGCGGATGTGTCAATGACACCATTATTCACCTGGCCACCCCGTACATGGGGTTCGGCGGTGTAGGGGGAAGCGGTATGGGTTCCTATCACGGACGAAAAAGTTTTGACACGTTCAGCCATGAGAAAAGCATTGTGAAAAAGCATACCTGGATCGATCTGCCCATGAGATACCAGCCTTATACAAAATGGAAACAGAAACTGATAAGGATGTTTGTATAATAAGTCCTGGCGGGAGACGGAAACCGGGAAATGAAAATGAAGCCGCAGAATCTGTAAACACCGGAGACTGCGGCCTTTCCATACTCTTTCCCTATTTCCTGTATGTAATGACCGTAGTTTTTGACAAAGGTTTTCCTATCATATAAATAAGTATTCCAAAAAAACGTTTATAAATTGGAATCGGTATACCAGGGGCATACTGCATTCCCAGATACCGGGGCCAGAAGTGATTATCCTCAGTGGGATATTCTTTTTCCCCGGCATTTCCCACACATAGGGCCTGAAAAAGATTAAAAGGGATCAGCACACCAATGGAAGGGGGATGCATTCTGCCTGATTTCACATCCAGATAGAATCTGCGGACAGCTTTTTCAGCCTTTCGAAGATCTTTCCCGGCAGGTTCGTAGGCATTCCAGCTCAGCGCAGTGACTGGCAGCTGATAGCATTTGTTGAATCCCCATCCGGGAAGTGTGGCGGCCAGTGCTTTTGTGGTACTGCTGGCAGATATGCCTCCAGTTGTGCAGACAATAAGGGCTTTTTTATAGAAATACCGGGGACGGTGCAGCATGAATGCCATATGGTCTGTAAAATTTTTCATGACACCTGTGAGATGGCCCTGAAAACATGACACAGAAAAGACAACCCCATCACTTCTTTCTATCATGTCCATGACAGGCTGGACAATCTCATGATGGGGACAGAACCTATGTCCGTTTCGGAAGCAGTTACTGCAGCCAGTGCAGAACGGAAGGTTCAGCTCTATTAAATGCACCTCCTGAAATTCAATGGCAGAATCATAAACAGCCAGCATTTCTTTCACCCTTTGGGTCAGCTTCCAGGTGTTTCCTTTATGGGGACTTCCGTTCACAAGTAATAGTTTCATTTTTTGTCCTCCTTTAGTTTTTAAAACCTTTGGGATTGTAATATTTACGGAACATCCGCGGCGTGACGGCATTTTTAGACTTGAAAGCACGGATAAACTGGGTACTGCTGGTAAAGCCGCATTCTTCAGCAATCTGCTGAATATTCAGGGTGGATTCTATCAGCAGTGTTTTTGCCCTCTGCAGCTGCAGGGACAGGAGATAGCTGTGGGGAGTCTGGCCCATCTTTTCCTTGAAAAGTCTGGAGAAATAATGGGGGTTTAGAGAAACTGCCCCTGCAATCTGCTCCACTGAGGGTGCTTCGCGATAGTGCTGTGACATATAGTGGACTGCAGATTTTACAGCAGGTGATTCATTCAGCGGGGGATGTATAGTTAATATGGTTAAAATATCATAGATGTAAGCAGACAGACGGTGTTCATTGCTGTCTTTATTTTTTATATGATTTAAAATATTGTCCAGTAACAATGAAATTTCTAATTTATCAGAATGTTTGACGCCGTTTTTTGACAAGAGTTCATAATAAACATTTGTAAAAGCTCCCTCAAAGTGAAGCCATTGAAAAGTTACCAATTTTTCTGCCCAGTATTGGTGTGGTATACTGCAGTCTAAAAATATAACCTCATCTTTCCGTGCAATCTGATGTCTTCCATTACATTTTACATGCAGCTCCCCTTCAAGAATATAGAACAGTAAATATACTTTTGGATAATCTTTTAAGCGGCTTACCCGGTAAGGAATATCACAGGTATAAACCGCGCCCCAATACGGATAAAACAAATGTTTTTTTGCAAAATCAGATGCCTCATGAAAATAAATTCCGTCTTTTTCAATAATCCCCGATTCAATCAGGATCGGTTCAATTTTACAGTTATTCACAGCGCCTCCTGCAAACGTCACAAAATGTATATAAATGGTAAATATAATCTGATGAAATCTAATTTTTTACATTCTATACTATTTGAAAGAAAAAGTAAATACAGAACAGACAAGACAGCATTGGAAATAATCCAGATAATTTAATCCGCTGGACACAGATTATGCGGGAGAAAATCGCCCGAAAGTATTAAAAACATCAGACATAGAACAAGAAGAGGAGGATAATAGATTGAAAAAGTTAAAAATAGGTGTGATCGGCATGGGACGTCTGGGATATGAACATGCCTGCAATATTGCGAATCGAGTTCCCCAAGCAGAGCTTACCGCTATCTGTGATGCGGATTTAAAGCGTGCGGAGTCTGCGGCAGAAGAACTGGGAGTCACTGCTGTTTATACAAACCCCAAAAAGCTCTGTAGCGATCCGGAAGTAGAGGCTGTGGCAATTGTTACAGATACCAGCTCCCATGTGGAAATGATCGGCTATGCCATGGATGCCGGAAAACATGTATTTTGTGAAAAGCCTCTGGCAGAGAATGTAGAAAAATGCCTGGCAGCTGAAAAAATTGCAGAAGCACATCCAGAACTGATTTTTATGCTGGGTTTTATGCGCCGTTATGACCATTCTTACCAGATAGCAAAGCGGAAAATAGAAGATGGCGAAATTGGGGATATTATACTGGTGCGCAGTTATTCCCAGGATCCCATATCTATTATTGAAGGTACACTGCAGTTTGCTCCCCGGTCAGGAGGGCAGTTCATTGATATGTCCATTCATGACATCGACTTGATCCGCTGGCTGACAGAATCTGAGCCCAGAAATCTATGGGCAATCGGCGGATGTTATGAATTTAAACAGTATAAGGAGTGGGATGACGGCGATAATGCTGCCTGTATGATGCAGTGTGAAAATGACACCATGGCATTTTTATTTGCCGGCCGCGCAGCAGCACACGGTTCCCATGTGGAGACAGAAATTGTGGGTACGCGGGGGACCCTGCGTATTTCGTCAGTCCCTGCGGATTCTATGGTGGAAGTAATGAACTCTCATGGTGTCTGCCATGAATGTTATCAGGATTTTATCAGCCGGTGGCACAATGCATATGTTGCAGAAATGGAAGAATTCTGCGCCTGTGTCAGGGAAAATCGAAAAGCATCTCCAACTGTCTATGACGGTACGAAGAATACCCGTATTGCTTTTCAATGTAAAGAATCGTTTCTAAATAACCGAATGCTCACTTTATAATTCATTCAAACAAAATGGGAGGTATTACAATGAAAAAGAAAATGACTGTGCTTATGCTCACATGTGCGATGACGATAGTTTCACTGACAGGGTGTGGAAACTGCCCTGCAGTTAATCAGCGGTGAGACAGTAGAAGAATTTGTTGATCGGCATCCGCAGAGCCAGCTCCGGCACGGTGAAAATTTTTACTTATGTATATGCCGGAATTATGGCGGCTGTTGCAGGTATGCTTTTGACAGCACGTGTAGCTTCCGGACAGCCCGGCCTGGGGGAATCCTTTGAGATGAAAGCAATTTCCGGGTGTGTAATCGGAGGGGTCAGCCTAAGCGGCGGTATTGGTTCGGTATACAGTTTAATCTGCGGAATTTTGATTATCGGAGTTCTGAATAATGGCATGGACCTGATGAATATCAACGGTTATATGCAGCAAATCGCAGAAGGGCTGATTCTTATTCTGGCAGTATTACTTGACGTGTTCCGCTCAAAAGCATCCAAATAAAAATTTCTGGATATGATTTGATTACCCTTCGATATTCGTGCCAGCTGCGTGTCCACTAAAAATGATAAAAATTTTTCCGGATCACAAAAAAACACTTGCACATCCAAAAAAGTTGTGATAGAATAAATACCAGTTCGCAGGGAAATAAAGCTGTGAACCCAATTATATTCATAATCAGCCGCTGTGGCGGAATTGGCAGACGCACACGACTCAAAATCGTGCGGGAAACCATATGGGTTCGACTCCCATCAGCGGCATATTGAGTGGTATCCATAAAGGGTATCACTTTTTTATCGTATAGGAAAACTTCGTCTCCTATTTTCTGATTTTTCATGGCAGCCATATCCGGAAAAGAACAACTCTTGACAAAAAAGCGGTATTTCAATATAATTATAAGCCATAGAGTATTGTATAAAAAAGGAGGAGGACATCTCTATGAAAAAGAAAATTGCTTTATTATTATGTGCAGCTATGACAGCAGCAATGCTTGCAGGCTGCGGCTCAGGTTCATCTGATTCCAAGGAAGCGCCCACGACAGAGGAAACTACTGCTCCCGAGGACACAGCAGAAGATGAAGAGGATGCAGACACAGAGGATGACACAGCCAAATCAGATTCTGACAAAGTCTGGGTTGTGGCAACTGACACTGTATTCAAACCTTTTGAATACACAAACGAAGACAATGAGTTTGTAGGAATCGACGTAGATATTCTTGCGGCGATTGCAGAGGATCAGGGCTTCAAGTACGATCTTCAGAGCCTGGGATGGGATTCCGGTGTGGCAGCAGTTCAGGCAGGACAGGCTGACGCCTTGATTGCAGGAGCCACCATCAAGCAGGAACGTATTGATTCCGGCTGGATTTTCTCTGACGGATACTATGATGCCACACAGACATTTGTACTGCCGGAAGGCAGCGACATTAAAAGTTTTGAAGATTTAGAAGGCAAGAGTGTAGCTGTTAAGAATGCCACAGCAGGCGCTGACTTTGCTGAGAGCATCAAGGATGAATACGGATTTACCGTCACCGTATTTGAAGATTCACCCACAATGTATCAGGATGTGCTTCTGGGCAACAGCGCAGCCTGCGTGGAAGATACTCCGATTATGGCATCTTCCATTAAAGAAGGAGATCTTGCGCTTCAGATTCCTGAAGGGATGGAGAGTGAAGGCGCACCTTATGGATTCGCAATTATGGACGAGAAGAATCAGGAATTGCTTGATATGTTTAATGCAGGACTTAAAAACATTAAGGACAGCGGAAAATACGACGAGATTATTGATAAGTATCTCAAATAGTATAGCGGATTTCAGGAAGGACGCGGAAAATCATTTGTGGTTTTTTGCGTCCTATTTTTTGGGGAATTTCGATGAAATGGAATTTTGACGTTGGAACCTTTTTATGGTAAAATACCAGTTAGGCGGCGTTTCAATATAAGGTGACCAAGGAGGTTGTAGAAAAAACAGAAGAACAAAAGGAGAAAAATCATGATTTTGATAATAGAAAAATATTCTTCCATGCTTCTGGGAGCATTGGGGAAGACAGTGCTGCTGACGCTGTTATCATTGATTTTCGCCATGGTTGTCGGCATGATATTTGCTTTGATGAATGTGGGGAAAAACCGTATTTTAAACTGCATCGGAACCATCTATGTGGATGCAGTGAGGGGCGTGCCCTTGATCGTGCTGGCATACTTCATATTTTTTGGTGTGCCCCAGGGAATCAAATCTTTGGGATTCCAGGATTTTCGTCTGACGGCCCTGCAGGCAGGTACCATTGCCCTTGCCATGAACTGCGGAGCTTATATGGCGGAGATTATCCGGGCAGGTATCGAGAGTGTGGACAAGGGCCAGATGGAGGCCAGCAGAAGTCTGGGCCTTTCTTACGGAAAGAGTATGCGCAAGGTTGTGCTGCCCCAGGCAATCCGCACCATGATTCCGTCCATCATTAACCAGTTTATCATCACTTTGAAAGATACCTCCATTCTCTCTGTTATCGGTTTCCCCGAATTAACCAATATAGGTAAGACCATTTCGGGAAATACATTTAAGAGTCTTCAGACATGGGCAATTGTGGGTGTCATGTATATGGTTGTCATTATCACCCTGAGCAGAATCGCCAAGAGAATCGAGAGGAGGATGAACCGTGGAAGATAAGAAGGCAAAAGTACATGTGAAAAACTTAAAGAAAAGCTTCGGGAAGCTGGAAGTGCTGAAAGATATCAGCATTGATATCGAAGAAGGGGAGGTTGTGGTGCTTCTGGGGCCTTCGGGCAGCGGCAAATCCACGTTTCTGCGGTGTCTGAACCAGCTGGAGACTGCCACAGAAGGGACGATTATCGTAGACGGGGAGGATGTGACAGATAAGCATACAGACATTAACAAACTCCGTGAAAATATCGGCATGGTGTTCCAGCATTTTAATCTTTTTCCCCACAAAACGGTTCTGGGAAACATTATGTTAGCGCCCGTGGAGTTGAAGAAAATGACAAAGGAACAGGCAGAAGAAACGGGCATGAAGCTGTTGAAACGTGTGGGAATGGATACCAAGGCAGATGCATACCCCAGCCAGATTTCCGGAGGGCAGAAACAGCGTGTGGCCATCGCACGGGCCCTTGCCATGAACCCGGATATTATGCTTTTTGACGAGCCAACCTCCGCCCTTGACCCTGAGATGGTGGGAGAGGTTCTCGCTGTTATGAAGAAACTTGCCTCTGAAGGTATGACCATGGTTGTGGTGACTCATGAGATTGGATTTGCAAGGGAAGTGGCTGACCGGATTGTGTTTATGGACGGCGGCTATATTGTAGAGCAGGGAAAGCCTGAAGAAATCATTAATAACCCGAAAGAGGAGAGAACCATTGATTTCCTGAATAAAGTTTTGTAAAGGAAAGGCTTAGGATTATGAAGAAAATTATTACAATCAGCCGTGAATTTGGTGCCGCCGGAGGCGAGATAGGAAGAGCCATTGCGAAAGAGCTGAACTACGAATATTACGACAAAGAAATCATTCTGCAGGCTGCCCGTTCCTCCAATATTGATATGGAGAGCATTATCAGATGGGACGAGAAAGTTCCCATTAATTTCGGGTTTGCCCAGAGTCTGTTTGATTTCTATAATAAGCCCCTGAATGAGAAACTGTTTGAAATCCAGAGAAATATCATCCGGGAAATTGGGGAAAAGGGAAAATGCGTCATTGTGGGCAGAAATGCCAATACTGTCCTGAAAGAATTCGACAATGGGCTTCATGTATTTCTCCACGCAGATTTCCACTGGCGTCTGCAGCGCATGAGGGGGAAAATGACTGACACGCCGGAATCAAAAGTGGGCGATAAGATCAGGCTCATTGATAAGGCCAGGAAAAAATACTGCTTTTATTATACGAATACGGAGTTCGGCTTTGCCGATTATTATGATGTCTGTCTGAGCACCTCATCCCTTGGGGTTGAAACCTGTGAAGATATTATCCTGAGACTGGCCAGGGATGGGGAATAAGACACACTCTGGAAAGAGAAAATCTACGATAAAGCAGGAGGGCAAAAAGTCCTTATGGATTGCAAAAAAGCGGAAAGTCTGGTAACAGACTATATAAACGGTAAGATGGAGGTAAAAGAACTGGAAGATTTTATTGCCCATGTGAAAGTCTGTTCCTCCTGCTATGATGAACTGCAGACCTATTATACGGTATATTTTGCCATGGAACATTTGGAAAATGGGGAGAATCCTCCTTCTTTTAATATGAATCATGTGCTGGTGGAAGATTTAAAACAGCAGGAGCGTTTTATCAAATATGAAAAACTCAAGCGTTTTATCCTCCTGGCCACATGTATTCTGCTGTTTCTGGTTATCCTGTTTCTATTAATTAACTAATTAATCAACTGATTATGAGGAGATTATGGACGAGAAAATATTATTGATTGATGGACACAGCATTATTTACCGCGCTTTTTACGGCCTTCCGGATCTGACAAATTCGGAAGGCCTGCATACCAATGGGATTTATGGATTTTTAAATATTATACTAAGGATTCTGGAAGAAGAAGACCCTCAGTATCTGACCGTGGTGTTCGACCTTCCAGCCCCCACCTTCCGGCACAAGCAGTATGCACAGTATAAAGGAAACCGTAAGCCCATGCCGGAAGAACTGCGCCAGCAGGTTCCGGTTCTGAAGGAGGTTCTGGCTTCCATGGGAATCCATGTGGTGATCCTGGAGGGGTATGAGGCGGATGATATTTTGGGGACACTGGCCAGGAAAAGCCAGGAGCGGGGCATGGAGGTGACCATACTGTCCGGCGACCGGGATCTTCTGCAGCTGGCCACAGACCGGATAAAAATCCGCATTCCCAAGACCAGCCGTGGGAATACTACAGTGGAGGATTATCTGGCAGAACAGGTGAAGGAAAAATACCAGGTGACGCCGCCCCAGATTATAGAACTGAAAGCTCTCATGGGGGATTCTTCTGATAATATTCCGGGAATTCCGGGAGTGGGAGAGAAGACAGCAACTAAATTAATCGTTCAGTTCGGAACCATTGAGAATGCCCACGCCAATCTGGAGCAGGTAATGCCCAAGAAGGCACGGGAGTCCCTGCGTGACCATTACGACCTGGCCCAGATGAGCAAGGAGCTGGCCACTATCAACGTGCAGGCGCCTCTCAATGATTTCTCTTATGAAAAGGCGAAAAAGGGCAGTCTCTATACTCCAGAGGCGTATCAAATGTTCCGAAAATTGGATTTTAAAAATCTGCTCAGCAAGTTTTCACAGGACGCACAGGAAACCCAGGAACATTCCATAGAAAAGGCGTTCGTATGCTGCCAGAGTGAGGAGGAAGCACTGGGCTGTTTCGCCCAAGCTGGGGAGCAGGGGGAAGCCGGGCTGTGGATTTTCGGGGATTCCGGGAAGATTGCAGCTCTTACTCTGGCATGGAAAGACCAGGCGGTGTATATTCCTGCCGATATTTCTGAGACAGAGGATTTTCTGCTGTCCCAGGCAGATATTCTGTCCCAAAAGGTTCAGGTGTCTGCCATGGATGTGAAACACCTTCTTCATTATGTGCCGTCTCTGGAAAAGCCGGGGACTTTTGATGCGGGGGTGGCGGCGTATCTGCTGAATCCGCTGAAGACTCATTATACCTATGAAGACATTGGAAAAGAGTATCTGGGACTGTTTGTGCCTTCCAGGGAAGAACTGCTGGGGAAACTTACCGACGCGCAGGCATTGGCACAGTGCCCTGGGCAGCTGATGCAGATGGGATGCTATATGGCCTATATGGCTCTGCACGCCAGAAAACCTCTGGAAAAGGCTCTAAAAGATACGGGGATGGAGCAGGTGTTCTGGGAGATTGAGATGCCGCTGACAGCCACTCTATATGAAATGGAGCGGGAAGGAATCCAGGTGGAAGCAGAGGCCCTGGCGGCATATGGACAACAGCTGTCAGGCAGAATCAGGGAATTGGAAGAACTCATCTGGCAGCAGGCAGGAGAAGAATTCAATATCAACTCACCGAAACAGCTGGGCGTGATTTTGTTTCAAAAGATGGGCCTTCCCGGGGGAAAGAAGACCAAGACCGGCTATTCCACCGCCGCAGACGTGCTGGACAAGCTGGCCTGTGACCATCAGATTGTACGGGATGTGCTGGAATACCGCCAGCTTGCCAAGCTGAAATCCACCTATGCGGACGGTTTGTTAAATTTTGTGGATGATACTGGACGCATTCATTCTCATTTTAACCAGACCATCACTGCAACCGGGCGTATCAGCAGTACAGAGCCTAACCTGCAGAATATCCCTATCCGCATGGAGCTGGGAAGGCTGATCCGCAAAGTCTTTGTGCCCAAAGAAGGATGTGTATTTCTGGACGCGGACTATTCCCAGATAGAGCTGAGGGTTCTGGCCCATATGTCCGGGGATGAGAAACTGATTCAGGCGTACCGGGAAGCACAGGATATCCACAGGATTACCGCATCCCAGGTGTTCCATATTCCCTTTGATGAAGTCACGGACTTACAGCGGCGCAAT
>Ga0137308_101935_pt1 | contig 16669 bp, 16 predicted proteins | sample Inofrocosms_June_FD_97181 | JGI IMG/M metagenome (GOLD analysis project Ga0137308, IMG submission 97181) | Mouse cecal microbial communities from Vienna, Austria - N-Acetylneuraminic and N-Acetylglucosamine D2O microcosms_June | ecosystem: Host-associated > Mammals > Digestive system > Large... | reverse complement strand
ATGGAAATGACCAGTTTAACCGCTTTTTAATGACGCTTTCTCTGATTGTTCTGGGGCTGTCCGTCATCTGGAAGCCACAGCTGTGTCTGGCCGCTGTCATTTTATTGGGATGGGCCTATTACCGCATGTTTTCAAGGAAAGTGTATACCCGGGCAGTGGAGAACCAGCGCTATCTGGAGATCAAGGAGAAGGTTTTGATCAGGCTTCGCAGGGAGAAGAGGCAGCTGGAACAGAGGAAAGAGTATCATATTTACAAATGCCCTGGCTGCGGGCAGAAAGTGCGCATTCCCAGGGGAAAGGGAAAGGTGGAGGTGCGCTGTCCAAAGTGCGCGCACACGTTTGTGAAGAAGAGTTAGCCTATGTTTATGGAAATTTTGGAAGTCTATCTGGCTGTGATAAATCTGGCGGCTTTTGGTATGTTTGGGATTGATAAAAGCCGCGCGAAAAGACAGCGCTGGCGTATACCGGAGCGCAGGCTTCTGGCTGCTGCTCTGTTTGGCGGGAGTCTGGGAGCACTGGCAGGCATGTATGTGTTTCGCCATAAGACCAGGCATAAGCTGTTTTCTGTGGGAATTCCGCTGTTGTGTGTATTGCAGGCGGGGGTGGTGATTTTGTATTTTACGAAATATTTGTGATATGTTTTGGAGGAAGAAATGAGATTAGAAAAGTTACAGAAATATATACAGTCTAAGGGCTGGAAGAGCCAGTACACGGAAGAAGACGGGTGTGGAAGCGTTGACTTTGAATATCGGGGTATTCAGTATCATGTATGGGAATTTCCCGATGGGGAAGGGGCAGAGAGCAATGTGAGAGATGGGGGAAGGCAGGAGGAATTTTCAGGGAATTATGAAGATGATATTTTGTCTGTGATAAAAAGCTGGAAATAGGCAGGCATCCTTTTAGCAAAACGGCCGGAGAATCTAAAGCTGTGTGCCGGTATCAGATTATCTGGCCGTTTTGTCAGGGAATTTTGACGGTGATTTTATTTGGTGGTAATTAATGTACTGTATCCGGCGTCTCTCAGCCGCTGTTCCATGGCGATGGCGTTTCCCAGCTGCAGGTAGGCGCCTACCTGCACCTTATAATATCCGTCCTGGTCCAGTAAAAATGCAGGATACCCCTGGTCCAGCAATTCATATAAAAGCTGGTCAGCATATTGTCTGTTCTTAAACGCACCGGCCTGTACCCGGTAATAGGTGGGAGTGGTCACATCTTCTTCTCCCAGTGTTCCCAAAATGGCACTGGCGATGGCCTGGGCGATCTCATCGAATTTTTCGTCGAACATGGCATTGTCCTTTTCATTGTTCAGGAAACCGGCTTCAACCAGCACAGAAGGCATGGTGGTCCTGCGCAGGACCACCAGCCCCGGCCGCTCTTTTACCCCCAGATTCTGGAAGCCCAGTTCGCCTAAAGCACCTGCGATATTTTCTGCCATATCGTATTTAATCCCGGATTTGTCATACACCAGTGTTTCCACACCTGTATACTGGCCTGGTATCGGGCTGGAATTGCGGTGAAAAGACACAAAATAGTCCGCGCCAGACTGATTGGCAATGGTAGCTTTCTGAAAAGGGGTTTGATAAATATCGGTTGTACGGATGTACTCCACGTCCACTCCACTGTTCTTCAGGATATTTCCCACAGCCAGGGCCAGCCGCAGGGTATCGTCTTTTTCCTGTCTGTCGTTGGAGACAGCGCCCGGGTCTGCGCCGCCATGTCCTGGCAGTTATCAGCGCGGAATAGATATGCTCATTCTTTCCTGGATGTAGCCAGCCAGTATATTAGCAGTCCGTTCAATACCCAGGCGGCTGCTGTTGATGGAAATATCGTAGTTTTGAGAATGCCCCCATTTTTTCAGACAGTAATAATTATGATAATCCTTCCTCTTTTTATTCTGGCGGTTGATTAAGATTTCTGCTTTTTCTCTGGAGATACCCTGCTGGGAAGAAATCCGGTCTATTTTGTATGACAGATCTGCCAGAATAAAAATAGAAATCATGCAGGAATAATCACGCAGTACAGTTTCTGAACAGCGGCCTACAATGACGAACGATTTTCCGTTTTCAGCCATTTTGCGCAGATATTCGAACTGCATATTGGCTATGTTTTCTTCAGGTGAATTGCTGAAGCCCCGTACTTTTCTTGAGACGGACCGGGGAAGTTCATCGTATTTTTCTAATCGGTTTACGTCTACATTTTTTTCTGTGGCAATCTCTTTTAACAAGTTTTTGTCATAAAAATGCAGTCCGAATCTTTCGGCTAGTTCTTCAGCGATTTCATGGCCGCCGCTTCCATATTCGCGGCCTATGGAAATAATTAATTGTTGTGGCATAAAGCTCCCCCTTTAAAAATACCTTATAAAGATACATATGGTAGAAATCAGCAGTACAAGTAAAGCTGCCGGTGCTGTTTTCCAGCAGTATTCTCCCCAGCCAATAGGATGTCCATGTTTTGCAGCTACAGAAGTACCCACCACATTTGCGGAAGCTCCGATAGGTGTGGCACTTCCGCCGATATCTGTACCCATTGACAATGCCCATGCCAGTACGGACAGACTGGTGTTCTGGCTGACGGACAGGCTTTTGATAATAGGTATCATAGTTGCCGCGAAAGGAATGTTATCTACAAACGCGCTTGCTATGGCAGAGACCCATATAATAATCGCGGTCATTAATTTTACATTTCCTCCGCTGATATTTTCAATAAAACTGGCGGCTGCGATTAAAATGCCTGTTTCTTCTAATCCGCCCACAACAATAAACAGACCGATAAAAAACAAAAGGGTTTTGTAGTCAACTTTTTTCATCAGGTCAGGAATGTATTTGGCGGATGTCAGTAAAGTGGCCAGCGCAATGACAAGGCCTATAAACGCAACGGTAAGTCCTGTCTGAGCATGAGTGATAAGAAGAAACACAGCGCACAGAAAAATGATGCAGCTTATGATAAATCCCTTTTTATCAGTGACAGCTTCCTTTGGGTCTGGATAATTGGTGACAGGGATTGATTTTCCGGAACTGTCCAGGAGTTCTTTCCGAAAACAAAAGTAAAAATAAATCACTGTAACCACCAGTGAAATGCCTGCAATGAGTCCTGTATTTGTAATAAAATCCCCAAAAGAATATCCCAGGGCGGTTCCAATAATAATATTGGGCGGGTCACCGCACATGGTAGCAGAGCCGCCCAGATTCGCACAGAAAATTTCTGCAAGGATCATGGGCACAGGGTCAAATTTTAACACTTGTGCCAGTTCAACAGTTACCGCGGCGAGAAACAAAATGACAGTAATGCTGTCAATAAACATGGCCAGGATAGCCGACATGACCATAAATGTGATAAATATGGGGATGGTTTTGTAATGGACTAGGTTGGCGATTTGTATACAGAGCCATCTAAAAAAGCCTGCCCTTGCCATTCCTTCTACCATGATCATCATACTTGCGATGAAGATGATAGTGGCCCAGTTAATCCCGCTGGAAGACTCGGCTGTCTCACCTGCATGATACCAGAAGTCCAGAGCGAATATACGGTGGAGGGCAAGGGTCTTTGTAACTGCGGTCATACTCTGCATGCAGGCTCCGAATACAACAGTCAGTGTCAACAGACCACAGGATAATGTTACAATGTGGCGTTCGAATTTTTCCGTGATAATGAGAAAAAACATAACTACGAAAATAACAACCGCCAAAATTTGTGATACCATTTTTCAGTACCTCCTTTGTGTGATTGAGTGCTTCAAGAAGTCGTTGCCTATGGCAGTTTTTTGGTTTATTTTAACAAAATGTTTTCTTAAATGCAAGGCTTGCGGCGCAATTGCGCGCCTCCATGTCCGGCATCTAACATAATTTTATATTCTGGCAATTTTATAACTCCTTATGAATGTCTTTTATGCCTTTCTTTTTTATCATATGCATGGTTTGGAAATAGTTGAGTTTAATAAAGCGGAAAAATTTTCTTCTTGCATAAGAATATATGTTTGTATATAATATAGGGAAAAGGAGGCGAACAGATGTTTGGAACGGATTATTTTTCATGTAGACGTCAATAGCGCGTTTTTGTCGTGGGAAGCGGCATATCGGCTCCATCATCTGGGGGCATCTGTGGACCTGCGGCAGATTCCTTCTGCTGTGGCAGGCGATGCCGAATCCAGGCATGGAATTATATTGGCGAAAAGCCATCCCGCGAAAAAATATGGTGTCTGTACAGGGGAGACCATTGGACAGGCAAGAGTGAAATGTCCTCAGCTGTATATGGTGCCGCCCAATTATAGTCTGTATCAGCGGTGTTCTCGTGCATTCCAGGAAATCTTGAAAGAGTATACACCGGATGTGGAGCCTTACAGTATTGATGAGTGTTATATGGATATGACAGAAACACTGCATTTATTTGGAAAACCTTTGGAAACCGCAGATGAAATACGGGGACGGATTGAGCGGGAGCTGGGGTTTACGGTAAACATTGGAGTTGCGTCCAACAAACTTCTGGCGAAAATGGCGTCAGAATTTCGCAAGCCCAATTATACCCATAGTCTGTTTCCATGGGAAATTCAGGAGAAAATGTGGCCGCTGCCTATATCCCAGTTGTTTTTTGTGGGCAGAGCAGCCAGGCGCAAGCTGGAGATGCTGGGAATCAGCACAATTGGAGAACTGGCAGCAGCGGATCCTGCGTTCTTGAAACCGATCCTGCACAAACACGGAGAACAGATATGGAATTTTGCAAATGGACGGGATAGTACAGAGGTGAGGGCAGAAGCACCTGTCAACAAAGGATTTGGGAATTCTACCACTGTTGCGTTTGATGTGAAAGACAGGGGGACAGCCAGGAAAGTACTTTTGGCACTGGCAGAGACTGTAGGGTCAAGACTGCGCAGCCACAAAGTGAAAGCAGAAGTGATTGCAGTGGGGATTAAAAGCTATGATTTTCATTATTCCAGCCATCAGATGGTTATGCCTAATCCCACCAATATCACATGGGAGCTTTATCAATATGCATGTCAGCTCTTTGACCAGCTATGGGACAAGAAGACGCCTCTGCGTCATCTGGGGATTCACACTCAGAGGATACGGGATGGGGCTGAACCCCGCCAGATGAATCTGTTTGACAATGGAAACTATGAAAAATTGGAAAAACTGGATAAGACAATTGATGTTATCCGTAGAAAATATGGCATTGACGCCGTGAAACGGGCTGTATTTCTGGAGGGAGCCATTGACCATTTATCTGGAGGGATTTCACGGGAGAAACGGACAGTAGATTATAGCAGACAGAAAATAGAATAGACACGCTCTAGGGGGAGATGTATGTGATGGGAATGGGAATTGGGATTCACGCAGAGCATCCGGATGTGGGAAAGGTGCAGGGGTGCCAGGAGCCTGTGGCGTGCGGTGTGTGGTTTACCAGCAATGGGGAACCACTTCCCAAAATGTTAAAGTTCAAAGGAGAAGACGGGGAAATTTATACCCTGGACCACATACAGATACATTCCAGGGAGAAGAAATATTTTTGTGGAATTCTGGCGGTTGAGTACAGGTGCAGTACTCTGTGGGGAGGGCGTACCTGGGTATTCCGGCTTTTATTTTATCCGGAAGAATGCCGATGGAACATTATATGGGAAACACCTGTGGTTTCAAAAAATATCTGAACGGGATTTTATAGAGTCCTATAAAGGGAAGGATTTGGGATGAATCAAAAGAGCAAAATTATTTTATGGGTAATTAATCTGATGGCCTGTGCTGACCCAGGCATTCTTGCCAGTCTGGCAGGCCGGGAGAATTTTGTGCCTCTTCTTATTTACCGCATAGCAATGCCCCTGGTCTGGGGGGGATTGTGGGTGGTGTTTTCCAGGATGTTTAAAGCCAGCTCCTGGAACAAAGAGACGAAGAAGAAGGCCAGGACGATGATGCTGGTCATGCTGGCTCTCAATGTAATCTCTGTGTCTGCAGCTCTGAGCCACTGGGGAAATCTGGCAGTCTATTCCCTGATTTTGACAGGCATATATCTGGGGAAGATTGTGGAGCGGAAAATATAATTGGAAGGTGGGCATTTTTATGAAAGAAAAATATCAGATAGACACAAAGGCGAATCAGATTTTTTTACAGGAAATTGGCAGTGGGCTGCTGAAGTTTGGACATGGTTTTCCGTCGCCAGGTGGAAGCTCCTGGTATTTGGGAGATGACGGGGCACCCTGGACGAACCGCAGCCGGGAGACATGGATTACCTGCCGTATGGCCCATGTATACAGCATAGGAGTTCTTCTGGGCCATGAAGGCAGCGAGGGGCTGGCAGATGCCGCTTTAAAAGGGCTTGGCAATGAGTTGAAAGATAAAGAGAACGGAGGGTGGTATGCAGGGCTTACGCCGGACAATAAAGTTCTTCCGGGCAAGCAGTGTTACGCTCACGCATTTGTAATTCTGGCTGCGTGTTCTGCTCATCTGGCAGGAAGACCCGGGGCACAGGAACTGCTGGAGGAGGCATTGGAATTGTACGACAGGCGTTTCTGGGATGAGGAGCAGGGGCTTGCCTGTGATACATGGAATACAGAATTTACCATATTGGATGATTACCGGGGAATCAATGCCAACATGCATACAGTGGAGGCTTTTCTGGCCGTTGCAGATGTCATTGGGAAAGAGCAGTACAGGGACAGGGCTGGACGTATTATCCGCCGCGTCCTTAAATGGGCCGGGGAGAATGGCTGGAGGATTCCGGAGCATTTTACAAAAGACTGGGAACCGGATCTGGAAAAGAATATAGAAAAACCCCATGACCCGTTTAAACCATACGGGGCAACGCCGGGGCACGGAATCGAGTGGGCGCGTCTGATTACTCAATGGGCATTGTCCACGTATCGGGAAGATGTTCAGAGTGCACAGCCTTATATAGAAGCTGCTGAGAATCTGTTTCACCGGGCAGTTGAGGATGCCTGGAATGCAGACGGAGCACCGGGGATTGTCTATACAACGGACTGGAAGGGAAATCCCTGTGTCCACGACAGAATGCACTGGACGCTGGCTGAGGCAGTCAATACATCTGCAGTGCTTTACCGTGTGACGAAAAAGGTATGTTATGCAGAGGCGTATGCAGAGTTTATGGAGTATCTGGACGAAAAAGTTCTCGACCATGTGAATGGCTCCTGGTTTCACCAGCTGGACCGGAATAACCAGCCAATCGGGACTGTGTGGCCGGGTAAATCAGACCTTTACCATGCGCTGCAGTCGGTGCTAATCCCCTACAGCCGGGTGGACTTATCCATTGCCTGTGCAGTACGGGAAAGGTGAATGTTGGTGAGGTGGAAATGTTAAAGATAGAGGGAAAGTCTGTGAGTAAGGGAACTGCTCTTGGTCCTGTAGTGGTGTGGAAACCCCAGGTCCGGCATGTGGAGAAGAAGGCGGCGGATTCTGAGGCAGAAACGGCCAGATTGAAAAAGGCACTGGAGCAGGCTGAGGGACAGATTCAAATGCTCTGCCACAGGGCAGAACAGGAAATGGGAAAATCCAGTGCTTCTATTTTTGAAGCACATTTAATGATATTAAAAGATGAGGAATACCTGGAAACAATTGGCCATACAATCCGCACGGAAAAAGTGAATGCGGAGTATGCAGTGTGGACCGTTGGAGAGAGATTTTCACGGATGTTTGCTGATATGGATGATGATTACATGAAAGCCAGATCCGCAGATATCAGGGATATTTCCAGCCGTCTGGTGGAAAATCTCATGGGCGGGGAAAGCCGGAGGCCGGATTTGACAGAGCCGTCGGTTCTTGTGGCAGAGGATCTAAGCCCCAGTGAGACCATGCAGATGGACAGGGGAAAAGTCCTGGCATTTGTGACTGTACACGGCTCGGCTGCCTCTCATACGGCAATTTTGGCGAGAATGATGGGGATTCCCGCTCTGACAGGAGTGCATGTGAATTTGGAAGGGTTACGTGAGGGAATGACGGCGGTGGTGGATGGAGAATGCGGCCAGGTGATATTTGAGCCGTCAGAAGAAGTGCGTGAACGGGCAGAAGCCAAAATACAGACTGAGAGGGAGAAAAAGCGGATTCTCCAGAAATTGAAAGGAAAAGAAAGTATCACGCTGGATGGAAAGAGGATTTCTCTGTGTGCCAACATTGCCCATATGAGCCATATGGAGGCGGCATTGGAGAACGATGCAGAAGGGGTTGGGCTGTTCCGCAGTGAATTTTTGTATATGGACAGGCTGGATTTTCCCACAGAGGAAGAACAGTTTCAGGTGTACCGCCAGGCAGTCCAGGCCATGGATGGGAGAAAGGTCATCATCCGGACTTTGGATATGGGTGCCGATAAACAGGCAGATTATTTTAAGCTTGAGAAAGAGGAAAATCCGGCCATGGGTTATCGGGGAATCCGTATCTGTCTGAAACAGACGGATATTTTCAAGACACAGCTGAGAGCACTGCTGCGGGCGGCAGTCTATAGAAATCTTTCTATCATGTATCCTATGATTATCTCAGTGGAAGAAGTAAGAAAGATACAGGAACTTGTGCAGGAAGTACAGAAAGAATTGGAAGATAACCAGATTCCATGCCGGCTCCCTGAGCAGGGGATTATGATAGAGACTCCGGCAGCTGTGATGGTCAGCGATGAACTGGCAGAACTGGTGGATTTTTTCAGTATCGGGACCAATGACCTGACCCAGTATACCCTGGCAGTGGACAGACAGAACGGAAAACTGGAAGATTTTTATCAGCCCCATCACAAGGCAATTTTGAGAATGATTCAGATGGTGGTGGAAAATGCCCATAAACGTGGGATATGGGTGGGAATCTGCGGTGAACTGGCCGCAGATTTGGCGTTGACAGAAGTCTTTCTTAGGATGGGGGTGGATGAATTATCCATGGCGCCATCTATGGTGTTGAAAGTGCGGGAGGTGGTACGGGGACTGAATCTTTCCAGCATATTATAACAACAGCGGCCTTCGCTGACCAGTCATGCAGTTACTTAGACATAACTTATCAACGGAGGCCGAAGATTTACAAAATTACAGTGGTGATTATTCTCCCATAACCTGAAAAACAATCTCCCGATGCCGGTCTCTGGTATCACACTCAACCAAGGTCAGATTCTGCCAGGGTCCGATTGTAATGCGGCCATCCACGAATGGGATGGTAATAAACGGCGAGAGAAGTGCAGATTTAATATGGCTGGAGCCGTTGTCATCGTGCCAGGTGTCATGGTGCTTATAATGGATAACACGGCCGTCTTTATCGCGGTAAGGAGAAAAAACGTCCATAGCTTCCTTTAGATCTTTCGTCACCATTCCAGGTTCAAATTCAAGTGTTGTGAGTCCGGCCACACCTCCGGTGGTGAAACCTGTGATAATTCCGGCGCTGATATGATGCTTTTCACAGGCTTCTGTGACTGCCGCCTGGAAATCTTTTGTAACGTCGATCATGCCCATATGGGCTTTTGTGTGGTAATCTTTTGTTTTTGTATAAACTGCCATGAGTGGATACCTCCTTCCTCTGGCAGAAAGCAATTTTCTTTATCTGGTGGTACAGCGGCGCTGCAGTTCATAGTTCATACTGCTCAATGCCTGAAAACGGGCGTTGACAAGTCCCTGAAATATTTTACGCAACATTATGATCACTTCCTATCCATCTGCTCTTAATATCTATCTTAACAGTGACAGGATAACATGATTCAATCAGAAAATCCAGTTATAAAACGACGGTTTTTTTCCAAAAATGCTTTTGGATTTAGTAAAATAATATAAATATCAAAACGAAAATCATACAATATGCACAAATAAGCGCCATATTCGTACGCAGAATCACTTTAACCAGAAGATGATTTCCGATAATTAGCAGGACTGACCCCTGTCACCTTTTTAAAAGCTTTTGAAAAATAGTGATAATCATTAAATCCTGCCATAGATGCCACATCTTTCATCTTTTCATTGGTGTTTTGCAGCAATTCCATGGCATATTTCATCCTCAAGTCTAGAAGATAAGCAGAAAACCCAATCCCCAGTTCCTGTTTAAAAATATAACTTAGGTAAGAAGGATTGAGTCCTGCTGCTGCCGCGGTTTCTGTCAATCCCACCTGTTCCCGGTAATGAGAGTGCAGATAGTGAACTGCCAGCCGCACGCCCTGGCTGGTATTTTCAGGGAGTGCCGATTTTCTGATGGAGATAAGCTGGCTCTGATATTCTTTGCAGATGTCCATAAGCTGTTCAATTTGTACGATCTGGGCGTATTGTTCTGAAGTGCGCTCCACGTGAAGCAGGCTGTCCAGCGATTTCAGCCAGTGAAGAAGCAGCCGGCTGTCTGTATATTGTCTTTTAGCCGCATCTATGACCTTTTGGAATTCTTCTTTTATAAGGGCATACTGCTGATGTTTCAAATAGGACGGTACGTGATTCAGGAGTGACTCAGCCTCCTGGGGAAGCGTTTTCCCGGCTTCAGGGTATTCTTCATAATATAAGATGCTCTTTTTCACATAAAAGCCGATTTTAATCATTTCCCTTGCCTGTTGGTATGCCTGCCGGATTCCTTCGCTGCCAAAACAGATACTGCTCACGCCGATACTGAAAGAATAAATTTCTTTTTCACAGCAGCGAAGACATGCAGTGGCCAGGCTGGTGAGTTTTTGTTTCATCAAACTGCTGCGGCGAAGTTCTGACATATCCGCGAAACAGCAGAAGATCCCCTCTCCCAGATAGATACATTCTGTATATGAGGAATTATCTTTCTGGATTTTTACTTCTTTAGACAGCTTTTGCAAAAAGTCCTGGCTGTATTGTTCTAATTCCATTTCAGAGAGGCTGTTTTTCAATTCTGTCCATTTGGGAATCAATAGATTGATTACAGCGCTGTTTATGTATTTTCCCTGGATACCGGCTTCCTTTCTACGCTGTTCTCTCTCTTGGGGACGAAGGTTTCCCGCTAATAGGCTGTTAAAATAATAATATTTCAGAGAATGCCGGCCCATTTCAATAAGGCGCTGTGTGTGGTTATCTTCTTTGGCCTTTTCCTTTCGGGTTTGCAGTTGTCTGCGGATGGTCAGCAGCATTTCGTATAGGCTGTCTTCATCCAGGGAATGTTTTAGTACGTATTCGTCGGCACCCTGTCTCATGGCTTCTTTTACGTATTCGAAATCATCATGGCAGCTGAGTGCGGCGATATAGACGGTTTTATTTTTTTTACGTATTTTCTGAATGAACTCGATGCCGTTTACCAGGGGCATGGAGATATCTGTGAAAATTACATCCGGTTTCAGCCGGTCCGCAATTTCCAGAGCTTCTTCCCCGTCCCGTGCATCTGCGGTGATTTGATATCCGGCTTTTTCCCATGCATTCAGCTGCTTTAGATAGCTGCGTACCAGAAAATCATCATCTACAATAATAGTCTGAATCATTTCCGTTTCCTCGGGCATATGGATTCAGCCCCCTCTCATTGTGTTTGTTCATGGGGACATCATAGCATAATCTTCAAAAGCGTACAAGATACAGCGGTGCTAAAAAGGCGGCTTTCAAGCGCCCAGAACCAGAGGTGAGCAGATCACATACATGACAATAATCACTGCCACACCTACCCCGGCCCAGAGCTTTCCGGTTTTCCATGGTGTCATATCCATAACTTTTGCATCCGGCATTTCCCATTCAGTTTCACGGGGGCATATTTTAATACAGGCCAGATAAATCAAAGATTCAATGACAAAACACAGGAACACCCAGTATAGGTAATGCCATTTCTGACAAAATGGAATCACTTTGGTAGCACCATAGATTATAATATGTACAGGGACGGTAATTTTCGGTGCAATGGACGGTGCCTTTTTGCTCAGCAGGCCGAACAGTACGGCCAGCAGAATGGGCATGGAGAAGAATCCCCAGCATTCGTTGATAAAGTTCATAATACCTGTGCCAAAGTACATGACAAAAGGTGATATGATGATTGCTACAAGACCGACGATCAGACCAAAATTTTTCCCTACTTTCACGGCTTTTTCCGCATCAGCATCTTTTCCCCAGATGGGCTGCCAGAAATCCAGCGCAAAAATTGTGGATGAGGAATTCAGCACAGAGTTAAAAGAGGACAGGATCGCACCGAACATAACTGCCGCGAAAAATCCCATGATTACTGTGGGCATTACTTCCATCACCAGCAGGGGATATGCCTGGTCGCCGGCGGAACCTACAGAAGTGTCAATGGAACTTTGGGCAGTCAGCAGCTGGTAGGCGATAATCCCCGGGAGAACGATTACAAATACGTCCAGGCATTTGAAGAAGCCTGCCCAGATGGCACCTTTTTGTGCTTCTGCAAGGTTTTTTCCGCCAAGAGAACGCTGGATGATGGACTGGTTAGTAGCCCAGTAAAACATGTTATTTACGAACATGCCCGTAAACAGCAAGGGCCATGGCACATAAGGAGCCACTGATGTGGGGGGAGCCCATGCATTCATTTTTTCCGGTGTGCTGGTCAGCAGGTAGTGCAGACCGGCTCCGAAACTGCCGTCACCTCCAGCCAGTTTTCCAAGGGCAAGGATGCCCAGGATGGGTACGGCAAAGCCGCCGATGATCAGGCCCACACCGTTGATGGTATCTGAATAGGCCACTGCTTTCAAGCCTCCGAATACAGAGTATGCCATACCGATGATACCAGTAGAAAAACAGACAATCAGAATTGCCCAGAAGTAATTGAGGCCAAAGATCTCCTCCACATTAAAAATTTTCACAAGGGCCACAGAGCCGGAATACAAAATCGTGGGCAGCATGGTAACCACATAGGCAATTAAGAACATGCAGGAGAACATCCGCATAGTAAAGGTATCATAACGCATTTGATAAAATTCCGGGATGGTTGCCACGCCTCCTTTTAAGAAGCGGGGAAGAATCACAAAAGCAAGAACCAGCAGTGCGAAACCGGAGGTGGCCTCCCATGCCATGGTGCTCATGGAGCCGGAAAACGCCTGGCCATTGGTGCCTACCAATTGTTCTGCTGACAGATTGGTCATCATCAAAGAGCCGGCGATTACAATGCCCGGAAGCCCCCGCCCTGCCAGAAAATATCCTTCCTTGGAAGATAAGTCTTCATTTCTTGTTTTGTACCAGGAAAGGATTGCTACAAATACTGTAAATAAGACAAACTCAATTACAGTTAACCACATAATTTGAATCTCCTTTCTGTATTTATAGTTATATTATACAAAAAGGAGCTTTTTGCTGGAGAGGGTATTTTCTTTAGGTTTGACAGTTTTTTATTTTGACAGGATTCGACAGGGTTTATCAAAGTTGTATTATTTTTGGAAATCATTCAGGAATAACCGGCACAAATTATCAGACGCTTAGAATTCGGAACGGGACAGGGGGAGACAGATGACTGCTGTTGTCCCATCTTTACCGCTTTCGTATGTAATTCCTGCGCGGTCACCGTAATACAATTTCAGCCTGTCGCGCACATTGGGAATTCCCACTGCTGTTAATCCTTTTGTCTTGGGAGTCTTGCTGTTGAGCAGGGTATCAATTTGTTCCTGGGTCATACCTCTTCCGTTGTCTTTTACTTTCAAATATAAGATGTCGTCAGCTGCTTCAGAAATGATCACCAGCCGGCTGTCCCTGGTCTTGATATCAATGCCGTGAAGAAGCGCATTTTCCACCAATGGCTGCAGTACAAGTCTGGGAATCAGGCACTCTCTTGTCTCAGGGGCAATCTGGTATTGCACATGGAAGTGGCTGCCATATCGGAATTCCTGGAGGCGGATATAGTTTTCCAGGATGTGGATATCTTCTGCCACAGTTAAAAAGGCACCTTTTTTATTGATACATGCCTGGAGCAGTTCAATGAACCCTCCGATTATCTGTCCCAGTTCCTGTTCACCTTTCAGGATGGCAGAACATTTGATTGCGTTTAATGTGTTATACATAAAATGGGGCGTGATCTGGTACTGGAGTGCTTCCAGTTCAGCGTCCTTGCGCTGCTTTTCTTCCCCCAGAAGCTGGTGGATCAGTTCTTGAATCCGGAAGAGCATCTGATTAAAATCGGCTGCCAGGATACCGATCTCGTCTTTTGAGACAATTTCTGCCCGGGTATCCAGGTCACCCTGGGTAACTTTATGCATGGCACAGGTAAGCCGGCCCAGGGGTCTGTAGATGGCGTTGGTAAGATAGGAGGCTGGGAGCAGTGACAAAATCAGAAAAATGATCAGGACTCCGAAAAAATATCTCCGGGTTTCTATCAGATTTTCCAATACAGCTGATTTTTCTGCGATGATAAACAGGCGGCATTGGGAAAATGGGGCTTCATAGAAGCTGTACAAGTTTTCCCTGTCAATTCCGGTCCGCTCTTTTTCTGCCATCCATGGCTGGTATGTTTCTGCTCTGACGTAGAGATTTCCAACCGGGGATTGTTCCAGTGAGGCGATCACTCTGTTTTCCCGATTCAGCAGAACGGCTTCCTTCACCATACCATCATCAATTCCGGCTATGTAATGGTAATACAGGGAATGTGTATCTATATTGGACAAAATGTATCCGATTGTATTTTGGTTTTTGTCTGTGACAGTCTCCACAAAGGAAAGAGTAACAGAATCTTCATGTGCCAGGTCGTCCAGCAGTACTGGGCCTGCATTTTTGTCAGCTGTCTGGATGATTGCTTTGATATCAGCTTCGTCAATGTCTTTTTTGCAGGCAGGGTAATCTTCAGATGCGGCTAAGGCCCGGTATTCTGGGATCAAAAGGTAGATGGAGCTGATGGAAGTATTTTGTCTGCTGAAAATTTTCAACTGTTCAGAACAGTGTTCCAGGATAGCGTCGTCTGGATGTGAGAGGTACGCCTGCAGGTTTGTCCGCAGCTGTGGACTGCAGGAAGCATTGATGTTAATATGATAGATATTCCGCAGCATTTCATCCAGGTTTTCTACAGTTCGTACATTTTTAGAATGAAGTGTACTACTGTAATTTTCCTCAATCATCCGTGCGGATTTGCGGTAAAAGAGGAAGGTTACCGCCAATGATGTAAACAAGGTAATCAGTAAAATGGCAGTGAATACTTTGCTTCGGATACTTTTCATTCCTGAGGGCTCCTGTCTTTATAAGTTTCTATATTTTGTTTAGTCAAAAGTTCTGCATCCAGAATTTGACCGGAATTTTCTACAGTTCCCGTTAAAATCTCATGGATATATTGAATGGTTTCATAACCGATCTCGTATCCGGACTGTGCGATCAGGGCGCTTATGGTTCCGTCACGGACAGCGTCCATGGCATCTTCCTGTATATCGATTGATACGACTTTAACCTGATCTTTTGGGATGCTTTCCGTGATTCCAATTGCCGTCACTGCGCTGGTTGCCATAATCCCCTGTACCAAAGGATATTTTCTGCGGATTTTTCGGACTTTCTTTTCTGTCATGCGCAGATTGCTGTATCCGCTCTCTGTGAAGGCCACACGGATTTTAGGTTCTGTGTCCATGTATGCCAGGAACCCCTCCAGTCTCTGACGGTGGCTCATCTGTTTCAGGCTGCCGCTGACAATTCCCACTTCTCCTTCGTGGTTCATTTCTTCTGCCAGATACTGTGCCAGTTTGCGGCCTGCCTGTTCATTGTCGATTCCTATATAGGGAACTTCCAGTCCGGAAAAACCTGTATCATAAGAGACAATGGGAATCCCTTTTTCCCTGGCCATATCATAGTATTCGGGCTTTTCGTAAGAATCAATGGGGGAGACAGCGATGACATCTACGTTCCTTTTGAGCAGTGTCCGCACCATCTTTACCTGGGCTTCTTCGTTCGTTTCGGAATCGGGGGATAAAAAAATAAGATCCATTTCCAATTCCTCGGCAGCAGCCTCCATACCCCGCTGTACTGTCATCCAGTACTCACTGGTACTTGACTTTGTCACGACTCCCACGGTGTAAGAATCCTTTTTCAGTGTACTGTTTCTGAGTTCTTTAGCTCTGCAGGCTGTTAAGGATAGTACAATGATACAAATCAGCGGCAGCAGCCTGCAGGCTGGAAGTTTTTCTCTGTTTGTCATGATTTTTCCTCGTAAATTTTTAAACGCGCATCAGCATAAAATGAAATTTGCTATTTAAAACCGGATATTCTATAATTTGGGAACTGCGAAAAAACGAAATTTCAAACAGTAAACGAGATTATGAGACACATATAAGAGAACTTCACAGCTTTACATTTTATGAAAGATTCAAAACCTACGCTAATTTTCTGATTTTTTCTGAATGTTCTGTGACTATTTTTTTCAGAAGATTGATGTCAGACTGCATGGAATTAATCTTACATGAGGCTTCTTCAAAACGGGAAGCTGCCGGAACGTAATTTTCTGCTGAAAGCTGGATTCTTTTATCGGTTTCCAGTTCGAGATGCAGTTTGATGTTTTTGATGTCCTTTTTTATGGGAGCCAGTTCTGACTCAAATTTCACATCCAATAATTTAGAGATTTCCGCTAAATCTTCTCCGGTTAATGCCATAATTATCACTTCCTTATCGTAATAGGACGTTCCTGGTGGTATGTAAAGTGTGAAGTTGGATTGAATAATCACATTATACTCGATTCGCATACAATTGTCAAATGGAAAATGCAAATATTTATTTTGCAAATCAAAAAAGAAAAAACTGTTGACATTCACGCTGCGTCATAGTTTAAAGTAATATTGTCAATAGCAGGGAGGAAATACGATATTGGTCTGCTGCTGC
>Ga0137308_101934_pt1 | contig 16692 bp, 12 predicted proteins | sample Inofrocosms_June_FD_97181 | JGI IMG/M metagenome (GOLD analysis project Ga0137308, IMG submission 97181) | Mouse cecal microbial communities from Vienna, Austria - N-Acetylneuraminic and N-Acetylglucosamine D2O microcosms_June | ecosystem: Host-associated > Mammals > Digestive system > Large... | reverse complement strand
TTTAATGAAATGGGGGATAACTATGATTCGAATATTTATGACGGGAGATAATCATATTGGACGCAGATATGCCAATCACGAAAAATCATGGATTCTGTCTGAAAAAAGAAGGGTCGCTTTTGAGCGTATGGTACAAACAGCCAACGCAGAGAATTGTTCTATTTTTGTGATTACAGGGGATTTATTTGATAGGATTGATGGTATATCTGAACAGGAAATCGCAGACGTGTTAGACAGGCTTTCTGAATTTCGGGGGAATGTAGTGATACTTCCTGGCAATCATGATTATTATGATAAAGAATCAAATTTTTGGCAATATTTTAATAAAGTGATACACGATAAGGATAATATATTGCTTCTGACGGAGTATCAGCCTTATTCTTTGAGGATCGGAAATGAGGAGGTGGTGTTGTATCCTGCACATTGTACATCTAAACATTCTATTCCAGGAGAAAATAATTTAGGCTGGATAAAGTCAACGCGGATTGATAAGGACAATGCATACCATATTGGAGTTGCCCACGGTGCTGTGGAGGGAGAAACGATCGACAAGGAGGGACAATATTTTCTTATGAGCCGTGCAGAGCTAGAAGATATAGCAATGGATGTCTGGTTGATTGGTCATACACATGTTCCGTTTCCCTCAAATTTATCTGTAGAGTATACAAATGCAGGACGTATTTATAATGCGGGGACACATGTGCAGTTGGATGTCAACTGCAATACCGAGGGACAATGTTTTATCATTGAGCTTGAGAACAATAAACCTGTGCGTGCAAAGAAAGTTATAACTGGAAATTTGCGTTTTTATCGCGAAAACATAGAACTTAGAGCTGGTGACATGGAGAACATACTGGCAGAGAGGCTGAGAGGGATTGGCGATGACAGCGTTGTGGATTTAATATTTTCGGGAGCAGTCTCTACTGAGGAATATAACAAGCGGCATCTTGTATTCAAGGAGGTTATGTCACGTTTTATTGAAGGTACGTATCATGATATGGAGTTGAGCGAGCTTATTTCCAAGGAAAAAGTTGAGGCTGAATTTGCCGAAACATCATTCTCCGCCAAACTGCTTACGTCTTTGCTGGACAACCCTAAGGAGGCACAATTGACATATGAATTATTGAACGCATTGGGAGGTAAATCGTAACTATGAAACTTAAAGAGATATATACAGAACAATTTGCAGGGATTCGAGACCGCAGTGTTTCGTTGGAGGATGGAATCAATGTGGTCTTTGGTAAGAATGAGAGCGGAAAGAGTACTTTTGTAAATCTTTTGTCCAGAACTCTGTTTCAACAGGCCTGTCTTGATGGCAGGAAGGATAAGGAATTTCGTGCCCTATATTTTCCCGGTCGGCGAAAAGGAACTACGCAAACAGGAGATTTTATTCATGGAGAAATAACATTTGAAACAAATGACGGGGTGTATCAGTTTTACAAAAAGTGGAGCGATAAGCCGGAATGTAGACTTACAATGCCGTCCGGCGAAAAGCTGGAAGATTCAAAGAAAGTGAATGACATTTTAAAAGAAGTGCTGATTTATAAAGAAGGAGTTTATTCAGATATGCTCTTTTCTTCTCAGCGCAATATAAATCTTTCTCTACAAACGATTTTGGAAAAAAAACAATCGACAAATTCCAAGTCAGAGACAAATGTCAAAGATGAGATTGTTGCGGCGGTTTCACAGGCATTTGCTGAGGGGGACGGAATCGATATAGAGGCAATTGGACGAGAGATTGACAAGAAAATAGATGCGCTGGCGAAGCATTGGGATGACGAACGTGGATTACCGGAGAGTAAATCGAAAGTAGGATCTGAACGCTGGAAGAAAGAAGTTGGGGAGGTATTGAAAGCGTATTATGCGTGGGAAGATGCTAAAGAGGAGTTGAGCAACATTGTCAACTATGAGGCGAAAGCAAAAATTTATAGGGACAAAGAGGAGGCAGCCAACTTGGCTGAAAAGGCATATACAGATTTTCATGATTGGGATGAAAAACTGAAAAATTTCCAACTCAGGAAAAAAGAAATCGAGAGATTGGAGGACGAAAAGGAAGAATACGCAGATGCACTCAAAAAATGGCCTAAATTAAATGAGAATTTGGAAAAAGCTAAGAATTTAAAACAAGAGCAAACAGACCGAGATAGCATTAACAAAAAAGAGCGAATTGAAGAATTTCAAGTTCAATTGGAGCGTTTGAATTCAGACTTAACAAAAGCAGAATGTCCGACGGATGAGGATATTACGGCGGTAGATGATGAGCAGAAAACAATTACGAAATTAAATAATAAGCTTTCTGCTATGAATTTATCTGCTTCATTGAGTTTGTTTGGTCAGCACGCTGTAGAAATCAAATCCTTGCGCACTGGTCAGGTATTGGATATAACAGGAGACAACTTTGCCATTACTGAAGCAGTACAGATAACAATTCCTGATGTGATGGAGCTGCAATTGGCACCAGCAGATGTAAATGTCGGAGAATGTCAGGATAAAATCAAAAATGCTCAAGAAGATGTAGAGACTATATTTAAGAAATATAATGTGGATAGCTTAGATAGCTTGAAAAAATTACAACAGGACATCCGCGTTATTGAACACCGAAAAGATTTAATTAGAGAAGATATAGAAAGGGAACTAGGAAATGACTCTATTGAAGATCTTAAAGACAAGGTTCAAAAAATATCTTCCGTTCCCCGCAGTATGGATATAATTAATGAAGATATTAAAGACCTTTGTAAAGAAGATAGTATAGATATTTATATAGGAGTTAAAGAGAATAACGTAGAACGATATATAAAAAAATTTGAGAACATTGATTCTTTGAAAAATCGACTCCAAACTATCAAAGGCACATTAGAGGAGGAAAATAAAGCCATTACGGAAATAAATGATATCCCAGAAAAATATCGTCATGTAGAGAATCCAGAGAAATATGTGGAAAAACTAAAAAAGGAGTGGGAGGATGCAAAAAAAGCCAAAGAAAAAGCATACAAAGAAAAAAATGAATTAAAGAATTGCGAAACCAAAGATTCTGATAGCCTCGCAGAAGATGTTGATAAGGCGGAGCAAGTTCTTACTGAACAAAAAGAATTACTTGCCCATTGGAAACATATCAAAGAGATTTATATTCAAGAGAAGCAAGATATTTCGGACAATCCTAAGGAGGATATTGCAAGTAGTTTTATACGGTATTTGGGAATTATATCCAATGGAAGAATCTCATCTGATGAGAATCTGAATATGGAGATTTATAGTAAGGAACATATTTTGGACTACAAGATACTTTCAGAAGGAACGAAGGAAACTGTGTCGCTTGCTTTTCGTCTGGCTGTGCTGGATCATCTCTTTCCAGCAGGCGGGGGGGTGATCGTATTTGACGATCCTTTGGCAGACATGGATAATGAGCGGGCGAAGCAGGCATGTACTTTGATCAAGGAATGTGCCAAACGCCATCAGGTTATTTTTCTTACATGTCATGAGGAGTATCTGAATACGCTTGGGGGAAATATTATCCAATTTACATAAGGAGACAAGCATTGTGGACGCAAAGAAATTAAATAAATGGGCTGATCGTCTATTGGATACGGGAAAGCGGAATAATTTAATAAATTTTAAGGATACAAAAAATGTAACCGCAGAGATATTACTTCCTGAGATGGATGTCTTGTTTGAGAAACTTACGGGAATGACGACGTATGAGGTTTTTGATCCCCAGATTATTGATAGAGATGAGGAAGAAAGAACTACTTATTTTGAAGAACAGAAAATACAGGACAGAAAGACAACATATTTATATCAATATGCTTCTAAAATAAAGAAACAAGATCAAATGCTGATCTATAATACTGCTACAGATCCTATTACCGTAATAAAAAATATCAAGAAGAAATCCAAGGTAATGCTGGAGGAAACAGGTGTGAACGTAGCTTATATGGCTTTTGGATTTATTTGCTGGAAAGAGGGCAATGAACCTGAAAGCACCTTTCGAGCGCCTATTTTGCTTGTACCAATCCAGTTAGAACAGGAGTCGTCAACTGCGCCATTTCACATAAAAGCGAATGGGGATGAGATTGTTGTCAATTCTACTTTTGCATACAAGATGGATATGGAATATGGTGTGAAACTACCAGATTATGATGACGAGGGAATTTTTGCCTATTTCCAAAAAATAGAGAAGACGGTTAAAAAATTGAGTTGGTCTGTATCCTACGAGTGTAAGATTGGAATTTTTTCATTTCAGAAAATTAATATGTATCGGGACTTGAAAGACAATTCTGATGCTGTTTTGGCGAACCCAATGATCCGTCAGCTTTTGGGAGAAGCGGATGCTCAAAATGTTTCGAATGATAGCAGTGGCGATATTCCTATAACAAATCCATTAGTTGAACTGCATTGTGTAGTGGATGCAGATTCCAGCCAGATCGAGGCAATTGAGATGGCAAAGTCAGGGAAGAGTTTTGTACTACAAGGGCCGCCGGGAACAGGTAAAAGTCAGACAATTACAAACATTATAGCCGAGTGTCTAAGTGACGGAAAAAAGGTGTTGTTTGTTTCCGAAAAACTGGCAGCATTGAACGTGGTTTATAGTAAGTTAAATCAGGCAGGACTTTCTGAGTTTTGTCTGGAATTACATAGTCACAAAGCAAATAAAAAGGATGTGATCAATGAGATCTGTAAAACGCTGGAAGCTGACGTAAGTAAGACACCACGCAAGGCAGAAAGAGAAATTGTGTTGAAAGAAAAAGCACAGCGGCAGCTAGATGAATATGTTGTTGAACTTCATAAGAATCGACCTGTCATAGAGAAAAGTATTTATCAGCTTAATGAAGCGTTGGCTGCGTTGCATATCGTTCCAGACATAGGATGGGATATACCGCAGCTTGAATCTAGGGGAGAGGAGTTTCTGATAGACGCATCTTCCCTGTTGGAGCAGTATGTGAATTATATTCCCTTAGTTGGATATGATTACAAAAAGAATCCTTGGTTCGGATACATCAGACAGGATACTTCTTATCAGGCGAAATCAGAATTGAAGAAGGGGCTTGAGGATACGATAGAACTTTTAGAGCGGTTAATTCCACTGTTGAAAGAGATAAATAATAGGTATGATCATCTATGCAATAGTATGATAGAAATTCCTGGTTTGCGTAATATTTTGCGTGTTGCTTCTGGATCACAGCTCCTTACACCGTCTTTGCTGCAAAAAACTCATTTTGATCAGGCAGATGCAGCACTAGAAAAAATGAGTCAACAAAGTGTGGAGATTCTTTCTTATCAAGCTATTCTTGACGAAAAATTCGACAAAGATCTTTATGATATTGATGGTTCAGATTACTATAAAAAATTGACACGGCAGTTTAACAATGTATTTTCGAGACTATTTAATTCAGAATATAAGCAGATTGTTAAGAAATTACAGCTCTATAAAAAAGACGGAAAGAAAATTTCCTACAGTGAAGCGGTTTCCGTAATGCAGCAGTTGACTGATTATCAACAAAAAGTTAGTCAATATAAGGAAATAGAAGCTCCTGTACGAGCTTTACTTGGAACCGCTTATGCGGGGATTCAGTCAAATTGGAATTATATAATAGAACAGATGAATGCGATTCGTGTTATTTTTTCAGATGTCACTTCGTTTGGTAATCTAGCAGAATTTACAGATTTTACACAGGAATGCAATAATTTTGCAACATACGCTGAAAAGCTGGATTGCTGTTTTGCAGATGGTGAACAAGATACGTTGGATTATTTGGCAGCGTGTTTTGACACTGCTGTTTGGAATCTTAAACAAGCTGATTGTGCATCGGTATTGACAAGATGCAAGCACTATTTGAATAAAATGGATCAACTAGACAATTGGTGTCAATTTAGCAGGTTGCTTGCTCTGTTGAAGGAACATCAGCTTCTTTCCTATATTGATACAGCAGTTAGCCATAATATAGAGGAAAAATTTATTGTTGATGCGTTCAAAAAGCAATTTTACACACAATGGATTGATTTTATTCTATCAGGGGTTCCAGCTCTAGTTACATTCAATCGATTTGCGCATGATATAGCGATTCATACGTTTATGGAAAAAGATAAAGAACAATTTGAGATCAATAAAGCGAAAATCAGAGCAGAGCTTTCTGCCAATCGTTATTCTCTAAAAGAGATCCAATCAGAGCGTGCATTGGCTGTGTTGTTGCGTGAGCGAGAAAAAAAGAGAAAACAAAAAAGTATTCGAGTGCTTCTTGCGGAGACAGGGGAGCTGGTTCAGCGTATTAAACCTTGTTTTTTGATGTCTCCGTTGAGTGTCAGTACATTTCTGACAAATGATGCGGTTTATTTTGACCTAGTTATCTTTGATGAGGCATCACAGATTTTTCCGCAGGATGCGATTGGCGCCATTTACAGGGCAAAACAATTGATTGTTGTAGGGGATTCAAAGCAAATGCCTCCAAGCAATTTTTTTAATGCAGCAATTGATGAGGAGCTTAATGAGGAAGAAATGGATGATTTGACAGATTTTGAGTCAATTCTGGATTTATGTGCTACATTTATGAAACAACTTCGATTGCGTTGGCATTATCGTAGCCGTTATGAACAGCTAATTGCGTTTTCGAACAGAAATTTTTATGATGGTACGCTAGTGACATTCCCATCTGCTAAAGTGGATACAATTGGTATTGGTGTGGATTATTATTATGTAGATGGTGTTTTTGAGCGTAAACTTCGTATTAATCGCAGTGAGGCAGAATTTATTGTAGACTTGATTTATCAGAATATATCAAACTATCCAGAACGGAGTCTAGGCGTTATTGCTTTCAGTCAAACTCAACAGGAGTTAATAGAAAAATTGCTGTCCAAAAGAAGAAAATGTACACCAGAGAAAGAATTCTTTTTTGATGAAAGTGTCAGCGAACCCTTTTTTGTCAAGAACCTAGAGAGTGCACAAGGTGATGAACGCGATACAATCATTTTTAGTGTGGCATATGCGAAAGATGAAGACGGTCGATTATTACATAATTTTGGCCCCTTGAATCGGGTTGGAGGAGAACGCAGATTAAATGTAGCTGTTACCCGTGCAAAATATAATGTACAGTTAGTGGCTTCTATACATTATCATGATATTGATTTGAATCGAACATCAGCAGAAGGTGCAAGGCAGCTTCGCGCATATCTTGACTATGCGGAAAACGGTGACACTGCACTTGAACGATTGAATGCAATCAATTCCTTTGAACAATATGATTTTGACTTTGAGCTTGAGGTTTGTGATTTTCTGCGTTCAAAGGGATTTGAAGTTGATACACAGATTGGATGTTCTGGGTTTAAAATTGATCTTGGATTAAAAAGCTTGGATGGTTCTGAGTACGTACTTGCAATTGAGTGTGACGGAGATACATATTGTTCCTTTGGGAATACGCGTGACCGAGACCGGTTACGTCAGGAAATTCTTGAGCAAATGGGTTGGAGCTTTTATCGCGTTTGGTCTGTAGATTGGATTTCGAACAAGGCTGAGGAAAAACGACGGCTTTTGGAGTTAGCAAATAAAGTCACGCGTGATATCAGGCATATTGCGTCCGAAGAGTTAGCGGTTGGAATGCTGGAAAACTGAAATAAAATGTATCGTTGGATAAGGCTGTTCTTTGCCGCACACTTACATTACACCGTGGAGTGACCTAGGCTGGAAAGGCGACAAATGAGCATTTTGATGTCGCACTACAATTACGAAACAAAGATAACATGTCAATATTGTCAACGATAAGATTTCACTCAAATAAGAAAATTAGATGTATATATAGTTACAGCCTTGGCATTTACATGTCAGGGCTGTAACTATATAATAAGGATTTTATTAAAAACATTATTTCGCCTGAAACTTTTTGGCAGCCCCAGCGGTCTAATCATACAGAACGAATCGAGGAGGTGAAAAGAGTGCACATATTTTCCCGTAAACATACGAACCAAGAGCTCATCGAACAGATGCTTCTCGACAACTACAATCAATACTATCGTCTCGCATACAGTTATGCCCACAACGAAGCAGACGCCTGCGATATTGTACAAAACGGTGCATACAGGGCGCTGCGCAGCAGCCATACGCTTAAAAAGACAGAATATGCCCAGACATGGGTCTACCGCATTATGCTGAACGAGTGCTTTCGGTCCCTGAAACAACCGCAGCATCTTTCCTATGAACAGATACAGGACGAAATGGGAAATGAGCCATTCTACACGGAGGACGGCAGTACGAATCTTGACTTGCAAAGGGCGCTGGATGCCCTGCCTGAGCAGGATAAGGCAGTTGTGATATTGAGGTATTTCGAGGAACTGAAGCTAGAGGAGATTGCCGTGATTTTGGAGGAGAATTTAAGCACTGTCAAGAGCAGGCTGTACCGCAGCATGAAGAAGCTTCGCGGGGTGCTTGGGGAGGAATTGTAGATGAAAGTTAAAAACAACAGCCACAATGGATAGGAGGGGTATGATGACGGACCAAAAGCATCGCTTGCTGGAAGATCAATTGCAGGGACTTAAAAAAGATTATATGAAGCATCAAATGTCGGAAACGCAGCTCGAACAACTGCGCCAAAAAATAAAGGAGGCGAAAACAATGGATAAAACAGCGAATTTTACAGGAAATAAGGCAGTGAATAATACAAGGAACAAACGCAGGCAAAATCACACGAATCCCATAAAATATGCAGCCATCGCAGCCGCAGCGCTCATAGGGCTCTTTGTCATTTTGCCAAACACCTCAGGAACGATTGCACATGCGATGGAACAGCTTCCGCTGATTGGGCAGCTTGTGAAGGTGGTCACGTTCCGAAACTATGAATATGAAACGGACCGCAATATGGCAGATATTGAAGTCCCGGAGATTCAGGCGGAAATAAAACCGGACGAACAGCCAAAGGACAGCGTTGTGCAGGAGAACTTAGACCGCACCACTGCGGAAATCAATGCAGAGATTCAAAGCATTACCGAAAATTTAATCCAAGAGTTTGAGAATAATTTGAAAATGGAACAAGGCTATCAGGATGTGGTTGTAAAGAGTGAGGTACTTGCCACAACACCCGATTATTTTACATTGAAACTGCTCTGCTATCAGGGAGCAGGCAGCGGCTATCAGTGGAACTATTTTTATACCATTGATTTAAAAACAGGTGAACGGTTACAGCTAAAAGCGCTTTTTCAGGAAGGTGCGGATTACATCACGCCAATCAGTGAGGAAATCAAACGCCAGATGCAGGAGCGAATGGATGCCGACGAAAATGTATATTACTGGCTCAACGATGAGATTGAAGAGTGGAACTTTCAGGCAATCACAGACGAGACAAACTTTTATCTGAATGAGAAGGACAATGTAGTCATCGCATTCAATGAGGGCGATGTAGCGCCTATGTACATGGGAACCGTCGAGTTTGAGATTCCGGCGGAGGTGCTTTCGGCTATCCGCAACTGATATTTCATATGAAAGCGTTGGCGGCACGGAAGCGATATAAAACAAAACGTTCGTATGCAAAGGCATCGTTACTATTCACGGCTTAGGCGCTGCTCATAGTAACGATTCGGGGCGATATTCAGAGTTTTGCTTCGCAAAAATCGCCCCTCACTCCTGAATCATGTTCTCACGGAATGCGCAGTTCAGCGCATTCCTGAACAGTAACAAGCCATCTTGTGTAACAAGGAAAAATGTCTCGTATTCTTGACAACCGAGGGCAATCATGTTTATAATGATACATAGTTCCCGGTTGTCAGGACGTGTAAAGCATTACAGGAAATGACGATGTTGTGCGCAGAAACCTTCTTTGAGAAGTCTTGGGCAGCGGGGATAGAGAATAGGTTATAAAAACGATGACGGAGACAGTACATAATTTCAGAAAATCACAGAGAGCCGGGGCAGGTGTGAGCCGGCATGAGTATGGGATTGTCGAAGATCACTCCTGAGTTTCAGTCCGAACTGTATTGTTTGTTTGATACGTATTAATACGTATTTGATGCGCTTGGCGTGAAGGCAGTATTGATGCCTTGGAAGTGTATTGGACCAGACATAGTAGGCACTGACGTAGTTTCTGCGTTACAGGAAACGTGTATAAAAGTTTTTCGGTATTTTTGGGATGTTGTGCATATACAGAAATCGGAAAAACGGAGTACGCTGTAATTAGGTGGTATAACGATTATGAGGCTCTCGTCCTATTTACAGGATGAAGAGCCTTTTTTATGCACACGGGCGTCCAAAGGAACAATGTCAGCAGAAGCTGACGGACGCCCGGCGCGCGAGTAGGGTAGAAGGTCGTTCCCCTACTCGATTGCGCAGGGGTGCGTAAGGAAATCAGCAGCGTTGCTGCATGCGCAGGTCTGTTTTTTCTGGAAAGGAGGCAGCGATGGATATAATCTCAGAGGTTTTGGATATGGCTGCGGAAATTGTGGAGCTGATTATAACGGAGATTTTAAGAAGGAAAAAAGAAAAGAGAACGAGACAAAACAAGGAAAATGAGAGGAGCAGGAAAAGACAATGTACAACAAAGTAGACACCAACCTGAACTTTGTGGACAGGGAAAAAAATGTAGAGAAATTCTGGAAGGACAATGACATTTTCAGGAAAAGCATGGACAGTCGTAAGGAGGGCGAGACCTATACTTTTTATGATGGACCGCCGACGGCAAACGGCAAGCCGCACATCGGCCATGTGCTGACGCGTGTCATCAAGGACATGATTCCGCGTTACCGCACCATGAAGGGATATATGGTGCCGAGAAAGGCAGGATGGGACACGCACGGACTTCCTGTTGAGCTTGAGGTAGAGAAGCTTTTGGGCTTGAATGGCAAAGACCAGATTGAGGAGTACGGCATGGAGCCGTTTATCAAGAAGTGCAAGGAGTCTGTCTGGAAATACAAGGGCATGTGGGAGGATTTCTCAGGAACCGTTGGCTTCTGGGCGGATATGGACGACCCCTATGTGACGTATGACGACAATTTCATCGAGTCCGAATGGTGGGCGCTGAAAGAAATCTGGGACAAAAAATTATTGTATAAAGGCTTCAAGATTGTGCCGTACTGCCCGCGCTGCGGAACGCCTTTGTCCTCGCAGGAGGTGGCGCAGGGCTATAAGACCGTAAAGGAGCGCTCCGCGGTTGTGCGCTTTCAGGTGGTTGGAGAGGACGCCTATTTCCTCGCGTGGACGACAACGCCATGGACACTTCCGTCCAATGTGGCGCTCTGCGTAAATCCCGATGAGACATACTGTAAGGTAAAGGCGGCGGACGGCTGCACTTACTATATGGCGGAAGCACTGCTTGACAAGGTGCTCGGCAAACTGGCGGAAAATGAGGGCGACAAGGCGTATGAGGTGCTGGAAACCTACAAGGGTACGGATTTAGAGTACAAGGCGTATGTACCGCTGTTTGACTTTGCGGCAGGCATCATTGAAAAGCAGCACAAAAAGGCGCATTTTATCACTTGTGACACGTATGTCACAATGACAGACGGTACTGGCATCGTACACATTGCCCCTGCGTTTGGTGAGGATGATGCCAATGTCGGCAGAAAGTATGAGCTGCCGTTTGTACAGCTTGTCAACGGAAAGGGCGAGATGACAGAGGAGACCTCCTACGCTGGCGTTTTCGTGAAAAAGGCGGACCCGATGATTTTGAAGGACTTGGAGGAGAAGGGACTGCTGTTTGACGCGCCGAAATTCGAGCATGAGTATCCGCACTGCTGGCGCTGTGACACACCGCTAATCTACTATGCGCGCGAGTCATGGTTTATCAAGATGACAGCGGTAAAAGAGGACTTGGTGCGCAACAACAACACAGTCAACTGGATTCCAGAGTCTATCGGAAAAGGGCGTTTTGGCGACTGGCTTGAGAACATTCAGGACTGGGGCATCTCGCGGAATCGTTACTGGGGAACGCCGCTCAATGTGTGGGAGTGCGAGTGCGGCCATCAGGAGTGCATCGGCAGCAGGCAGGAGCTTGCGGACCGAAGCGGGAATCCCGACGCGGTAAAAGTCGAGCTGCACAGACCTTATATTGATGAGGTGACTTTTAAATGCCCGGACTGCGGCAAGGAGATGCGCAGGGTTCCAGAGGTTATTGACTGCTGGTTTGACTCCGGCGCCATGCCGTTTGCACAGCATCACTATCCTTTTGAAAATAAGGAATTGTTCGAGCAGCAGTTTCCGGCACAGTTTATCTCGGAGGCGGTTGACCAGACGCGCGGCTGGTTCTACTCGCTGATGGCGGAATCCACGCTGTTGTTTAACAAGGCGCCCTATGAGAATGTTATCGTGCTTGGCCATGTTCAGGACGAGAACGGGCAGAAGATGTCCAAGTCAAAGGGCAATGCGGTAGACCCGTTTGAGGCGCTGGAAACCTACGGGGCAGATGCAATCCGCTGGTATTTTTACGTCAATTCCGCACCTTGGCTTCCGAACCGTTTCCACGGCAAGGCAGTGCAGGAGGGACAGCGCAAATTCATGGGAACACTGTGGAACACTTACGCGTTTTTCGTACTCTACGCAAATATTGACGGTTTTGACGCGACGAAATACACATTGGAGTATGACAAACTTCCGGTGATGGACAAATGGCTTTTGTCAAAGCTCAACACGGTGGTCGGCGCTGTGGACAATGACCTTGAAAACTACAGGATTCCCGAGGCGGCGCGCGCTTTGCAGGAGTTTGTGGACGAGATGAGCAACTGGTATGTACGGCGCAGCCGTGAACGGTTCTGGGCAAAGGGCATGGAACAGGACAAGATTAACGCATACATGACACTTTACACCGCACTTGTGACCATCTCTAAGGCGGCGGCGCCGATGATTCCGTTTATGACGGAGGACATTTACCGAAATCTTGTTTGCAGTATTGACCCGTCGGCGCCGGAAAGTATCCATCTGTGCGATTTCCCGTCAGTTGACGAGAAGTTCATTGACAAACAGCTCGAGACGGATATGGAGGCAGTGCTAAAGACCGTGGTGATGGGACGCGCATGCCGCAATACGGCAAATATCAAGAACCGTCAGCCAATCAGTACCATGTTTATCAAGGCGCCGTTTACACTGGGCGCATTCTATCAGGAAATCATCGAGGACGAGCTGAATGTCAAAAAGGTGGTGTTTACAGATGATGTGCGGGAATTTACGACCTACACCTTTAAACCGCAGTTAAAGACTGTGGGACCTAAGTACGGCAAGCAGCTTGGCGGCATCAGGGAAAAGCTTTCCACGATTGACGGAAATGCGGCGATGGATGCGCTGAAAGCAGACGGGGTTATTGCGTTTGACGTGAATGGAACAGAAGTGAAGCTTGCCGAGGAGGACTTGCTGATTGACATTTCCCAGAAAGAGGGCTATGTGACAGAGGCGGACAATACGGTGACGGTCGTGCTTGACACGAATCTGACAGAGGAGCTTGTCGAGGAGGGCTTTGTCTACGAGGTCATCAGCAAGGTACAGACCATGCGTAAGGATTCCGGCTTTGAGGTGATGGACCATATCAAGGTTTACATCAGCGGAAATGACACGATTGTCAGTGTTGTACAGAAGAACGAGAAGGCAATCGGCGAAAAGGTTCTCGCGGATGCGTTTGTATATGGCGAGGACAATGTGCCCAATGCAAAGAACTGGAATATTAATGGTGAGAACGCTACAGTGGGCGTGGCGCGTTGTTAGTGTGCGGACTTACGCCGGCGGTCTGTACACTGGGGTTTTAGGAGAGATTGAAATATGAAAAAGAGTCGCCGAATCATAAAGATTGTATTGATTGCGTCGGGCGCATTGCTTGTGATTTTTGTCATTGCGTCGTTTATGCTGATCAATCATTTTATGAAGGAATATTTTAACCGGAGTGAGCAGAAGAAGTATTCCGAGTATATGCGCTGGGCGGATTTTGAAGATTTTCCGAGGGAAACTGTGACATTTGCCTCCGGCAGTGAGACGTTGACAGGCTACATCTACGGCAAAGACAAGCCGGCAAAAGGGCTTGTGGTGATTTCGCACGGGCTGGGCGGATATTCGGAGGGCTATATCAACGAGACAAAATATTTCGTGGACAATGGGTTTATGGTCTTTGCCTATGACAATACAGGCAGTGGCGCATCGACGGGCGACAGTTGTATCGGGCTGGTGCAGTCGGCGCTCGATTTGGACAGTGCGCTGACTTATGTGGAGCAGAATGCTGTCTTTGACGGGCTGCCCATCTGCCTTTACGGGCATAGCTGGGGCGGCTTTGCCACGACGGCTGTGCTGAATCTGGACCATGATATCGCAGCGGTTGCCAGCCTTGCGGGGTACAACGACAGTATACAGGAGATGACATATGTCGGGAAAAGTCTGATCGGGTCCTTTGCCTATGTGGAAAAACCGTTTATATGGCTCACGCTGCGCCTCACTTTTGGGGATAAGATGAATCTCACTGCGGCAGATGGCATCAACCGCGCAGTCAACACGGCAGTTATGATTGTCCAAGGAGATCAAGATGACTTTGTAGGATTTGACGGACCATGCATTTATGCCAATCGCGATAAAATCACAAGAACCGATGTGAAGTATGTGCTGCTGGAGGGCAGAGAGCATGGCGACCTCATGATGGATTACAGCGAGGAACGTCTGGCATATATGGAAAAACTGGATGCGGAGTATCAAGAGATGCTCGAGCAGTACCAGGATGAGATTCCAGATGAAATTCTCAAAGCGTGGAATGACACGATTGACAAAAAGCTGACCTCGCAGTTGAACACTGAATTGTTTGAGGATATTGTGGACTTTTATATGCAGGCGATTGCACATCGAGCGTAACAGCGATGAGAAGTAAAGGACGCCAGGCAGTGTACGCCTGGCGCCTGATGAGTGCCGGATAGTGAACTATGGAAAAGAGGTTTGGCGAGACAGGACGCGAACACCTGTCATAATAGTAGTATGAAAGAAAGTAGAGGAAAACCATAAATTTGCGCACTTGAATAAGCTGTCTAAGGCAGGCAGCTTTTGAAGCGCTATGGAGTGAGAAAATTAGATTAAGAAGCTAACGGTTCATCCCAGCGGATTCATTGCTGCCGGGGGTTAGACCAGCCCAGCAGCATAAGCGTTTGGAACTCGAGAACTGAGAAAGTGGACAGCATTTTCAAAATCAGGATTAGAAGAAATCATGTTTTCAATCATTTTATCAACATCATTGATTTCAGCTGTGATATAATCCATATGTGCACGGACAAGGCGCATACGATGTTTTTGGGCATTAGTCATCTGATATCCTTCGACGGATTCTATAACAGCATCTTCTTTGGATTTGAGGCTCCTTAGAAGTTTAGATGCGATTTCTTCGTGGTTAATGGATGTACCCGATTGTTCAAGCAGATAGTCAATAATGGATGTGGATGACTTCCCGAAGATATCGGAAACAACAGAATCTAATGCAACATTGCAAACAGTAAGGAACTGTAGGAAAATATCCTACGCAATCTGCATCACAGTTCCTTATGGCAATTACTCTATAAATGTCATTGATATTTCCAGATTTTAATGCAACATTGCTTCCGCAATTCACAGGCATTTCATATAATGGCGTACACTCTGGCAAGTATTCTTCAAAAACAAGATGAGCTATCAAATCATTAATTGCTGCCATAAATCGGTTGTTCTCCTTTAAATTTTTATCTCTATACTCTATAATACATTCCAATATCCTGCTTTTTTTGATCCTACTCTTTCAATATAGCCATTTTCACGCAGAAATGAAATATTATTATCTACAGCCGTTTTGCTAATTCCTAAGATTTTGCGAAGTTCTTCAGCTGTTATGTTGGGATTATCCCTCATTTCTGTCAAAATTGTCCTTCTTCTTGCATTTAATGGCTTTTTATTCCCAACTTTATTCGAGGGTTTTTTGATTTTTTTCAATGGTATTGTTACAACAATTGAATTTTCTCGAAATGCAAACGCCTCTTTACCATAAATTTCCGTTATTTTAGGAACTCCCCGCCCTGATTTCTCACTGATATGCAATTGCAGAAATATTTCCGACAGTTTTTCATTCACAGGAACAGATTCCCCCATATAAAAGCCTTCCATTGTCTGTGCCGGCGGCAGAGAGCCTCTTGATAAGATTTCTATTCTATCAGAAAAAACGGAAATCATCGGTTCTTTTCCCTCTGTCCATTTGTTATGCAGGACAGCATTGATGATTGCTTCACGAAATGCCTTGTTATCAAACAGCGGCACCTCTTTCCGTTCCACAACCCGGCCGGTTTCATCTGCCTGTATGATATTGAGCACGTCGCCATACCGCAGTAATTCATCCAAACTGTATAAAAGACAGTTATTCCCAAACTCCCTGACTGAAAACAGATTTGTTCCTTTCGTTTTTCCCTCAAATATAGATACTCTGAGAGGAAAATGAGAATCGTCCGAAAGCAGCTACGCCAATAAATTAAATTGTCCTTCTTCATTGCGCAGACCTAAATTTTTTATAAAAGTCTTATCGCTTAAAACAATTCCTTTTGACCCATAATATCCAAACAATTTTTGGAAAGTAAGTTCCTGATATTTTGCCGGAATCGTTTCTATGGTTTCTGTTCTCCCATCAAGTATCTTAAAAAGTTCAATCTCCCTCTTAGGATAATCCTTGATATTGCATTTCGATGATCCAATTCTTATATACCGCCTTTCCTTAAATGCAGTAGGTATCTCAAAAGCCGCAGGTATGACCA
>Ga0137308_101929_pt1 | contig 16729 bp, 12 predicted proteins | sample Inofrocosms_June_FD_97181 | JGI IMG/M metagenome (GOLD analysis project Ga0137308, IMG submission 97181) | Mouse cecal microbial communities from Vienna, Austria - N-Acetylneuraminic and N-Acetylglucosamine D2O microcosms_June | ecosystem: Host-associated > Mammals > Digestive system > Large... | reverse complement strand
AGCCGCCCTGCCATATACAATCCCTATTGCGATAGGTTTTCTGTTCCTTGGGATGTCCTATGGTTTTTTGATGCGAAGCAAGGGATTTTCCTTTATCTATCCGATGCTGATGAGCCTTTTTATCTTCGCGGGCTCGATGGAATTTGTGACCGTAAATCTGCTATTGTCAGCATTTCATCCACTGTATGCATTTTTCCTGGCGCTGATGGTCAATGCAAGGCATCTGTTCTATGGTATCTCTATGCTTTCAAAATACAAAGAGATGGGATGGAAAAAGCTGTATCTTATCTATGGAATGTGTGATGAATCTTTTACAGTCAACTGTACGGTAACGCCGCCATCTGATGTGGATCGGGGATGGTTTATGTTTTTTGTGACATTACTCAATCATATCTACTGGGTGACGGGTGCAACGCTAGGAGCACTTCTTGGATATGTCATACAGTTTGATACCAAAGGGATTGAATTTGTTATGACAGCTTTGTTTATTGTTATGTTTATAAATCAGTGGGAAGAAGCGACAGAACACAGGTCGGCGCTTACAGGATTCGGATGCTCTGTTCTCTGCCTGTTTATCTTTGGCAAAGAGAGCTTTCTCTTGCCTGCTATGGCGCTGATGATTTTGTGTTTTACTTTTTATCGGAAGAAAGACAGAGGGGAGGAGACAAGATGACAACTATGCAAAGTATTCTTACGATTGTTGCTGTGGTGGCTGGAACGATGTTGACAAGATTTCTTCCATTTCTTATCTTTCCAGAAGGCAAGACGCCGCCTTTTTATATCACTTGGCTTGGAATGGTTCTGCCATATGCGGTGATTGGTCTTTTGGTAGTCTATTGCTTAAAGGATGCTGTATTTTCTGCCTATCATGGTCTGCCAGAGTTGATGGCGATTGTGTGTATTGGAATTTTACATAAATGGAAGAAAAATACACTGCTTAGTATCGGTTTTGGAACCGTCTTCTATATGTTTTTGGTACAGAATTTTTTTGTATAATAGATACTTTTTATGGTAAATACAGGAGCATTGTAATGTGGATATTGGACTATGGTATGGAAGAAAAATAGTTAAAGTAGATAAATTCTTTGCCATATTCAGACAGAATGGAATTACGTCCAGACTTTAAGAACAAAGGGAAGCCCAGTTCCTCCTCAAGCGAAGTGATTGCTTTGCTTAAGGTGGAAGGGCTGATATAGAGTTCTTTTGATGCCTGGGCGTAATTCTGTGTCTTGGCAAGGGACTGAAAATAGACAAGATGTTGCCAGTTCATAAATGCTCCTTTGTGCGATGGGGGATAAGTGTGAAAATATTTAGTCTGAGATATCTGGTTTTGAAGTCTCAGAAAATGAAATCACTACTTCATTTTTCTTCATAAACAACAGACCAAAGGAGCCAGGACCACAGTTGCAGGCGATGGCAGAGGATGCTTTTTGCAGATAGACTCTTTCAAAAGGACAATACTGTTTGACAAGAGCCTGGATATACTGAAGTTTTTTGGCATCCATCCCGGCATAGGTAATAAATAAAATACGTCGGTCAATATTTCGGTTGTTTAATAAGACTTTTCGGATATAGCGCTTGGCAACATGTGGGAAGTCTCCCATCTCCATACCACCAACCACCATTTTGCTTTTTCGCAGTACAATAATCGGATGCAAAAGCAGCGCATCGCAGAGAATCTGTATTCGCTTGGAAATCTGTCCGGCCTGACACATCATATGTGTGCTGTCAATGATAAAATCAGAAGAGATATAGTATTTTAACTTTTTCATGGCTCTTACGATTTCTGTTCTTGTCGCATGATTTTCTGCCATGGAGGCGGCATAGAGCACCATAAGTCCCATGCTGCTGGAGAGATGTCCAGAGTCTAATACGGTAACATTCTCAAAGGATTTTGCCGCCTCAAGGGCGTTAGCATAACCCTGGCTGGTATGTCTGGCCATTGTAATATGGATAATATTCTGAGCTTCTGTCAGTTTTTGAGCAAAAAATCTCTCATAATCCTCTACATCTGGAGCCTGAGAATATCCATTTTTTCCCATGGCGATATGCGATAGCAGCTCATCTGCTTTTAGCTCTAATTCATCTAAGAACCGGCCTTCTTCTGTATAGACATAGTAAGGACATACAGAGATATCAAATTCTTTTTTAAGAGATTCTGGAAGGTCACAGACACTGTCCGTAGTAATCATCAAAGACCGTCTCTGTGTCTGTTCAAAAATTAAGACATCCTTACCAATCTCTGATTCTATCATTTCCTCACTTAGTTTTACAAGCTCTTTTGGAAGGATGCTAAGTACAGCTGCTTCTAATAAGGCACCACTGACAGGCTTGGCTAAATAGCCACTAAAGCCTTCTTTTTTATAGAGGAGTTGGTTGTCGCTTCCGGCATTGGCAGTCAGTGCAATAACTGGTACATTCTGACACAGGCCTCCAGGTTGTGTGCGCAGTGCATGAAGACACTGGATTCCGTCCATCTCCGGCATTAAATGGTCCATGAGAATGGCATCATAATGCTGTGTCTGTGTGAGTTTTAGACACTCTGCACCACTTAAGGCTGTGTCGAGCTGAATCTTTGTTGCCGAGAGAAGCTTACGCACTACCATAAGGTTCATATCATTGTCATCGACTACAAGTATATGTGCATTGGGTGCTTCAAAGCTCTGCCGATATTGTTCACTGGCATGAGCCTTTGCGCGGGAAGTCAATGTAAAAGTACCCAGTTCCTTGTCATCTACGATGTCTTGTTCAAGCATAACAATAAAGGTGGAACCTTTGGTATAGACACTGTTGACACTGATTTCTCCCCCCATCAGTTCCACAAGCTGTTGTACGATGCTAAGGCCAAGTCCGGTGCCTTCAATATGACGGTTCTTTTCTTCTTCCACCCTCTTAAATGCATTGAAAATATAGGGGATATTCTCTTTTTTTACTCCTTGACCGGTATCCTCTACGGAATACCAGACGCGTACACGGTTTAAGGTCAGACGTTCACACCGGATAGAAAGGGTAACAGAGCCTTCACTGGTATATTTTACGGCATTGTTTAAGAGGTTGATAAGCACTTGCTTAATACGTATTTCATCCCCGCAGAGCATACTTGGGATGGAAGAATCAACATGCAGACGAAATTCTAACCCTTTTTCTTTGGCTTTTATCCAGATCATATTGACAATTTCCGAAAAAAGCGCACCGGTCTCGTAGGAGACATTGACAATTTCCATCTTTCCAGATTTAATCTTGGACAAGTCTAGGATATCGTTGATAAGCGTTAGAAGCAATTTGCTAGCTCCCTGAATATTTCTTGCATTTTCAGCAATTTCTTCAGGAATATCTCCGCGCAAAATAATCTCATTTAACCCGATAATCGTGTTGATGGGCGTACGAATCTCATGGCTCATACTGGAGAAAAAATGATTTTCCGCTTTATTTAATTCTTCGATTTCTTTTTTCTGCTGTTTAGAAAGTTCATTTTCTCTCTCATAAAGCCTATTGAGAGACAAGAGCAGTATGCTTGTCAATACACCAACAAAAACAACGGAAATGGCAGAATCAAAAAAGGAATGCATTTGTGTGTTTTGCGAGACAAACTGTGGAAAATAAAAAGCTGTACAATAACAGAGCAATGTCTCTAACATGCAAAGTATAAAAAAGTTTATCTTTCGTCTGCCTTCTAGCGTAATACTGATGTAGATAAAAGGTAAGACAAACCACTGCGGCATACCACTATAGAATCCACCCGATGTAAAAAAGCTTATTGGGAAGAGCAAAAGAAGCAGTATCGTGATAAGGGTAGCTCCCGCATTGATACATTCTTTTTGAATACTGATTTTGACAACCGCTGCCATAAAGATAAGACTGGCTGCTAGTATTAGCAGATTGAGAAGATTTCTTCCCATAGGCAGTATAATAATCAGCGCAACCATACAGATGCCTGTGACTACACGGAACATACGTTCGCGAAGGCTGATTTTTTGGTTAAAGATGATTTCAAACCATTTTTTTAACACTTTGTGCCCCCTCCTGTTTTTCATTATAATCCGAGAATCGTTTCACAGACTTCATCATACATGCGCAGAAGTATAGGATGGCTGTGCCGGATATATTCTATATTTCCTTTTTTTCCGGCTTGCTCTATCAGCTTTGCCTGGTCTGCAAGCCGTTCTGCGCCGATGGTCATAGATGTGCTTTTTAATGCATGGACTTTGACCGTATAATCTTTCCAATTTTCTGTCTCATATAAAGAGATAATCTCTGTCTTCTTATCAACAGCCTGCGTACAGAACATCTGGAGCATCTCTAAATAAAAGTCTGTTTCGCCACAACAATAATCCAGTCCAAGCTGTATATTGATACCTACCTTGGCAAGTGGGGCAAAGGATAAAGAGGCGTCATCTGTCAAAGTTGTATCTTCTGACAAGTATTTATCTGTCAGATCTTCGTCCTCAATCTCTCCTTCTGCTTCTAAGAGTGGTTCGTCTAAGAAGGATTCCTCCTGTATGTAGGCTCTGTCTGTTGCAGAACTATCTTCTTCAAAACTATCTTCTTGAAGGATGTCTTCTTGAAGGATATCCTCTTTGAGAATCTCCTCTTCAAAGATATCATCTGCCAAGGCAGGTTTTTCTGGTGCCGCTTTTTTAGAAGCTTTCTTTTTGGTATTGGTCGGTTTTTGTGAGTGTTTTTTTGTCTCCTCAAAGGAATCATTTGCAAGAGATGGTGCGTCACTGTATTGAACAGATTGTTCTGGCAATACTTTGCGTAATACTCGTTCTAGAACAGACCGTTCAATAGGCTTTGGTATAAATTCTGTAAAGCCTTCATTTCGGAACATCTCTCTGGCACCGCTTATGGTATTGGCAGTCAAAGCGATAATTGGAAGCTCCTGATAGACGCCATTTTTCATCTCACGGATTTGTTTTAAGGTCTCTACCCCATCAAAGCCTGGCATCATATGGTCAAGAAAGACAATATCATAAGAAGTCTTTGCACAACGTGCTATCGCTTCTTTTCCGCTAAGACAGGTATCTACGTGAATGCCATAGCTGCCTAATACACCTTTGGCTACCACAAGATTCATCTCTTCATCATCCACAGCCAGAACCCGGATGCCTTCACAGGAAAATGGCTTGCGGCCAGCGGCCTGTGCTTCTCCAAATCCATTCTCTTTTATCTCGCCATTTAAGAGGTTGACAACAGAAAGTGCAAAAAATGGTTTGCGAATCACTAAAAGCTTGCTGTTTGCACTTAGCATAAAGTCTTGTTCAGCAATAACGACTACTTGAAGCGTAGAGGCAAGTTCTTCGTAATAAGAGGTATTCTCTTCATATTCTGCCTGCGCGATAAATACATGGGTCAGTGCATAGTTGTTTTGCAGCTTTAACAGTCCTTCAAAGTTGTGAGCCTGGTATCCTTCGATATTTAGTCCTTCTACCATATGTAGGATCATATTATCATAATATCTTCTGATTTCATCGCTGTTATATTTCTCTGGTCGGAAATAACATGCAATACAGAGACGTTCTGGATGGTCAAGCACTATCGCTGGCGTGCTATCTGCTACTCCCTGGGGGATTGTGATATGAGCCTGTAAACCTTGCTGTTTTTGGCTGTCAAAATAGATAAATCCACCCATAGCATGAAGCAGTCCCCTGGCGATTGGAAGTCCAAGTCCAAGGCCACCGGCAAAGCGGCTGCTTCCAGAGTCCGCCTGGTAAAAATCGTCACACATCTGCGTAAGCTGTGAATCTGTCATACCAATTCCCGTATCATAGATATCAATAATTAGATTGATACCATAGGTTTCTGACCGGTATTTGATGCAGACATTCAGACCACCTTCTTCTGTAAATTTGATGGAATTTTCCAGAAGAATCTTTAGAACGTGAGAGATTTTCTCCACATCTCCAATAAGAATTGAAGGTATCGACGGGTCCATATCAAATACCATCTCTAATTGATGTTTGTTGCTCTGCATGGCAGTTGTTGTGATAATATCATTTAGTACAGAAGTGATATGGTAAGGTTCTTTGGCTGGAGTCAGTGTGCCTTCTACAATCTCTGTATAGTCAAGCATATTGTTAATCTGATTGGACAGACGTTTGCCAGCCATCTTAATCGATTGCATATCTTTGCGGACTTCTGGAGAGATGTCTTTTTCCAGAATCACTTCGCTGATGCCAAGAACCATATTGATAGGCGTGCGAAGCTCATGGGATACATTGGATAGAAATTCCGCATTTTGTTTGCCGGATTTCTCTAGTTCTGCAAGAGTGGCATCGTATCTTTGTCTTGACTCTAGTCTTCTGTTAATCCGGTAGATAGAAATAGAAGTGGAACCGAGCACTACTATAATACCAAACCCTATCCGAATCATATTCTGTACGCCCATATAAGGATTGAGGGTGTGCAGAATAAAGCAATGATATAACAATTCTAACACGTACAAGGCGACTGTCATATATAACAGTCGCTTTTTGTCAAACATAGAGAATACAAGTAATAACATACAGGCTATTGCCGGTATATCAAAAAGGGTAATCACATGTACCCCAAAGAAAAAAAATCCGACCATCAATAATCCGGCACACAGATTTTCATAAAAAGTATCTGAGCCAGCCCTTCCAATATGCAGGAACCAGACAAGCGTATTGCCGATTAAGATAACCGGGACCATCCAGGCTTCCCATGACATAGCCAGAATAATTAGAATCAACATGGTGCCAAACATAGTGACGATGCTGGCTAGAAGCAAGTGGATGCTGGTCTGTCTTTTTGCTCTCATTGTTCTTCAAGCCCCATAGCAACTCGCTTTAATAATTCCTGTGGGAAAAACGGTTTTTTCAGATAGTTTACAGCTCCTAGACTGATAGCCGTTTTGACATCATCCTCATAGCCGGATGCGGTCAGAAAGATTACAGGAATCTCTACAGAAGAATCTTTCATTCGTTTAAAGGTCTCGATACCATCCATAATAGGCATAGCAATATCCAGTAGAATCAAATCAATTTTTTCACTTTTGATTTTAGACAGTGCTTCTCTACCAGATTCCGCAAGCAATACATTATAATGCTTCTCTAAAATCATCCTTGTTCTCTTTAAGTTCATTGCGTCATCATCAACGACCAAAATACGTTTGCGCATATGATTGCCTCCTTATAGTCACCCTAAAATTTTTATTCCCATTAAGAATTATTTTAAAGCAGGATAACAAGAAAATCAAGTATAATCAAGTATAATCAGAGGTAATATAAAAGAATCATCATGAAAAAAGCACCTTAGCTTTATGTAAAGTGCATAGCTAAGGTGCTTGTTATAATTTTAAGAAAATACAGTATGCTGGCGGCGGTAGGCATCGTTATCTTTTTGACGAAGTTCACTCTCCACCTGTGCCAGTTTACTTTTTAGGTTCTTGGCTTTGGCCTCATCGGTCTCTGTGCGAAGCTTTTGCTCTAATTCCTGTTTTTTCTTTTTAAGCTTCTCAATCTCACGGTCTACTTTGTCTGTGTTTCCAACGCAGCGCTCTGCTTCTGAATCTTTGGATTTTTTTTCCGGGATATATTCATCTCTAGATGGCTTTGAAGGCGTGCTTTTTGAAGGCTCTTCTGGATTCTTAGCCTCCTCTGGCTTCTCGGCGTCAGATGCTTTTTGCGCTTCTTTTTGTCTGTACTCCCATTCCATTCGTCGTTCATCTACTCTTGAAATCATCTCCATATCCTACCTCCTGCTAACTTAGATGTTTTTTGCTTGTTAAGATTAGTGTAATGCTTTCCTGTAGAATTACAAGCGAAATGCTATGAATGGTGTTCTGCCTGTTATGAAATGTTGAGAAGTACATGGAGATGAAAGGTATCTTCTACCTGTTCCATCAACATTGCACCGTGGTATTTTTCAGCAGCGGCTTTGATATTGCTAAGCCCCGTTCCCATAAGTGGAAGAGGCCCTTTTCTACAGGTATTCCAAAATTCCAGCCGATAAAAATCCCCCTGTTGTTCTCCTTCTACAGAGAGCATAGCATCTTCGATGGACTGACAAGCGGTTATTGCATTGTCAAGTGCATTGGCAAAGATAACACATAAGTCAAAATCATCGATGGCACAAGTGCCTGGAAGCAGAAGCGAGACCTCGGTCTTGATATTTGAAAGTCTTGCCAGTGCAAGCTTTTCGCTAAGAAGAATATCAACAACTGGGTTGCCACTTTGACAGGGAAAAGACAAAGAGATGGAAGCCTGCTGCATCTTACGAAGATACTCTTTGGCTTCTTCTGTCCGGTCAGTATATAAAAGGCCATGTAACACTGACAGATGATTTTTCAAATCATGCCGAAAAGACTGTGTTGTTTCATAGCGAAGCCTTGCTTCTGCAATATATGTTTTTTGTGCCTCTGCTGCTTGTGTCAAAGAGGTAATCGCTGCCTGTGTTAAAAATGCAGTGCAGACGCGCTGATAGGCATAGAGCATACAAAACAATGCAAGAGCTCCAAGTATTTGCAAAGACAACAAAAGCAGATGTTTGGTCGGTTCAAGTCTGGAGAGAAAATGTTGGTAGGCTGTCTGTATAATATATAGTTCCACTGAAAAAAAGAACAAGACAGACATTAGTAAAAGCCAGATATGCGGAGTAAAGAAATCATCCTGAAAAGATAATAATTTTAGCGCAATACAATAGCAGAAGAAGCTAAGCATAAAAGAAAAAAGTGTTGCGAAGATAAGGATAAGATAGAGCCGAATCCCTCTAAGAGAGAAAGGAATCCATATGGATTCGAGCGAATTGACAATACCAGAAGAAAGCTGTGAGATACATACTGCAAGCATAGAGGCGGCAAAGGAGAGGATACGCCGATTGTTTAAAAGATATCGGTTGATGCCATAAAGTGCCCACAATTCGGCACAGATAGACAGTATCCATGGAATGGAATAATACAGAGAGGCTATCTGGATAATACAAATAAAAGAAAAATAGATGGGGAAATAGGATAATCGTATCTCTTTTCCTGTAAAACGACAGAGAAACCATATATGCAAAAGCGTAAGCGCAAGCAAAGAAAATCCATCCATCCCAAAACTGAACCAATCCATATCAGATATTCCTCTCTTTCATATGCTGCAAAAGTGCTTCGCTCAAGGCTCTCTCCCGCAGTCTTGAGACTGGAATCTGTATGTCCTTTGGCAAAAATACCTGTCCTTTTTGGCATCCTCGTACATAGTCAAGATTGACCAGATAACTTCTGTGACATCGAAAAAAACGTCCATCGGTCTGCTGCTCTAGATGTTCTAATCTGTCATAATAGTCCAAAACGGTACCATCAGTCTGATGAACATAGATTTTTCTCCCAAGCACCTCACAGTATAAAATCTGTGATAATAAAATAACCTGACAGGAATTTCCTCTTTGTATCAGAAGATTTTGTTTGGTGTGCTGTCTAAGAGAGAGAAGGGCCCGCTTCATTGTCTTCTGAAAGGGGCGCTCTGCAAGTGGTTTTACCAGATAGTCATAAGCCTCTACTTCAAAAGCACGAAAGACATATTCTTTTAAGACCGTGACAAAGATAAGAAGGCATTGATTCCCAAGTCTTCTAAGTCTTCTGGCAACCTCCATACCGTCAGGTTTTGCCATCTGAATATCCAGAAAAAGCAAGTCAAAGTTTAAGTCACTCTCTAGCAGGGATTGTCCGTCAAGATAGCAGGTAATCTGATAGGAAGAAATCTGTCTCTTTTTCATATAATCTGTAAGTCTGTTTGAGAGTTCTTCTAGCATATAGGGCTCGTCGTCACAGATTGCAAATCGAATCACAAATTCACCGCCTTTTCTTTTAGAGTAAAAATTATAACGATAGTATAACGTTTTTGACGAGATTTGACAATGGAGCTTTTCTCTGCATATATTGATGATATAGATAAGACAGATTGGAGTTTGATGTCATGAAGGAGCATCGGGAATGGAATCCCTATTCGATAAACTATGAACAGCGGGCATTTCCATGGCTGTATCCTTACGGAAACCAGATGAATTACTGGAATCTGTGGAATTCCCCGGAGCGGATGGAGGATGAGGTGGATACCAAACGCCTGCGGGAACTGTATCCTCTGATGGCCAGGCGGCTTCAGCCTTATGTGGAAGAGGTATGCACAAGCCTAGAATATCCAGGAAGTATGATGTATGATGAATACCCAGACCATCTATCCCTGCGGATAAAGGCAAAAGAAGTATGGGAAAATGCAATAAAAGGTGAAAATTTTGGGGAGAAAGAGCCTGCCTGGGAAGAACTTCAGGATTTGATAGGTGTGCTGCTTCTTCAGGAAATGTTAAGGCGCAGAAGGAAGAATCGCACTCGTTTTCGTGGTATGGTGTATTGACCACAGAAAAAAAGCTTGTTACAATAACTAAGAATTGATTACAAGAATCCAATTTGGAGAAGATAATATATTATGAAGAAACTACTTGTTAAGATTGTAACAATCCTGCTGGCTTTTTTGGCAGGAGCTGGTTTTATGAGTTATGCAACTTATATGGGCAATCGGGATATGACTGCTGTGATGGCGGGGGCAACACTTCCGGTAGCCTATGTCAGGCAAGATAACAGGCTCTATAATGAGATGCATGGTTATGTCAAACCTATTGATGCAAGTTATCATAAGGAGTCCGTAATTGGCATTATGGAAGAGCATACACTTTCGCTTGCGGTGGAGAAATACAATGCGCATATCAGGGGGATTTCCTATGAGGTGCGAAGCCTTGATATGAGTCGGCTGATTGAGAAAGGAGAGCAGCTTTCTTACGAGGATGATGGAACCTATCTAACAGTTACGCTTCAGCTTAAAGACCTGTTAGAAAGGTGGGAGCGTTATCTGCTTCTTCTAAAGGTGGAGACACAAGAACATGGTGAGGTGATGTTCTATGCACAGATTAGTTATCTAGGAGAGAACCATGTAAAAGAATGTACCGCATTTGCAGAGGATTTTCACAGAAGGACATTAGAGAAGGACCAAAGTCTCTATGAATATCTAGAAGTAGATGGCTCGATGGATGGCAAGAATCTAGGATATGTCAATATCCATTCGAATTCAGGTCCTGTTACCTGGGGAGAGATGCCACTTGAACAAGTGACAGATACTGAGATTACCTATACGGATTTTTATGGAGAGCGCGTTTCTTTAGTGTTACGCTATCAACTTAGAAATACGGACACAAAGGAGACGTATCAAGTCGTAGAAGCCTTTTGTCTTCAGTATGGAACAAGTCGTATTGCCCTGCTTGCCTATGAACGGACAGCGCAGCGTATCTTTACTGTTGGCGGACAGCTTCTAGAGGATGGACAGATTTCATTTGGAATTCAGGGAAAGGAACTGAATTACCGGAAAAATGATGAAGAAGATGTGATTGGCTTTGTACAGCAAGGACAGCTCTACAGCTTTGACTTCGGCCAGAATCGTCTAAGCCTGGTCTATGGATTTCAAGATGACGATGACAAAAGAGGACTCTATCAGGCTCATGATTTTCGGATTATGGATGTAGAAGATTCAGGCAGTATGGATTTTTTGGTCTATGGTTATATGAATCGCGGACAGTATGAAGGACAATGCGGTATTTTACTCTGTCACTATGATGCGCTTTTAAATACTGTAGAAGAACAGTTTTTTCTTCCAAGTGACCATCCCTATGAAGTGCTCAAAGAGGAGATTGGAAAGCTTGCGGTGGAAAATGAGACAGGGACTGCATGGCTCTCCTACCGCGGGATGATTCTGCAGGTGGATTTAAAAGACCGCTTTGTGCAGATACTTGCTAAGGATATCCTAGAAGAACAGCTTCAGGTATCTGACAGCGGGCTTTTGGCAGCGTGGACAGAAGAAGGAGAGAAAAGCATCAGTCTTTTAAATACCAGAAATGGTATTATCAATCAGATTACTACCGAATCAGGTGAGATTTTGCAGGCACTTGGTTTTATGGAAGAAGATTTTATCTATGGGACCGCATATCAGCAGGATATTCGCACAGACCTTGCAGGAAGAAGAATTGTTCCGCTGCACCGGGTAGTTATCCGCGATAAACGAGGCAGTGAAGTGCGGGAGTTTGACTATGCTTCCAAAGGAAAATATGTAACAGGAGTTACGATTGTAGAGAATCGGATTGACCTTACCTGTATTGCTCTTAGAGAAGATGGCTCCTATCAGGAAGTCTTGCCAGAGCCAATCACATATACCAGTGAACCGGCCAAGGAGAAGCTGTCCATTAGGGTTGCCAATGACAAAGTAAAAAGAGACGAATATCATCTGATTTATGAGGGAACGATAAAGTCAGGTTCGATGAAGCGGCCAAAAGTAAAGCTGGTACTGTTTGAAGATAACCGGACACTTGCGCTAGAAGATGGTGGAGCCAATTACTGGTTTGCATGGATTTTTACTGGTGAAGCCAAAGGATTTAATACATTGGCAGAAGCCATCAACTATGCTTATGACGGAAGAGGGACGGATGATGGAATGGGGAGCGTCTGGAAGGATGGCTCTAAGCGCTATTGGCAGAAGTGGCGGCGGCAGACACGAGCACAGATTGAGGGCTTTTTGGGGGCTGAGACTGCGGAACCAACAGGCAGCAGTCTGGCACAGTGCCTGCAGCTTTTGCTTCGCCAAAAGCAGCTCTATACAGATGTGGAGACAAAGCTTAATGAGGGACAGGCTGTATGGGAGATTCTGTCAGAAGAATTGTCTGAGAGCAGTTGTCTGCTTCCGGGCTGCAATCTTCGCAGTACGTTATACTATGTGGACAGAGGGGCTCCGGTTATGGGAATCACAGAATCCGGGGAAGCTGTGCTGATGGTAGGATATGACGCACAAAATATTATTTATTATGAACCAGGACAGACGACTCTAAGCAGAGCCGGGTTAAAAGATGCCACTGAGATGTTTGAGGCGGCAGGCAATCTGTTTTTTACCTATTTGCCATAAAGGAGGAGACAAGCAATGGATGAAAGAATTACAACACTTGCACACAATCTGGTATCGTATTCGTGCCAGGTAAAGACAGGAGATAAGGTCTATGTGCACTATATTGGAGAGAGTACAAAGGATTTGGCGAAAGAACTGGTGCGAAAGATATATGAGGCAGGAGGCGTACCTTTTGTTCACTATACCGACCCGCAGCTGCAAAGAGCACAGCTGATGCAGTGTACAAAGGAACAGATAGAGCTGATGGCAGAAGTGGACGCATTAGAGATGTCAAAGATGGACTGTTATATTGCAGTGCGCGGAAGCGACAATGTATCAGAACTCTCAGATGTGCCAGCAGACAAGATGGCTATCTATGAGAAATATTACGCAACGCCTGTACACCACAAGATTCGGGTGCCAAAGACAAGATGGGTGGTGCTTCGCTACCCCAATGATGCGATGGCGCAGCTTTCCGGGGCAAGCACAGAAGCTTTTGAAGATTTTTATTTTCAGGTTTGTAACTTGGATTACAGCAAGATGGAGAAGGCCATGGAGCCACTCGTTTCGTTGATGGAGCGTACAGACAAGGTGCGGCTTGTAGGGCCGGGAACGGACTTAACCTTTTCGATTAAGGGAATTCCCGCGATTCCTTGTGCAGGAAGGATGAATATTCCAGATGGAGAAGTATATACCGCGCCAGTAAGGGAGTCTGTCAATGGAACACTTTGCTATAATACGCCTTCTGTGTATCAGGGATTTACGTATGAGAATATCTGCCTGACATTTGAGAACGGAAAGATTGTAAAGGCTAAGGCAAATAACTCCGAGCGGATTAACAAGGTATTTGATACAGATGAAGGAGCACGTTATATAGGAGAATTTGCGATTGGAGTAAATCCCTATGTGCTGCATCCGATGAAAGATACACTGTTTGATGAAAAGATTATGGGGTCCATACATTTTACGCCAGGAAATTGTTATAAAGAAGCATCAAATGGAAATGCATCCGCGATTCATTGGGATTTGGTGTGGATTCAGAGAGAGGATTATGGCGGAGGAGAGATATGGTTTGATGATGTACTGATTCGCAAAGACGGGAGATTTGTACTGCCGGAGCTTATGGGCTTAAACCCGGAGCAGATAGGATAAAGGATGTATTGAAAAGTGGGGAGAATAATTGTATAATTGTATACAATGAAAAAATTTATAAGAATCTGGATGGAGGATAAGAGATGGTTGAGTTGTACAAAAGTGGCGTCTATGTGCTGAATGGGGCAAGGATTGTGCCGGATACAGAGGATGCACAGGCGATACTGGCAAAGAAGATGGACAGGGTTCCTACCAAAGAGGAAGCAAAAAAGCAGACGATTTCTTATGGAATTTTAGAGAGTCATAATACGTCTGGGGATATGGAGAAGTTAAAGATTCGCTTTGACAAGCTGACTTCTCATGATATTACGTTTGTGGGAATTATCCAGACAGCGCGGGCATCGGGGCTTACAAAATTTCCAATGCCATATGTGCTGACAAACTGCCATAACAGTCTATGTGCCGTTGGAGGGACAATCAACGAGGACGACCATATGTTCGGTCTTTCCTGCGCAAAAAAATATGGCGGAGTGTATGTACCACCACATCAGGCAGTGATTCATCAGTATGCAAGAGAGATGCTCGCAGGAGGCGGGAAGATGATACTGGGCTCAGACAGTCATACACGCTATGGAGCACTTGGAACGATGGCAATGGGTGAAGGTGGCCCGGAGCTTGTGAAACAGCTGCTAAATCAGACGTATGATATCCCTATGCCACAAGTTGTTGGTGTATATTTGACAGGTGCTCCTATGAAAGGAGTAGGACCGCAGGATGTGGCACTGGCAATTATTAAGGCAGTGTTTGACTGTGGATATGTCAATAATAAAGTGATGGAGTTTATCGGCGATGGCGTAGCCAATCTAAGTGCAGATTTCCGTATTGGAATTGATGTGATGACAACAGAGACTACCTGCCTGTCTTCTATCTGGAAAACGGATGAGAAGATAGAGGAGTTCTATGAGATTCATGGGCGCAAAGAAGAATATCAAGAGTTAAATCCTGGCAAAGTGGCGTACTATGACGGAATGATTGTCGTAGACCTCTCTAGGATTCAGCCGATGATTGCGATGCCCTTCCATCCAAGTAACGCATATACGATTGAGGAGTTAACTAACAATCTTAGTGATATCTTAGCGGACTGTGAGGCAAGAGCAAGGGTAAGTCTTGGAGAGAAGGCAGAGTTTTCGCTAAAGAATAAGGTTCGTGATGGGAAGCTGTATGTGGACCAAGGAATTATCGCAGGATGTGCCGGTGGTGGTTTTGAAAATATCTGTGCAGCAGCCGATATTCTAAATGGAAAGAGTATTGGAGCAGATGCATTTACACTAAGTGTCTATCCTGCTTCCATGCCTGTCTATATGGAGCTGGTGAAAAATGGTTCTGCGGCGATGCTGATGCAGACAGGCGCAGTGTTAAAGACTGCGTTTTGCGGGCCTTGCTTTGGGGCAGGAGATACGCCGTCCAATAATGGCTTTAGTATTCGTCATTCCACAAGGAATTTCCCGAATCGGGAAGGTTCTAAGTTACAGAGCGGACAGATTGCTTCCGTGGCACTGATGGATGCCCGCTCGATTGCGGCGACAGCAGCGAACCAGGGGTATCTGACAGCGGCTACAGAGATGGATGTGGAATACCGGGGGCCAAAATATTTCTTTGATAAGCAAATCTATGAGAATCGTGTCTTTGACAGTAAAGGTGTGGCGGACCCAGATACCGAGATTCATTTTGGGCCAAATATCAAAGACTGGCCGGCGATGAGTGCGCTTCCTAAATATCTGATTCTAAAGGTGGTATCAGAGATTCATGACCCGGTGACAACAACTGATGAACTGATTCCATCGGGTGAGACTTCCTCATATCGCTCGAATCCACTGGGGCTTGCAGAGTTTACACTCTCCAGGAAGGACCCGGAGTATGTAGGGCGCGCAAAGGCCATACAGGTGGCACAGAAAGCTATCGAAGCCGGGAATTGCCCGGTGGAGGCAGTGGAAGAGTTAAAGCCAGTCTATCGGACAATCTGTAAGGCTTATCCCGATGTAGACCGGACAACAAGCGGTGTGGGCAGCACTATCTTTGCAGTCAAGCCAGGCGATGGCTCAGCAAGAGAGCAGGCGGCTTCCTGCCAGAAAGTCCTGGGCGGTTGGGCCAATATTGCCCATGGATATGCGACCAAGCGCTACCGCTCCAATCTGATTAACTGGGGAATGCTTCCATTTTTGATTGATGAAGGAGAACTGCCATTTACAAATGGGGACTATCTCTTTATTCCAGAGATTGCAAAAGCGATAGAAGAAGGAGCTACAGAAGTGAAAGCTTATGTGGTGAAAGAGGAGCTTTTGGAGTTTACACTAAGACTTTCAGAGATGACCAAAGAAGAACGCCAGATTATCTTAAAAGGATGTTTGATTAACTATAATCGTGTGTGATTGATAAAATATTAACAGGATAAGCGTTTTTAGATAATGTAAGGGACGCCTAGCAGAGCCTAGAAGGAACATCTATCAGACTTTGTCGGGCGTCCCTCACATCAAAAAATTTCCATGTTTTCAAATCCAAAAGTAAAACTATGCTATCTTATAAAATTTTTACACTTGACAAAACGATTGTATGATTTTATAATCTGGACTATAAAGAAATGAGTTTTTCGACCGTACAGCTATTGCTCAAGCGGCTTGCTCGTTTCTTTTTTTGTTCTTAAAATATCATATAGATACAGC
>Ga0137308_101928_pt1 | contig 16737 bp, 9 predicted proteins | sample Inofrocosms_June_FD_97181 | JGI IMG/M metagenome (GOLD analysis project Ga0137308, IMG submission 97181) | Mouse cecal microbial communities from Vienna, Austria - N-Acetylneuraminic and N-Acetylglucosamine D2O microcosms_June | ecosystem: Host-associated > Mammals > Digestive system > Large... | reverse complement strand
AGATCAAAGATGAATTAAAGGAAAAAGTTGAGAAACTGAAAACACAGGGAACGGAAATTTGTCTGGCAGTGATTCAGGTGGGAAATGATCCCGCATCCGGTGTGTATGTCAACAATAAGAAAAAAGCATGTGCATACATAGGCATCCAATCCTTGTCCTATGAGCTGCCGGAGGAAACCACCGAGGAAGAGCTTTTGAAGCTTATCGGTGAGCTGAACGCAAAAGAGGAAGTAAACGGCATCTTAGTACAGCTGCCGCTGCCGAAACAGATTAATGAGGAAAAAATACTTCTGGCCATCGACCCCGCCAAGGATGTGGACGGTTTTCATCCTGCAAATGTGGGGAATCTGAGTATCGGAAGGCCCGGATATGTCTCTTGTACGCCTGCCGGCGTGATTCAGCTTTTAAAGAGGTCGGGCATTGAAATAGAGGGTAAGGAATGTGTGGTGCTGGGGAGAAGTAATATTGTGGGGAAACCCATGGCTATGCTTTTGCTTCGGGAAAACGGTACGGTCACAGTCTGTCATTCACGTACCAAGAATCTAAAAGAAATCACGAAACGGGCCGATATCCTTGTGGCAGCTTTGGGAAAGCCAAAGTTTGTAGATGCAAGCTATATCAAGGAGGGGGCGGTTGTCATAGATGTGGGAATCCATAGGAATGAAAACAATAAGCTTTGCGGTGATGTGGACTTTGAAGAGGTAGCGCCTCATACTTCGGCGATTACACCTGTTCCCGGAGGGGTGGGTCCCATGACCATTGCCATGCTTATGCATAACTGCGTTGAAGGGGTAGAAAACAGCTGAGCAATATAATTATGGCAATGACTTGTCGAAATGCCCGTCTGCGGCATCGGAAGTCTTGACGCAGCACAAAAAGCAAAGAACACAAAAATATTGCGTGAACGGGGCAGTAGAGGGGATTTTTCGGCAGGAACGCAGGAAAAATATACAAGGGAGGTATTCGTGAAATGGACATTCAGGAAAAAAATGTATCCACGGCAACACAGGCAGCTTCGCCGCAAAACGAAACAAAGAAAAAGATGGGAATCAGACTGCTGCTGATTTCACAGTCGATAGTTCCCGCGCTGGCCATTGCCATTGTTCTTACACTGTTTGCGCGATCCGGTCTGGTAAGCGGGCTGGAGACGGAAGTGCTGACCGGTCTGAGCATGTTGGCGGAAGCCACCATGGCAGGTTATAGTAACATGGACGGAGATTACCACTTTGAAAATAATATTTTCTATAAAGGGGAAGTGAATCTGACAGAAGAGATGGCGGAGCTGGACAATTATGTCACCGGTTCCGATGCGGCGGTTACAGTGTGCTTCGGCCCTACCCGCGTTTTGACTACCCTGACGGATATGACTACCGGAGAAAGAATTATCGGCACGAATGTGTCCGATGCAGTATGGGAAAAGGTACAGAGAGGGGAAGTCTATACCGCTACCCATATTATGATTAACAATGCGGATTATGCGGCATGTTACGTGCCCTTGAAGAATCCGGACGGAACGATTGTCGGTATTGTGTTTGCAGGTAAGCCCAGAGTCGAAATAGACCAGTTTATCAACTCAAAAGTATCCAATATTATTATCCTCGCTGTAGTTTTGAGCATTGTATTCATAATAATAGGTTATTTTGTAGCAAATACGATTGCCAAGTGTCTGATTAAAACCAAGAATGCACTGGAGCAGCTGGCCACCGGTAATTTAAACGTTGAGGTAGAATCCTCTATTCGGAAGCGCAATGACGAACTGGGAGCTATGGGGGATGCGCTGAGCGGCTTGATTGTAAAGCTCAGGGATATTGTAGGTCATCTTCAGATTTCCGCAGGCAAGCTTGACGAGGCCGGTAAGTCCATGGATGAGATGGCGGGACAGTGCAGTAATGCCACGGATGAGATCAGTCGGGCGGTTGACGAAATTTCCAGAGGCGCCGTGTCTCAGGCCGAAGAGATTGAACATGCTTCCGGCCGGATCGTGGAGGTGGGAAGCCAGATCGAAAGTATTGTAAGCTGTGTGGGAAGGCAGTCTGCCGTATCCGTTTCCATGAGTGATGCGGGGGATAAAGCCATGGAAACCATGCACTTACTCAGTGATTCCAACGATAAAACGGTTGCGGCGCTGAACGGCATCGCCCGGCAGATACAGCTGACCAACGAGTCCGTACAGAAGATCGGTGAGGCAACGGAGCTGATTACTTCCATTGCTTCCCAGACAAGCCTGTTATCCTTAAACGCGTCCATTGAGGCGGCGAGAGCCGGAGAAGCGGGAAGGGGCTTTGCCGTGGTTGCTACGGAAATCCAGAAGCTTTCCGTTCAATCCAATGACGCTGCGATTGAGATACAGAATATTATTTCCACATTACAGAAAGAAGCCCAGAAGACTGTGGATGAGATGAAGAGTGCGGAAGTCTTGATGAAGGAGCAGCAGGAGAAGCTGGACGATACCAAGAACCGGTTCAATGATGTGAGCAACGGCATCCATGTCTCCAAAGAGGGAACGGAGGAGATCCGCCTGAGTGCCGACGCCGCGGACAGCTCCAGAACACAGGTTATTGATGTGATTTCCAATTTATCCGCCATTTCGGAAGAAAATGCGGCATCTGCGCAAGAGACTGCCGCTTCCATGGAGGAACTGAACGCGACATTTAATATGATAGCGGAAGAGGCATCCAGACTGAAGCAGATTTCCGGCGGATTAAACGAAGATATGAATTTCTTTAAAATGTAAATCCATTATGTTTCATGATTCCATTTTGCGGAATCTCAAATCCACATTACCCCGATGGAAACATCGGGGTGCTTTTTAGGATACAATATTACGCCGATGGCAGCGCCAGAGTGTTTTTTAAGGACACAATATTACGCCGATGGCAGCGCCAGAGTGTTTTTTAAGGATACAATATTATGCCGATGGCAGCATCGGCGTGTTTTTTTATGGATACAATGGGGATTTTGGCAAGAATTTGCTTGCAATCGGAGTATTCTATGGTACAATGATGGGGACAATTGAATAGTGAGAGGTTTATTGATCGAAGAGGAGAAGAGCGCGATGAAAATTCATTTTCATGGAAAAAAGAAACTCACAGGTTTACTTTTAACGGCACTTCTGACAATGGCTGTACTGGGCGGATGCGGCTCGGACGGCACAGGAGAGTCTTCGGGGGATAATTCCTCTATGGAGCCCGTTTACGGCGGCTCCGTTGTTGTAGGCATACAACAGGATATTGACAGTCTTGACCCTCATAAAGCAACGGCGGCAGGAACGAAAGAAATCTTGTTTAACATTTTTGAAGGCTTGGTAAAGCCTGATGAAAACGGCAACCTGATCAATGCGGTGGCAAGTGACTATACGATTTCCGAGGACGGTTTGGTATATACCTTTACCTTGCGGGATAACGTAAAGTTCCATAATGGCAATGTTGTGACATGTGAGGATGTTAAGTACTCTCTGGAGAGAGTATCGGGACTTCTGGACGGCACGCCCCTCATTTCCACACTGAAAACGATTCAGGCTGTAGATATATTGGATGAAAAGACGGTTCAGGTAACAGTGGAAAGCGCGAATACGGAGCTGATATACAGCTTTGTGGCGGCAATCATTCCCGTGGGAAGCGGGGAAGACGAGGCGGCGGATCCCATTGGTACGGGGCCGTTTTCTTATGTCTCCTATACGCCTCAGGTGGGGATTGTGCTGAAGAAAAATCCGGACTATTGGCAGGCGGGTCTGCCTTATCTGGATGAGGTCAATTTTAAGATCGTAAACAGTCCGGATTCCGCTGTGCTGGAGCTGCAGGGCGGTACTATCGACATTTATGCCTATCTGACAGATTCGCAGGCACAGGAGCTTCAGGAAAGCTTTAATGTAGCGGCCTCCCCGTCCAACGTGGTACAGGCGTTATTTTTAAATAACGCGGAGGCGCCTCTGGACGATGTACGGGTGCGTCAGGCCATCTGCTATGCCCTTGACAAGGATATGGTCAACGAGTTCGTAGGCGGCGGAAACGGAACCGTGATCAGTTCGGCCATGCTTCCCACATTGAAAGACAATTATGTGGACTTAAACGATGTGTACGGTACCACGGCAAATGTGGAGAAAGCAAAGGAGCTGCTGGCCGATGCGGGATACGGAAACGGGTTAGATCTGGAAATTGCCATTCCTTCCAATTATGAGTTCCATATGCAGACCGGCGAAGTCGTGGTGGAGCAGCTGAAAGAGGCTGGGATTAACGCTACCATTAAGGCGGTGGAGTGGAGTACATGGCTGGATGAGATTTACAACGGACGTCAATATCAGGCCACTATCAGCGGCATTACCTGCGATACGACTCCCGGTTATCTGCTGAACAGATTCCAGACGGACTCCAAAAAGAACTTTATCAACTTTGCCAGCACGGAATATGATGAGCTTTACCTGAGTGCTCAGGCGACTCTCGACGTACAGGAGAAAATTGAGGCATATGCAAAGCTTCAGCGGATACTCTGCGAGGAGGCGGGAAGCGCTTTCCTTCAGGTTCCTGCCAATATGACGGCAATCAATAAAAAGCTCAGCGGCTATAAGTTCTATCCTGTCTACGTTCAAGACATGAGCACGGTTTTCTGGACGGAATAGCGTGAAAAGTACTTCTAGCCGCTCATGCCAAAGGGCATTTCGCGGAGAAGTATTATGTTTCACGCCGAAAAACGCCAAAAACGGGCGTTTTTCCCACGGATTTGAGATTCCGCAGAGCTTCTCACCAAACTGCTAAAGCATTAGAAGAATCGCATCAGCGATTCTTCCAGACTTGCCGATGCATTTATTGTTTGTGCCGACTGCATCGGCATGACTGGAAGTGTGAAAAAGGACATTTTACAATTTGGTAAGTTCCATTCGCAGCAAAGGCTGTTTCGCGGAGAAGTACTAAGTCTCCCAAACTGTTAAAACAGTTAGAAAAACGCCCAAAACAGGCGTTATTCATCTTGACTTGGGATTCCGTGTAACAGGCAATACTTATTTTAGATTTAGAAACGGAAAAGAGGAGGTGGCGGCTGCATGAAATATTTTATAAAAAAATTGATAACTCTCATTATGACATTGTTCTTGGTTTCCGTAGCCGCTTTCCTCGCTTTTCAGATTATTCCCGGTGATGTGGTGACATCTATACTGGGTACGGAGGCGACTCCTGAGAGGGAGGAGCAGCTCCGGGAAGAACTGGGACTGAACAAACCGCCCGTACAGCGGTATTTTAACTGGATGACGGATGTACTTCAGGGAGATCTGGGAGAGAGTTACCGCTATTCCAAAAATATGAATGAGATGATGCCGGTGGCTGAGCTGATCGGTGATAAGCTTCCCGTGACGTTGTGGCTGGCGGCGGTTTCGCTGGTGTTGATAATATCGGTATCCATCCCTTTGGGGGTGCTTTGGGCGAGAAGCAGCAGCCGTTTTTTGGATGCGGTGCTGGGGGTGGTAACGCAGACCGCAATGGCGGTTCCATCCTTTTTTCTGGGCATACTTGTGACATATTTGTTTGGAATAGTATTGAAACTGTTTGCTCCCGGCAGTTACATAAGTTATCGTCAGGATTTTGCGGGATTTTTAAAGTACCTGTTGTTCCCGGCGTTGTCCATAGCAATCCCTAAAATTGCTATGACCGCCCGCTTTTTACGAAATTCCATGCTGACGGAGATGGGGGCTGACTATGTCCGCACCGCATACAGCAAGGGATGCACCAGACGACGTGTGATGTACGGTCATGTTCTGCGCAATGCCATGATGCCGGTGACTACTTTTCTGGGCATGATTATTGCGGAAATCGTGGCGGGAAGTATTGTGATAGAGCAGGTCTTTGGTCTGCCCGGTATCGGCAGGCTGCTGATAAGTTCTATTTCCACCAGAGACTTTCCCGTGGTGGAGATATTGATATTGTATATTACTTTTGTGGTCATTTTCGTCTATTTTCTGGTGGATATCCTCTACCGGGTGATTGACCCCAGAATCAGTGAAAAATAAAAGATGACGAACACCTCGTGGAAAGCATTTTGCAAACACGCTCTAATACTCCGTCCGGACTTCCATTTCTGACAGGATGGAGTACCAGTGTAGAAATGAGGGCGATATGAGAAAACAAAGCATGAAATGGAATAAATATTTGGCGGCGGGTCTGTTTATGACAGGCTTTGCTTTGCTGTTGGGAATTGTGGGGATCTTTTGGACTCCTTACAGTACTACAGCCATGTCCGCTGCGGAGAAATTCAACGCTCCTTCCCTCCGGCATATTTTCGGAACGGACAATTTCGGGCGGGACATTTTCTCACGGGTGATGGAAGGGATGGGAACCACGGTGGTCATCAGCAGCCTTGTGGTCTTGTTTTCCGGATCAGCGGGTATTCTTTTAGGGGCCTTGACGGGGTATTTCGGCGGTGTACTGGACGAAGTCGTAATGCGTGTGACGGATGCGGTCAATGGATTCCCAAGCATCCTGTTGACCTTGGTTATTATCAGCATTTTGGGAAGCGGCAAACAGAATGTGATTTTGTCTTTAGGTATTGTTTTTGTGCCTAGTTATATCCGAATTGTCCGCAGCGAGTTTATACGTCTGCGGGATGCGGACTATATCAGGAGAGCCAGACTGATGGGAGTGGGCAGGATGCGCATTTTGTTTGTGCACATTCTTCCGAATATTTTTTCGGTATTCTGGGTCTCGGTAATGATCGGATTTAACAATGCCATTCTAGCCGAATCCGGTATGAGTTATCTGGGGATCGGCGTACAGCCGCCCGATGCCAGTCTGGGAAAAATGCTTTCGGATGCTCAGGGATATCTGCGGACAGCTCCTTGGTATGCGCTGGTTCCGGGGCTTTCCATAGTGTGGGTGGTGCTGGGATTTGCACTGTTCAGCGAAGGAATCCGGCGAAGGAGTTAGTGTGAAAAAAGGACATTTCACAATCCTGATTTGAGTGCCCGCCAGAGCGGGCATATGGGAGTTAGTGTGAAAAGTACTTCTAATTGCCTTTGGCAATTTTCACTCGCAGCAAAGGCTGCTTCGCGGAGAAGCACTGAATTTCCCAAACTGCTAAAGCAATTTTTAAGTCGCAGCAAAGCTGCGGCACGGAGGTTAGAAGATAATGCGTGGGAACGGCATTATCGCCGAGGGTCTGGAAGCAGCAGTTTTGGCATAGTGCCGCTTCCGCGGCGGAATGAGAGGTAGCGATGATTAAGATAGAAGATCTCTCCGTGGCGTTTGACGATACGGAGGCAGTCAAGCATGTGAGCCTCGACCTTACGGACGGGGAGGTACTGGGGGTCGTAGGGGAATCAGGATCGGGTAAGTCCGTGACGGCACTGACGCTGATGGGGCTGGTGTCCGATTCGGCACGGATTACTTCCGGCCGTGTACTCTTTGACGATGTGGTACTGCGGGAAGCCGGTCGGCCTTGTGACAAAATGCTTTACAGAAAATATCAGGGCGCCCGGATGTCCATGGTATTTCAGGAACCCATGACTTCCTTGAATCCTACCCAGAGAGTGGGCAGGCAGGTGGAGGAAATGCTTCGTCTGCATACGGAGCTGAAGGCGGAGGAAATGAAGCGGAAGGTGCTGGAAGCATTTCAATCGGTTGGGCTGAAAGACGTGGAGAAAATCTATTCCTGCTATCCTCATCAGCTCTCGGGCGGTATGCGCCAGAGGGTCATGATTGCAATGGCCGTGATTCTGCATCCAAGACTGATTGTAGCGGATGAGCCTACGACAGCTCTTGACGTTACCATTCAAAATCAGATAATAGAACTGCTCCGGGAAATCAACCGGAAACAGAATAACGCCATGCTCTTTATCACACATGATCTGAATCTGGCGAGAAGGCTTTGTAATCGCATTGCCGTTATGAAGGACGGTCAGGTAGTGGAGCAAGGGGAGACCGACGCTGTTTTTCAGAATCCGAAAGAGATGTATACCAAGAGACTGATAGAGGCGGTGCCTTCCCGCATGAAGTCCGCAAGGGCATGGAAATCTCTGTCGGAAAAAGAGAATTTATCCATGGAAAGCCGGACGGAAGACGGACTTGGAGAGAATCCGACTCAGAGGGGTGGGGCGGAAAAAAAGTCGATTCTTCAGGTGAAAAATCTATCGGTTTTCTATAAGGACGGCAATAACAGCTTGTTTGCCCGCAAGAAAAAGCAGTGTGTTGTGACAGGAGCGGAATTTGAACTATACTCCGGAGAAAGTCTTGGACTGGTGGGAGAAAGCGGATGCGGCAAAACATCCCTGTCCAAGGCGATACTGGGGATGAACAGGGAGATAGAAGGGGAGATTATCCACGCTTCTATACGCCCTCAGATGATTTTTCAGGATCCCTATAGCAGCTTAAACCCCTCCAAAACCATCGGGTGGCTGTTGACAGAGCCTCTGCGGGCAAGGGCGGCTTTGGACAAATCTCAGGTTATGTCGAGGGAAGACATGGAGACAGCGGCGTATGATATGCTTCACAAGGTGGGAATGGAGGATAAATATTTTCACAGAAAGCCTTCTCAGCTTTCCGGCGGTCAGAGACAGCGGGTCAGCATCGGTCAGGCATTGATTACCCATCCCGGCATGATTGTGGCGGACGAGCCGGTATCGGCGCTGGATGTCACCATACAGGCACAAATCATGGAGCTGATGCAGAAGCTTCAGCAGGAGATGCACCTGTCCTATCTGTTTATTTCCCATGATATCAATGTGGTTTACCGGATGTGCGACCGAATTATGGTGATGAAGGACGGCAGGATTATTGAGAGCGGGGAAACGGAAGAGATTTTTAATCATCCCAAGGAAGACTATACGAAATTACTTTTGGGGAGTTCCTGAGGATTTTATGGGGGCTGCGAAAAAGCGGAGCAACACTGATTGAAGCATAGCGTAAGACGGCGGCTCTCTTTTGGAATCTGTGGGCATCCTGATAAAAAATGGAGGAAAAATATTTATGTCAGTATCACTTTATTATGAGGCAAAAAGATCGCAACCTATCACCCGGCAGGAGCTGGATGCCTGTATGGAGATTGCAAAACGATATGACCGGCAATATCCCTATGGAGAACTGTATGAAGGCTTTTGTATCTATGATCCGGAGGAGTGCAGCGAACAGAGTGACAGTTATATTATTTTCAGCGGAGCTACAAAGCTGCCGCCTATGAACGATGATAACGACATAAATTCTGTCTTTCGGGTGGCCAACTGGTGGCTGAAATGTCTGGGGGAAATAACGGATCTTCTTTCCGGTGCGCAGTGGCATGTCCATATTGACGGTGGAGAAATCGAATGGTCAAAGGAAGAACGTCAGCTGTTCCCGATAGAGGAATAATAACGGAATAACGGATTGATATACTTGAAAAAACGGTGTAAAATTAGCCTTGCATTTTGCACTGTTTTTTTATAAAATTGTGTTACCGGATTTTGTCCTAAAAATTCTACCGGTAAGTGGAGTTGATTCCCGCGGGCAATGGGCCAAGCGGCTGCGAAGCAGACATTTGGCGAATGCCGCGAGGGTCACATACCATAGCGTCTTGCGGATGCATTGTGCTCTGCAGCGCTGCAAGCTTGATGTCCCGTTGCCTGCAGTGGGGATGCTGACTGTTTGTGCCGCCATTGGCGGCATGACGGGAAGTTTGAAAGTGAACTTTCAAATACTGATTAATGTGCAAAGAGGGTGTTTACGCACCCTCTTATGAAGTATGCAAGGAGGTATAAAATGAAGAACGGAAGAGTAAAACATTTAGGACGCAGGATTAACGCTTTGATGACCTGTCTGCTGATTGCCAGCATGTTGTTTGTTGTTTCTTTATGCATTACCATGTTCTATAATCTTGCCATGAGTCTGCTGGAGGAACAGTGTGTAAACGCGGTCAATATACTGGCGTATGAGTTGGACGGTTACGTAGGGCCGGAAGACAGGAATGTAGTGCTGGATGAATTAAAGGAAAAGACCCATTGTGAGTTTACGATCTTTGAAGGGGATGAAAGAGCTTACACCACCATTCAGCAAAACGGGTCAAGGGTAGTAGGCACAAAGCTTTCCGGCGAGCTGGCTGCCATTGTGCTGGAGCGGGGAGAGGAATATGTCGGAAAAGCGGAAATCTTAGGAGTGGAACATATTTGCTCTTATATGCCTACAAGGGACGAAAACGGCCAGATCAACGGTTTGATTTTTGCCGGCATTTCTATGGAAACAGCGGTGGGGCAGATAAATGAAACGGTAAAGATGGCGTGCGTGGTCGGCGCTGTTGCAGTGATTTTGAGTATTCTGATAATGTCCCTGTATATTATGAACTCCGTCTCCGGGCCTCTTGCAAAGCTTACCGGTCTGGCACAGAAGATGGAGCGTGGGGAGTTGGGGTTGAAAGATGATAAGGCTGTAACGATTTCTATCCGTTCCAATGATGAAATCGGCTGCCTGACGCGGATTTTCCAGAGCATGACGAGTAATCTGAAGGGGTACATAGGTGAAATTTCGAATGTGCTGGAGGCAATCTCGGACGGAAATCTGTCCGTGGAGGCAACACAGGATTATGTGGGGGATTTTGTGTCCATCAAAGAATCTTTGGATGAGATCCTCAAAAAGCTGAACGGCACTATGTCACAGATTATGGAGAGCACCGATTATGTTTCCAACGGCGCGGATCAGATGTCGGTGGGGGCTCAATCCTTGAGTCAGGGCTCTGTGGAGCAGGCAAGTACGGTAGAGGGGCTGGAAATGAATGTACGTGAAATATCCCAGCGTATTTCTCAATCGGCGGAAAATGCACAGCAGGCCAGCCAAATCGTTGAGACGGTGGGCACGCAGATTTTAGAGAGCAATCAGAAGATGCAGGAAATGATCGATGCGATGCAGGAAATTAACAGCAGCTCCAACGAAATCAGTAAAATTATCAAAACCATAGAAAATATTGCGTCACAGACCAATATCCTTGCACTGAACGCGGCGGTAGAGGCGGCAAGGGCAGGGGAATCCGGTAAGGGGTTTGCCGTTGTGGCAGAAGAGGTGCGTGAACTGGCAGGCCAGAGCGCGGAAGCATCGAAAACAACTACGGAGTTGATTGAGAGTTCTATCCGGAAAGTGGAGCACGGCTCCATGATTGCCGGACAGATGGCTTCACAGCTGGAAGAAATTGTGACAGGCGCCAATAAAGTTATGGATACTACCAATCAGATAGCGGAGGATTCCCGTGTGCAGGCGGCTGCGGTTTCGGATATACAGGAACAAATCAGCCAGATTTCTTCCGTGGTTCAGACCAATTCCGCCATTGCGGAGGAAAGCGCGGCAACCAGTGAGGAGCTCAGCGCTCAGACGAAGATGTTAAAGAATTTGACGGATATGTTCCGGCTGAGAAAAGCCTGAACTATGATTTTGATCATATAGATTGGGTATAAATATAATAAAACTTGGACTACTTTCCCTCCCGAAAGCATAGAATGCATAAGCAAACAAGCTTCGGGAGGGATTTTTCATGTTTGAACAATGCAGCATACAGGAAACCTTACTACAACTGGAAAGTAATCCGGAACATGGTCTGACGGAGAAGGAGGCCGCTGCCAGACTTGCCAGGGACGGCAGAAACGAGATGAAAGGAGAGCGGAAAAAGACAGTTTTCGAGTCTTTTTTTGAGCAGTTGAACGATCCCTTGATTTATGTACTCATTGTGGCGGCAGTGGTTTCCGTGCTGCTCCACGAGATCAGTGACGCCGTCATTATTGCGGTTGTGGTCTGCATGAACGCCGTTGTGGGGATGCTTCAGGAGGGAAAGGCAAGGAAGGCGCTGGAGTCTTTAAAAAAGCTGACCAGCCCCAAAGCGGTGGTGCTGCGGGAGGGAAAACGAAAGGAAATTCCCGCTGCGGAGCTGGTAAGGGGGGATATTGTCTGTTTGGAGGCAGGCTGCCAGATTCCGGCGGATCTGAGACTTTTAACCACGGCAAATTTAAAGGTGGAGGAATCCGCTCTCACAGGGGAATCCCTTCCCGTGGAGAAGGATGCGGCTTTTGTGGGGAGGCGCGGGGAGCATCTGCCTCTGGGAGACAGGCATAATATGGCCTATATGTCCACCATAGTGACCTACGGCAGAGGGGAGGGCATCGTCACGGCCGTGGGAATGGAGACGGAACTGGGACAGATTGCGGAGATGATCACAAAGGCGAAGGAGGAAATGACGCCTTTGCAGAAGCGGCTGGGAGAGCTGGGGAAAATCCTTAGTATGCTGTCACTGCTCCTCTGTGCGGCTCTGTTCGGCTTGGCGGTATTGCAGCGGCGCAATGTGGGGGAGATGCTGATTACGGCCATTTCTCTGGCGGTGGCCGCCGTGCCGGAGGGGCTGCCTGCGGTGGTGACTATTTGCCTTGCCCTCAGTGTGACGAAGATGGTAAAGGTCAACACTATCGTCAGGCGGCTGCCGTCGGTGGAAACCTTGGGCGCCGTCAGTGTGGTCTGCTCCGACAAAACAGGCACTCTGACTCAGAACCGCATGACCGTGGAGCGGGTGGCCATGGGGGGAAAATGTGTGGACGCATGGGAGGTGTCACCGGATTCCTGTCCCGAATTCTTTCAGGGAATGGTGCTCTGCAATGACGCTTCGCTGGAACCGGAGTCGGGGATGGGGGATCCTACGGAGCTGGCGCTTTTGGATATGGCTTATAAGGCAGGACTCAGCAAGGAAGCCATGGAGCGGCGGATGCCCCGGATCGGGGAGCTGGCTTTCGACTCCGACAGAAAGATGATGACTACATTACACAGAGTATCGGCTTCCTCGGGAGGGGAACTGCGGGCGGCGGGATATGAACCCTATCGAAATATCAGTTTTACCAAAGGGGCGCCCGACGAGGTGTGGAAACGATGTACGGAAATCTGGACTCCGCGGGGAATTGTCCGCATGGGGGAACAGCATATCCGACAGCTTCAGGCTGCGGTCAGGGAAATGTCGGAGGAGGCGCTGCGCACTCTGGCAATCGCTATGCGGAGGAACGCAAAGGAAGCAAGGGAAGAGGGCTTGGTGCTGCTGGGGTTGGTAGGAATGCGCGACCCTGCCCGACCGGAAGCGGCGGGAGCGGTGGCAGATTTTAAGGAGGCGGGCGTCACTACGGTAATGATCACCGGAGATCATGTGGATACGGCTTTCGCCATCGGCAGGCAGCTGGGAATTGTGGAGAACAGGGAACAGTGTATGACCGGAGAAGAATTGTCCCGTCTTTCGGAGAATGAGCTGGTGGGAAGACTGCAGAATACCAGAGTTTTTGCCAGAGTTTCCCCCGCACAGAAGGTACGGATCGTGGACGGTTTCCAAAAGAGAGGGGAGATTGTAGCCATGACCGGAGACGGGGTCAATGACGCCCCCTCTCTAAAGGAAGCGGATATCGGGATTGCTATGGGGATGAACGGAACGGATGTGGCAAGGCAGGCGGCGGATATGATTTTGACCGATGATAATTTTGCCACCATTCGGAGAGCCATAGAAGAAGGCCGGGGAGTCTACGAAAATATCCGTAAGTCGGTGATTTTCCTGCTGTCCTCCAATCTGGGGGAGATCATTACCATGTTTGTGGCAGTGCTCTGCGGACTTGCTTCCCCATTGAAATCCAGCCATATCTTGTGGATTAACCTGATTACCGATTCTCTCCCTGCGCTGGCGCTGGGGGTAGATAAAAACGACGGAAAAAGTCTTATGAGGCAGCAGCCCAGAAAGGCACAGGAAAGCCTGTTTGCCAGAGGAGGCTTTGCCTGTACCTGTTTTTATGGTGCGCTGATTGCAGCCATCAGTCTCACTGCCTTTTTGATGCCGGTCTGTGCTTTGCTCAAGGCAAACGGCCAAGCGCTTACTCCCGAGGGAATTTCCCGCTTGCTGGGAAATCCGATGGTGCTGTCCAAGGCGCAGACGTATGCCTTTACGGTGTTGGGAATCTCCCAGCTGTTCCATGCCATAGGTATGCGGGACACAGAAAGATCGGTGTTCGGCATGAATCATTTGGAGAACAAGCTGATGATTGCTGCCTGTCTGTTAGGCTTCTGCCTACAGTTTGCCGTGACGGAAATTCCCTTTTTGATTCGGGCCTTCGGCACTTCTCATCTTTCCGGCAGTGAGTGGCTGCGCCTAAGTCTTCTGGCTGCGGTGCCGTTGTTTGCTCATGAATTTCTGGTTCTTATTTCTTGGAGATCCGATTCAACTCGGAATTAAGGATCTGCATGGCATTCCCGGGTACTTTTTTTCCGGTATCCGGGCCGCCCATGGAGCTCATCATGGAGGAGAGCTCCTGCAAAGTCTTGCCACCCATCATAGCCATCATGGATTTTTTCATTTTCATGCCGGTCATGGAATACATGGCGTTGGAGAGAATTCGGAAAGCCTCGTCGTTTGCCATGATATCGTTTAAAGTATCGCACACGGAATAATGCTTTTCGGAAAATTCCACGGGCGCATCGCTGGCCACGGTCTCTATGTGGTCGAACCAGTTTGCCACATACTCGCCGTCGTCTTCCTGCGGCAGCGTGTAAATGTCAGGTTTTTGGGCAACTTTTTCCAGAGTGATGGTGTCCCGGCAGATATACCAATGGCCGGAGGGAGCGCTTGGCATGTTACGCTGCCTATGGGAGCTGCCGGAAATCTCCGGAGCGCTGCCGGAGACTCCCGTGACACTGCCGCAGTTTGCGGACACTTCTCCGACACTGCCGGTTTGCCCCAAGGAGCCGGTGCCGCAGTCAAACCGTTCATAGCGCCCTTCCGCCGTCAGGAAGGTAAAGCCCTCCCCGAGAGGGACGTTCTCAAAGACAAATATTTTGTCTCCGTGGAGGGTGGCGAAGGGCTCCCCGTTGACATAGAGAGATATATTGTCCAGATTGGAATAGACCTTCACCGTAGTGGTATCGGAAGCTCTTGCGGAATACCTTCTTCCGCAGAGATGGACGAAAGGCTCTTTGCTCCAGTACGCTTTGTAGACATAAAAGGCTTCCTTTTTTATTTTGCGGTCCATGGTTACGAGTCCCTTATTGTTGCGTCCGGCAGTGCCTCCCTCGTTTCTGGCAGCGCAGCCGAAGTCAAACATATTCCAGACATGAGTGCTCCACAGATAAGGGCGTTCCGACAATATTTTGGCCATATGCTCATGATATTCCGCCTGATAGCTTTCCGAGTAGTCCCGGCATTTCGGCTCGTCGGGCTGATAAGTGATAATGCCTTCGGCGCCGTATTCGGACAGGCCAAGGCAGATATCGGGATGTTTCTCATGAAATTCATCCAGCCATGTCTCGTTGTTTTCGTAACTGCCCCCATACCAGCCGAAATAATGGTTATAGCTTTCCACGTCCGTAATGCCGTGAAGGGGATGCTCCATGGGAAGCATGGTGACATGCGCGATGGTGGTGAGACGGCTGGGGTCAATCTGCTTCACGAGGCTGTTCAAATCTTTGTGGTTTTTTACCAGATCCGGTTTTTCTCCGGCGATGGTGATCTCATTGGAAATTCCCCAGAAACAGATGGAAGGATGGTTGTAATTTTGGTAGATCAGATCCTCCATCTGGAGACGGCAGTTTTGGTGGGCGGCGGGGTCATCGCTTTGGCAGCTGATGTAAGGAATCTCTGCCCAGACGATAAAACCGTACTCATCACAGGCATCATAGAAATCTCTGCTGTGCTGATAGTGGGCGAGGCGTACCGTATTGGCTCCGATTTCCCGGATCAATGCGGCATCTTCGTAATGTTCGGCGCGGGTCAGGGCATTGCCCATCCACAGCCTGTCCTGATGGCGGGATACGCCTCGCAGCATCATAGGCTTACCGTTTAAAAAGAATCCTTTTTCGGGATCCACACGGAAGGAGCGGATACCGAAACGGGTGGCTGTTTGGTCAACGGATTCATTTCGGTAGACCAGCGTGGCCGTGCAATGATACAGATAGGGATCTTCCACTCCTTGCCAGAGCCGGGGAGCCGGGAGCAGAATGTCCGCTTTGGCATCTTCCGAGGGCCGCCAGCTTTCCGCAGCTTCCTTGCCGGAGCCGTCGGTAATGAGGTAACGGACGGTGTAGTCGGGAGATGGATTGGCGATCCATGTGTTTAAATGAAGCATGGCATTTCCGTCCGAAAGAACCTCCGGGGTCACGGCCAGTCCCGAAGCGCCGTGATAGCTTACTTCGAAATGTGTGCTTGGCAGAATCAGGAGATTAACCCCCCGGTAAAGTCCGCCGTAAAAGGTAAAGTCCGCCATTTGAGGGTAGATATTGCTGTGGTGGGAATTATCCACGGTAATGGTGACGGTATTGGTTCTCTTTTCCTCCGGCGCATACAGAGTGTCGGTGATATCCACCGTAAAAGAAGAATATCCTCCCTCATGGCTTCCTGCTTCGGTCTGATTGACATAGACCTTTCCGGACAATCCTGCTGCCAGAATTTCCAGACAGACCCTTCCGCCTTCCGGAAAAACAGGGGTATCAAAATCTTTCGTATAGGTACATTCCCCTCTGTAATACTCTCCCTTGCCGTCCATCCCGTCGATGGCGTTCCAAGTATGCGGAAGCCGGACTTTCTGCCAGTCCTGCCCGTCTTTTGTAAAGTTCCAGTTATCATTGAAAGTGATGGTCTGTCTCATAGCAGCTTCTCCCTGTTTTAATATATTCTATAGTCTACTTTTCAATAGTCTGCAATTTAAATGTTGCCTTTTGCAATCAGCGCGTTTTTTGACAAAATTTTGGTAATCCGGGCATGTCCCTCTGTGCAGTTTTGCCCGGGATTCAGCCTATAATG
>Ga0137308_101927_pt1 | contig 16739 bp, 17 predicted proteins | sample Inofrocosms_June_FD_97181 | JGI IMG/M metagenome (GOLD analysis project Ga0137308, IMG submission 97181) | Mouse cecal microbial communities from Vienna, Austria - N-Acetylneuraminic and N-Acetylglucosamine D2O microcosms_June | ecosystem: Host-associated > Mammals > Digestive system > Large... | reverse complement strand
GATATAAATAGTTAAGCGATTATGGCTGATAAAGCTCTGCCATGATATGTATAATGGGCTGTAAGGGAAAAAATATAAGGAAATGCAGAAAATAAATCGGGAAAAGGAGAGAAAGAGATGTTAAATGATGTATGGTTAAAAATGGCTGAATTTCTGGGCAGGTTAAACGGAGAGAGCGTCAGCAGGGAAAGCTATGTGCGGACCCCGGAATATGAGAAAGCACTGGAAGCATGGAAAGAAAAAGAACAGGAGTGGGAGGATTTCCTGGAAACGCTTTCTGCAGGGCAGAGAGAGAAACTGGAAGAAATAAAAGAATGTCAGGAGGATTTTGCCTCTGCACAGGAATTACGGGCATATATGCAGGGGTATGTAGATTGCGTACAGGCACTGTATCGTATGGGGCTTCTGAAAGAGAACGAGGGGCTGAAGTGGGTGGAGAAGATGAAACTGCAATAAAAAGCTCAAAAACATTTGCAGAACTTCTGTTGATGACAGTAGGGACACCGCCTATATACAAATAGTCTTTGCATGTGAAAAAGCTCCAAAACACGTTTATATGATAACACAGAATAGGAAAATCAATTCATATTTTTTGTCTTGACATAACGGACGATAACGGAACATTGGACAGGGAATCTGGATGTTTTGGTTTTGGATATTAAGGAAAAGTAAATAGCAGATCACGTAACTTTACATCGATTTTACATTTCTGAGATAGAGATTTCAATATTTAGATGGTACAATCAGACCACAATCAAAAAGGAAAAACATAAAGGTTTAGAGAAATGGAAAGAATACTTATATGATAAATTATGAGGAAATCAGGAAAAACGAAGACATAAGAACTTATATTGCAGAAGCGGATGCATCGCTGGCAGCACTTGGGTTTACGGAACATAGTTTTGCCCATGTTACTCATGTGGCGGAAACCGCCGGATATATACTGGAAACATTAGGGTATCCGGAACAGGAAATTGAACTTGCGAAAATTGCGGGTTATTTGCATGATATCGGTAATTTGGTCAATCGTATAGAACACAGCCAGAGCGGAGCTGTTATGGCGTTCAGACTGCTTGATAAATTGCACTTCACTCCCAGGGAGATTGCCGTCATTACCACAGCAATAGGAAACCATGACGAAGGAACGGGTGTGCCTGTGAATGCTGTAGCAGCAGTGCTCATTTTAGCGGACAAATCAGATGTGCGCCGTTCACGTGTGCGAAATCAGGATGTCCGCAATTTTGATATTCATGACAGGGTAAATTATTCTGTTGTAAAATCAGAGTTGAAGATTAATGAGGCACATACGCTTATTAAGCTAAAGCTGTCTGTTGACACGCACTTTAGTTCCGTTATGGATTATTTTGAAATCTTCATGGAGCGTATGAGGTTATGCCGCAAAGCCGCAGAAAAGCTTGGATTAAAGTTCAAATTGATGATTAACGAACAGCAGTTAATATAGCGATGCAATAATTTCATTATAAGCGAGGGAGGAGTGTTTATGCTGTCCAAAAGAATACTCACAATACAGGATTTATCCTGCGTAGGCCGGTGTTCGCTGACTGTGGCGCTTCCTGTGCTTTCCGCATACGGCATGGAAACCTGTGTGCTGCCCACAGCGGTTCTTTCAAACCATACGGCTTTTGATAAATGGAGTTGTCTTGATTTGACATATGAAATGAAGAATATTCTGGCGGCATGGCAGGAAAACGGTTTTCTGTTTGACGCTTTTCTGACAGGCTATCTCGGATCGGCAGGCGTTGTAGATGTTGTAAAAACCTGTTTTAGTGATTTTTCAAATGAAAGTGCAGAGATTATTATAGATCCCGCATTTGGAGATAATGGCAGGCTCTACCCGGCCTACGATGGCGAATATGTGACAGCGATGGCGGATCTGATAAAATCAGCGGACATAATTCTTCCCAATCTCACGGAAGCATGCTTTTTGGCTGGAATCGAGTATCGGTCAGACACATCGCCTGAATCTGCAAAAGAGATAGTAAAGCGGCTTGCGGAGTACACTCCTGCGGCAATCGTACTGACTGGTATGGAACGTGCCGGAGAGATTGGTGAACTGATATATTCAGGCGGGGTATTTTCGGAAGTGTGGGCGGAAAAATTGCCGCGGCGTTTTCATGGTACAGGTGATTTGTTTGCCGCCGCTTTTGCCGCGCTATATCTGCAAGGCAGCGGCCTGGAAAAGGCATGTGCGTCTGCGGGCGATTTTGTTGCGGCAGGCATCAACGCAACGGACAGTTCCTGTATTTATGGCGTCAATTTTGAATATGTGTTGAACAGCAGAGTGAATGGCAACCGCTGTTTTACATAAATTTTTCAAAACCATGATAGCAGATATTACAATCAGAGGGTTATGATATATTTGTTTCAAATACAATCATATCTGATGAGGAGGAAAAAATGAGAAAAAAATTTGTATCTAAAGTTTTGATGTTGGTTTCGACGATGGTTCTGCTTTCCGGCTGTGCCGCAGCTCCGAACGGCGCGGTGTCCGGAACCGTGAACGGGGGTGCTCCTGCTTCTGCTCCAACTTCCACGCCGAGCTCTGTCCCTGCCAATGGGAACGGGGAGGATGTGGCTGCGAAGCCTGAAGAAGAACAGTCCCGGCATCCAAAGTATGTATTCCTGTTTATCGGTGACGGCATGAGCTTCCCGCAGTTCCAGTCCGCCGCAGACTATCTGGGGGCGATGGACGACAGCGATTATATGAAAGCAGTGCCGAGTCTGGAGGATAATCAGGGGGCGGTGCTGGATGGTCCGGTAGCGCTGAACTTCATGGGATTTGAAACGGTGGGTTCCGTTGTGACATACGATTCCAACAGCTTTGCCCCTGATTCAGCCTCCACCGCTACATCCATTGCCACAGGGCATAAAACCTATTCCGGATCTATCAATTTGGATGAAACCGCCACGGTCTCCTATGAAACGATCACGGAAAAGGTACATGATCAGCTGGGGATGCGGGTTGGCGTCATTTCTTCGGTAAATCTGAATCATGCAACTCCCGCCGCTTTTTATGCGCATCAGGCCAGCCGGTCCAGCTATTACGAAATCGGTCTGGAGTTGATCGATTCCGGTTTTGAGTATTTTGCCGGCGGTGGCCTGCTGAAACCGACCGGGGCGGACAAGGATAAAGAGGATCTGTATGTGCTGGCGGAAAATGCGGGCTACACGGTGGTTAAGACACAGGCTGAAGCGGAGAAGGTTACTTCCGGTCCGGTTATACTGATCGACGAGCATCTGGCGGATTCTTCCGCTATGGCCTATGAACTGGACCGGACGGATGGAATGTGGTCATTGGCTGACTATGTGGAAAAGGGAATCGACGTCCTGGATAATGATCAGGGTTTCTTCCTTATGTGCGAGGGCGGCAAGATCGACTGGGCCTGCCATGCCAATGATGCCGCATCAACGATCCATGACACTTTGGCCATGGCTGATGCCGTGCAGGTGGCAATTGACTTCGCAAAAGAGCATCCGGGGGAAACTCTGATCCTGGTCACGGGAGACCATGAGACGGGCGGACTGACCATCGGTTTTGCCGGTACGGATTATGACACCTATCTTTCCCTGCTTGATAGCCAGAAGATTTCTTTCGCAAGATTTGACAGCGATTATGTCTCTGCATATAAGGAGAACAAGACTCCTTTTGAGACAGTCTTGGCTGACATTGAAGAACTGTTCGGGCTGCGCGCCGATGGAGATGCAGATGATAAACTGGCGCTGACAGACTATGAACTGGGCCTTCTGGAGACTGCTTATGAGAAAAGCGTGAACGAAAAGGATACCGGTATGGCTGAGCAGGCGGAATATGTGGCCTATGGCACTTACGAGCCGTTGACAGTGACGATCACGCATATCCTCAACAATAAGTCCGGCGTTTCCTTCACTTCCTACAGCCATACGGGACTTCCTGTGGCAATGTTTGCGGATGGGGTGAATGCGGAGCAGTTTGACGGATATTATGACAACACAGATATTTATGTAAAGCTGGCGGATATGCTGGGTGTGAAGTAAGTAATTTGCAGGAACTGTGTGCAGACTTATGCGCAGTTCCTTATACAGGGGGCGTTTTGTGTCTGCAGACGAAAACGCCCCCCATTTTTTTAGAAAGGAAATGAATTATGATATCAAATAAATGGCATCTTCGCTATAATGCCCCGGTTTTTGCATGTCTGGCTATTATACTGATGCTGCTGGCGGTTCCCACGGGATTTGAAGGGAATCTTGTTTTTCAGGAATCGGATATAAGGGCGGCCCGGGTTCTTTCCTCTGATGAATCTATGGTGATAGATACCGGTCTGGTACGCTCCGGGGAACAGCGCTGCCAGCTGGAGATCCTGGGCGGGGCGTTTCGGGGGCGGATTGTGGAAGGGAGAAACCTGCTAAATGGCTCCCTGGAGCAGGATAAGCTTTTTTCCGCAGGCGACAAGGCATTGGTCCGAATCAACTATCAGAATGGGGAAATATTGAGTGTCTCCATGATCGATCACTACCGTGCTCCATGGGAACTGCTGCTGGCGGCAATGTTTATCCTGCTGCTGATCCTTTTTGCCGGAAGGACAGGATTGCGTGCGGTGCTGTCCTTTTTCCTGACGGTCCTTATGATTTGGAAAGTGCTTGTTCCGTTGTATCTGAAGGGCTGGGATCCTGTTTGGGTGGGACTGGCGGTGACTTTGACATTGACAGTACTTATCATTGCCCTGGTATATGGGTTTGACCGCCGCTGTATTGCCGCCGTGTCCGGGTCTTTTATGGGTATTCTTGTTGCCTGTGTAATGGGGAGCATGTTCACGGGCTTTTTTGAGATCCATGGGGCTGTCATGTCTTATTCGGAAAGTCTGTTGTACGCCGGATACCAGCATTTGAATCTGACGAGGATCTTCATGGCGTCTATTTTCATTGGGGCTTCAGGCGCCATTATGGACTTGTCCGTGGACATTACCTCAGCCGTCTGTGAAGTGGTGGAAAAGAAACCCGGCCTGGGCTGGCGGGAAGCAGTCCGATCAGGCATGAATGTAGGGAGGGCTGCAATGGGGACGATGACTACCACATTACTGTTTGCCTATTCCGGCGGATATGTGGCGCTGCTGATGGTATTTATGGCTCAGGGGACGCCGCTTTCCAATATTCTTAACTACAGGTATGTTGCCGCGGAACTTCTCCACACGGTGGCAGGATCTTTTGGATTGGTAACGGTGGCGCCGTTTACGGCGCTCTGTGCCGGAGTGTTTCTGACCAGCCGCCATGGTTTGTGGAATAAAAAGCAGGAAAGCGAATGATCTTGCCTGACTTTTGCGGAAAGAGTCCATTATACAAAGATTTTACAAAAGGTTACTTTTGGATTTTACATTCAGGATGTATCCTTATAATTGCAGGCAGGACATGAAACAAAGAAAATGAATTCAAACGGTCTGCAATATACTGCAAAATACTGTGGAAAAGAAGAGGAGTGATGTGTTATGAAAAAAAATCAAAAACGAATTGGTCTTGTAATGACCGCTGCAATCTTTTGCCTGACTCTGGCCGGCTGTGGTCAGACCCCGGCTGGCATCTCTGGCGCCGGAAACAATTCAGAATCAGCAAAACTTACCGGAACCGTAGCCACGGACGGCTCCACTTCCATGGAGAAGGTCATCGGGGCGCTGGGCGAGGCGTTTGAGAACCAGAATGACGGTGTGACATTTACATACAACCCCACCGGGTCCGGTTCCGGTATCCAGGCGGTGCAGGAGGGGCGCTGTGATATCGGTCTGAGCAGCCGTAACCTGAAGGAAGAGGAAGCAGCTGGTGGGTTGGAAGCTACAATTTTGGCTTATGACGGCATTGCGGTGATTGTCAGCCCTGAGAATCCTGTTGTGGATCTGGATGTGGAAACAATTGCAAAACTCTACACCGGCGAGATTACCAACTGGAAGGATGTGGGCGGCAACGATGCGCCCGTAGTGCTTATCGGCCGGGAAGCGGGCAGTGGTACCAGGGACGGGTTTGAATCCATCACAGACACCAAGGAGCAATGCCAGTACCGTCAGGAACTGACCTCCACCGGAGACGTGATCACGGCAGTTGCCCAGAATCCGGATGCCATTGGCTATGCGTCTCTGGCTTCCCTCAAAGACTCCGTAAAGGCTGTCACAGTGGGCGGAGTGGCACCTACTGAGGACACAGTGAAGGATGGCAGTTATGTGATACAGAGGCCCTTTGTCCTTGTCACAAGGAAAGATACGGCACTTTCAGATGCGGCGCAGGCGTTCTTTGAGTTTGCAACATCCCCCGATGCGGCGGAACTGATCGCCAATGCCGGCGCCGTGGCGGCAAATTGAGCTGTATGTCATGGAAATTTGCAGCGGCCTGCAGCAAAAAGACCGCCAGCCATATATGCCCGCTGCGGACAGATAAGTAAAATACGACAGCCTTGCGCATAAGCAGGGATGCAGAGAAACGGCAGGGTTGCCACAGGCGGGAAATTACTGTTTATGGCAACCTTGCAATTATGTCGGGCGCATATTCGTCAGGAATCGTTATTCCGTCTGACTGTAGAGCAATTTGTATTGTGGAATAAGAGGTACATAGTATGCGAAAACAGCAAAAGTTTATGGAGAACTTCATTCATGGGGTATTTCTTCTTCTGGGTCTGGTCACGGTGGGATGTGTCCTGCTGATCACCGTATATCTGGTTCTGTCGGGCATCCCCGGTATCCGGCGGATAGGGGTGTTTTCGTTCCTGTTCAGAAGCACATGGGAGTCTACGGCAAAGGAACCAGTCTTTGGGATCCTGCCCTTTATCCTTACCAGCATTTACGGTACTGCCGGAGCAATTCTGTTCGGCGTCCCCATCGGCTTTCTGACGGCAGTATATCTGGCAAAGCTGGCACCGCCGAAGATAAAAGCCATAGTGGAATCCGCAGTCAGCCTGCTGGCAGGTATCCCGTCAGTTGTTTATGGCCTGGTGGGTATGCTGATCCTTGTACCGGGTATCCGGAAACTTTTTTCTGTGCCGGACGGGGCAAGCCTGCTGGCGGCAATCATTGTGCTGGCTGTCATGATCCTGCCCTCTATTATCAAGGTATCCGTTACTGCCCTGGAGGCTGTGCCGCAGGAGTATGAAGATGCTTCTCTGGCCCTAGGAGCCACGCCGATAGAGACTTATTTCCGGGTATCCGCCCCGGCGGCAAAGAGCGGGATTGCGGCGGCGGTGGTTCTGGGCGTGGGACGTGCCATTGGGGAAGCCATGGCGGTAATGATGGTTTCGGGGAATGTGCCCAATATGCCGGGGCTGTTCCAGAGCGTCCGGTTCCTTACCACTGCGGTAGCCAGCGAGATGTCTTACTCCAGTGCCGGCAGCCTGCAAAGGCAGGCATTGTTCTCCATCGCACTGGTGCTTTACCTGTTTATCTTGATGATCAACGCGGCTCTGAATTTTTTCCTGAAGCGCAGTAAAACGTGAAGGAAATGAGTCCATCGATGTTTGGAGGTTCATATGCAAAAAGATAAGTCTGTTTCAAACAGCAGAAAGGCATACATAGGCGCCATGAAAGGGATGATGGCGCTTTCGGTGGCGGTTACCTGCGGTCTGGCGTTATTTCTTATCCTCTATGTACTGTATAAGGGGCTTCCCAATATTACATGGGAGCTGCTGTCCACAAAGCCAAGTGTGCTGGCCGACAGGATTGGGATACTGCCGGATATCCTGAATACGATTTATATTATCATAGCAACATTGTTGGTCGTTTTGCCTCTGGGGGTAGGCGCGGCCATTTATCTGACGGAATATGCAGCAAACCCCAGACTGGTGGCGGGTATTGAATATGCGGCGGAAACCCTTTCAGGCATTCCGTCTATTATCTATGGTTTCGTAGGTATGATGGTATTTGCAGGGACTCTGGGAACATCCCTGCTGGCTGGTGCATTGACACTGGTGATCATGAATCTGCCAACGATCATGCGGACAGCCCAGGAAAGTTTAAAGACTGTGCCACAGAGTTACCGTGAAGGCGCTTTCGGTCTGGGAGCCGGAAAATGGCGGGTGGTACGCACCGTGGTACTTCCGGGATGCATCGATGGGGTGGTCACCGGCTGTATCCTGTCGATTGGCAGGATTTTAGGAGAGTCAGCGGCTCTGTTGTATACGGCGGGATTTGCCCATGTGCTGAACGGTTTTTTTGCAGGAATCCGCAGTTCCGGGGCATCGCTCACCGTGGCCATGTATGTCTATGCAAAAGACCGCGGCGAATTTGAAATCGCCTTTGCAATCGCAGCTATTTTGATGATGCTGACACTGGCGGTCAACCTTGCCGCCGTGCTGGTGGGAAGATACTTCAAGAAAAGGAGATCTTTATGAGCAACATAATCACTGCAAAAAATTTGTGCCTGTGGTATGGCGCTGTGCAGGCATTGAAAAATATCAATATGGAGATCCGGGAAAAGAACATCACTGCTTTCATTGGTCCCTCCGGCTGCGGAAAATCCACTTTCTTAAAGACATTGAACCGGATGAATGATCTGGTTGCCGGGGTGAAGATCACCGGCGAGGTGCGTTATGAGAATGCGGATATCTATGCTCCAGGCAGGGATGTAAATATGCTTCGCCGGGAAATCGGCATGGTATTCCAGAAACCGAACCCTTTTCCCATGAGTATTTACGACAATATTGCCTATGGACCCAGAACTCATGGGATCAAAGGCAAAGCCAGACTGGACGATATCGTGGAGAGATCCCTTAAGAGCGCGGCCATATGGGACGAGGTGAAGGATCGGCTGAAAAAGAACGCGCTGGGGCTGTCCGGAGGGCAGCAGCAGCGGCTGTGCATTGCCCGCGCCCTGGCGGTGGAACCAAAGGTTCTGCTGATGGACGAGCCGACCAGCGCCCTGGATCCCATATCCACTTCCAAAATTGAGGAACTGGCTATGGAATTGAAAGATAAATATACGATCATTATCGTGACCCACAATATGCAGCAGGCAGTCCGTATTTCAGACGATACGGCATTCTTTCTGCTGGGAGAACTGATAGAGTTCGGCGGGACGGAAAAGATGTTCTCTCAGCCGGCGTGCCGGAAAACGGAAGATTATATTACAGGGAGGTTTGGTTAAATGCGTTCTAAGTTTGATGAGCAGCTTGCTCTTATGAAAAACGAGCTGATCCAGATGGGAGCTTTGTGCGAGGAAGCCATATCGCTTGCCGCAAAATCCCTGAATGAGGGGAATAAGGCCCTTGCGGAGAAAGCGATGGCGCTGGATACGGAGATTGACCAGATGGAGCGGGACATTGAAACTCTGTGCCTGAAATTGTTGCTGCAGCAGCAGCCGGTAGCGAGGGATCTGCGCCAGATATCCGCAGCGCTGAAGATCATTACCGATATGGAACGGATTGGCGACCAAGCGGCAGACATAGCGGAGATCGTTCTGGCGATGCTGACTGAGGGGTATGTTCCGGAGGATGTGGGAAACATCTGGGAAATGGCGGCTGAAGCGATAAAGATGGTTACGGAGAGCGTGGACTCCTATGTCCGGCAGGATATGGACCAGGCCAGGGAGGTCATTGAACATGACGATATTGTTGATGCATATTTTATTCGGGTGCGGACGGTGCTGATTCAGAAGATAACGGTAAATCCAGCCGATGGAGAATGTGCCCTTGATCTGCTGATGATCGACAAGTATTTGGAGCGTATTGGCGACCATGCTACGAACATTGCGGAGTGGGTGCTCTTTTCCGTGACGGGTAAAAAGGAACCTTAGGTTCCTTAGAATGGATAGCGTTGATAGCAGTTGTCCCATATGGTAAAATAACCTTATTCAGGGCATGAAGCGGCCGGATGGCCATGAGTACCATGATTGACCTGTAATCATGGTGCAATATATGCGGTAAGTTCTGGATTGTCATATGGTGAAAATGCCGAGGGCGTAATGCCGTTAAGCAGGCGCATGGAGGTATGGTATGATTTTTTGTGTGGAAGATGATGAGAGCATTCAGAGTCTTGAACTTTATACGTTGCGCGGTGCCGGTTTTGAGGTGCGTGGATTTATGGATGGCGATTCTTTTTTAGAAGCGTTGCATACAGAAAAGCCGGAACTGGTGATACTTGATGTGATGCTGCCGGGAATCAGCGGAGTTGAGTTGCTGAAACAAATGAAAGCATCCAATGATATCCGCGATATTCCTGTCATCATGGTTACGGCCAAGGGATCGGAGTATGATAAAATACAAAGCCTGGATTTGGGCGCAGATGATTATCTGGTCAAGCCTTTTGGCATGATGGAGATGGTATCCAGAGTCAAGGCAGTGCTGCGACGCAGCGCCCCTAAACAGGACAGGGAGGTTCTGGCGGCAAATGATCTGGTTCTCAATGTTGCGGAACATACTGTTACGGCGGGAGGAAAACGGATTGCACTTACTTTCAAGGAATTTGAACTGCTGCGCATGTTCCTTTCCGCTCCTGGTGTCGCATTCACCAGGGAAAAGCTTCTTGATGCTATCTGGGATGCAGAATACCTTGGCGAAACCCGGACAGTGGATATACACATCCGGACTTTGCGGCAAAAGCTGGGCAGTTATGGGGAGATGATTGAGACAGTCCGCAATGTGGGCTATCGGCTGGAGGTAAATTAATGTCAAAGAAAATTTTTCATTCCATACTGCTGGTGGCGGTGGCTGTGCTACTGGCAGATATGGTCATTGTGATGGGATGTCTGTATGATTATTTTCAATCCGCACAGGAGCAGCAGTTGAAGGATGAACTGCGGCTTGCCGCTTACGGAGTGGAGGAGAGAGGGGAATCCTATCTTGAAAAATTAACCGCCCGTGATTATCGTTATACATGGCGGCCGGATTACCGGCTGACCTGGATCGCATCGGATGGGACGGTGCTTTTTGATACGGTTGATTCTGCGGAGAATATGGAAAACCATGGGGATCGTATGGAAGTGCGGGAAGCATTTGCAAAAGGCGAAAGCAGCAGTATCCGTTATTCGTCTACGTTGATGGAACGGACGCTGTATTATGCAAGGGCACTGAATGATGGAACAGTGCTTCGGATTTCGGTCAGCCAGATAACGGTGGCCGCGCTGGTGTTGATGATGTTCCAGCCGATCATGGTAGTAGGGGTTTTTGCCGTTATCATTTCCGCAGTTCTGGCAAACAGGATGGCAAAAAGGATTGTCCGCCCGCTGAATTCCATTGATCTGAACCGTCCGCTGGAAAATGACTGCTACGAGGAATTGGCTCCGCTTTTGAGGCGTATTCATACGCAGCGGCAGCAGATTTCCACTCAGATCCAGAGCCTGCAGAAGAAAACAGACGAGTTTACGCAGGTTACAGGTCATATGAAAGAGGGGCTTGTCCTTCTGGACAGGAACGGGAAGATTTTGAGCATCAATCCTGCGGCACAGAAAATCTTTCATGCACATTGCTCCTGCAATGATCAGGATTTTCTGACCATAGACAGAAACCATGATTTGAATGCCGCCATAAAGGAGGCGCTGAAAGACGGGCATAGTGAACTTCGGAGTGAGAGAAATGGACGGGAATTCCAGTTTGACATCAGCAGGATTGAATCGGGGGATATGATAGAGGGAACAGTGCTGCTGGCCTTTGATGTGACGGAAACGGCATTTGCCGAGCGCAATCGCAGGGAGTTTACCGCAAATGTATCCCATGAATTAAAAACGCCTTTGCAGTCGATTTTAGGCAGCGCGGAACTGTTGAAAAACGGACTTGTGGGGCAGGAAGATATACCACATTTTGCAGGACTGATTCATACAGAGGTATCCCGGCTGGTCACATTGGTGGATGACATTATTCATTTAAGCCAGCTTGACGAGGGGACTGCGCCGGTCATGGAGAGTGTTGATCTTCTCGAAATAGCGGAGGATGCAGCGAACGATCTGCAGGCCGCAGCAGTCCAGAAGCAGGTTTCCATTCTGGCCACAGGTAAACATGCCAAAATAAACGGTGTGCGTAATTATTTGTATGAAATGGTTTATAACCTCTGCGATAATGCCATTAAATACAATGTGCCGGCGGGGAAGGTGGAAGTTGTTGTTTCCAGTGAAGGACAGGGGGCAAATATCACTGTCAGGGATACAGGAATTGGGATTCCTGTTGAATATCAGTCCAGAATATTTGAACGGTTTTTCCGGGTCGATAAAAGTAGGTCAAAGGCATCCGGGGGAACAGGGCTGGGGCTTTCGATTGTAAAGCATATTGTACAATATCATCAGGCTGAGATAGAGCTGCAGAGTGTTGTTGGCGGCGGCACCACTGTCTCTGTCATGTTTCCTTCGACACTGATTGAAACAATAAATGAATGAAAAGAAGATAGTGAAGGAGCCGCTTTCTAGCGGCACTAGTATATCGAATAATAAATAACTGTAACAAATATCCAAATTGTGGTACAATGTACTTATCACAAAGGGGAGGTACGCACAATGCCACGCAAAGCAAATAAATTAATACTGAATGACGGGGATTACGAATATCTCCGCTCATTGATAAAACAAAGGACCATCCAGGCCCAGATCGTGATCCGGGCACACATACTGCTCGATAAATCAAACGGAATGGGAACAAGAGACATTGCGAGGATCTATGACCTCAGTCCCACGTCTGTACAGCTCTGCATCAATAAGTATGTTGAAGGTGGTGCTGCCCGGGCTCTTTTTGATGACCAGCGTCAGGGCAGACCAAATGAGATCATGGATGATGCAGCAGCCTGGATCATAAACATTGCGTGCCAGCGTCCCGCGGATCTGGGATACTCCCAGGAATTATGGACACTTAAAAACCTGCACCGGCATATCCTCTGCCATGCGGAAGAGGCCGGATACCCGAGGCTGGCCACCATTTCGCCTGCCATGGTGCAGAAAATACTGCGGGGCACGGATATAAAACCATACAGGATCAAATATTACTGCGAAAAACGGGATCCTGAATTTGAGTCCAAAATGCATGATGTGCTCCTGGTATATAAACAGATATCCTTACAGCTTAATGACGATGGCAGCATAGCCATCCCGGAAGACGGTGTTGTTGTCCATACTGTTTCCTGCGATGAAAAACCCGGCATACAGGCGATCGCGACGACAGGGGATGATCTGCGCCCGACGGCGGATACAGGCTGTGTCTGCCGGGACGCAGAATATAGACGTTTAGGGACACTGTCCCTGTTGGCAGGAATTGACCTGCTGACCGGAGAGGCAGTTCCCCTGGTCAGCGAGAGCCATAAAAGTTCGGATTTTATCAACCTGTTGAAAAAGCTGGATGATAAATATCCGGAAGGGGATGTGATACGCATCATATGTGACAATCATTCTGCCCACAAGTCCAGGGAGACAAAAAACTATCTTGCGGCATGCCCTGAGGGACGGTTTGTCTTTGTGTTTACCCCCACACATGGTTCCTGGCTGAACATGATAGAAAGCTTTTTCAGCAAGATGACGAAGCAGATGCTGAAAGGGATCCGGGTAAAATCGAAACAGGAATTAATGGATCGTATCTATCTGTATTTTGAGGAGGTTAACCGTGAACCGGTAGTCTATCATTGGACATACAAAATGGATGAAATAAGTCCTGAGGAAGCCATGGCGGCTGGTGTTCAATCTAATATAGATTGTAACAGTTAATTAATATTTGATGTACTAGTGTAATGTACCGTTGATTTTTAGCCAAATAACCGTCGCTATTTATCTCGCTATGTGGTATACTAAAAGAAACGGCGGTGATTCAACATGGCGAGACCTAAAATATATACTATTTCGTTGACCGATGATGAACTGATGAAATTAAAAGCCATCATCCGGAGGAAAAATACATCAAAAACCATAAAGTGTAGATGCCAGATACTAATCGATCTTGACGAGGCACATGGAAATGTGCTCACGCACCAGCAGTCTGCCAGATCGAATGGAGTCTGCATGGCAACCGTGACAAATACAGTGAAGCTGTATGCTGATGGCGGCGTCGATTCTGTCGCTTCCATCAAAAGGAGCCTGAACTCCGACAACGCAAGACGGAAGCTTGACGGACGTGCCGAGGCCCGCCTGATTGAGATCGCGTGCAGCCCGGCACCGGAGGGACATTCACGCTGGACATTGCGCCTGCTGGAAGAGGAAGCCAAAGTAGCCCTTGACACACCTGTCGGTAAGAACGCCATTGGAAGGGCCTTAAAAAAAACAGGCTTCAGCCTCACAGAAGCGAATACTGGTGCATCCCCAAAAAGGGGGATGCCGAATTCGTAGCATGCATGGAGGATGTCCTCGATGTCTACGAGCTTCCTTATGACCCGCAGCGTCCGGTCGTGTGCATGGATGAAAAACCATATCAGCTATTGGGCGATGTCAGGGAAGCCCTGCCGATGCGCCCAGGCGACATCCAAAAGGTGGATTCCGAATATGTGCGGAATGGCACCTGCAGTATCTTTGCGTTCGTTGAGCCGCTTGGAGGCAGGCATCATACCAGTGTCCATGAGCACCGCACGGCCTTTGACTGGGCAGAGGAAATCAGATACCTTGTAGATGTCATGTACCCGAATGCTGAAAAAATCATTCTTGTAATGGACAACCTCAATACCCATAAGCCGGCTTCCCTATATAAGAAATATCCCCCGGAGGAAGCAAGGCGCATCATCAGGAAACTTGAAATACATTACACACCTAAGCACGGCAGCTGGCTGGACATAGCCGAAATCGAGCTGAATGTCCTGACCAGGCAGTGCCTGTCACGAAGGATAGGGACGCTCGAGGCCTTAAGGTCAGAGATAGCAGCATGGGAAACCGAACGCAACCTGAACCAGGAAAAGATTCTATGGCACTTTCAGACTGGGGATGCCAGAACCAAGCTTATATCTCTATACCCGACTATAATATCTGACTCTCAATGATGGGAGTCAGATATGCCAAATATCAACGGTACAGTACACTAGATAGCTTACCATATCTCTTGGCTTATTCTCCAACAGCAGATTACTAACGCAATATCAAAATTACTGTAAAAGTCCTGCCTGCGGAAACCGCGAGGTGTTTCGTGCTCCCTTGCACAAAAGCCCGAGACTACCGCGCCAAAATGAGCTGCATTTGCCCGTTTTGTGTGCATCTTCACAGGAAACTGCCAGACTTTTATGTATGGTGGTACGACTGATTGTATGGGAGCTTAGTTACGTACCTGCTCTGCATCTGATTTTGACAAATGCTGTAACGTTAGAAATACGTTTTTCTCCCGTTCATCTCAAATACATCATGGCTCTTGATGCTTCTCACCGCCTGCCGCAGACTTCCCGCCCTACCATGACGGTGATAAGGCTGAGATGCATTATGTTTATGGAAAATGATACATTCCCCTTCTCCCATGTACTCCGGATTATGTATGTACCAGATATGTCCTGTGTTCTTCGATTGGATTTCCACATCATAGTATTCCGCCAGAATAATATTGAAGTAGGACTTGTCAAGATTCTTTAGCTCTTGTGGCTGAAACATCCGTCTCTCTCCTCCTTCTGCTTTTCTGCCAAAATGCGATGGTTGTCCCTTCCCGTGAAAAACCAAAGGGAAAAAAGCATCCTTATTTTGCAAAAATATGCATATATTTTCATGATAAAACTTCTAAATCCAACAGCTCAATCAGCTGCATCACCACATCCTTTTCTGTTATATACATTTCCTCTAAAAGTCTGCTTATTTTTTCAAGCAGTTCTTTTTTCATGGAAATATTATACTTTATCGCTAAATTACGGATTACCGCTGCCTCATCCGCCAGCTTTTTGTAATCTTCTGTGACGCTGTCAGCGTTTTTTATATATTGCTTTTCTTGCATATATTTCAGCCGCTGTACCATTACCTGCTTATGTTCCATCATTCCATGGAAAGAAACCATATAAAGATTTCCGTTATACGTTCCGTCCAAAAACTTTTGCACATATTCCAGCATTGCCTCGTAATATGATATGCCGTATTCCCCGCTAGAAGGCACCTCATAAAATGCACTGAAATGTTCATCTGTACACACAGACTCCAAATACTCCTGAAGACTTCTCTTTACCAGATTCCTGTTAAACCTATATGGGAAATAATTAAAATTCTCCTGCGGATATGCAAGCAGACTCTCGTCCTGCAATTTGTACATCATGCAGTAATCATCCCTTACATGGATATTATCTCCTTCCAAAGAAGTTACTGCCTGACGGAAACTATCAAAACTAATTTGGGATTCCCTATAAATATCTCTGTCAAATCCCATACTATAAAAGCAATGATTCTGCCTGTTAAATCCGTGCAGCATGATCAAATGCAAATTGTGCAATTTTTTGTATTCTTCTTTTGAAAATAAGTAGTAATTATCCACTACGGTAACTACATAGTACCCTTCCTTAAGAGCATTGCACAAAAACTCAATAACATCACCGCAGTTCTTTATCAGGAAATCACGACTTAAGGTCCTGACTTGTAAAAAAGGCTCATTATAAAAGTATTTAGTCAGGTTTCCCAAACTATAATTAAAAATGAACCTATGGTGATCCTTAGTTTCTCGAATATACTTAACCTGAATGAAATTACTGTAAAACCAGCTAAACGCCTCTTCCTTATTCAAAAGCACCGATAATACATATGCGTAGTTAGAATAAACTTTAATGGGTGATTTGCACAGGGGCAGTTTTATCTCTTCCATACGTTCTCCTCCAATTTTTAAAGACTCAAACAGGGTACTAACCCCATTCTATCCGGCATAA
>Ga0137308_101926_pt1 | contig 16746 bp, 16 predicted proteins | sample Inofrocosms_June_FD_97181 | JGI IMG/M metagenome (GOLD analysis project Ga0137308, IMG submission 97181) | Mouse cecal microbial communities from Vienna, Austria - N-Acetylneuraminic and N-Acetylglucosamine D2O microcosms_June | ecosystem: Host-associated > Mammals > Digestive system > Large... | reverse complement strand
TTGCGGAACTCTCCGCCATCTTCAAGCGGCTGTATGAGGACAGCGTGACCGGGCGCATATCGGACGAGCGTTTCACGGAACTTTCGGCAGACTACGAAGCCGAGCAAAAGGAACTGAAAGAGAAAGCCGCCGCTTTGCAGAGCGAACTTTCTAAAACGCTGGAAGCCACGGCAAACGCTGAAAAGTTTATGAAAGTGGTACGCAAGTACACCAGCTTTGAGGAACTCACCCCTACCCTGTTACGGGAGTTTGTGGAGAAAATCGTAATCCACGAATCGGAAGCCCTTGACGGGAAACGCCGGGGGAAGCTCCGCAGACAGGAAATCGAAATCTATTACTCTTTTGTCGGCAAGGTAGAATTGCCCGACTAAAGCCCGACCCGTCCGGCAGTCAGCCGGACAGGGAACGGCAAAATTTTTTACACTTCTTTTACTTCTTTATCTCACATGAGCAAAATCACAGGGCATGAAACAGCTTATGGCAGGCGGCGGGATTGTAATAATTGCACAGATGGTCATACCGCAGCTTTCAGGGCTGTTTTCGTAGGATAAATGAACGGGATAATAGACAGGATTACTGAATTTATAAAGGAAATACTACAGGGGTGGGTGCTTTCAAACCTTGAAACCATGTTTACAGAAGTGAATTGTTAGTAAAGTGGGTTTTGCTAAAAACAAGAGGAATAAAAGCTGGTGTGCAGGTGGTTCTTATAAAATGAATATGGTAAAATTTTATAAGAAGCGAGGTAAAGCAATATGGAAAAGAAAGTTTATATCACAGAGGAAGAACGAACAAAGTGCCAAAAGGTGGCTGATGCGTTTGCAGAGCTGTACGAAATGACGGATATTGTAGTGGTTGATGTAGGCAGATACGGTTTTGTGGTGCTGAAATATTACAAGCCGCTACATGGCTTTGAAGATGCATTAACCTTTACAGATAGCGTGGAATTATTTGAGGACTTGTGGGAGGAATGGCTGAATACGAAGCTGTATTTGCTGGCAAAAGGTACTCCGCTGTTGGAGAAAGGCTACAAAGGCATATTTGAGGGTCTGTCAAAAGAGAAACAGTCGGAACTTATTGTAAGAAAAGCCAATTTTGCTAAAGCGGCAGGGATATATCTGTGAGATTGTTTCTGTGAGAAAATGGAACAATAGTTAGTGGATAATCAAAGATGGGAAAGGCTCTGTATGATGCAGGGCTTTTCTTAATTGTTTTTTGGATAAAAAGATAGAATGAATGAGAGGGATTCTGTCGTAACAGGCATTGTGGAAATGTCATATAACTGGTCTTATAGCATTATCTATAACGGAGTAACCAGTTATACACATTTCCATAATGCTTGACTTAAGTTCTTGATATTATTCGGTTGTCCGAGTATAATTATATTGATAACGTATGTAGAAAGGATGGGGAGTTATGGAATATATGTCTTGCCCCGAAGCAGCGATAAAATGGGGCATTTCTGAAAGACGGGTACAGATACTATGTAAGAAGAACCGTATACTAGGCGTTTCAAAACTTGGGTATATGTGACTGATACCAAAGGACGCAGAAAAGCCGATTGACGGACGCAGAAAAGAATATAGACAGTTGAGAAATAATTGAGATTTATATGTGATAATTTATTTTTGTGAAAGGAGGATTTTTTGCATGAGCCAAAAACTTTTAATTGTTGATGATGAACCAGGGATTGTTGCAGTCGTTCAAAATTATTTTGAAATGGCGGGTTATCTGGTTATAACTGCTTACAACGGAAAAGACGCTTTGAAAAAATTATCACAGGCTCCCGATATTGTACTACTTGACATAAATATGCCGGATATGGATGGGCTTACTGTCTGCCAAAATATCCGTAAATACATTACTTGTCCTATTATTTTCCTTACAGCCCGAATTGAAACGTCTGATAAAATTAAGGGATTTTCCGTTGGTGCAGATGATTATATTGTAAAGCCGTTTGACCTTGATGAATTGGGTGCAAGAGTTGCAGCCCATTTAAGGCGTGAAAATCGAAAGCAGGAACAATCCAGTCTGCGTTTTTTTGATAATATGGTAATTGACTATACCAAAAGGGATATAACGATAAATCAAAAGCCTATTGTTCTGTCAAAGAAAGAGTTTGATGTTGTAGAATTGCTTTCTACACATATTGGGCAAGTATTTGACCGGGAACGGATTTACGATATAGTTTGGGGATTAGATGGCGATGGAAACAGCGCTACTATTATGGAACATATCCGAAAAATACGAAATAAATTTGCTGCTGTAACCATGCACAGCTATATTGAAACGGTTTGGGGAGTGGGTTATAAATGGATCGGATAAAACAGATGAACTTAAAAAAGGCATTATTTACAATTACATTTATCAATATTACCATTGCCCTTTTCCTGTCGATTCTTTCTGTTTGGGGGTGTGTCATATTGCGTTCACAGATTGCTCCAAGCGGTGTTGTTGTTGAAATTCGGTCTAATTCAACGGTAATGAACCAACTGCCTGAACGAACTACACAGGCTGCGGTAATCGCTGAAATTATTTCTGTTACTCAGATGATATTGCCGATACTGATATATATAGGTGCATTGTTTATCACTGTTTTCATGTTTTACCGTTTGAAGTTAAAAGAACCGTTGGCGTTGCTTACAAAAGGAGCTTCCCGTATTATAGAGAATGACCTTGATTTTACGATTGAAGCAAAATCACAGGATGAATTGGGACAACTCTGTATCGCTTTTGAAACAATGCGTAGAACCTTACTGAATAATAACCGTGAATTATGGCAGCAAACAGAAGAACGCAAAAGATTAAACGCCGCTTTTTCTCATGATTTACGAAACCCTGTTACTGTTTTGAAAGGCTCTGCAAAACTGGCGAAAAAAAGTGTTGTGGACGGAACTGGAAACACAGAACAGATTGTCGATAATTTATCTCGCATTGAAAACTATACAGGCAGAATTGAGCGTTATATAGAAACGATGAGCAGTATTCAGAGATTAGAAGAAATTCCTATTGAACAAGAGCAGGTAAAATGGAACAAACTTATTTCTGAACTTGAAAACACGATAGCTTTTGTTGGCGCAGATAGCAACAAACGGATTAATTTTAACAGTTCTACCTCTGCCGAGTCCTTTTCGATAGATAAATCTATCTTATTTCAGGTTGCAGAAAACCTCATATCCAACGCGATCCGCTTTGCTGTGCAGAATATTGATGTTTCCTGTTCCTTAAATGAAACGATATTGAAACTATCTGTTACGGATGATGGCTGCGGTTTCCCAGCGGCACTCATTAAGAATGGCATTCAGCCATTTCAAAAAGGCAGCGAGGATACCGAACATTTTGGAATGGGGTTATATATCTGTAATCTTCTTTGCCAAAGACATAGCGGTAGCATATCCATTCAAAATAATGAAATTGGCGCAACTGTTTCCGCTACATTAAAAATTTTATAATCTTGAGGAATTTTTGAGATTTACCTTTTATACTCTCCTTATCACACGTGATTTGTCACGAGATAAGGAGAGTTTTTTCATGGAAATTCAAGTAAAAGATATTTCAAAAATCTATGGAACAAATGAAAACCGGGTGATTGCTCTTAATCATGCTTCAATGACAATATTTGAGAGCGATTTTATTTCGATTATGGGACCGTCCGGTAGCGGAAAAAGTACGCTGCTGCACATCATCAGCGGATTAGATAAGCCTACTTCTGGCTCTGTCTTGTATGGCAGTACCGACATTCATAACGGTAGCGATAAACAGCTTTCCACATTTCGCCGCCAAAAGATAGGCTTTATCTTTCAGCAATTCAATCTTTTGCCTGTTCTTACCGCGAGAGAAAATATCATCATGCCCATGTTGTTAGATAAAAATCAGCCGGACGAAAAATATTTTAAGCAGCTTACAGAGCTTTTGGGACTAGAAATGCGCTTATCACATCTTCCGCACGAAATGTCCGGCGGGCAGCAGCAGCGTGTAGCAATTGCCCGCGCCTTAATTGCACAGCCCGACATTATTTTTGCAGACGAGCCAACAGGAAATCTTGATAGTAAAAGCGGCAGTGAAGTGATGAAAATGCTTTGTGATATTCGTGAAAAAATGAATAAGACGCTTGTTATCATTACCCATGACCCTCGTATTGCAGAAATGGCAGACCGTCGCTTTACAATGATTGATGGTGAACTTACGGAGGTGAGTGCATAATGAAATCCTATTTATCACTTGCCTTCAAAGAACTGAAAGCCCAAAAGGTAATGGCGGTTCTCATTCTGATTGCGGTAATTCTTTCAAGTATTATGACGACTGCTATTGGACAATCCCTTGGCATTTTACAGACAATGAGGACGGAACAAGCTGCGTCATTAAACGGCGACCGCCATGCTACATTTCATCAAATAACAGAAGAACAAATGCTGCAATTAAAAAGTGATACTCGGCTCTATGATGTAGGCAGCTTAATTAACGTCGGATATAGTAAGCTCGGTAACAGCAGTTTTACCTTATATGCGCGTGAATACTTAGAAAACGCATTAGATGCCTATCCATCAATTAGCAGAATAAAGGAGGGGCGTTTGCCCGTTTCTCCGTTTGAAATCGCATTGCCGGAAAGTGCCCTGCAATATCTTGGAAAAAATATTAGTATTGGCGATACTGTTGCATTACAGGAAGAAATATCTCTTATGAATGGATCAATCCCCTCTTATTCATACTCTGCTGAATTTACGGTTTGCGGTATATTAGAAAGTAACTATATTGGTTACTCTACGGGAACCTTAGATGCCGTATTAGGCGAGGGGTCAGCTTCCGCGCTATTGCCGGAGGATTATATGCTTTATTCAACTGATTTCAAAATAAAAGAGACAGAGCGATTTCAAAATATCATTGATGAACTTGCAAACAAAATCGGGATTGAAAAATCAAATATACAATACAACTGGATTTTATTAGACGCGCTCGGCATTTCTTATGAAGAAGCCGGAACTTCTGATACAGATACAGGTTTTTCTTTTATGACATTTGCCTGTATTATGGTTGGCGTACTTGTTCTGCTCGCGGCTGGCTTGGTAATTTATAATATTTTGAAAATAGCCATAACAAAGCGTATCAAAGAATATGGGACACTTCGCGCAATCGGTAGCACACAGGGGCAGATTTATCGGCTTGTTTCTCTGGAGTTATTCATTTTATGTGGGATAGGTATTCCTGTTGGTTTGTTGATTGGCGCATTATCTGCAAAAGGAATTTTAATTGCGGCAACAGGAGTTTTGAATCCCGATTTATTTATGGCAAGCAGTACCACGGAACTAAATACCATGATTGACGGTACAAGCTCTAATCATATACTTATTTATCTTGTAAGTATCGTTATCACTTTGCTGTTTGCTATGCTTGCAGCCTTTCCTGCGGCACGATATGCTTCCCATGTTTCTCCAACAGTTGCGATGTCCGGGCAGCGTGTAAAGATAAAACGTCATGGGAGAAAAACAAAAACAATTCGTAACTTTGAAGCCTATTATGCGAGGCTGAACTTAAAACGCGGATGCGCCAGGACAGTGATTACCATTCTTTCGTTGGTTATGAGTATTACAGTTTTTGTGACTTTGCAAAGTTTTACTGCGCTCCTTGACACAAGCAGCGGAGTACAGGATATGACTTTAGGCGATTATGCAATTACAAGTGAAATTGTTGGAATGACACCGGAAAGCATAGCGAAAATTCGTGAACACGAGATGATAGAACATCTATCAACAACAAAGTTATCGGTTTATACCCAAGACGAAAACGGAGAATATCTGATTGAACTTGGCTTTGCGCTTCAATCGTGGGAAACATTCCAGGTCGCAGGTTTAGATGATACGCGTCTGTCCTCTTATATAGATGACCTATCCGAACAAGATAAAAGCGATTTGCTCTCTGGCGCAGCGTGTATTGTAAAAAATCCAATTCCTTTTGCATATGAGGGACAGACCGTAGAAGCGACCGATTTTGGGTATGGCGATATACTATCGGTCAATGGGTATGAAGTGCGTGTTGTTGGCATAGCAGATTTTCCTGTTTCGATTAACAATGAGGGCTTTATCAATGGTGTGCAGATTATCGTAAATGATAAAATGTATGATTTACTGACAAGCAACAATCACTATTCAGAAATTTATCCGACTTTAAAACAAAATGCGGACAATGAACAATTTGAAACATGGCTGGATAACTGGTGCAAAGAAAATCCCGGTAGTCATTGGCTTTCTTATCTACAGACCGCTGCACAGCTTGAAGAAAGTTTTCAGCAAATCAATATGTTGTGTTGGGGACTAATCTTATTTATCGGGCTGATTGGAATACTGAACATTATCAACACTGTTTACAGCAACATTCATACCCGTATTGCTGAAATTGGTATGCAACGCGCAATCGGTATGAGTATAAAAAGCCTTTATAAAACATTTTTATGGGAGGGGGTTTACTACGGAATTATTGCGTCCGTTATTGGTGGAGTATTGGGATATATTTGCACAATATTTGTAAATGCTGCCACAACAGATACTCTGCAATTTGTTGCTATTCCTTATCTATCTATTTTTGAAGCTGCAATAATCTCTATTATTGCCTGTATATTGTCAACTGCTATTCCTTTGAGAACTATTGCAAAGATGAATATTGTAGCGTCCATTGAAACAGTAGAATAATTACCGTTGAATACCGCAGGCGGCTATTCAGTAAAATATATAAAATTTATTTGCTACACGACGGCAAAAGAAAAACCTTCGTCCAGCAGACATATTCCCAATGCTCGTTTCTTAAATGGCGGCTTTCGAAAAACAAAGCCGCCGTTTTTTTTAGGCTAATTTTTCAAAGCTGTTTTGATAGATTCGATTTAAAGCACACTGAAGCAGGAGGTAAATTATGTGTAAAAGGAAAACTAAAATATGGAACTATAAAATAAGTGAAATAAAAAAATCACAAATAACTTTACACATCAAGGTGTACTGCAAGGAAGGATAAAACTTACTTGCGGTACACTTTTTTTAATGGTGCGAAATTTGTCTGATTTTGGATTTTGTTGCAACTTTGCTTTTGTAGATTTTTGGAAGGAATTTGACGGGAGAAGTTTTATTTTCAGCAGGAATTGGGAAACAATTTACTGCTTCATGGAGGGCTGTTTTGAGAGCATGGCTTTCTGTGTATCCCACACTTGCTTCATCAGCTTTTTCACTTCCTCGACATCGGCTTTATACACGTTTCCTGTTGCGTTCATTCGCTTGGCGATCTGGTTTAAGTTGCCGCTGATTTTTCCGAGCGTGTAGTTGTATTCCCGCAGGTCTGAATAGTCAATGTCATAGACAAAGCCGTACAAAATCAGGCGGCGGAGGAAAGTGGACTTGCTTTTCATGCCAGAGATTTTTACTTTCTGTTCCAGTATGTATTGCTCCTTGTCACTTAGATATATTTTCAGCTCATTTTTGCGCTCACGGTTTGCCATTTATTATCTCCTTTCCGTGTTGGATTTTTGAAAGGATTTTACACAATCTTCAATCCTGCTGTGGGGGTTGTTCGTGCAAAAAACAGTGAAAAAAATCAGAAATCCCGGCAGGAGATTTTATGATTTTTGAGCGCAGAGGGGGCTAGGGGGATTCTTCCCCCTACAAGCAGATTTTTCAGATTCCCGCTCCAGGGGAATTTGGGAAAATCGGAGCCTGTGAGGGAACACAGGCAGTGCTTGCTGTTACTTCAAAGAGAAAGTTTTTGGTTTTAGCTGTCTGTAAGAAAAGGCAGGAATTTTTTTGAGGAACGTACCCATATACGGGAACTTCCTTTATCTATAATTGACATCACAAACAGCGGAGAAAGGGGGTGAAAAAATGTTAGACCACGCATTCCAGCGGCGGCGGGAAATAGAGCGTATGCTGCTGTCGGGGAAAAAGCTGACCGTGCCAAAACTCATGGCTATGTACAGTGTCGGGAAGAATGCCATACGCAGGGATTTTGAAGTCATTGGCGAAGAACTTCCCCTGATAGCAAAGCAGGGATATAACGGCGGCTATTTCCTTATGGACGGGGCAGGGAAACACCAGAACTCCCTTTCCCATGAACAACTGGAATGCTTGGAAAAACTCGCTGTGACCTGTACGGAAAAAGACAGGGAGACCGTGCTGTCAATCATACATGAATTCGGGCCATATTGTGAAAAAAATACATAGCTGTTTTAACAGTTTTCAGACTGGAAATGAAAGGAGGGTGCGGTATGGATCTGGCACACCGGAGAATGGAAATCATCAGCATTTTATCCGTTAAAGGCCATGTGACAATGAGGGAGCTTGCATGGGAATTTGGCGTTGACAGGCGAACGATAATGAATGATGTTACAGCGTTGTCCTTTGATTACCCGATTTATACAAAGCCGGGGGAAGGCGGCGGGGTTTTCATCACGGAAAATTACAAGCCTTATGCCAACACCCTCACACAGACAGAGCTTGAAACGCTGTGCAGGATATATGGCAGGGCAGAGGGGAAAGAGAAAGAAATACTGTTCCGCATTATCCATAAATACGGTGCGGACAAGCTGGAAATTTAACCGGATGAATGAAATTATTTTACTGCCGGTGCAGGCTTAAAACCGCATGGCAGGCTGACAACTGAATATGGATAATCCTGCAGGACGTATGAAACAGCCGAGCTATACGGAAACACGCCATGATTGCTTTTGATAAAAAAGCGGGAGCGGAAAATGTTTTACTGTAAACAAGGTGTGGGAACCTTGCGCCATGACACTGTTTCCCGATAATGATACTTCCGTAAAGCGGTCTGAAAGATGATGGTGCGATTCCAATGTGGGCTTTTCCCCCGAAAGCCACTTGCAGGATATAAAATTTTATAAAAAAGAGGATTTTTATTGGCAGATGATAGAGGAAGGAATGTCTGATACATTTCAGGAGTTTCAGGAATTCCCCGCACGGCGGGGGCAGTCCGTTATCCTGAATGGAAAAAAGGTAAAGGCATATGACATCAGGACAATCACCCTTGAGCAGTTCCGTATGCTGATCGCCTGCGGGCATGACAGCCGCAACAACCAGATACGGGTCACAAAAAACGGCATGGTCTACCTGTCGGAGGATATCGTTGGCTCGGAGCAGCTTGATGATGTTGCGCTCTGTTTTGAAACATTCAGCGCACATAACGGCTATGTCGGCGTGAAAGCGGCGGAGGACAACAGCCACGTTATCCCGTTATACTACGCATTGGTTGGGAACTGGCGGAAAGGGTGCCGCTATACATATATAGACAGTTTTTAGATTTTGGATTGAGTGAATGATTTATACAGCGTTAGGGCAGTTATGAACCTGTTTGACAGGTTTGTAGCTGTCCTTTTTGCGTTGTGGGGATTATGAATGGAGGGCTGCATGAATGTATTTGAAGCGGTAAGGGAAAACGGGATAACCGCAAGGCAGGCGGCAGAGCATTGCGGGATAAAGATAAACCGGAGCGGCATGGCGGTCTGCCCGTTCCATAAGGACAAAAATCCGAGCATGAAGATAGACAGCCGTTATTACTGTTTCGGGTGCGGGGAAAAGGGCGATGCCATAGATTTTGTGGCAAAGTTTTATGGTCTTGGGAAGAAAGAAGCGGCATTGCAGATTGCGTCGGATTTTGGTATCAGTTTTGACGATAACAGGGGCAGGAAACCGCCGCCAAAACGGAAACTAAAGTTATCGCCGGAGCAGAGGTTTGAGAGGGCGGAAAAGAAGTGTTTCCGTGTGCTTTCCGATTACCTGTGCTGTCTGAGGGAATGGAAAGGGAAGTATGCGCCGCACACGGCGGAGGAAGAATGGAACCCGCTGTTCTGTGAAGCATTGGAAAAGAAAGATTATATAGAGTACCTGTTGGACATTTTACTTTACGCTCCGTTATCGGAGCGTGTGGAGCTGGTAACAGATTATGGAGAGGAAGTGTTAAGGATTGAAAGAAGACTGGAACAGCGTGCCGCCGGAACAGAGGGCGGCTCTGGAAAAGACAATGGAGAAAATGGAGCAGGCGTCACAGCCGGAAACATGGTTTGACGGGAGCAGGGTCAATGACGTGCTTTTCTGTGAGGATTTCCTTGCAGGGCACCCTATGAAGTGCATACATGGCAGGTTCTTTGACGTGAACGGGGCAATCGGTGATGCGGAGCAGATTAAGGCAGAGATATACCACAAGATTGCGCCTTATGTTACGTCAAATATTGCGAAAAAGGCAACAACGCTGCTTGATGCGTTGCGGATAAGGTGCTATTCGCCGCCGATACCCTATCAGACAGACCGTATCCATGTGGCGAACGGTACATATTTCTTATCGGGAAACTTCTCTACGCAGAAAGAATTCTGCATGAACAGACTTCCTGTGAGGTATCTGCCTGATGCGCCCGCACCGTCACAATGGCTTTCCTTTGTAGGGCAGTTATTGGAGCCGGAGGACATCATTACATTGCAGGAGTTTATGGGTTATGTGCTGTTACCCACGACAAAGGGGCAGAAAATGATGATAGTCATAGGGAAAGGCGGGGAAGGCAAGTCACGCATCGGCAGGGTGCTGAGGGCATTGCTCGGTGACAGCATGAACACGGGCAGCATACAGAAGGTGGAAATTGACCGCTTCGCACGAGCAGACCTTGAATGGAAACTCCTGATGCTTGATGACGACATGAAGCTGGAAGCCCTCCCACAGACGAATAACATCAAGTCCATAGTGACGCTGGAAGATAAAACGGACTTGGAGCGCAAGGGCAGGCAGAGCGAACAGGGATATTTATGTGTGCGTTTTATCTGTTTCGGGAATGGCAACCTCGGTTCACTGTATGACCGTTCCTATGGCTTTTTCCGCAGGCAGATAGTCCTTACCGTGAAAGAGCGCAAGCCAGACAGGAAAGATGACCCGTTCCTAGGTGAAAAGCTGATTGCTGAAGCAGAGGGCATATTCCTATGGTGCCTTGAGGGGCTGCACCGCCTGATTGAAAACGGATATGAGTTTACCATAAGCAAAAGGGCAGAGGACAACCTTATAAAAGCCATGCAGGACGGGAACAACATCATTGTATTCATGCAGTCGGAGGGCTATATCAGGCTTGAGCAGGGTACACACGCCACATCAAAGCAGCTTTACAGCGCATACAGCCAGTGGTGTGAGGATAATCTTGAGAAAACATTAGGGGAACGCAGCTTTTCCAACTTCCTCCGGCAGAATGAGGATAAGTACAGGCTTACCTACACGAATAATATCTCACTCGGAAATGGAAAGACTGCAAGGGGATTTAAAGGTATCCATGTAAAAGTACGGACAGAGGAAAGGCATTAAGACGCAATATACGTTTAGACGTGTAAATTCCCAAATCCTTTTTATATATACATACGGGCTATGGAGTTCCCCTTATTATATATAAATACTTTTTAAATTTAAAATAGAAAAATAAGTGTCTTAGCGTATAAAGGCAGGAAATATAAGGATTTGGGGGCATTTGGGAAGTGTCTTTACTGCGTCCTTTCAAAGTGTCTGATGCCTGATAAAGAGATTTTATTCCCTGCATGGCATTTGTCCTTGCAGGGCAAGACGCATAAATATCTGATTTTGAGGAGGAATATCATTTGAATAAGACAAGACTGGTAGTGACAAGGGTGTTTGACAGCAGGAGAACGCCGCAGGATGCGTTTGTGAGGGCGATATTAAATTCAGAGAATGCGGATAAAGCGGAAAAATGCTTGCAGGAGGTCGGCTGTGAAGGTATAATAGAAAATGAAGAACCACTTTGCAGTTCACCAGCTTCTTCCGAAAAAGGAGAAGCGAATGGGTAGGACTACATACAAAACAGCACCAAAAGGCGGGTTATATACCCGATTGTCCGTTGATGACGGCATCACGGACAGGGAAAGCAATTCCATAACGAGCCAGAAGCAGATGCTCATGCAGTACGCACAGTACCACGGGATAGAGGTCGTGGAAACCTACGTCGATGACGGATGGAGCGGTACGAATTTTGAAAGGCCGGATTTTAAGCGCATGATTGAGGATATTGAAAGCGGGAAAATCAACACGGTCATCACAAAAGACCTCTCACGTCTTGGGCGTGACTATTTGCAGACAGGGTACTATACCGAAGTGTATTTCCCCGGTAAAAAAGTACGCTACATTGCAATCAGTGACGGTATCGACACCTCTATGGGGTACAATGAGATGGCTCCGTTCAAGAACCTGTTTAACGATTTTTACGCACGGGATATTTCAAAGAAAATCCGCAGCACCATGACCACAAAGGCAAGGGCGGGCATCTACCACAGCACCGTGCCGCCGTTCGGCTACCGGAAATCGCCGGAGGACAGCCACAAGCTGATACCGGATGCGGAAACAGCGCCGATTGTACGGCGTATGTATGAGCTTGCCGTGCAGGGCAAAGGCTACAAGGCAATCGGCAACGTGCTGAAAAATGAACGCATACCGATACCCGCATACTGGCACCATGTAAGGGGAGAGCGGACGTGGACACGCTTTAAAGGCGAGGGCGACATATCCAACTATATCTGGAATGAAACAACGATAAAGTGGATACTTTCGCATGAGGTCTACATCGGGAGCCTTGTGGCACAGAAACAGTCAAAGCTGTTCAAGGTCGGCAAAAACTATGTAAAGCCCAAAGACGAGTGGGTTGTGGTAAAGGACATATTTGAGCCGATTGTGGATTTGGAACTGTGGGAGCGTGTGCAGGAAGTCAACGGGAAGCGCAGGCGTATGTGCAAGGCAAAGAGAGAACCGGGCATTTTCTCCGGCATTGCCTACTGCCCGGACTGCGGCAGGCGCATTTCATTCTTCCCGGAGAAATCCAGTAAGAACGGCGAAAGGAAGACCTATTTCGGCTCATGCCAGAGTTACAAGGCGAACGGGCCGGATGCGTGTACGCCGCACCGTATCAAGGAGCAGGACTTATATGACATTGTCCTCAAAGACATCAGGGAATGGGCGGAAATGGCGCTTGCGGACGAGCAGGCGGTCCTTGACAGGGTTATGGAACAGCAGCAGTTAAACAGTACCGTGGATTACGGCTTGGTTGAGGGGAAGAAGCGAACCATAGGGAAAAGGCTTGAGGAAATCGAAAAGGTCATAAGCAAGCTGTATGAGGATTATGCACTCGGCAGGCTTGCAGGCACAAGCATAGACAATCTCATGCCAAAGTACCAGAGGGAGCAGGAAGAACTGAGGAAACAGCTTTCCGCATTGCAGGAACAGTCGGCAGAGCATGACGCTACAGAGCAGAATGCGGAAAAGTGGATAAGCCTGATCCGGCAGTACAGTGACCTGAAGGAATTAAATTCTTGTATCATCAATGAACTTATCACGAAGATTTTAGTGGGCGACAAGCACAGGGTAAACGGTGAGAAAGTTCAGTCTATCGAAATACATTACCGCTTCATCGGAAATCTGACCGATGACGGGATGGAACAAGTCAATAAAAAATCCATTTAAAAACAATTTAGCTGTAAAAACCGACTTTATCGGGTATTTACAGATGTAAACAACAGGGTGGGCATGGTTGCAGGGGACGTAAGCAAAACCCCTGAAACATGGAACCCGGGGATATTCAATACAGTAAAGGCATTGTCTGAGGATGTGGCAGTCCCCATAGCTGGCATGGTAGTAACTTTTGTGCTCTGTTATGAACTTGTGTCAATGGTCATGGAAAAGAACAATATGCACGAATTTGATACATCACTCTTTTTCAGGTATCTGTTTAAAGCATGCATTGCTGTATGGCTTTTAAGCAATACATTTGATATAACAATGGCAGTCTTTGACGTGGGGCACAGCATAGTTATACAGGCAGGGGCAAGTATTTCAGGCTCTACAAACATTAATGTACAGACAACACTTGTTGCCATGTTTAACAGCCAGCTTGCCACAATGGGCATAGGTGAACTTATAGGGCTCGGGCTTGAAAGCATGATTGCAAGCATGGGCATGAAAATTATTTCAGTACTGGTAACAGTAATTTTATATGGGCGCATGGTTGAGATTTACCTGTATATATCTGTAGCACCAGTGCCTTTTTCCACATGGACAAACAGGGAATGGGGAGGCATAGGGAGCAATTATTTTAAAGGGCTTTTAGCCCTTGCTTTCCAGGGGTTCTTTATAATGGTATGCGTGGCAGTATATGCAGCCCTTGTTGCTGGCATATCTGTAGCAGCAGATTTACATAGTGCCATATGGGAGGTCATGGCATATACAGTAATCCTTTGTTTCAGTTTATTTAAGACAGGGTCTTTGTCAAAATCTGTTTTTAATGCCCATTAAAAACAGGGGCGGGTATCCGGGGATACAAAAGCCGGCGTTTGTGCCTGTGCGCTGCCTGGCACATGGCTGCCTGTATATTAAAAAGCAGCGCAGATATGGAGGTTTTTATGGCAATTTCAGTAACAGTGCCAAAGGATTTGTCTGCAATAAAGACAAAAGTGGCATTTAACCTTACGAAAAGGCAGCTGGTATGTTTTTCTGCTGCTGCACTTGTGGGGCTGCCATTTTATATATTTACAAAAGACCTGCTTGGCACAGAGGTTTCAGCACTGTTTATGGTGGTGCTTATGCTGCCGTTTTTCTTTCTTGCCATGTATGAAAGGGACGGGTTTCCGGCAGAAAAAATAGTGTATTTTATGGTACGCCAGAAATTTCTAGTGCCAGGGATACGCCCGTACAGGACGGAAAACCTGTACAGCAGGCTTGAGGAAAGGGAAAAATTAAGAAAGGAGCTCGCTTATCTTGAAAGCAGGGAAGAAAGTTACAAAAGCAGGAAGCAGGCTGTCCATAAAGGAAAAAAGGCGCTTAAAGGAACTGCGCCGGATACTGTCAGGGGAAAAAAGAAGAAGGAAAATACCACATACAGCACAGGAAAGCATAACATTTGAACATATGTACCAGGATGGTGTGTGCAGGGTTACAGGTTCTTATTATACAAAAATGGTGGAATTTTATGACATCAATTATGAACTCCTTGACACACCAGAACAGGCAGAAATACTACAGGAATACAGCGGGCTTTTAAGTTATTTTGAGCCAGGGGTTAAATTCCAGCTTTTCCTGTTTAACCGCAAGGTGGACAGGGAAACACTGGTATCCCATATAGACACACCTGTGCATGGGGACGGGTTTGACAGCATACGCAGGGAGTTTTCACAGATGCTTAAGGGACAGATGGCAATGGGTAATAATGGTGTAATAAAATCAAAATATATGCTTTTTGGTATTGAGGCAGGCAGTTACAGGGAAGCAAGGCAGAGGCTTGCTGTAATTGAAACGGGTGTAATAAAGAATTTCCATAACATAGGTGCACCTGCAAAAGCAATGGATGGTAAAGACAGGCTGTGCCTGCTGCACGAATATTTTAACCAGTACAGCATGGAACCGTTCCGTTTCTCATATAAAGACATGGTGCTTGCAGGGCTGGGTGTGAAGGATTATGTTGCACCGCCAGGTTTTGACTTCCGTAAACCATGCAGTTTTAAATCAGGGGGAATGTATGGAAGTGTTTTTTATGTTGATATATCCGCACCAAAGCTGGATGACAGCCTGTTAAAGAGGCTTTTAGACATTGACAGCAACATAACTGTCACAATACATATGGGCAATGTTGACCCTTCCGGGGCTTTAAAAATGATAAAAGAAGCCCTGAGCAATGTACAGAAAATGAAAATTGATGAGCAGAAAAAAGCAGTACGGAGCGGGTATGACATGGATATAATGCCATCAGATATTGCAATATATGAGAAAGATACAACAGGGCTGCTTGAAGATTTAAACTCAAGCAACCAGAAAATAGTCAATGCGACTTTCCTGGTAACATGTTATGGCAGGACTAAAAGCGGGCTGGACAGGCTGGCACAGAGGGTATCAGGAATTATCCAGCAGGCGAACTGCAACCTGCGCTGTTTACAGTATTTACAGGAGCAGGGGCTTATGGCATCTGCCCCTGTGGGCTGCAATAATTCTGGTGTCGGGAGGGGTATTACAACAAAAGTTGCAGCAGTTTTAGTCCCGTTCTCCACACAGGAACTTTTCATGCCTGCACCTGCCCTGTATTACGGGCTTAACACGTTGTCAAACAACATGGTCTTAGCCGACAGGAAAAAGCTGCGTACCCCTAACGGTATGGTGCTTGGGACTCCAGGAAGTGGCAAAAGTTTTTCCGCAAAAAGGGAAATACTGGGGTGTTTCCTTATGACAGATGATGATGTTGCCGTATGTGACCCGGAAGGGGAATATTTCCCACTTGTAAATGCATTAAATGGACAGGTTGTAAGGCTTGCCACCAATTCAACAGACTACCTTAACCCTATGGATATACAGGCTGGTGACATAGGTGACAGGGAAGCGCTCCGGCTTAAATCAGATTTTTTAATAACATTATGTGACATGCTGGCAGGAGGGAAAAACGGGCTTGGCAATGATGAAAAAGGCATAATAGACCAGTGTATTGAAAAAGTTTACAAAGGTTATTTTAAAAACCCGCTTCCAGAAAATATGCCAGTCCTTGGAGACTTGTACAATGAACTTTTAAGATATGAGCCAGGGAATATGGAAAAAGAACTTGCAATGGAAGCGAAGGCAAAGGCTGTAAGGATTGCAAACAGCCTTGTGCTGTATGTGCATGGTTCACAGAATTATTTTAACCACCGTACAAATGTTGATTCACAGAACCGTATAATATGCTTTGATATAAAAGAACTGGGAAACCAG
>Ga0137308_101924_pt1 | contig 16759 bp, 14 predicted proteins | sample Inofrocosms_June_FD_97181 | JGI IMG/M metagenome (GOLD analysis project Ga0137308, IMG submission 97181) | Mouse cecal microbial communities from Vienna, Austria - N-Acetylneuraminic and N-Acetylglucosamine D2O microcosms_June | ecosystem: Host-associated > Mammals > Digestive system > Large... | reverse complement strand
GCAGCGGTTGACTGCGTCAAAAAACAGCTTGCCGATGCCCTTCTCCTCCAACAGATGCCGAAAGTGCAGCAGGGTTGTGGCGTCCGGGACATCCTGCTCGAAAAAGTTGAGCCCCATAAATTTGCGCATGGCATAGCTGTCATAAATTGCGTCCTCTACTCCTTCATCGGATAAGCTGAACCAGCATTGCAGCAGATACATCCGCAGCATGGTTTCTATCTCAATCGGCGGACGGCCGCGTTTCCCGGTTGGATAGTGGGGGACAACCAGCGATACCCATTCCTCCCATGGGATGATCTCGTCCATGATTTCCAGAAATTCTTCCCGTTTTGTTTTCCTTTTCCGGCATCTGTATTCCATATCGCTAAAACTTTCCTGTTTCATACCCCGCGCCTCCTTTTCTTTATTTTATCATATCTTCTATCATTTCGGGGAATTAAATCAGCGTTTCCTTAACAGTAATTTCACAAGCGCTGTGCTATACTGTACAGTAATCAAAACTCTCTCTGGAGGTGGGCCCCATGAAACCCCGCAAGCTCCTGATGATCGTCAACCCCCGGGCCGGGAAAAGCAAGTCCCACGGTCCCCTGTTCGACGCCGCCGCCGCCCTCTCCCAGGCGGGATATCTCCTCTCCATCCATGTGACCTCCGCCCCCGGCGACGCCGCCGAAACCGCCAGGCGGGAGGGCGGGCGCTACGATCTGGTTGTGGCCGTGGGGGGCGACGGGACGCTGAACGAGGTGGTCTCCGGCCTGGTCCAGCTCCGCCGCCCTCCGCTGCTGGGCTATCTGCCCCAGGGCAGCACCAACGACTTCGCCGCCAGCCTGCGCATCTCCGGCGACCCGGCGGAGGCCGCCGCCGCCATCGCCCGGAACGTCCCCCGGCTTTTGGACGTGGGCTTCTGGAACGGGCGGAGCTTTCTCTACGTGGCCTCCTTCGGGGCCTTCACCCGGTCCAGCTACGCCGCTCCCCAAAACGCCAAAAACGCCCTGGGCCACTTCGCCTATATCCTGGAGGGCATGAAGGACCTGAGCACCCTCCGGCCCTACCACGTCCGCCTCACCGCCGGCGGGGAGGTGCTGGACGGGGAATACCTCTTCGGCGCGGTGTGCAACTCCACCTCCATCGGGGGGCTGATGAAGCTGAACCCGGAGCGGGTGGTACTGGACGACGGCCTGTTTGAAATGCTGCTCATTCCCAGCCCCAAGACGGCGGCGGACCTCCAAAGCCTGGTCCACGCCCTTTTGAACCAGCAGTACGACAGCCAGGGCCTGGTTTTCCGCCACGTCTCCTCCATTCACTTTGAAACGGAGGAGGAGCTTCCCTGGTCCCTGGACGGGGAGTACGCCCCCAGCGCCCCGGCGGTGGACATTGAAAACCGCCGCCAGGCGCTGACCATGCTGCTGTGACGGGGGAGCTGGAGCGGCTGGCCCGCCGCTTTCAGGGCCATGAGCCGGGCCTCCTGGGGGCCTCCCGGAGCTATGCCGTCCTCTGCCCCCTGGTGGAGAGTGAGGGCGGCCTCCGCCTCCTCTTCGAGGTCCGGTCCTCCCAAGTCTCCCAAGGGGGGGAGGTCTGCTTCCCCGGCGGGCGGATGGAGCCTGGGGAGACGCCCCAGGACTGCGCCCTGCGGGAGACGGAGGAGGAGCTGTCCATCCCCCGGGAGGCGGTCACCCTCCTGGGCACGCCGGATTTTATCTGCAGCCAGCGGGGCTTCCTCCTCCGGCCGGTGCTGGGGCTGGTGTCCCAGGCGGGCCTTCAGTCCCTGCGCCCCTCCCCGGCGGAGGTGGCGGAGGCCTTCACCGTCCCTTTGGCCTTCTTCCGGGAGACGCCGCCGGATCTCCGGCGTTACGAGCTGGTCCCCCAGGTGCCGGAGGACTTCCCCTACGGCCCCGTGGGCATCCCCCGGGACTACCCCTGGAGCCGCGGGCAGGTGGAGATTCCCATCTGGCGCTATCAGGGCCGCGCCATCTGGGGAATGACGGCAAGGCTCGTCCGGGAAATCATCCGGTAACGCGGCGGGAGACGGGTCTTCCCCGTCTCCCTGTTTTTCATCCGGCGGACTCCTCTGCGCCCTCCAGCCGGACGGCAATATAGCCCTCCACATGGTCATAGGGAATCTCCAGCGCCGTGGCCAGCTCCCCGTAAAGCAAGCGCTCCGCCTGCTTCATATACCGCTCGTCCACCAGTCCCAGGCGGCGGTTTTTGGACTCCGCCATCCCCCGCTTGTGCCGGATGGCCTTCATCATCTCAATCAGGGCCTGGTGCCCCCCGTCCCGGACGGCGGACTGGTACTGCTGGGCCAGGGCCTGGGGCGTACCGCCCCGGCAGGCCGCCGCCGGAATGGCCGGCATCCGGTCAATAAGGGCCTCCGCCTCCTCCCGGCTGATCACCGGGCGCATGGGCACCTTTTCGCTGTCCACCGGGGCGTAAATCACCCCGTCCTGCCACAGGGGCTTGAGGACATAGTACCGCTTGCCCCGGTCTCCGCCGGGCTGGTCCATCCTGGAGACTCCCTCCACCCGGCACACGCCGGTGGAGCCGTATACCACCAGCTCTCCGACTTGAAACATCGCTCCTCCCTTCCGCCGGGTTCCGGCCCGGCAATTTTGATTTTCTTTTCCTTTAGTTTACCACATTTTAGGGAAAACATGTAATAGAAATTTTCAAATTTTTGCATTTTCTCCGTTTTCACCCAAAAAGGATTGACAAATATCCCCAATTTTTTATGATAAACTTGCCGCCGGGCCCTCCCGGCGCAGCGCACATGAAAAGGAGCGTACCTATGAGCATCGACGTGAAAGCCACTATTGAGGAGCTGGTCTCCAAGCTCCAGAAGGACCCGGCCCTCCTCCAAAGCTTTCAGAAGGACCCTGTGAAGGCGCTGGAGCAGCTCACCGGCATGAATCTGCCCGACGAGCAGCTCCAGCCCCTGGTGACAGGAATCAAGGCCAAGCTGGCCGCCTCCGGCCTGGGGGACAAGCTGGACGGGCTGAAAAAGCTCTTTTGAGCCGCAGGCAGAAAAAACGCTCCGGGAAATTCCCGGAGCGTTTTTCCGCTCTTCTCATTGGGCGACGGCCTCATACAATATCCGGCTGATTTCTCCGCAGACGGCGTAGATGCCGTATTCGTCCCTTCCCCCGTCTGCCCCGGTGGTCAGCACCACCACTCCGTCCCCGGCGTCCGGGTCATAGCTGAGGAGGTTGTATACGCCGTAGGCGCTGCCGGTGTGGTAATAAAGCCGTTCCCGGCCGTAGAGGCCAGACCCCAGCCGCATGGGCAGGGCCTGATACGTCCCGCCGGAGATCGCCCGGTCCTCACAGCTCTCCATCAGCTCTACGGAGGGCTCTTCCATAAGCCGCACGCCCTCGAAGCAGCCGTCCCCCGCCAGCAGGGCCGCCAGCTTCCCGCAGTCGTAAGCGCTGGCGGTAAAGCCCCCGGCAAACTGCCGTCCCGTGGCCCCCGGCGCGCTCCACCGGCGGACCCCCAGCTGGCTCCCCACGGAGCGGCCCAGGGCGCTTCCCCGGTACAGCTGGGTCACCAGCTCCGGCTCCCTCAGCTCTCCGGCGGCGAAGGAGCCGTCCGCTCCCATGGGGCCCAGAAGCCGCTCCTCCAGCACGTCGTCTAAGTACCGTCCCGCCGCCAGCTCCAGGGTCTGGCCCAGGACGCCGAAGGCGTGGTTGTTATAGCTCCAATACCGCAGATCCCCCGGCGCGCCCCCGCCGTAGCCGGAGGGGTCCTTCAGCTGGGCCTTCACGCCCGCGTAGTCCCAGGCGATGCTCTCGCTGTTCAGCAGGGTGGAGGTGTGGCTCAGCATGGAGCGGATGGTGACGGGCTTCCACGTCTCCACGCCCCAGTACGCGCCGATGTCCGCGTCGTAATCCACGGCCCCCTCCTCCCACAGCAGCGCGGCGGCGAGGCCCACCGCCACCTTAGAGAGGGAGGCGGTGCGCAGCTTGTGGCCGTCCGTCATGGGGACGCTCCCCCGCACCGCCCAGCCGTAGTGATACACGTCGGTGACGGCTCCGTTTTCAATGACCGCCGCCTGGACCCCCACCGCCCCGTGGCGGCGGGCCGCGCCGGCAATGGCCTGGTCCAGTTCCTCATGCTTCAGCCTGGAAAGGCTCATGGTTCCGCCCTCAGGAAGAGACAATTCCCCCGCCAGCGAGTCCCGGTCCTTTTGGAGCCTCGCCAAAATACAAGCCAATTGCAGCCGGGACACCGGAAGATCCGGGTAGAGCCCGCGGTCCGTCATGCCCTCATAGAGGCCCCGTTCCAAAACCCAGTTGACCGCCTCCTCCGCGTAAGGCGGGACCTGTCCCCCCTCCCAGGAGACGGCCAGGCGGCACTCCATATCCTCCCCGCGCCAGGCGGCGAAGCGGTGGAGCATCACCGCCAGCTGGCTCCGGGTCACCGGAGAAGCGGGAGCGAAAAGGCCCTCCGACACGCCGCCGCTGACCCCCACGCTGTCCGCCCAGGCCACGGCGTCCTGATATTCCTCCGGCACGTCGGCGTACGGGCACTCGTCCACCCGCACCAAAATGCCGCTGAGACGGTAGAGGGCCTGGACCGCCCCGGCCCGGCTCACCGGCTCTTCGCCGTCAAAGCGCCCCTTCTCCCCCGGGGGCAGCAGCTCCCGATAAAGGGCCCACCGGGCGGCGTCCCGTCCCTCTTCCGAAACGTCCGCCGCCTCCACGGCCCGCAAATCTTCCAGGACGGCGGCGGGCTCCTCGATCGCCATTACCTCCAGGCCCTCCCCGGCTGTTTCCTCTTCCGGTTTTTCTTCCAGAGCTTCTCTCCCCGCCGATCGCTCCTGAGCCCACGCCGGGGGCGAGGCCAGGACCGCCCACAAAAGCGCCAGCGCCAAAAGCGCGCCCGCCGCCCAACGTTTTCCCATGGTTTCCCGGCCTCCCGCCTCCGGGCCAAGGCGCCCGGGGATTTTTTCTTCTGATTCGACATTATACCGGGAGTTTCGACGGCTGTCAATCTTCCCCATCCGCGTTTATTCCGGCTGCGGGATCGGTGCTTATGATGAGCCGCGCCCGGCTGTTACAAAGCCGAAAAAGAGGCTTATTCGCACGCTGTTGGACAGCCCCCCAGCAGCATGATGAAGCCGGGCAGCCCCCCAGAATCGCATCGCCGGGGATAGAATTGGACAGCAACGCAAATCATAACGCGAAAACCTCCCCCGCCAGGGGCAGAGGGGAACTGGCTGCGCATCCGGAAGCCCCCGCACAGCTCCTGTTCCTTTGGCGCTTGACTTCATATCAGCTGCACATATGAATCGAAAATCTTCTTATTTCTCATGGGCCGAAGACGGGCCCATCTGTTTTTTTACCAAGCGCCATAGAGTCGTCCGGCTGATGCCAAGCCTCTTGGCGGCGGCGGTCTGGTTGCCGCCGGTCTCCTGGATCACCCGAAGGGCAATATCCTGGTTGATCTCTTCCAGCGTCCGGTTTAAGTCCAGGGGCGCCGCCGCGTTTTCCGCGCGCAGGTGGAACACGGCCACATGGCGCTCCTTTCGGAGCGTCTGCCGGACCTCCTCGGCGGTGATGAACTGCCCGGCGGCGGTGACCGCCAGTTCACCGATGACCCGGCGGAACTGCGTGTAATTATGCGGCCACTGAAAGCCCTGGAGCATTCGTATGGCCTCCGGCTCCGCCCCCATGATTTGGCGGGGCAGGTCCGCGTTGAGATGGCTCAAAGACAGGTTGACCAGGGCGGGGATGCGGTCCGCCATCTCCCGCAGGGGGGAGAGGCGCAGAGAAAGGCAGCAGAGCTTGTCGATGAACTGGGAGCTGATCTCGGACATGTGCTCTCCGGGCTGGCAGACACAGGAGAAGATCACCCGGTTCCTGCGGCAGACCTCCATCTCGGAGATCGCGGCCAGGAGCTGGGAGCGCCGCTCCTGGCTCAGGCTGTCGGCGCTGGCGAAATAAATGGTGTTTCCCTCGTCCGCCAAGGGGGAGTTATGGTGCTCCAAAAGAAAGGACCAGCTCTTATCGTTCAGCAGGCTGCAATGGATGGTCACCAGGGGATTGTTCCGCAGTGGGCCGCGCATATAGATCACGCTGACGATGGACTCCTTGCCCGTGCCGTCCTCGCCGGTGACCATGACCGGGGCGGAGCTTTCGCTGATGCGGTCGATTTGCTCCTGGGAGTCGTTGACGGTGCCCGCAAAGCTGAAGATGCTGCTGTAATACGCGTCCTCCGCCTCCGGGCGGGTGGCAAAGCGGATGCCGGTCTGATTGGGGGAGAGGGGCGTCCTGCGGGCGTCGAAAAAAAAGGCTGTATATACGTGGCCCTCTGTGGCGGCGTGCCGGGAGCGGATGTTGTAGATCATCCCGCCGAGGTTTCGGGTAATGCGGCGCTCCTCCGTCCGCCGGGACTCGGGCAGTTCCCGGCGCAGCATCTCCAAAAGCTCCGGCCGGAACTCGCTTAGTGTGGAGAGAAACAGGCGGTCCTCGCTGTCGAACACCACGGTCTGGCTGAGCTGGCCCTGGATCAGATCCCGGAAAAACAGATTCTCCGCCCGGAGCTTCTGCTGGCTGCGGCACAGCAGGATGGCCTGGTCAAAGGCCCGGCGAATGCTGTTGATCCCGGAGACGATGAGAAAGGAATTCAGCCCCAGGCGCTTGGCCGTGGTATCCGCCACCATGTCGCAAAGGACGGTCTGATACTGCTCGTCCCGGATCTTCCGCATGATCTGCTCCACGGTCTCCGGAAAGTCATAGGTGTAAATGGCCATGTCGTAGCCCATCAGGTCGCACAGCCGCCGCGCGCTGCTGGAGATGTTGGCCGCGCACACGATGGCGATCTTCCCCGTCAGGCCGTCGGTCAGCTTCAGGGCGCAGAGCAGGTCATACACCGTGAGGTCAATCTCGATAATAGGGAGCGCCAGATTCTGCCGCAGCATGTCGGCGGTGCCGCCCCGGGAGATGACCACGTCGTAGTTGCCATGAAAGTTGCTGCGGGCGATCTCCAGGCCCTCGTCCCGGTCCCCCACGAACAGCGTCAGGTCGATCTGGGGATATTCATCCTGAAGGGAGGCCATCAGATGCTTCATGCCTTCATAAGGGGCGATGCCCAGCGCGCGGATGCGGTGCTCCATAAACAGACCTCCGATTGTTTCAAAATCGGATATATTATAACAAATACACAAAAACGGCGCAACGCTTTTTTCGCTAGTTTCAAAAATAAACGATTTTTACGCAAAAAAAGGTTGCGGCTTTACGCAAAGCTCTGTAAACTAGAGCGTGAAAAGACGGAAGCCTTGCAGAAGAACTCCAAACACAGGACTCGAATTCAAAACGTTTCAAATGTAGACGCATAGGGGCGTGGATATGATAAGATTTCTTATGATCGCGGATGACTTCACCGGTGCGCTGGACAGCGGCGTCCAGTTCGCGGCCCGGGGCGCCAGGACCCGCGTGGTGACGGACCCGGCGTACGATTTCTCACAGGCGGAAGAGGACCTCCAGGTCCTGGTCCTGGACGCCGAGACCCGCCACCTGACGCCGGAGGCCGCCTATGGCGTAGTGTTCCGGGCGGTGGAAGGCGCCTTGAAAAACGGATTTACTTACATCTATAAAAAGACGGACTCCGCCCTCCGGGGCAACGTGGGCGCGGAGCTGACGGCGGTGCTGGACGCCGCCGGGGCAGACAGCCTGGCGTTTCTTCCGGCCCTGCCGGGGATGGACCGGGTCACCCGGAAGGGCATCCACTACATCGGGGGCGTCCCCGTAGCGGAGAGCGTCTTTGGCCAGGACCCCTTCGAGCCGGTGACCGCCTCCTCTGTGACGGAGATCATCGGCGCGCAGTCCAAAACCCCGGTGGTGCTCCACGAGACCGGCGCGCCCGGGGAGGAGCCCCCCCGCCCCGGCATCCAGGTCTATGACGCGGAGACCGACGGCGATCTGCTGCGCATCGGCCGGGCACTGGGAAAAGAGGGGCTGCGGCTGAGCGCCGGGTGCGCGGGCTTTGCCTCCGTGCTGGCGGAGCTGCTGGAACTGGAGGGAACCCCTCCGGAGCGGCCTTATTTGGTCCCGTCCCTCTTTGTGGCCTGCGGCAGCGTAAACCAGGTGACCCTGCGCCAGATGGAGACGGCGGAAGCGGCGGGCTTTGCCCATGTCCACCTAACTCCAAAGCAGAAGCTGGAGACAAGCTGGCTGGAGACGGAGGACTGCGCCGCCGCCGCGGCCGCCTGGCTGGGAGACGCCGGAGAAAAGAAACGCTTTATTTTGGATGTGAATGACCCCGCAGGCCGGACGGACACGGCGGACTATGCGAAAGAGCGGGGCCTGACGGCAGAGGATCTCCGGGTCCGCATTTCGGGGCAGCTGGGCCAATTGGTCCGGCGGCTGCTGGATGGAGGACTGGACGCCACGCTCCTCTGCACTGGCGGGGACACGCTGCTGGCCCTGATGCGGGCCGTGGGCGTGGCGGAGCTGGCGCCGGTGTGCGACCTGGACGCCGGGGCGGTGCTGACGGATTTCGTGTATGCGGGAAAGGCCTATCATATTATTTCAAAATCCGGGGGCTTTGGAGAGCCGGACCTGTTTATCAGGCTGGCCAAGTCCATCGGCGCCGGAGATCACGAGGAGGAAGCGGTATGCTGACAAAATACGAATTGAAAATGCCCCGCGCGGTCTACAGCGGAGAGGGCGCCCTGGGAAAAATTCCGGAAATCTTCGCCGCCAACGGGGTAAAGCGCCTGGTGGTTTTCACCGACAAGGGCATCGAGGGCGCGGGACTGCTGGAGTTTCCGATGGCGGAGGTAAAGAAGACCGGCGTGGAAGCCGCCGTCCTGGACGACCTGCCGGCGGAGCCCTCCTATCTGGAGGCCCAGAAGCTGGTGGACCAGTGCAAGGAATGCGGGGCGGACTTCATCATGGCCGTAGGCGGCGGCAGCGTCATGGACACCGCCAAGCTGGCCAGCATCCTGATGACCGGCGAGTACGGCGTCAAAGAACTGCTGGATGAGCCCGGCCGGGCCAGGAAGTGCATGAAGACCCTGATGATCCCCACCACAGCGGGCACCGGGTCCGAGGCCACCCCCAACGCCATCGTGGCGGTGCCGGAAAAGCAGCTGAAGGTGGGCATCGTCAACACGGAAATGATCGCGGACTATGTGATCCTGGACGCGGTGATGATTAAGAAGCTCCCCCGGAAAATCGCCGCCGCCACCGGAGTGGACGCCCTGGCCCACGCCATTGAGTGCTTCACCAGCAATAAGGCCAACCCCTTCAGCGACCTTTTCGCCCTCCAGGCCCTGGACATGATCCTAAACAATATCGAACAGGCCTGCGACGACCCGGAGGCCATGGACGCCAAGAACACCATGCTCCTGGCCAGCTTCTACGCGGGCGTGGCAATTACGGCTTCCGGCACCACCGCCGTCCACGCCCTGAGCTATCCCCTGGGCGGCAAGTACCACATCGCCCACGGCGTGTCCAACGCCATCCTTCTGGCTCCGGTGATGCGCTTCAACGAGCCCGTCTGCCGACCCCTGCTGGCCAAGGCCTATGACCGCTGTCTCAAGGGGGACGCCAAAACCGAGGAGGAGAAGAGCGCCGCCGTCATCCGGCGTTTGGAGGGCATCGTAAAGCACCTGGATATCCCCACCAGCCTCACGGAGTTCGGCGTGCCCAAGGAGGACCTGGAGGCTCTGGTCGCCTCGGGCATGGAGGTGACGCGGCTGCTGGTGAACAACATGCGCCAGGTTACCCCCGGCGACGCCCGGAAGATTTATCAGGAAGTCCTGTAAAGAAATTTTTATAAGGAGAGAGTTTCCATGAAGCATGTCGAGATCAAAGGCATCATCCCCCCGATTCTCACTCCCATGAACGCGGATGAGACCATCAACGAGCGGGAGCTGCGAAACCAGGTCAACCGGGTGATCGGCGCGGGCGTCCACGGCATCTTCCCCTTCGGCACCAACGGCGAGGCCTATGCCCTGACCTACGCCGAGAAGGAGCGGGTTCTGGACATCGTGATTGAGGAAACCCGGGGCCGGGTCCCCGTTTACGCCGGTTCCGGCTGCATTACTACCCGGGAAACTGTCCAGCTGAGCAAACGGGCCGAGGCCCTGGGCGCGGACGTGCTGTCCATCATCACGCCTTCCTTCGCCGCCGCCTCTCAGGATGAGCTGTACGCCCACTATATGGAAGCCGCCGCCGCGGTGGATCTGCCCATTGTCCTCTACAACATCCCCGCCCGGACGGGCAACGCCTTGGCTCCCGCCACCGTGGCGCGTTTGGCCAAGGACGCTCCCAACATCGTAGGAGCCAAGGACTCCAGCGGGAACTTTGACAACATGAAGCAGTATGTAGAGCTTACGGCGGTCCTGGACAAAGAGTTCAGCGTCCTCTCCGGGAACGACTCCTTGATTCTGCCCATCCTGCTTTTCGGCGGCAAGGGCGGCGTGGCCGGCTGTGCCAACGTCTTCCCCCACACCATGGTGGAGATCTACGAGGCCTGGGCCGCCGGGGATCTGGAGCGGGCCAAGAAGGCGCAGGACAGCATCCGCCCCTTCCGCGCGGTCTTCAAGTACGGCAACCCCAACACCATCATTAAAATCGCGGCGGGCCTCCTGGGCAGCCCCGTGGGCGACTGCCGCAAGCCCTTCTGCCGGCTCTCCGCCGAGGGCATGGATGCGCTCAAGAAGGTGCTGGAAACCTGCAAGGCCAACGGCCTGCATTGATGAGGAGGTAAGGAACGATGAACAAACCCATCCTGGGCATCACCATGGGCGACCCCTTCGGCAACGGCCCTGAGATCACCGTCAAGGCCCTGGCGGACAAGACGCTCTATGACCGCTGCCGCCCCCTGGTGGTGGGCGATGTCTCTGCCATGGAGTACGCCGCCAGGGCGGCCAAAAAAGTCTCCGGCATCGACATGAAGATTCGGAAAATTCAGGCCGTCGGCGAGGCCAGCTATGAGTACGGCGTAATCGACGTGTACGATCTGGGGCTGGTCAAGGCCTCGGACATCCCCGGCGACCCGGAGAATCCCAAGCCCTTCGGCCTGGGAGCCACGGCCCTGGGCGGCGAGGCGGCCTTCCAATACGTCAAGAAGGTCATTGAGCTGGCCATGGCGGGCGAAGTGGACGCCACCGTCACCAACGCCCTGAGCAAAGAGGCCATCAACATGGCGGACCACCACTATTCGGGACACACGGAAATTTACGCCGACTACACCAAGACCTCCAAGTACACCATGATGCTGGCCCATAACGAGCTGCGGGTGGTTCATGTCTCCACCCATGTCTCCCTCCGGGAGGCCTGCGACCGGGTGAAGAAGGACCGGGTCCTGGATGTAATCCGCATTGCAAACGAGGGCTGCAAAGCCATCGGCATCAAAGAACCCAAAATCGCGGTGGCCGGACTGAATCCCCACTGCGGAGAGAACGGCATGTTCGGCCAAGAGGAGATCGAGGAGATCCAGCCCGCCATCGATCAGGCCATGGCCGAGGGAATCATCATTCCCGAGAAAAAGCCCACCCCGCCGGACACCGTCTTCTCCAAGGCGCTGGGCGGCTGGTATGACATCGTCGTCGTCATGTACCACGACCAGGGCCACATTCCCCTGAAGGTCAAGGGCTTTGTCTACAACAAGGCCGAGGGCCACTGGGACGCCGTGGCGGGCGTCAACGTCACCCTGGGCCTGCCCATCATCCGGGCCAGCGTGGACCACGGCACGGGCTTCGGGCACGCCGGAGACGGGCACGCCAACGAGCTCAGCCTGGTCAACGCCATGGACTACGGCATCCGGATGGCCAACGCAAAGGCCAAACCGTAAACCGTCTTTATCCGGCCCAATGCCGGTGAAGAATACGACTTTATCCACAAGTATCAGAAAGGAAGAAATGAAATGAAGAAAGTATTTGCTTTGCTCCTTACCCTGAGTCTGGTGCTGAGCCTGGCCGCCTGCGGCGGTGACAGCGGCAAGACCGACGCCCCCGCCGACAGCGGTTCTTCCGCCCCCGCGGATTCCGGCTCCTCCACCCCCGCCGACAGCGGCAGCGACTCCGCCGATTTCTCCAGCGAGACCATTGTCTTCTCCTCCGACGCTGTGGGCTCCGGCTCTTACAACATCATTGTTGAAATGAGCAAGTACCTGGAAAACCAGGGCGGCTTCGGCCTGGTAGACGTGCAGCCCACCAACCCCGGCGGCATGGGCGCTCCTTATCTGTTCGCCGGCGGCGGCGTGGATCTGGCGTTCATCAACGCCGCTCCCGCCAAGTGGGCCCGGGAAGAGGGCACCCTGGGCAAGGCTCCCACCAGCGGCTACTCCGCCGTCATCGGCGGCCTGACCGCGGTGTGCTACATCAACTGCATCTCCAACGATTTCCTGACCAAGCACAATGTCTCCACCATCGAGGAGATCTTCGAGCAAAAGCTCCCCCTGCGTATCGGCTGCTCCCCCGTGGGCTCCATGGACGCCCAGGGCGCGTACCTTCTCCTTGAGTACTTCGGCGTGACCCAGGAGGACCTGGAGAGCTGGGGCGGTTCCATCACCAACCAGTCCGGCTCCGAGAACCAGGCGGCCCTTCAGGACGGCAAGATCGACTTCTACATTGACCACACCTCCTCCAGCTCCTCCACCATGGCGGAAATTGCCACCACCTGCGACGTGACCTTCCTCCAGTGGGGCGACGAGCTGATCGACTGGTTCGTCACCGAGAAGGGCTTCCAGCGCATCACCGTCCCCGCCGACTCCTTCAAGGGCCAGACCAGCGAGATCGTTCTCCCCGGCTCTCCCGACTCCATCTTCGCCGCCGACACCGCCAGCGAGGACGTGATCTATCAGGTTACCAAGACCCTGTGCGAGAACCGCGACGCACTGGTGGGAACCTATAACTCCCTGTCTCCCTGGGATGTGGCCACCTGCATGGACTCCGAGAAGCTGGGCGGCAACCCCCTGCATCCCGGCGCGGAGCGCTACTACCGCGAGATGGGCTATATCCAGTAAGTCCGGCTCCATTTTTCTCGAAAAAACTCTGCCGCAAAGAAAGGGCGGGCGCCGCTCAGGCGCCCGCCCTCTTAGACAGGAGGATTCATGAGTATTTTTAAAAAGCAGACCGGCACCGGGGGCAAAAGCGACCTGGAGGCGAAGGCAAAGGCCTTGGCCAGCGAGCCCGATGAGGACTCGAAAATCGCGCGCATGCTGAAAAGCATGCCCAGGTGGCGCTATTGGACCCTGGCCGTTCTGGCCGTCACCATGACCGTTTTCCAGCTGTACATCAAACTGGGGACGCCGCTTCAGCCCTGGGCGCAGATTCCGCTGCACCTGTGCTATGCCCTGATCATCGTCTTCCTCTTTAACCCCATGGCGGAAAAATGCAAAAACAAGGAGAGCAAGGCCCGCCAGCTCTGGTGGATTTACGACGGCTTTTTAATCGGAGCCACCCTGTTCATCTGCTGGTACTTCCTCTCCCACGCCAACGCGCTGAACCTGCGGGTTTATAACGTGGACCCCATGACCACACTGGACATCACCGTGGCGGTGCTGCTGCTGTTCGTGCTGATGGAGGCGGTCCGGCGGGTGGTTTCCCTGGCGCTGTTTGTCGTCATTCTCTTCTTTATGGCCTACGCCTTTTTCGGCCAGTACATCAGCGGCATCTTCCGCTTCGCGGGCATGAACTTCGCCCAGTTCTGCGAAACCCTCATGCTGAGCCAGAACGGCATCTTTGGTTCTCCTCTGTCCGCCTCCGTGGGCACGCTGTTCTACTTCATGGTGTTCGGCGCCTTCTTCTCCAACTGCGGCGGAGGCGGCGTGCTGATTGACGCGGGCATGAAGCTCAGCGACAAAACCGCCGGAGGCCCCGCCAAGGCGGCGGTCCTCTCCTCCGGTTTGCTTGGCATGATCTCCGGCTCCGCCGTGGCCAACGTGTCCACCACCGGCGTTTTGACCATTCCCCTGATGAAAAAGGCCGGCTACACCCCCGAGGAGGCCGGCGCCGTGGAGTCCGTGGCCTCCACCGGCGGACAGATCATGCCCCCCATCATGGGCGCGGGCGCCTTTATCATGGCGGAGATGATCGGCATTCCCTACATGGACATCGCCACCGCCGCCATCCTGCCCGCCGTGGCCTATTTCGGCGCGGTGTTCATTCTGGTCCATCTGCTGGCCAAGAAAAAGCAGATGTCCACTACCAATGACGCGCTGAAATACCAGGGCTCTCCCATCCTGCCCCGTGTCTACCGCCTGGTACCCATTATCCTGCTGGTCATCATGATCTTCGCGGGTATGTCCATGCCCAGAGCTGCCATATACTGCACCGCGCTGTCCATTATCCTGTGTATGCTCTCCAAGGACACCCGTATGAGCGCCAGGCAATTGATGGAGACTTTGATTGAGGGCGTCCGCCAAGCCGCCAACGTGGCCATCCCCACCGCGGCCTGCGGCATCATGATCGGCATTGTGGTCCGCTCCGGCGTGGCCGTAAAGGTGGCCAAGCTCATCGGCACCTCCGGAAACAACAGCCTGCTGCTGGCTCTGGTTGTGGCCGCCGTCGGCTGCCTGATGCTGGGCATGGCGCTGCCCACCGTGGCGGCGTACCTGATTGCCAACACCCTGTTCTGCTCCGCTATCCAGGGCCTGGGCATTGAGGCGCTGGTGGCGAATATGTTCATCTTCTACTTCGGCGTTGTGGCCCAGATCACGCCGCCGGTGTGCCTGGCCTCCTTTACCGCGGCGGGCATCGCCAACGCCAGCGCCTGGAAGACGGGCTGGAAGGCGTTCTTCTTCGCCATCACGGCCTTTATCGCTCCCTTCATGTTCGTCTACCGTCCGTCCATTCTGCTCATCGGCACAGTGACGGAGATTTTGATCTCCTGCGCCATGACCGCCTGCGCCACCTTCTTCCTGGCCGCCGGCGTAGCGGGGTATATGGGCAAGAATCTCTCTGCGGCGGAGCGGGTTTTGTTCTTTGCCGCCGCGCTGATGTTCATCATGCCCGGCAGCATGTTCGACCTGATCGGCATCGTCATGGGCGTCGTCCTGGTGGTCTGGTGCCTGATCTTCTCCCGGCGTCAGAATACCGCGGCCGTCTGACGTTTTCCCGAAAGACGCCCGCCATCCTTCGGTGGCGGGCGCTTTTCCCACAACACTGTAGGAGGACCATCCATGAATAACACGTTCGAGCTGGTGCACGTAGGCATCAACACCCCCAACCCCGAGGAGGCCGAAAAGCTGGCGCAGCTTCTCAGCCTGATGTTTCATCTCACGCCCCGTCACGGGCAGAAGTCCGAGTTCGCCGGCTCTTACTTCGAGTGTATGAAAGAGCCCTTTCTGGGCGCCAACGGCCATGTGGCCATGGCCACGCCGGACCTGGAGTTCGCCGTGGAGGAGCTGAAGGAGAAGGGCTTCTCCTTCAATATGGACACCGCCGCTTACGACGAGGCGGGGAAGCTGAAAAATGTGTATTTGGACGGTGAATTCGGCGGCTTCGCCATCCACATACTACGCAAGTAACGCCTTGAACTTATAGCCTGTAAACGGAAGGAGCGGTATCATGCCGGAGAGTTTCCTGGCGGCTTTGCGAGTCGTCCTGCCCATGGCGCTGTTGATTATACTGGGCGTGGGGGTGCGAAAGGCAGGCATCATGGACCGGACCGTCATGCGGAATGTGGACAAGCTGACCTTTCGGGTGTTCATGCCGGTGCTGCTGTTCAAGAATATTTACGAAACTGACCTTTCCCAGAGCTTTGCCCCGGAGGAGGCCGTCTTCGCCGCCTTGTCGCTGGTGCTGGTGATTTTCCCAACCGCTCTGCTTTTGCCGCCAAGGCTGGTAAAAAGCCGGGCCCAGGCCGCCTCCATCGGGCAGGCGATGATCCGGTCCAACTACATCCTCTTTGGCATTGCCGTGGCGGAGTCCATTTTTGGCGAGGGGAACGTGGGTCCCGTGGCCCTTCTGGGGGCCATAGTAGTGCCCCTGACCAACGCGCTGAGCGTCATCGTCCTGGAGATGGGCCGCTCCGGCCGGGCGGAGCCGAAGCGCCTGGCGCTGTCCATTCTGAAAAACCCCATGGTGGCGGCGGCGCTGGCTGCGATTGCGGCGTCGGCCCTGCCTTTCCGAATGCCGGAGCTGCTGTGGGGTGTGGTGAAGGATGTGGCTGGAGTAACCACTACGATCAGCTTCATCTCTTTGGGCGTTGGCTTGGACTTGGGGCAGGCCCGGGCAAACCGCCGCCCGCTGTTTTTGGGGCTCGCCCTGCGGATGGTTTTGATTCCGCTGATATTCCTGCCCCTCTCTGTGGCTCTGGGCTTCCGGAACCAAAGCCTGTGCGGGTTGATGGTCCTCTTCGCCGCCCCTACCGCCGTGGCCTCCTATCCCATGGCGGTGGCTATGGGAGCGGACGGGCCCTTGGCGGGCCAGTTGGTCTGTGCCGGAACCATACTGTCGATTTTTACAATGTTCTTCTATACCTTCCTCTTCCGCAGTTTAGGGATGCTGTAACCCAAGGCAAAGCCCCGGCGGGGCGCCCGTCCGGCGAAAGCGGGCTGCTCCAGAGTGAAAACGCCAAGGCCGCTCCCAAGCGTTCCGGAGCGAAAATGTTCTTTTATGTGATTATCAACGAAGATGGAACAAGACTTCTTTCAAGGATGCAAGCAGGCCCTCGGCAACAGAAGATGAAACTGCCCAGGCACTACGATTATTGCAAAATAACCCCGACATGGCCAAGCTCATCATCACAGCCTTAGGCCGGTCATCCGGATCTTAACAATGTTTGTTGGAAAAAATGTTAGGGAAGCACTG